>Ga0187880_1003488_pt1 | contig 11984 bp, 8 predicted proteins | sample June2016WEW_19_4_FD_132998 | JGI IMG/M metagenome (GOLD analysis project Ga0187880, IMG submission 132998) | Peatland microbial communities from SPRUCE experiment site at the Marcell Experimental Forest, Minnesota, USA - June2016WEW_19_40 | ecosystem: Environmental > Terrestrial > Soil > Wetlands...
GAGGACTCCGAGGATACACACAAATCTTTTCTGCCCTCGGACGATCTGCCCGTTGACGATCAGATAGCGGACCAGGAAGCCAAGGCTATTCTTCATGACAAGCTGATGCTGTTCAAAGACCAGCTCAAGGGCAAGGAAGCCGTAATATTCGATAAGAGACTTCTGACCGAAGATCCCATGACCCTGCAGGAAATCGGAGACAAGTTCGGGATCAGCCGCGAGCGAGTGCGCCAGATCGAAAGCCGGCTCAAAAAGAAGCTCAAGGCCTACCTCGAAGAGGAAATCGAAGACATTGACCTGCTCCAGGAGAGCATGATCGAGATTTAACGGCAAGGTTAACTTGCAACAAACCGCCGGCAAGGCATCCCGCGAACACCCAACTCGGACGATAGATACGCCCAGCGCTCGTCGCTCTTATCATGTCAGGCGCATTTTTTCGAACAAGGTATTATATAAGTCTGTCATACGAGGACGTTGGAGTCCGGGAAAGCGCTCATGCGGCGGCTCGTCGAGTTCAACGCCCGGTTGGGCCTGCTGCACGAACAATAAAACGCACTTGTGCTACCGGCCGGCACTGCTTGTCTTTCGCACGGATTCGCACGTCCACAGCCCCAACTGTCGACGGGCGCCCAGCGTCTCTCCGGTGAAAAGGCAGTTGCAGTTGCGACGGATTCTTTCAACGTGATCCACCTCGGTGCTGATTTCTTCGAAGCGACTGACAATATCGTCTACAGGTCCTAACTCTATTCCAATCCACCGACGCCGCTTGATTTCAGCAACCACGTACGTGGTTCCCGAACCACCGAACGGGTCAAAAATGACATCTCCCTCTTCGGAAGCCATCTGGATAATTCTGTCCATCAGCCTAACCGGCAGCTCATTGGAACCTTTGCGCTTCTTGTATTTGGAATGACGCACGGGAGCGATATCCATCCAGACATCAGTCAGATTGACTCCCAGAGGGTTCATTTTGTCCTTGTACCCACCATAGTCGCGCAAGTCCCCCTTGCATGCGGGACAAATTTCCATCGGCAAACGGTCTGGGTGAAAAGTGTTCGGTTTTTCGCCCTTGCAGTAATATAGCAGGGAGTAATGAGATGGATAAAGCCGGCCGGGAATTGGGAGGCTGTACTTGATATCTACAGCTATCCAATGCCGAAATGTAAGGCGACCGTTCAGGTATCCGGAGATGTGGGTACTCCACTTGGGGATATTCCAAAAGAACAGACTGCCGCCTGGCTTCAACAAACGAGCGCATTCAGCAGCCCAACTCTCACACCACTCCAGGTATTTTGCTCCCTTCAGATCGTCATTGACTCCAGAAGGATAGAGCTTTTTGAGATTGAACGGAGGATCTGCAAAGATCACATCGATGGTGTCGCTTTCCATATGCTGCATGAGGGCTAAACAATCCCCCTGATGGAGTCGCCCAAAGTTCGTCTGAAAAACGACAGGTGGAGGTTCCATTTGATTTTCCGGACACTTGATATTGTCTTGGATAAGTTCGAAGACCTTTCCCGCATTGGCCTTCAGCGCTTCCAGTATCCGGCGGTCCAACACTCCCATACTCAGCATCAACTCGATCGGCGATAGCCCTGAGGCAGAGCAAATTCGGTCCAAATCACATCCTGTTGGCGCCGTATTGCTGTCATTGTAATGCTGGAGTCGGTCCACCGATACGCCCGAGGCGTCAGCGAATCGTTTTACCGCAAATCTGTCAGTGGCGTTTATCCCCAAGGCCTTAAAGAAGTCAGAATAGCTCATCGGCATCGTCCCCGAACGATTTGTATCGGAATGCGAATACTATAGTCTGTAGATTTTTAGTCTACATCATAATACACGCCAAAGCCATGGGGAAGCCGAAAAATTCTGGGGGATGCCATTGACCGTTGAAGAAGCATTCGGACTGACATTACAGGAGCTGCGTAAAGCACGGAAGATATCGCAGGAAGAGTTGGGCTTTGAGAGCGGGTATCACCGTACATACATCAGCCAACTTGAGCGAGGGCACAAGAGCCCGTCCCTGAAAACGATCTTCCAGTTGGCCGCGGCTCTGAAGGCATTGCCTTCGGAAATCGTCTTGTGTGTTGAGCGCGCCTTAATCGGATCAGGGCAAAACCCTGGGCAATTGGGTCAACAGACTAATGAAGATAATCCGGATAGAGCATCTGATTGATATCGGTGGGTTCTCCTCTTCGCGAGAATGGAAGGCAATCGAGAACCATATCAAGAGCGCCATCCAATCCATCCAATGGCCCCCTCACTCAGGCTCCTTCACGCTTCGTGACGAGCCGGGCAAAAAGCGTGGCGAGGGCAGCGGAGTCAAACCTATAAAAGATGCTTGCATGCAACATCTGAAGTCACTCGGCTGGGAGCTGGAAACCCGTGTTGATGTCGCTACACTTAGACGTCCGGGGCCTGTTGACGCGACTATACAGGTTGGAAACCGGCTGTTTTGCATGGAATGGGAGACGGGTAACATCTCTTCAAGCCATCGTGCGCTCAATAAAATGGCTCTCGGAATACTGCGGGGTATCTTCATCGGTGGAGCTTTAGTCCTCCCGACCCGTGCCATGTACAGATATCTCACAGATCGGGTTGGCAACTTCGCTGAAATCGAACCGTATTTCGGGCTCTGGGGAGCACTGAGGGTTCAAGAGGGCCTTTTGGCGGTAATTGCGATAGAGCATGATGGAGTGAGTGCTTCCGCTCCACGCATTCCGAAAGGTACCGACGGCAGAGCCCTCCAGTAGTTCAGCACCTCACTTGCGCTCCAAGATCGTTATGTATTCCGTGCGCATAGTATTTGCCATTCCGGTGATTTGCCGACCCAGTTTCAGAATCGGGTGGAACCCGCATACTGCGCTCATATCAAGGAGCAGTTCATCGATACCCGGAACACTGCTCGCCGGGATTCCTAACATTCTTCCGATCTGATTGTCATTGGTGCCCACCACGATAGTACAGCATCGACCCGGACGCAGAACACGTGAACATTCGGAAAGCACTATTTTCATATCAGATTTGTAAAAGTCAAATCTCTGCCGAGGCGTTCTCCCGCGAAGGCCAACCATTTTTTCTAGCAAGGCATCTATGTCAGCACCGAGGAACTCAAGGTGAAAAGAATCGTTTTTCAAGTAATCAATGGCAAAACTGTATGGCGGAGAGAAAATGACGCCGTCAACGCTAGAGTCCTCCAGTGGAAGAAATCGTGCGTCCCCTTGCAAAGCAATGGCCGATGCCAGTTCTAAGTCCACTTGTGCGAGGACTCTTTGAATCTTTTCGGCTACAGACAGATATCGCTGAAGGATGGCGCGAAACTGTTCGTAAGGGGAATTGCGTGTGCTCCTTTCGGAGTAGCCAGCGCCGTCTAAATATGCGAGCAGGAGGAAACCACGAACCGGTTCAGACATGAGGCCTTCCGGCAGTTCGGGCAACGTTCCGAGTGAAGCCGTGTAATCCGCGTCAGGTTCTTGAAAAAAGGAGGGCGAAGATCGTGACTGGATTTTGGAGCCAGGCTTCGAATGTCCGACATGTTGTTGAAAGTAGCTGAAAACCGCTTTGCAGTTTATTAGAGCAGCGCGAATGGGCTCAAGAGGCACGGTCAAACCGGCTAGCTTCGTTTGAGCCATGAATTGGCAAAACGGGCTCGCGTCTATGCCGACGGATTTGATTTCCATCAGGCTCGCCTCAATGAGCACAGTTCCTGAGCCCATCATGGGGTCGAGAACCGTGTCTCCAGGTTTCAGCCCCATGACATTGAGCAATGCCTTGACCATCTGCGGGTGAAACTTACCTCGATAAGGAAATAAGCCGTGCGTGGCATAACCGGTTTTGAACTGCTTCGATTCAAAAAATGATCTCAACCTTGCCGAAGAGAAACGAGGCAGTCGCAACGCCTCCCCGCTGCAAATCAGGGCGTGGTAAGTCGAAGTTTCGCCTACCTGTGCAAAGTAAGCACCGCGACGGATAATCTCGTCGTCGGCAAGGAGTTTACTTTCATAGAACGCGAGTTCCAGTTCGTAAACGTCGCTAAGCCCTGGAATGAGATGCAGATGCCCAGGCAACAGTTCGCCATAGATGTTCTCCGAAAAGACATCAGCAGGGCGCTTAGAAAAGCGTTTTTCTGGCCTCATTTCCACCACTATTATCCTCTGTCATGCCAAGAGGTGTCACAATTGGCCCGCAAGGCGAGAAGCTCTTAGGCCCGATAGGTTAAATCTGTTAAATCTGTTAAATAACGTCCATCCGGAAACACCGGACGGAAACTAAATAGAAAAAGCCTCTCAGCAAAAGACATCCCCGGCGGGACCGGGTTTTAGTCCCGGTCGTGGGGCCAATCTTTTTTTTGCCGCCAGCACCGTCTCGTATACCTCGACGTACTGCCGTGCAGACCTGTCCCAGGAAAAATCCAGGGTCATGGCTCTTTTTTGAATCTCGACCCATTTGAGTGGGTCTTTTAACAATTCCAGTGCCGATTTTATTGTTTTAAGAAAAGCCTTCGGTTCGTATTTGGAGAATTTGAAGCCGGTACCCGAATCCGGGCAGGTGAGAACGTCGGCCACCGAGTCATCGAGCCCCCCGGTCGCGTGTACCACCGGGATCGTACCGTAGCGCAGGCTATACATCTGGTTGAGCCCGCAGGGCTCGTACCGGGAAGGCATCAGGAAAATGTCGGCCCCCGCTTCAATGAGGTGCGCCATTTCCTCGTCATAGCGGCCGACGAGTTTCAACCGTTTCGGGTAAAGCTTTGCCATATCGCGGATGTTTGCCTCGATAGCTGCATCCCCTGTTGCGAGGATTACCAGGTTCACCGGCAGTTTCAGCAAAGTGGGCAGGATTTCTTCGAGCAGGTCGAAGCCCTTTTGGGCTGCAAGCCGGCTTATCATGCCGAGCAACGGGAGGTCACAGCTTTTTCCCACAAAACCTGTTTGTTTGCAGAGAGCTTCTTTGCAGACTTTCTTTCCGGCAAGATCATCGGCGCTGTAATTGCAGGGAAGATAGGGGTCTGTCTGCGGGTCCCATGTGTTTATATCAATTCCGTTCAGTATTCCCCGCAGGCTGTCTTTTCGATCTTTCAGGACCCCATCGAGTCCGAAGCCGAAGTCACTGGTTGTGATTTCTGAAGCGTACCGGGGACTGACGGTGGTGATGAAATCGCTGTAAACGAGCCCAGCTTTCAGAAAATTGCAATTCCCCCAGAATTCGATCCCCTGAGGCGACCAGACGCTGGGTGGAAGGTTGGTCAGGCTGAAAAAACCAGAGGGGAAAACACCCTGGTAAGCAAGGTTGTGAATAGTGAAAACGGTCCCCGAGCCGCCGAATTTATGGTCATAGCGCCAGTTGGTCTGGAAATATGCCGCAACCAGCCCGGTTTGCCAATCATGGAGATGAAAAATCGACGGATACCAGTCGATGGCCGCGCAAAGTTGCCTCACCGCCAGACTAAGGACGATGAACCTTTCAGCGTTGTCTTCATAATCGCCGCGAACAGGGCTGCCATAAAGGTATGACCTGTCGTAGAGTTCGTCCTTTTCCAGGAAATAGATTGGAATGCCTGATGCGGTCCGGCTTTTCCACAAATGAATGTGGTAATCATGTGTTCCGATAGGAATGATTATGTCCTGAGCCAGAGGATCGAGATCCCGAGTCTTCTCCCGTACGGAGCGGTAAAGGGGCATAAAGATCCGGACGTCGCAGCCAAATTTGTGGAGCGATTCAGGCAGAGAACCGGCCACGTCGGCAAGACCGCCGCTCTTTGCAAAAGGCGTCACTTCCGAGGCGCAGAAAAGAACTTGCATTAGAACACTCTGCTTTCGAGGTAAAAGTAATTAATGCTTTTGAGCGCTGTTTCTCGAACATACGTGCACCGCAGCCATTTTACCCTGATATAATGCTTGTGATGTCATGTTATGTAAAGACTATCTTAGTTTCCATCCGGGAAGGGTCCTTTTCGAATTGGAAACAGCCAGCGTTCCATCCGGAGTTTCCGGATGGACGCTATCTTAGCGGCTATTCCGCAACTGCCGGGGGATCTGCACGATTAGTTTCAGTTTCGGTCTTCCATTTACACCATTTCAGGTTCATATTTAAATACTCAACTCCGGAGCTTTGGGTTATTGAAGTTTTGCGCCGCCGGGAAAGGCGGCCGCCCAGTCGCCAAACAGCACCTGGCGCAGTTGGTTTGGATAATTGGAAATTATTTGCAAGTCCTTTAAAATTAAACCTGAATATACCGTCTCGAAATGAATATGACTACGCAGCGGCATGATGAAAGCAGAGGTCCGATTTTGGAAAACAAACGCCGGGTAAGCAGGCAAATCCATATAGGTAACGTTGCCATTGGCGGCGGCGCTCCCGTTTCAGTCCAGTCGATGACCAACACCGATACGCGTGACTGGCGCTCCACCTCAGAGCAGATAAGAAGGCTCGAGGAGGCAGGGTGTGAAATTATAAGGGTGGCGATTCCTGATGAGCAGGCAGCCGACGTCCTGGCGACGATAAAGAAGTCGATTCGAATTCCGATAATCGCTGACATACACTTCGACTACCGCCTCGCGATCAGGGCCATGCGGGCCGGTGCGGACGCTATTCGCATCAACCCGGGAAATATCGGCGGTCCCGAGAAGGTGAAAAAAGTCATAGATCTGGCCAGGGAGAGGAAGATCCCCGTGCGCATCGGCGTAAACAGCGGATCGGTGGAAAAGGACCTGCTGGCCAAATACGGGCATCCCACCCACGAGGCCTTGGTAGAGAGCGCTCTGAGGCACATCCGGTTTTTTGAAGACAACGATTTCGGGCTGATAAAGATATCGCTCAAATCAAGCGACGTTATCACAACGATACAGTCCTACAGGCTCCTCGCCGAAAAAACGGACTACCCTTTTCACCTTGGAGTGACGGAAGCCGGGACTCTAGTGAGCGGCGCCATAAAATCGGCCCTCGGGATTGGTTTTTTACTGCTCGAGGGAATCGGGGATACGATGAGGGTTTCTCTTACCGCCGACCCCGAAGAGGAGATGTTTGTCGCCTGGTCGATTCTGAGGGCGTTGAAGCTGCGGCAGAGGGGAGTGGAGCTTGTGAGCTGTCCTACCTGCGGACGTACGGAGATTGACCTCATCCCGATGGTCCAAAAGGCGGAGGCATTGCTGAAGAATGTCAAGACCCCGCTTAGAGTTGCCATAATGGGATGTGTGGTGAACGGCCCCGGTGAGGCCAAAGAGGCAGACGTGGGCATCGCGGGCGGAAGAGGGAGCGGCATCCTGTTCAAGAAGGGCGAACGGGTGGAAAAGGTCCCCGAGTCAGAGCTGCTTGAACGGCTCCTGGCTGAGTTAGAGCGGATGACTGGCGAGAAAATTAAAAGCAGTGAATCATGACCCCAATGGACGCCCCACAATCCCCACTCTCGGGGAGGCGGCCATGCGCGCGATGAATTTTTCGAAGCAGCCGGCAGGAAGCAAGAGTCAAAAGCCATTCCTGCTTCCTGCCGGCGTTTTGAGGGAGGCGTGGGTTGCGCTTCTTTGAATTATTGGATCTCATGCTGGATTACCTTCCAAGGGCGAATGTCCAGCTCCTGGAAAAAGCCTATGTTTTTATCTCCAAAGCATACAGGGGTAAAAGCTCCCTGCCCGGTGAAGCTTATCTGGATCACCCATTAGCAGTTGCGTCGATTCTCGCAGGGATGCGCCTCGATGAGGAGAGTGTCGCTGCCGGTCTGCTTCACGATTGCCTGGAAAAAGAATACATTACCCCGGAAGATCTCCCTGAGATGTTCGGTCCAGAGGTTGCCCTGATAGTACAGGGCGTTACCAAGTTGACCCAAATCGTCTTCAGCAGCCGAAAAGAGCGTCAGGCCGAATATATCCGCAAGATGATTATGGCGATTTCCCGGGACGTCCGGGTGGTCCTCGTCAAGCTCGCTGACCGGCTTGACGGCATTAGAGGAATATCCTGCCGGACGGATGGATTTAGCGTCAATTACGCCCAGGAAACTCTTGATATCTACGCGCCGCTCGCGGGCAGGCTCGGTGTCGATTGGATGAAGCAGGAACTGGAAAACCTCTCCTTCAGGTGTCTTCATCCCGAAGCCTATGAGGAAATATCTACAGGGCTTGCTAAAACCGAAGAGGACCGGATTCGCTACATTAGAGAGGTGGAGCAGATACTCGAGGAGCGGATGGCTGAATTTGGGCTCAAAGGCCGTATACGCGGCCGTCCCAAACATATCTACAGCATCTATCAGAAGATGGAGAGACAGAAGCTGGATATGACGCTTATCTATGACCTGATTGCATTCAGGATCATAGTGGATTCGGTCAAGTCCTCCTATGAAACGCTCGCTCTTGTCCACGCACTGTGGGCCCCGGTGGAAGGCAGGTATAAGGACTATATCGCAAGACCAAAGTCCAATATGTATCAGTCACTCCATACAACTGTCATCGGCCCTTACGGAGAACGCATGGAAGTGCAGATTCGGACCGAAGAGATGGACCGGATCGCAAATCAAGGTATTGCCGCTCACTGGCTCTACAAGGAAAGAAAGCCGGTTACCGAAATCGACCGGCAGGAGACCCAGCGCTTTTCGTGGTTCCGCCAGATCATGGAACTGAGTAGGGACTGGAGTGATCCCAAATCCGTCATTAACGCCTTGAAAGTCGATTTTTACCCCGATGAGGTGTACGTCTTCACGCCTAATGGGGATGTCAAAGCCTTTCCGAAAGGGTCCACGCCGGTCGACTTTGCTTACGATGTGCATACGGAAGTGGGGCACAGGTGTGTCGGTGCAAGAGTCAACGGGAAATTGGCGCCCCTGAGGTATGAACTGGTGAACGGCGATACGGTTGAAGTGCTCACCTCCGCCAATCATCGGCCCAGCAAAGACTGGCTAAAACAGGTCAAGTCCCCCAAGGCGATAAGCCGCATCAAGCATTGGTTCAAAACCGAGGAAAGAGAGCGTTCGATCTCGCAGGGCAGAGAAATCTGCGAAAGGGAATTCAGAAAGAAGGGTTTGAATTTCAACAACTATCTGAATTCACCCGAGCTCGCCGAAGCGGCGAAGGCCTTTTCCTTGAAAAGTGTAGATGATCTTCTCGCCGGCATTGGCTATCACAAGGTTACGGCAAAGCAGGTGATCGGTAAACTGACGGTTCTTCCGCCCGAAGAGGAACACCCGCGGGAAGAGATCCTCGTCGAGAAGCGGAAGCCGGTAGCTTCAAAAGACGGAATTAAGGTGGAAGGGCTCGAAGACATTTTGATCCGAATGGCTCAATGCTGTAATCCCGTTCCCGGAGAGCCGGTCATGGGATACATAACCAGGGGCCGTGGGATAACAGTGCACCGGCTTTCGTGCAAAAACCTCGAAAGAGGGAGCGACGAAGGCAGAAAGATAGATGTACAGTGGAATTCGGGGAAAGAACAGCTTTTCCCTGTAGATATCCACATCATCCACTCCGGGGAGAGAGGTATCCTCGCGGCCCTTAACGGGGTGCTCGGTCAAATGGATGTAAAGGTAATAAGTCTGAAGGTCGAGAACCAGGCGGATACCTCAAGCGTCTGCCACCTGCGAATAGAGGTGAGAGACTCGAAACATCTCCAGCGAGTAATGTCCGCCCTCAGGAACGAAAGAGGTGTCCACAAGGTCCACAGATCTATGGAATGATCACGGAAACAGTGAAACTAAGAATGCATGTATATGGTGCATTTTTCACTGCCCAGAAGCAGGGGCGCCATTTCCATCTGCAGCTTGGCTCGTTCCGGATCACTTTCCCAGGCCTTCCAATCTTCCACGCTGTTCCAGTTGCTGAGTACGAGGAATTTCTTGGGGTTATCCACCGCCCTGAGGGTTTCGCCGGAGATGTAGCCATTTACCTTGAGCGCTTTTGATCGAGCTTGAATCATTAAATGCTGCAAGTCGGCTTCCCGGCCCGGTTTAACTTCCCGTTCGATGATAACTCTCACGGTCATGAGGGTCTCCTTTGAAAGCTTCTTATTGCAACATATCCTAAAACCTGATTGACCCCTTTATAAGTTGCAACCTGCGAAAAAACAATAACTCGAAGAAATCGGTGTTCGACGGCAATATTTTCCCTTGCACTTTTCATTGTCAGGCCATATTCTTCCAATATGAGGGCTGAGGCCATTTTTTCTCGTCTCTGATGTCGATTTTGATGGACAAAAGCATTTTTCCAGATATAAGAACCAAATCTGGTCAAGACTCGAACAGGAGCCGATTGTAAGACTTTTTGCCCGTGGGACCAGATAAACTGCCGGTCGGTTTCCGGTTTTGTTTTGGCTCTGTGCCGAGGGGTGTTTGCAACACGCAGTACCGAGCGATTCAGGAGGAGGGGTTTTCTATTACCTAAATTACGCCGAGGAGGAAAGAAAATGACGAAGGCCGAACTGGTTGGAAAGATCGCAAGTGAAGGTGGGATTACCAAATCGCAGGCTGAAAAAGCAGTGGACGGGTTCGTTGCCGCTGTTTCCGGCGCTCTGGCAGGTGGTGACAAGATCACTCTGGTAGGCTTCGGCACTTTTAGTGTCGGCTCCAGGTCTCAGCGTGAAGGCCGCAATCCCCGGACCGGCGAAAAGATCAAAATTCCAGCGTCAAAAGTTGTAAAGTTCAAAGCCGGTAAGACGCTCAGCGAAAAAGTTAAATAGCGAGTATAGCCTCACTTTCAAATTGCGACCATAACCTCACTTTCAATAGGAATTTTGAAAGGGACTGTAAGCCCTAAGACCATTAGTGCAGTCCCTTTCATTTTTTCCGTCCCAACCTCGGTCCATTCGGGTCCTTGATTGACAATACCCAGCCATAATCTTACGTTCTGTTTGTCTCCAGGAAGGTTGCGTAGCGGCCTCTTGCGCTCGGGTCACAGATCAGGGAGCGAAGGTCCTTCGGGCCCGGTTCTTCGAGGTCAAAAAATGCCCGTGATTGCGCGTGGCTTTGATGTCTGAGCCGTGAGCCAGGGGAAGCATACGCCGTGCGGGCAAGTCCGATGGGAATCGAACGAAAAGTTGTGACAAAAAATATAGGAGTTCAGACGGTGGCGCAGAATTTGACCCACAAAATACTTGAAGCCCACTTGGTTGAAGGAAAGCTGATTGCCGGGGAGGAAATCGGTATCAGAATCGACCAGATCCTCCTTCAGGACGCCACAGGAACCATCGCCATGCTGGAGTTCGAGGCCCTTGGGATGGACAGCATAAAGGCGGAACTTGCCGTTCAATACGTCGATCACAACATCATCCAGACAGACAACAAGAATGCCGACGACCACCGATATCTTCAGAGTGCTTCCGCCAGGTATGGAATTCATTTCAGTCCTGCGGGCAACGGCGTTTCCCACCAGGTTCATATGGAAAGGTTTGGAATTCCAGGGCGGACCCTGCTTGGCTCCGACAGCCATACTCCGGGGGCCGCCGGTGTCTCGGTGCTTGGAATAGGCGCCGGTGGGCTCGACGTTGCCCTGGCCATGGCCGGACACCCTTATCATCTTCCCTGCCCAAGAGTCCTGGGGGTTAAGCTAACCGGAAAACTCCCGGAATGGGTCAGCGCGAAAGACCTTATTCTCGAGATGCTTCGACGCTATGACGTGAAAGGTTGTGTTGGGAAGATAGTCGAATATTACGGCCCTGGAGTCGCGAGCCTGTCTGCGACCGACCGCGAAACGATTGGCAATATGGGGACTGAACTGGGCGCGACTACCTCGATATTCCCATCGGATGGAAACACTCGAGCCTATCTGGATGCACAGGGGAGGGGAGATGCCTGGGTTGAGCTCAGCGCTGACCCGTCGGCCGAATACGACGAATATGATGAAATCGATCTCTCCAAAATCGAACCTCTCATAGCCACGCCGCACTCTCCGGGGAATGTGGTCCCGGTGCTTGAAGTCGCTGGATTGAAAGTGGATCAGGTTATCGTGGGGAGCAGTGTAAATTCTTCCTTCAGGGATTTGATGGTGGTGGCCCGGATTCTTGAGGGC
>Ga0187880_1003489_pt1 | contig 11983 bp, 10 predicted proteins | sample June2016WEW_19_4_FD_132998 | JGI IMG/M metagenome (GOLD analysis project Ga0187880, IMG submission 132998) | Peatland microbial communities from SPRUCE experiment site at the Marcell Experimental Forest, Minnesota, USA - June2016WEW_19_40 | ecosystem: Environmental > Terrestrial > Soil >...
AAGGTCTACGGCGCGAGCTGGTGCAGCGATTGCAAGCGCGCCAAGCAGTTCCTTTCTGATCAGCGGGTCGCGTTCGAATGGCACGACATCGAACAGGATCCGCAGGGCCTCGAGGTTGTGCACGAGCGCAACAACGGGAACAACGTGATCCCCACGATCATCTTTCCGGACGGCACCAGCCTCTCCGAGCCTTCCAACGAAGAGCTTGCCGACAAGATCGGCCTCGACCGCAAGGCGATGATGCACGTCTACGACATTGTTCTCGTCGGCGGTGGCACGGCGGCACTCACCACGAGCATCTACGCCGCGCGGGAAAGCCTCTCCTCGCTGATCATCGACTCGAAAGGCCTCGGTGGCCAGGCCGGAGTCACCGAACGCCTCGACAACTATCCAGGCTTCCCCGAGGGCATAGGCGGGGGCGAGCTAGCCGAGCGCATTGTCACGCAGGCTCGTCGCTACGGCGTCGAGATGATCCAGGCCCTGTCGGTCGAGAAGATCTCGCCGGACGGGGACCGGCTCGAGATCCTCACCGCCAACGGCGATCACTATCACGCCCGTGCCGTGCTCGTCGCAACCGGTTCGAGCTACCGGCGCACCGGCGCACCTGGTGAGCAGGATCTGATCGGCGCGGGCATCCACTTTTGCGCTACCTGCGACGGGCCCTTCTACAAGGGTGCCCCGGAGCTGATGGTGCTCGGTGGTGGGAACAGCGGTCTTGAGGAAGGCCTTTTCCTGACGAACTTCGCTGACAAGGTGACGATCGTCGAGCACAACGGCCAGCTAGCAGCCCACAAGCTCCTGCAGGACAAGGTGTTGGCGCACCCAAAGATGCAGGTACTGCTGAACCGCAACGTAAAGGAATTCCGGCCCACGCCAGACGGTAGGGGCAAGCTTGGTGCCGTCATCTTGGAGGACCGAGCCACGGGCGAGATCGAGGAGCACCACCCCGCCGGCTGCTTCGTGTTCATCGGCCTGGACCCCAACACCGCCTTCGTCAAGGGCCAGGTGAACTTGGACGAGCGCGGGTTCATATTGACCGATGCCAGCTTCATGACTTCAGTGCCAGGGGTTTTCGCAGCCGGTGACGTCCGGGCGGGATCGACGAAACAGCTCGCTTCCGCGGTGGGCGAGGGCGCAGCCGCTTTGATACAGATCCGCCAGTACCTCGACAAGCAGCTCGCGACAGCAGGGATGGGCTAGCGATCGTGCCCGGTGCCCGGCGCCATCGTCGCGATCCCAAAGCACCCTTGCGAGCAAAAACGCGCGACGACTCACGGCGAACGGGTCACCTGGGCGCGCCTTGGGTACGCCGCCTCGGCCATCATGGCAGCCGAGCACGCGGTGCCTTACCAGTACAGTCTTCGCACCATCGATGATGGGGGCGAGATGTACAGATCGGTGCTTGTGGCGACGGACGGTTCCGAGACGGCCGCAGAGGCTGTCCGGGTGGCGATCAACCTCGCCAAGACATTTGGGGCGAGGCTGCACATAGCGACCGTCCATCGCCCGGAAGTGAGCGCGAGAGCGTGGTCCGACGCCAAGGTTGCCTACCGCGAGGAGCACGACCCCGCGGGCGTCGCCGCGACACAGACGGAGTCGATGGCGGTCCAAGCCCGCGCAGAGGGCGTGCCGACGCAAACGCACGTGGTGACCGGCTTTGTGGCGGAACGAATCGTCTCCATCGCCAAGGAGCATGACGTGGAATTGATCGTCGTCGGGAACAAGGGCATGCGAGGACTTAAGCGCGTGCTCGGCAGTGTGCCGAACGCCGTCGCTCACTCCGCCCCGTGCGCGGTGCTCATCGTCAACACGACATAGCGCCGATTGACCTGAGCAACTCGCAACTGCCCTATTGCGTCGGCGTGCGGCCATGAGATCGACCGATCTCGCCAAGGCGCCTGGCCCTTGTACACCCGCAGCGTGATCAAGGGCTCAGGAACGGCTCGAGGCTCCGAAGGAACCACTCCGAGATCACCATGACCGCCAACCCGTCGATCTCGAGGCGATATGTCCGCGCCAGAAGGCAGTCGTCCGGCACCGCAAGGGTGCCACGTGCCGATGGTCGCGTTGCCTCAGGGCCGGGAAGCTGCGACCGAGTGAAGTCGATCCCCTCCATGGCAAGGATTCGCCCTATCGGATCAGCACTGGTCTCGAGTCGCCGGTAGAACGCGGCAGGAAGGCGACTCGGGACGAGCAAGGTCTCGACGTTCACGAATGGCTGCGCCGACGTTCTACCTTGAAGCACGGCGGAGCGCTGGACTAACGGATGGCCCTTCTCGACGCCGAAGAGGTTGGGTGTGTCGGCCGCGACTGTCACGTGCCGCCGTTCGCACGCGTCGACCGGCTCCCCGACGAGCTCCTCCAGGACCGACGTCACAGTTCTGCCGGTCTCCGAGAGCGCCGACTCCAGGTGCGACCGCATGGCCATGGCCACCATTGAACCGCACGCTCGCTCGCGGTTCGGGCCAAACCTCCGATCTGGGTCGGAAGCCATTGCCGATTTCCCCCCGGCCTGCTGTAGGTGCGCCATGAAGAAGTCTCCTCCGCGCTCGGCTGGTTGCCAGTCGGCCCGTCGCAGAGCGCCGCGACGTGCATGTCACGCTCGGGCAACCGCCCCGGTTTGGTTATTGCCAACGGCGGTGAGAGCACTACAGTAAACGGTTACTCATTCTGTAGGGGGCGTCGGGGGCCCGAGGCGCCCGGTCGTTTCGGCGGGGAAAGGAGCACCAAGATGGATGTTTCCGCGGTCTCAGCTACCGGTGGTGCAGGGCCGGCCACAAAGCGCGGTTCAGCCAAGCCCTCAGCGCCGCGACCCATGCGCGGAGGGAGCCTGACGGGCGCGCAGGTCGCCGCCTACGAGGAGGAGGGCTACCTCGTTCTGCCCGACTTCCTCAACGACGATGACCTGGCCCCGGCGCGCGAAGCGATGATGCAGAAGGTCGACGTGATGGCCGCCGACCTCCTCGCTGCCGGTCTGATCACTGATCCCCTCGTCGACGCGCCTTTCCGCACCCGTCTCGCGCGCCTGTTCGAGGGGCTCGGCGAGAAGGAGTTTCTCGCATACGGACGTAGCTGGCGCGACCGGATCCCCGGCTATTACCTGTTGATGAGCAATCCGAAGATCCTCGACGCGATCGAGAGCCTCATCGGCCCTGAGATCTTCTCGAACCCCGTCTACAACGTGCGCCCGAAGGTGCCCCGCGTCGCGGCCGGCGCTGTGCCGTGGCACCAGGACAAGTCGTACTGGCCGGACGCGAACTCGAATCCGGTCATCACGGTGTGGATCTCACTTGTCGACGCCACCCTGGAGAACGGCTGCCTCCACATGATTCCCCGAACCCAGCACAAGCGGTTGCTGAGCTTCAGCGCCGAAACGTACTCCGGGACCGGCTACCTCGAGGTCGAGGACCGCCATCTCAATCAGACGCTCAAACGTCGTGTTCGCCCGTTGCCCGTCAAGGCCGGCACGGCCGTACTCTTCAACGACCGGCTCATCCATTCCTCGACGCCGAACAACTCTGACCACGTCCGCTGGAGCGTGGACCTTCGCTACCAGCCAACCAATCAGGACCCTATGCCCCAGTACGGAGCAGGGTTCCTCGCGCGCAGCCACAAGTACCCAGACCGTGTCGCGAGCCTGGAGGACTGGCTCGCCGAGCGCCCGGAGGCATTGCCCACCAGCTGATCGTCAGCCGCAGAGCTCGGCAGCTGTGTCCGCCTCGAGCATCGAAGCGGGCCGATTGAGCCTTATCGGTGAGTTCTCCTGTGACGAGACGCGCTCGATGGACAGGGCCTCAGGGCGCCCACGACACGGTGGTGGCGGCGGTCATCGCCGCGAGCGCCTTGCCGTTCACACTGAGCGGGCCCGACGCGATCTCTTCCAGTATGGGAGCCTCCGTCCCACCGACCTTGATGTGCCCGGCCTGGTAGGCGAGATGGCCACCCGCCGAGGTGGCCACCAATGCGCCGTTCTCGTCACCAGTCAGCACACCCTTGGAGGACACCCATAGCACCGCGGTTCGCATCGTGCTCTGTCCGGTGCAGTCGATCATGGTGGCATCCAGCGTGTCGGTGGGGTCGAAGACGAACTGCTGCACGCGCCAGCGCGGCCCGGTCGGCAGGGAGGCGGCCCTCACGGTGCCCCGTGCCGTGTTGAACACGAATATTCGCGACGCGGGCCCCACGCCGCATCCGTCGGTATGATCGCCAAGCTCGGCCGCGAAGACCCTGCCGTCCGGAGACACGGCGGTCACCTCGTACGGAGGCCCGTTGCGGGCGGGTTTCGGCAGCGCCTTCAGCTTGGTCACCGTGCCGCTGACACTGACGCGCCAAAGCTGCGTGCCGGTCTTGATGTCCGGCCCCATGATGAAGCCTCCCGAGTAGCCGGCAACGTTGTCACTCGTCGGAACCCGCACCGACCGGTGGCTCACGGGCCCCCCGACCTTGTAGGTGATCAGCGTCGACGGCGAGTTCAGATCCTCCCCGGCCACAAGCAGCGCCAGCCCGGAACTGCTGACAGACAGACCCTCGGAATACTGCTGCTCGACGGTCCACGACGCACGCCGATGAGTGACCGTGTCGTACCAGCCGATCGCTCCCTCGCCTGTGGTCAGGTCAGTCTGGTCCCAGCCGAGGTAGCGCCCGCCCGAGGACCACTCGAAGTCAGTCACGGTCATCGCCTTGCCGGCGCGACCCACGCGGACGGGCCCGACTGTCGTGAGAGAACCGTCTTGAACCAGCGTCAGCTTGCCCGCCATGAGCACCGCGAGGGCGGGAATACGGGTCACAGCCGACGGCTGACCGTGCTGCGCCGCCACCGTGCCCGGTAGCAGGGCGACGACGAGAGTGGCGCCGACCAGGACGGCGAGACCGCGGCACACCCCATTGGTCCTATGTGCAACGAGAAAGCGTGGCAGGTTCACGCGCGCAGTCATATCAGGGCCCGAGGGCGCCAGCAACGATGCTGGGGCTGGCAGCACCGCGGGCGCACGGGCAGGGTCGCCTTTCCTCGTCCGTTCGAGCCGCCATGACCCCGACCACCGCCCCGTTTGCGTGCTACAACGGCCAAGTTGTGCTCGCGACCGGACACCCGCGCCCCTCCTCGCTCACCGACTTGGAACCCGCAACCGGGGGGGCCGCCTGGCAGACGCGTCTGGTTCCGGCTCCGGCCGTTTCCCGGTCATAGTGCGCCTTTGCTGCAGCCGCCGTCGGGGCCGAATGTCACAAAGGCTGGCTCGAAGAGGCGTCAGTCGGGCTGGCAGACAACAAGGGGGATTCTTTCAGCGACGCTTGCCTGTTTCGGGCTCAGAGCCTCGCGCCGGAAGACGCGCCGAGGGCGCCCGGCACTCGAGTGCGCAGCTTGCGGGGGTGATGCCAGCGATCGTCCCGTCACGGCCGGTTGCGCGCCGAGCCCGAGATGACCTGCGCGACTTGCCGGCATGGCCCCTGGACCGGTCCTTCATCGGGCCGCCGCTGGCGATCTGCACCTTGCAGCGAGGTCCCCAACGTGGCAACCTCGCTCGCGCAGGAGGACGAACGGGATGCGAACGCCGACTTGCACTTGGCCTCTGATCATTCGCCGGCAGGAACCACGACAATGGCCGTCCTATATCGCCTGCCACTAGAGGTTGCAGAGCTAAGATTTTCCGAAGAGGTCGAAATGTCAGGAGTGGGTCACATCTCGCTCCCCAAGGCACCGCAAGGTGTCACTGACGTCCGATGGTGAGTTCGTCTGGTTGGCATGCCCAAGCAGCCGGCGCGGGGCCTATCGGAAAGCTCGTCGCCAGTCAATCCTGAGAAGGCAAGGAGGGGCTCTATGGCGCGACACACGGGCGTATCTGGCGCCAGGGTCGGGGCCGTCAGCGAGCGCCGGAAGATGGCGTGGGAAGGCTCCACAATTCCCACGAAGTACTGGCACGCTGTTGACAACGGGCGCATCCAGTGCGACATGTGCCCGCGCGCCTGCAGGCTTCGCGAGGGCCAACGCGGTCTGTGTTTCCTGCGAGGTCGGTTTGAGGATCAGGTCGTTCTGACAGGCTATGGGCGCTCGAGCGGGTTCTGTGTCGACCCGATAGAGAAGAAACCACTGAACCATTTCCTGCCTGGCAGCGCCGTGCTCTCATTCGGCACCGCCGGCTGCAACCTCGCCTGCAGGTTCTGCCAGAACTGGGACATCTCGAAGGCGAAAGAGTCGGGCTTGCTCACCGATGCGGCCTCACCTGCCGACATCGTCACAACCGCGAAACGGCTCGGGTGCCGCAGCGTCGCGTTCACCTACAACGACCCAGTGGTCTTCCACGAATACGCCATCGACGTGGCGGAGGCCTGTCGTGAGGCGGGCATCAAGACGGTGGCGGTCAGCGCGGGCTATGTCTGCCCCGAACCCCGGAAGGAGTTCTACTCCCACATCGACGCGGCCAACATCGACCTCAAGGCCTTCAGCGAAGAGTTCTACCGTCAGGTTTGCGGCGGTCATCTCGCAGCCGTCAAGGACACCCTGCGTTACGTCCATCATGAGACCTCGGTCTGGTTGGAGGTGACGACGTTGCTGATCCCGGGCCTCAACGACTCCGACGAGGAACTGAACGCGCTCGTGTCTTGGATCGCCTCCGATCTTGACAGCGACGTCCCTGTTCACTTCACGGCCTTCCACCCTGACTACAAGCTCCTTGGCCCGCCGCCGACACCGGCCGGCACGTTGCGTCGCGCCCGCCACGCCGCATTGGCCACGGGGTTGTCTCACGTTTACACCGGCAACGTTCACGACCCAGAGGGATCCAGCACCTACTGTGCAGTATGTGGTCAGTTGCTGGTCGAGCGTGACCGCTACACGATCAAGCAGTATCGCCTCTTTGATGACGGCCGCTGTACCAGCTGTGGGGCACAACTTGCGGGTGTCTTCGACGGCCCTGCCGGAGTCTGGGGGGCTCGGCGCCTGGCAGTGCGCATGACACCGGTCGCGTCATGAGCTCGGCGATACGTCCGCCTGCCGTCGCCGGCACGTTCTATCCGGAGGATGCGGCAATCCTCGCCGAAACCCTACGCCGCCTACTCAACTCCGCTCGCTTCAAAGCGTCGGGCGGACCTGTTCCCAAGGCCATCGTCGTTCCCCATGCGGGCTATGTCTACTCCGGGCCAGTCGCCGCGAGCGCCTACGCCCGAGTAGCTGCCGCCAGAGGTCACATAGAGCGAGTCGTGGTGCTCGGCCCGGCGCACACTGTCACATTGGAAGACATCGCTGCTTCAAGCGCGGACGGCTTCTCCACGCCGCTTGGTGTGCTTGAGGTCGACTGCGCGTCGCGAGACGCTCTCATCGGGGACGGGCTCGTGTCGATCTTCGACCTGGCGCACCTCGCCGAGCACAGCCTCGAGGTTCAGCTCCCGTTCATTCAGTTCGTTCTCGGTCCGGTGAAAGTGCTGCCCCTCTTGATCGGAACGGCATCGACCGCCGCGGTCGCACAGCTGCTGGGCCGCGTTTGGGGCGGGGCGGAGACGCTGGTGGTCGTGAGCACTGACTTGAGTCACTACCACGACCGTGAGACCGCGCGTCGCCTCGACAGCCGGACCGCTGCCGCGATTGTCGCCCGTAACCCGGAGGCGGTGTCCCCCGCCGACGCGTGCGGGGCCTCGGTGCTGCGCGGCCTGCTCAGCTTCGCAACCAAGCGTGAAATGAAAGTTGAGCTGTTGGATCTGCGCACGTCGGCCGACACCGTGGGCAATCTGACGCGGGTGGTCGGGTACGGCTCCTTCGCCCTGACATGAGCCTCTTGTCGGCGGCTGAGGTCCGGGGAACCAACGGCGAAGACTGGCCCGTCGCGGTTTCTTGCTGAACAGCGGTCCCGAGGGTTCCGCAATGGCATGGCGCGCTCAGCTCTGGGCGACGCTTTGGAGCGCACGACGAGACCATGTCGCCCGGCCCGCCCGGCCTCCTCGTTGCGGCGCTGGTGCACGTGCGCGCCGAGTTGCACTCCTGAAACGATCCGCTTCCCAGGCGCCGCTTGAATCAGGGGAGCCGACAGGGTCGAGGGCGCCCAAACGAACCGAGAGGAGCCGGGCTTGTGTCGATATCCGAGGAACCGTCGGTCGCGGTCATCGGGCTCGGCCGTATAGGCGCGGGAATCGTCCGGAGCCTGTTGCGCCGCGGCCGACGGGTACGCGTATTCAACCGAACGGCCGAAAAGGCTGCACCGTTAGTGGCGGCCGGCGCGACGCAACGGAGTTCCTCCTGCGCGACAAGGGCGTCAACACTCAAGACCTCGTCGTCGACGGTGGGCTACTTGTCACGCAAAACGCATCGAGCAGCGGAGTCCCACCGTCTCGAAGCCGCACTCTGCAGATTGGATTGGCGAACGCGCACGATCTCGGCGGTGTGGAGGCTCATCCCCGGCACCAAAGCGCCGACCACCCCGGAAAGGTGAAGTCAGTCGGCTGCGGTGTTGACGATCAAGAGGTTGCAGGGCGCGTGATGGGAGATCTTGTTCGGGACGCTTCCGAGCACGAAGCGCGTCATGCCGCTCATCCCCCTGTTTCCCACCACGATCAGGTCGGCACCGACATCCTCGGCGACGCCGATTATGGCATCGGCCACCTCAGCTGCGCTGGGATTGTGCACTTCGACGGAAATGCCCTCACGTTCGGCCTCAGCGAGCAGCCGGGCACCGGTGCGCTCAGCGTGCTCGCGCATCCTGTCAACTTCAAGCTGGCCTCCGCTCGAATCGGCGAAGCCGGCCTTGACGGCTAGATGAACCACCTGAACGGCGTGCAACTTCGCCCCTGACATCTTCGCAAGCTCGAGGGCGTGTCTGTAAGCGACCGATGCCCGTTCGGAACCGTCTGTGCCGACGACAATCGCCTTGTACATGCCAGTCGCCCCCCTTGGCGGAGACACGGCGGGATTCATGTCTCCGCGTGGCTCGAAAATCGTGTACCGCAATCTACCGTCGTCCTTCATCGGCGGCAACGGAAACCGCGCCAACGCAACCGCAACCCCTGTCGGGCGTGAGTGCCACTCCCATTGACCCGGTGCGGCAAGTAGGAGGATAATCTCTCGAGCTAACCGAGGGGGAAGGCATCAGGGGGGGTGCCGTGCAGCGCACGGGCAAGCTGGCCATCACAGTGATCCTGCTGGCCGCCGTAATAGGTGGCGTGGGTTTCGCGCTGTCGAACCTCACCTCCCAGCCGATCACGGTCGACTACACATCGAGCCCGGGCCAGCCCGTCAACGTCACGATGCAGACCCTGGGTTCCTACGGCCACGGCCTTCACGCGACTTGGGTGTCATACATGACCCGTTCGCCTGAGGGCCGGTGGTTGCACACCACGATCTGGCAGGTGCCGGCGCACACGAAGGTCAACGTGACGATCTACCAGTACGACTCCGGCAGTCCGTTGCGAAATCAGCAGATCGGCGTGGTCGAAGGCACGCTCGGCAACGTCGCCACGCTCAACGGCAAGGTCTTCTCAGTCGTCAACTCCAACGCCGGCAACGGCGTCGGGCACACGTTCTCGATTCCCAGCCTCGGGATCAACGTGCCCCTCTACGGAAACAACGCGAACGCGAACCTGTGCGGGGCCGCTCCCTGCACCACCTCCTCGCCGCACAACGTCATCAGGTTCTCGTTCCGGAGCCCCGGCCCCGGCACTTATCCCTGGCAGTGTTTCGTCCCCTGTGGCCTCGGCTTCCTGTACGGGAACGGTGGCCCGATGCAGACGGTCGGCTGGATGGACGGCTTCATGAAGGTGGTCTCCTGATGCCCAGCGACGAACCCGGATTCACAGAGGGGCCGCGCGAGCCAGTTACGACCGGCGACCCTGCACCAACGCCCCCGGCTCGCCCTCCAACAAGGAGCGGTCCGACCGGTGAGGCACGCCATGGGTGGCGCATGGTCGGCTTGTGGGTCTTGCTGTCCGCGATCGCCGATCCGCTCTTCTACTACCTAGCCGGGCCCCATATCCCGCCAGGGACGATGAGCAACACGGCCGACGGTGCGCAGTTCGACTTCAACATTCTGTTCATCGTCGCTCTGCCAGTGATCCTCGCGGTATGGATCTACATGGGCTACGCCATTGTCAACTGGCGGGCCTCGCGTAACGGCCCCGAGCCAGTCGGTGGGCCCGAAGCCCGTAGCAACTTACCGATCCAATTCACCTGGATCGTCGTCACTACGGCGCTCGTGCTGTTCCTCTTCGGTTTCGGGACGTATGAGCTCGTGCAGCCTGAGGGTGCAGGGGGCGGACAGGGACCGGCGCCCCTCTTCCTGCCGGCCTCTCACGACGTGCTGCCGATCCAGGTGATCGGCCAGCAGTGGAAGTGGACCTACCGCTATCCGACCTTCGGCGGGTTCGAGACGGCGGACCTCGTCGTCCCCGATCACACCGCGATCGCCTTCCACGTCACCTCGTTGGACGTGGTCCACGACTTCTGGGTCTACCAGCTCGGTGTGAAGGCCGACGCCAACCCCGGCCAGGACAATGTCGCCTACACGACCCCGGACCAGCTCGGCAGCTTTGTCGTGCGCTGCGACGAATTGTGCGGCCTGTGGCACGGTGCCATGTACGACTGGGGGAAAGTGGTGACACCTGCCCAATTCCAGTCCTGGGCTGAGTCCACCGAACGCCAGCTGGCCACCAACACGAAGTTCCTCCCTCCGTTCGCTTGGACATACACACCCGATGCGAACGGTGCTGACGGTGGGTACTACCCCAACAACGTGGACCCCTACAGCCCTGTGCTGACCTACGGGGCAAAGCAGCCCGGTGAGCCGCTCCCGGTCACGACCACAGGCAAGGACAGGAAGTGATGTTCGAGCGCGACCGGGACCATCTCGGTTATGGAGGTGGCTGAGCGGCATGGCAACGGACACAGCCGGCCTAGCGGGGTCCGCCTTCCCGGGTGAGGTCGCGGTCGCGCGAGCGAGCCTCGACAGACGCCCCGACTGGCTCAGGCCACATCTGGGCTGGGCGGTGGTAGGCGCAGTTGTCGGGTGGTTCTTCGGCCGATACGTGGGCGACCTGATCGCGGGGAGCTGGCCCGTCAGTCAGGACACGACCATGAACAACGTCGCGGTTGTGTTCGGGTTGTCCTTCGGGGTCCTCGGGTGGCTCGTCGGCATCGGAGGGCTCACCTACCCGTTGTTGAAGATGCTCGGTCGCGAGCCGGCGCCTGCCCATCCAAGCCGCTCCTGGCTGCGGTACTTCCGCCTGACCGAGGATCACAAGGTTGTCGGCCTGCAGTACCTGATCGGAGTGCTGGTCTTCCTGTTCACTGCCGGACTGCTGGCGATGGCCATCCGTACGGAGTTGCTCAGTCCGACCAGCCACGTCTTCGGCCCGGGCACCTACATCGCCATCGTCGGCGAGCACGGCACGATGATGATGATGATGGCCTCGTCCGCCGTCGTCGGCCCCCTCGGCAACTGGTTGGTACCGCTGATGATCGGCTCGCGCAGAATGGCCTATCCCCGAGTGGAGGCCTTCTCGTTCTGGGTCTTTGCGGCCGGTTACCTGGTCATCATGACCGCCCTGCCGCTCGGGGGATTCACGACTGGTTGGACGGGCTATGCGCCCTTGCAGACCCAGGCCAACCCGGGCATGGACGCTTACCTGGTCGGTTTCGCGGTCATCGGCCTCGGAATGATCATGGCGGGGTTCAACCTTGCCGCCACGATCATCAACTACCGCGCGCCGGGTATGACCTGGAGCCGAATCCCGATCTTCGTCTGGTCGATCCTGGCCACAACCGCCCTGCTCGTGTTGGCCACCCCCACACTCATGGTTGCGGGCTACCTCGGCGTGTTGGACCGCACAGTTCAAACGGCGTTCTATGTGACCGAGCACGGAGGAAGCAGCTTCTTGTGGGAGAACCTCTTCTGGTTCTTCGGTCATCCCGAGGTCTACATCATGGCGCTGCCGGGCTTCGGCATCGTCATGGAGATGCTGCCGGTGTTCACACGAAAGCCACTCTTCGCCTACAAGGTGGCCGCCG
>Ga0187880_1003494_pt1 | contig 11974 bp, 14 predicted proteins | sample June2016WEW_19_4_FD_132998 | JGI IMG/M metagenome (GOLD analysis project Ga0187880, IMG submission 132998) | Peatland microbial communities from SPRUCE experiment site at the Marcell Experimental Forest, Minnesota, USA - June2016WEW_19_40 | ecosystem: Environmental > Terrestrial > Soil >...
ATTCGCCTCCGCGAGTCGCGCATAGGTGAGCCACAGCGCATCCAAGAGCGGGGCGCGGGCGACGCGCGGCGCGAAGGGCTGACGGATCGCTCGCAGCAGGCGCGATACGCGCGGGCGCAGCGAGAGCAAGGACAGTTGGGCACTCATTGGAAAAACTCCTAAAATCCAAAACAAGGGGAGGGCTTTGCGCTTAAAACAAGTGGCCCCGCGGCCGCCGAAGGGTTCACGGCCGCTATAGTCAAGACCATTTGCCCCTTCCATGGCGCTGAACGCCTTCCACACCCTTCGAAGCGTACGCGAGTGCGCGCAAGCTCCTTGTGACGCAAGCACCAACTGGCGCCAACGCGCCGGGGCGCAGCACCACGTTTGCGAATAAAAGCGTCTCTGATTGACGACGGTGGTGGGCGCATGAGGGGCACGCCCGCAACGTCCGATAGGGGTTTGTTGTCGCCCGGTGCCTTGAGCGATTTCGCTCACAGCAAAGCGGACGGCAGCCTTCCCTGAGTGCGCGATCGGCAGTTCGCAAATGCCGGATGAACGGCTAATCGGTCGAGGCCTCGTGAGGTGTGATATCGCACAAGGTTCCATCTTCGGTCTCTACGGCGCTGTGCGCCATCAGCCGGATACAAGTCCGTTTGGTCTTAGGTCCATGTAGATGAACCCATGCACGTGCTTGTGCTGCGGATTCTTAGCTACCCAAATTGCTACATTGTCGTGGCAGCGATTTATCGTCGGGGTCCACCCTCCAATGTGAACAACCTTGCGGCGCAGAATGACGGACTGATGCAGTCGTTTAACTACTAGTACCGCTAGGCGCGCGATGGCATCCATGTCCACTTGCGTATTGTTGTTAGCGGCACTAATAGGGCTCGATTCGTGCCTGCGCATCCACACAAGCGCGGCAATTAAATCGTCAATGCGTTGATGATGCTTCTTCGCCATGACGAAAGCATCGCACGTGCGGAGATGGCGATGCGACGGGGGTCGGGATACTTGCCGCAATTGCCGAGATATGCCGGCGCCACGCGGTGCTGGGCTGTCTATTAAACTGAATGGATGCCTGCCACGATCCGGTCGATGGACTGCTTCCGCTACGTTGCATAACACACCCTTGGATTGACACAGCCAAGGAATGATGCTCGTGCGATCTTCGATTCATAGCAACGCCGCCGCTGCAAAATCCCGCCGTCTGTCGCAGGCTAAAAAACGTTATGTCACAGCGGTCCGCTCGCCTCATGTTCACACTCCGGTCGATCCGCCATCAGGGCGTGCATGTGTAGTCGTAGGTGACTTGTGCCTGGGTGGTCCCGGCGCGCAGAGCAAAGGCGAGTGAGTCCCTTCCCCATTCTCACTGCCACTCCCCTAATCTCTGCATCGCCAGGTCGGACGCTATTCGTGCTGTCATCGACTCGCGGCAACGCTGCAACTGCGCAAGCGCGTCGCATGTCGCAGTCCGCGACGCGACATGTCACGCGCAGTTTACTGGGCAGCCTGCCTCGAAGGCTAAATCGTCAGGTCGCTCCGACATGAGTTGGTCGCCCCGCAGCCGCGAGTCAATGAGTCCTTTTGACCCGTACCCGACTATCGTGAATGTCGGCTTAGGTGCCAGCCGCTATCGATGAATTGGTATCAGTACAGACCGCTAGTCCTTTCCGAGTAGCTCCCTCATTTCCGAACTGTTCTTTCGATTGACGCAGTCAATGGCGAATTCCTTCGGCGGTGGCGCGGTCCGATAAAACACTGTGATGCGTGGCACTACATCGACTACCGCCCCGTCCTTCTTGATGCTCATCATGTCAGCCAATGCCGCTGCAATGATATTGTTGTGAATGTCCGTCATGATGAATGCACGAACCATGGGAACACGATGGACGAATGCCTGGTAAACAAACCGATCCTCAGGTAAGACCGTTTTAATAGAGGCCAAACCGAAGAGGGGCAACCGAAACTGATCCGCCAGCAAGAATTCGCCATTGGCATGGCGCCTCGGTACATCTTCGTCACGAACGTAAATGTAATCTCCGGTCTCTTTGCCGAAGAATCGATCGAGTTCGGTGGACAGAACTGCGACAGTTGCATCCGATCGCCAGGCCATTGCCGGATCCTCGGTCGAGGCCACCGCCGACGCCGATCCCGTCGCCAGAGTCCCTGGATCTGCGGCCGCTTGTATACCGTAACTCGCAGGCACGATCAGCAATATGACGAAGGATATTCCGGCCCTGCGCATGTCGGTATTGTGCCATGCCGAAAACACGACCCTATTTGGTTCGTCTGCCGCTTCGACGCACAACCAGGTGACAGCGGCGAGATTTTGGACGGTCTTTCTAGCCCGTCAACTGACCGGTGTTGGCTCGGATAGAGCCGCTGCCGTGCAGAGGCTCATCCGTGCCCGAAGGCGACGGTCGCGAACGTCAGCTTTCGCGCCGGCAAATCGACAGATCGACGGACGTATAGCCGCTGTCTCTGTATCGGGCCCCGAAATGATTAAGTTCCGTTGATCACTTTTTGACCCTAAGATTCGCGGGATATCGAAGTAGAGAAGCCAGCCCAGGTGAGATAAAGGCCGATCACGAAGGCAGGCGCGAGAAAAACATAAGCTTCACCATAGTGCATTCCCTCGATTAGACCGGAAAGCGCGTCAGGCTTAAGCAACAATAGAAGCAGACCCTTCGCGAGGATCAACCACCCGACTATTGTAACGACCACCGGCAACGCGCCGCCCGACCAAACATTGTGGCGAAGTACCATCGCGATACCAGACGCGACGCTAATCAAGGCGTAGACAAGCATGACAGGCCCGTCAGCGACCGTAGCCGCGATAATCGCGCTGCCGCGCACCAGAAAAGAGGTCACAACCAAAATTGTGAAAAGTCCTATAAGCCGTGCAAGGAAAACAGTGAGTAGGGTCATGCGAACCTCCATGGCATACCTTAGTCTACCGCGGGGCCGTGGCGATTGACCGGAACATTACCAGGGTCGAGCGACCAATGGGTCATGCCGACCCACACCCGCCCGTGGCGAGCGGCGGCTTTGCGGCATCAGACCCGCGCGCTCCAACCGATTGTTAGACGGCTGCGGTCAACGGCCACCGGACACCATTTACGTAAAAGACCACCTGCAGATATACAAAGACTATAGCAATGACGATAAGTAGAAACGAGGCGCTCAATGCTAGGCGAGTAGCAACCGGATCGTTCAATTCGAGGTAGTCCCTCCTTGCGAGGAAACCGAGGACTCTGAGCATTGTCGTGAAGTGCAAGCTCGAGAAGAACTCGGGCGACCCGATGTCCTCCCACGTCGACGCATGCTGCGACGCGAGACGCTTGAACAAGAAGTGCATGACCGCCAGATATGCCAACCCCAGGGCAGCTGCTGCGATGTAGGCAACGGCGTATCGCAATGGCATAGGCAGAACAGCCGTCTAACGATGAGGTTGAGCGACGCAGGGTTGCGCCAACTCAAAACGAAGAACGATTCCAATCACCATAACCGCAAGTAGTAGAACGGTAGGCGCGACGCACATTAGGGAACTCGAGTAGGTCTTCAGTACAGAATCGACGGTAAGTAAGCCCCGGCAGGTTCATTGTAGAGACCAGTGGTCATCAACGGTGCTTTGTGGCACGCGTTTTTGCAAGATCAAGGACCTGTCCCGGCCGAAGGCCGCCTGATGGGGCTCCCGGAACTGGTCGTTCCTGACGCAACGCCGCAGCAAATAACAACACATCGCGTGCCTCGCGCAGAATCAGGGGCACAAACAGAAGGCCGGCCGGGTGACTATTTCAGTTGCGCACCCGTCAGCTCAGCAACTGCGCCCAGCGTTGTCTGCGCGGCATTCAGGCCCAGGCGAAAATCCTTGTCGGAATACGTGGAGTAAAGATCGCTGGCCTGATGGTAGTTCGGGTTCCAGCCGGCGCCGAGTTGCATGCCTCTTTCATTTTCACGAAGGCTGATTGCCGGCACCAGGTCCATGAACGGGTCCGAATCCGTATTCGTCATGTGATTGCCGACAGCGGCGGGATAATCGCTGGCGTATTTCTCGTTGGCGATGCGGAACAGAAACGCGAGCTTCATCGACTGGTCCGCGAGCTTTGACGTACTGCGAAACTCGATGTTGACATCCGCTTCCGGCCGCTGCTCCGGGTTAACCGTGCCATCCGGGCGCGGCATGCCGTGGTCCCATAGCATCATGTCGTGCTGGATCATGCCGAGCCATTTGGGTTCCGGATATTTCCCCGACCCCGGAGGCGACTCCTTGCCCTGCAGCGCCGCGCGCTGCTCGACATAAGCATTGGAGCCGTTAGCGCCGGTCTCTTCATTGTTCCAGAGAATGAAACGTATCGAGCGCTCGGTCTTCACGTCGGGGCTGCTAAAAACCCGGGCCAGTTCCATCACTAGTGCCGCGCCGGAGCCGTCGTCATCCGCGGCCTCGCCAAATCCAATGCCGTCCATGTGGCCACCGACGATATACATTTCGTCCGGATGCGTGGTGCCGATCTTGGTGCAATACACCTCCTCGCGTGACCCATTGACGGGGTCCTGCGCATTCAGCTTGCGCAGTGCGAGGTCCGTCTGCTTCTCAGGATCTACATTGACGCCCACTGGCCCCGTAACACCTCGCATCCGCGAACCGCCAACGTTCGTGCGGACTTCGCCGCTGGCGATCACCGGAGAACTGGTATCGGGCGCACGGTATTGCCGCGGCACCTGATCGTAGACATACGTCAGGCGTTCCGTAGGACATCCGTAGCTCTGGAGCTGCGCCTCGATCCAGTTGACCGCCGCCCGATTGCGGTCGGTACCCTGCTTGCGGTCGCCGAACTGCGTCAGACCTTTGATGGTAGTTTTGTACTTCGCCAGATCGAGGCGGCCGACTAGAGTTTTGATGGGGTCGGTTTGGGCAAACGCGGGGATGGAGCAAGCGACATTCAAGCAGCTAACAACAAGGGCGAATCTAATTACGTGCATATTTTTCCTCGGCTGCATCAGATTGAGAAATGCCCGACAATTCCACGTCATTCACCTAACGGCGTCGAAATCCCAAGCCGTCGCTCGCACCTGGTTTTGACAGCGAACTTCGTCCACTACGATCCGGCTCTGACCGTCACCCCGGTCCAGCAGCGACACAACCACACCGGGACCGGGTCGAGTCCCATCAGCCGATGCTAACGAATTTCTGGCTCCAATTTGGTGGTGGAGCTCCGATAATAATGTAAGAGCTGAATGTCCGCTTCGGCGTCGCGAAATCGGGAGGGTCACTGACCGGAGTTGGCCGGGTGCCGCCTGATGCCGACGATACGGCACCCGAGGACAAGTCGTGACCCAAAACTGCCAGCGGCGAATGACTGCTTTGCGGAATCAGAAATTGTCTGAACTGCTGTTCGCGCCTGCCGCGCGAATTATTGGGTTCTGTAGATTGATCCCACGAGTGCGACTCAGGTCAGTCAGAACGCCGGAGTCTAGGGCACGTCACATACTCGTCATTAAATGGCCAGCCGTACCTATTCTGCTCGGGGTTCAATTCGCTGGTAAATTTTCTGGTCACCGGTGGTCGCCAATATTCGGTATCTGGTCTTTACCGTGCTCTGAAGGACGTCGCGGGTCGGAGAGTCGCCCAGGTACCAGACGACGTCGGGCTTGACGATGTAATCTGGCGCGGTCTGCAGGATCTGGCGCATTTCTGACTCCGGTGTTGCGGTTGGGCCGTCGGCGGCCCTTACCGTGTAATCCACCACTATATTCGCAGGATGAACGGCCAGTCGCGATGGCGGAGTGACATTCAGAAACCAGTACGCCAACTGATCGGTTAACAGATACAACGAACACCCGTTGAGGCAGGCGGGACGCAGTATCCTCGCGATATCGTAACTAGGTCCGTACTCCAGGGTTGCGCCAGAACGCATTCTGGAGATGATGACGGAGTATTGCCTCGCGACCGGCAGCAATACCAATGCCAAAACCATCGCCGCGAGCGGGAAGCTGAATCTCCTCCTTATTGGGTAATCGGCTAGCCTCGAATATACCGCCCCTGCGTAGATACAGCAGAACGGGAGCAGCTGAATGAGGTAGTGCGAATACGCCGCTCCTCCGAAGGCGATGGAAAGCCCTACTGCAAACGCGTAGATGAAGCAGAGCCATTGGCCATGCCCTTCCGCGCCTATCTCGCGGCGTCGCTCGCTGAATGCCAGGAACAGACCAACTGTTGCTGCCACCCAAATGCCAAGTCCTAGAATGCTGTCTGAATTGAGCAACCATGGTCCGGAAGATATCCCGAGCGCGTTTTTGACTTGCATCACGATGGTAGCGAGCGGGCCCAATTGACTCGAGGAATAGATGATTGGAGCAATAAACACGGCATCCCAGAAGGTCTTCCCTACATTGGCTAGCCAATAGGGAAGAAAGGCAAGCCACACTACCAGGCCGCCGCCAATACAATACGCCAGCACCTGACGTGCAATTTCCACGGGCGGACGCTGTCGGCGGCTCCATAACACCCAGATACCGACGGCGAACGCCACAAACACGAGATTAGATCGCACTAGCGCGGCGACGGCGATCAGGGTACCAGCGAACAACAGTGACCACGTTGAGCTTGGAGCGCGCAGAAGCACGAGCAAACTTCCCACAAGCGGCACCAGGGCGACAACTTCGCTCATGGTGGCCTGTCCACGCCCGCCGGCAATGACCGCTAAAGCGATGACATACAGGATGCCAGCGACAATGCCCACACGGACGTTCCATAGGCGACGACCGATTTGGCAGGTGAAACAGGCAATTAGCCACACGCACATCATCCCAGCCAATCTGATGGCGAGAATGCTCTTGCCTCCGACCCAGATGACTGCCGCGAAGAAGGCAAACAATACTGGGGGCTTCAAGTCATACAGCGTCACATACGGAAGATGACCGTCGAGAATTGATTGTCCAACCAGGATGAAGGTGGATTCATCCCAATTAATTACATCGCGAAAGAAGAATGGAAATCTGGTCAGCAGCGCCAAGAGCAGTAAGAGTGCGAACAGCGCGACGGTGGGTATTCTGCGGGAATCCATGGCGGCGACTTGCAAGACGTCTATATTTGTCCGGGCTGGGTCATCATCTAGTGCGATTCCCATATTGTTTCGGGGCGTTCTGACAGCAACAAAGAACGATCAATAATAATGCTGAAGTACAGTGTCATGCGCCATTCTTGCATTGGACATACCAAGCTGAGGGTCCCAGAGAGTTCGAGTTCATGCCGCGACTAACACCGGATGAGTGTAAGAACTCTGCCCGCCTCTTCGACAAAATGTTGTCCATCGAATTCGACTAACAATTCCCTAGATGTTGTCTTACTGTACTCCTACTCATGTCGCTGTCTTTTGCCGCCGCCGACCGACCGCTTTCGGGCAGGCATTTCGACGCTCTGATCGTCGGCTGTTGGCCGTCTGCCGCCTGTCCTGATTCCAGGATTGCGCCGTTCGCTGAACCCTCCAAGCCGCAATCTCTTTAGAAAAGCCGCTGAGCAGGCAACTAAACCTTGACGACCCTGAGGATGCGCTTTAGAGCGCCGAAATCAGAGGGATTGCGTGTGTAGAGCGGCAATCCATTCGCCGCAGCCGTCGAGGCGATGAGCAAGTCCGCGAGGCGTGCCGTGCTGGATTGTCCGGCTGCCCGCGCGGCAGCAAAGACCCTACCGTACATACGTGCAGATTCCGCATCGAAAGGCAACGGATCCCAGGTGGCCGCCGCCCACTGCAAACGATCCTGGCGCCGAGCGCGCTCGTCTTTATTTTCGGTTGCATGTGGGCCCGCAGCGAGTTCGGCGAGCGTCACCGCAGTAATTGCGGATTCATCAGGAAGTTGGTCAGCAGCGATCTGGTCGTGATCGATCAGAACCGACGTGTCCAGAACACCGCGACTCGCATCAGTCATTAGGGTGCGGATCAACTACGGCATCGAGATCTGCACGGAATTGCGCGGCATCGATCCGGGCGGCTCTTTCTGCAGCATCCGCGATGGTCGCGCGAGGCACGAAGCGACGTCGCTTGATGGGTCGCAGTTCTCCGACAGGCGTGCCGTTTCGGCTCACGATGATCGTTCGTCCGGCCTCCACCTCACGGAGCACTGCGGCGGATTGATTGCGAAGCTCTCGCTGAGTGATGGTACGGATCTTCATAAAGCCGAGTGTAGCACACTGTAGCACATTGTAGCAACCACGCCGGTCGATACCCGGGGCTGCGATTAACCGGCTTGCCGGCATGTGCTGTGCGATGTGGACGCGACGAGTGCTTTTCATCGATCGTCTCTACTCACACACGCAATTCACGCGCAGGCGGCAGCCTGGAGAAGAGAAGCTTTCGGGTCAAGTGCTTGCACACACTGGAAAATTCGGTGGTTTGAGGAGGGAACGGCCGGTCACCTTGTCCGTCAGGAGTCGTTCGAAATCGCTCCCGGCCAACTGCCAGGTTTGGAGGCGTCCGGCAACTGGTGGTCTTGACCATATCCGTCACTTGCGAGTGTCCGGTCTGCGGCATCAGAATGCAGTATCAATCAGCGTGGCGAGGCCACGAGCTGACCTTATAAGATCTGTTAGTCTCAGATTTAGGTGTCCAGCGCTATGAAGAAAATCGACCTTTCCATCGTGCCCGCGCAGGCCGGCAGCACCTATCCGCGCCCCTTCGACGAGCTCTGCAGAGCTCAATCCTGCCAACGGCTGGCGCGTTATGCGGGGCTGACTCAATTCGGCGTCAACGTGACGGTCATCGAGGCGGGAGCTTGGTCCAGTCAGCGTCACTGGCACAGCCATGAGGACGAGTTCGTCTGGGTGCTCGATGGCGAGCTGACGCTGGTCACCGACGCCGGCGAAGAAACATTGCGCGCCGGGGACTGCGCGGCGTTCAGGAGTCACGATCCCGATGGCCATCACCTGCTAAATAAATCTGGCCGGCCAGCCAGGGTACTCGAAATTGGCACAACCGACCCGAAAGACCGTTGCACATACCCGGACATCGATATGATCGCCGATGATAGGGGGTACACCCACCGCGATGGAGCGCCGTATCCATTGAAGAAATAAGCGACGGTGCAAAGGCGCGAGTTTGAGGTGGCAGGTCGCGACACCGCAGCGAACGTTCGCAAACGACTGGTTCGAGAGTCGCGTTCATACCACCGTAAGCAGGGGATGCAAATGGCCGCTCCGAGGAAGCTATTCTAGCTCCGGGAACTTCGCAAATTGGCCGGTGGTACTCGTTCGCCGACGAACGGCTGGCATCGACGGTCCAATAAGCGGTGATGACCCGTACCGGCCAATTACGACCGACGGCTCTGGAGGTGGCCGGCGAGGAAGCGATGTGGCATGTATTCCGACCAATACGCGCAGAGGAAAGAGCTTAGGGGCTGGCCTTTAATTGCCTGATTTCAATTTTTCCGTTAATGACAGCATCCGGAGTTCGAGCTGCGTTTTCGTCACCGGGTACGCGTGCCGTGTAGCTTTTCAGATTTGCGATCGCCTTGTCTTTATCGCCGAGGCTCATGTAGGTGAGACCACGCAAACACGACCGAGGAAATGGAGCATAGTAAAAGTACGTTGAATGCGCGCTTCATGCGACCCCCAAGGTGTTCTCCGTGAATCACCATTTTCAAAAATCATATCAGTTCGTGAATGGCCGCTTTGTGGAAAATGCGTTTTTGATTCCAATGTCTCAAAGTGGCCGGGCGCTGCCCGTCGCAGACGCTGCCGCCGCTCGTAGGCTCCAATCGACCCGAACCGATGCATTACTCCCTCGTTCCGTGCTGACAGTTTAAATAAAGGCCGCTCGCTGAGCGCACCTTCCGGCAGATGCTGACTGGCAGCTTTGCGTTTACTGAGTCAGTGCGTCATATGTCGCTGATCGGCCGACAGCGCCAATTCGCGATCCAATTTCAAGCAAACGTCGGCATCGACCCCTTGCCGACCGTCACCAACGGCTGCTTTGGTGGAACCTGATCGAACCAAAAATCCGGCATAATCCCGGTGGCGTGAACTGAACCTGGTAGCGCGCGGCCGAGGGCTTGTCATTGTGAAGATCGCAGTACTGTTTGGCGGGACCAGCGAAGAGCGGGATGTTTCAATAGCGAGCGCCGCACAAATCATTCCAGCGTTGCGCCGCCTGGGCCACGAGGTGTCAGCCGTGGATACGGCGACGGGCCGATTGGATTCGGCGGCCGAGCGGCGCCTGCTAGCCACCGGAGTCGCGCCAGAGCCGCCATCGAATGCGCAGATTGCGAACGTTCGTGGACGAGCCATTGCGCTGTCGCCCACCGCATTCAACATCAGGGAAGTGGAATTGGTGTTCCTAGCTTTACATGGTGGTGCAGGTGAGGACGGCCGCATCCAGGCCATGCTCGATCTCGCGGGTTTGGCTTATACGGGCAGCAATCACATTTCCAGCGCTGCAGCCATGGACAAGGATCTCAGCAAGCGGCTATTCCGATCGATCGGCGTGCCCACTCCGAATTGGTTGATGGCTCCCGTGGCTGAGGAAACCGTAGAGAGTGCGCTCGGCTGGCCCGTGGTTGTCAAACCCAACAAGCAGGGGTCCACGGTAGGACTCACAGTCGTCCGTGAGCCCGTGCGGTTGCGGGCTGCCGTTGATCGGGCCAATGGCTATGACTCGGAAGTCATGGTCGAGGCTTTCGTCGCCGGACGGGAATTTACGGTCGGCATTCTCAACGGCCTAGCGCTGCCGGTGGGGGAGATCGTGGCACCCGGAGAGGTATTCGACTACAAGTCCAAGTACCAGGCCGGAGGAGCGCGAGAAATTTTTCCCGCCGACATCGGCGCAGCAGAGTCCGCGCAGCTCAAGGACTACGCGCTACACGCTCACGGTGTACTAAAGCTTGGGGCTTACAGCCGAATCGATTTTCGGCGAGACGATCAAGGGAACTTCTGGTGCCTGGAAGCCAACTCATTGCCCGGTATGACGGCCACCAGTCTGTTGCCTCAGGCCGCCAAAGCGGCAGGCATCGAGTTTCCGGATCTTCTGGACCAGATCTGCCGGGGAGCGCTAAAGGGGCGGTAGGGCATCCCGCCACGGATATGTTGATTTGCATGCCATGTTCAACCGTCATCGCCGTAAGACGCTTCGTGACCCGTTTCCGCCGGTCGCCACCGACTGCTATCGGGCAGCCCAATTGACTGTTTTGCCGGTTCTATAGGTATAACTCGTCGATGCTTGTGCTCTCGGTTCAGTCTTGTTTGCTCATCGAGTCGTACGCATCAGCGAGTCTAAGAAGAGACTCGCCGCACCGGGTCCGCGTTGATGAGCCGTGCATGAGCGCGAGCATCTGCGGCTCGAGGGCGGCGAGACGGCGGATCGTCGATGCGGTTGCAGCCGAGAGCGCAGTGGCATGAAACATCTGCTCCGCAGCGAGCGCGGGCCCGACAATATCATCGTCAGTAAGCGCCGGTCCGTCGCCGGTGTGGGTAAAGAGATCACCACAAAAAAGGGTCTTGGTCGTTTGCTCAAAAATGACCCGCGCTTCCCAGTTGTGCGGAACGTGTGGCGTATCGATGTGCCGAACCTGCTTGCCACCGAGATCAATGACCTCGCCGTCGGCCAGCTTGCGCGGTGGTCGATCGCACAAGTCGTCGAGCGAGACCATACAGCCGATGGCACCGTGTGCGACTTCGGCGCTTGGCGCGGCAGCGAGGAATTCGTTCATCGCACCGCATTCGTCGGATTCCACGTGTCCAAAGGTGATCCAGCGGAGTCGCTTGAGTGGAATGATACGGGCAATCGCCTCCGACACGAGCGGGAACATGCGTCGCGGGCCAGTATGAAAGAGGAGCGGATCGTCAGCATCGATGAGAAACTGATTGAACGTGAAGCCGCCAGGTGCTCCCTCAGGGACGCACGTTGATAGGCGAAAGATGCGATCGGCTATTTCATGAGTATTAGTTTGCATGGGGCATTTTCCTTTCGTTGCGGCAGCGCGCACTCAGCGAAAGCCGGAA
>Ga0187880_1003495_pt1 | contig 11973 bp, 7 predicted proteins | sample June2016WEW_19_4_FD_132998 | JGI IMG/M metagenome (GOLD analysis project Ga0187880, IMG submission 132998) | Peatland microbial communities from SPRUCE experiment site at the Marcell Experimental Forest, Minnesota, USA - June2016WEW_19_40 | ecosystem: Environmental > Terrestrial > Soil > Wetlands...
GCCGGCGCTGCCGCTGGGGGGCGTGAAGCTGGTGATAGCCGGCACCGCCACCACCGAGAAACTGCTGGCCCTCTGGGCCGTGCCGTTGGCTGTGGTGACGCTGATCGGGCCCGTGCTGGCGCCCGCCGGCACCGTGGCCGTGATCTGCGCCGAGGAATTGACCACCGGGCTCACGGCGGAGACGCCGTTAAAGGCGACGCCGCTGACGCCGACGAAGTTCGCGCCGTTGATCGTCACACTGCTCCCCACCGGACCGCTAGGCGGGGTGAACCCGCTGATGACCGGAGCGGTGGTGACCGTGAAGAAACCCGCGCTCTCACCCGCACCGCTTGGACTGGTGACGAGGATCTTGCCGGTAACCGCGCCGGCCGGAACGGTGGCCGTAATTTGCACCGAGCTGTTCACCACGAACGACGCGGAGACCCCGCCAAAGCTCACGTCGGTGGTGCCCGTGAAATTCGCGCCGCTGATGGTGACGGTGGTCCCGATGTTCCCGCTGGCGGGTGTGAAGCCGGTAATGGCCGGGCCGGCGGAGACGACGAAGCTGGCGGCGCTGGTGGCCGTGCCGTCCGGCGTCGTTACCGCAATTAATCCCGTGGCCGCGCCGCTAGGCACAGTCGCTGAGATATTTGTCGAAGAGTTGACCGTGAACGTGGCGCTGACCCCGTTGAATTTCACGGCGGTCGCGCCGGTGAACTTGGTGCCCGAGATAGTCACGCCCGTGCCCACGGGGCCCGTTGCGGGGGAAAAACCGGTAATGGTTGGCGGCTGAGCCGTCCCGGCCGCTTGCAGCACCAGGTCGGCCATGAGCAAGCCCGCGCCGGAGTCCCGATCTATTCCGGCGGCCTCGATATCCAACACCCCGGTCGTCAACGCGATGCGCACTTCGCTGGTGGTCAAACTCGGGTTTTTGGCTTTCAGCAGCGCCGCGATTGCCCCTGCATGCGGGGTCGCCGCGGACGTGCCATAGAAGGGGTTGAGGCCGCTGGTCGCGGGCAGGGTCGTCCTCACACCATCGGCCGCCGCCAGGTCCGGCTTTTGGCGCACGGTGCCTCCGGTCGAGGAAAAGTTTCCCGGCGTGATGGCGGTGCCATCGGCATTGTAGAACACCTGCCGGGGGCCGTCGGAGCTGAATGTCTCGACTTTGGCAGCGGCGGTGAAGGGGGTGGTGAAACCACTGGCGCTAACGGCGGCGACGCCGAAGGCGTCGGTGGCGCAAGAATGGCCCTTGGTTCGGCCGGCCGTGTTGAACGAGAGGCGGCCGCGACCGTTCTCCAGGTGCATGAAGCGCCCGGTCCCAGTGGAAAGCACGATGACGATTTGCTCGCCGTCGTTCACCTTCACCGATTCGTACGGGTCCTGGGTGCCGTTTTGGGTGGTCGTTGAGGCCGACACGAGGGTCGCCCCGGTAGCATCCAGAATGAACACGTCATAATCGTTGGTCGATTGGCCGAGCGGGTCGGACCAGAAGAAGGCGGCGGTTTCAGACCCGGATGAGGTGTTGGCCACGTTGGCGATTGCGGAGCCGAAGCTGTGGATTTTCCCAACGCCTTTGGCCGTAGTGGCGGTCTGCCCGCTGTCGAGGAAATCCCCCTCCCAGGTGGCGGAGGTTCCATCATCTTTATTCCCCGAATTGCTCGCCGCCGAGAAATATAGGGCGCCGCCCGCCGTCACTTGGTTCACCGCCTGCGCAATTGGGGCGTCCTGGAAGGGCGATTCATTGAAGTACTCAACGTCATCCAGGATGATGTCACATCCAGCGGCGCGCAGTTGAAGGATGTTGTTGGCGAAGTTGGCTTGGCCGCCGTCGGCGGTGGCGAAATAAAGCGCGGCGCCCGGGGCGAGGTCGTGAACGATCTCCAGCATCGCGGTCCCTTCGCCGGTGCTTGGGACGCCGCTCTGCCCCGTCAGCACCGTCACGGTGCCCAAATCACCCAGGGCCTGGGAATTGGTGATGTAGTCAACACTGTCCGAGAGCACCCCGACCTTCACCCCCGTGCCGTCCACGCCGAACGTAGCCCGCGCCACGTTGGCCTTTTCCGCTATGTCCCCCTCGGAATCGACGCTGCCGGTGTTCACGGTCATTTTCACCGCCGGGCCGATAAATACGACATCGGTTCGCGCGGCCAGACTTTCGATTTCCTTCAGCGGCACGGCCGCGCGGATTGATTGGTATTGGGCGAAACTGTTGAGAATGTTTCCGCCCCGCTGCCGGATGTCGGCCAGGAGTTCCTCAGAAACGCCCGCCTTGATGTCCACCAACACCCGGTCAGCCTGGTCTCGATCCAGTTCGACCCGGAGTGTCTTTATCCCCTCGGCGATCGGCTCATTGCGACTCAACTTCCCGGCAAACAGCAATTGCGAGTCCACCTTGTTCTGACTTGGGGACCGCCCCGCCTTTTCTGTCATAAGAGCCTCGATTTGCCGCAAGGCGGAGTCACTGATCTTCCCGGTGGCCGCGCTCGAGCTGGACGCGCTCTTGGAGCCTGTCGTTGGCGTCGGTGCGGGATTGGCGCTGGGCTGGCTCGGAAGGACTGGGGTGTTCCCGCTGTGGCCATCAGCTTTGGCGCCCGCACCGGGTGCCAAGGCCGCCACCGGAGGCAAACCCCTCCCCGAATTGAAACCTGGCCCCGCACTGCTATGGCTCTTCGGGTAGAAAATCCAGATCGCGAACAGCAGTATTAACGTTGTGGAAACGACAATTATCTTGCGCATAATTCTAGAAGGTTTGCTTGTGTTATTTGTCTGTGTGCGGAATTGACAGGGGAATTGGAAGCTGGCCGCCAAAAGATTGAGCCAGAGTGACCAGCCCGGTGAACGCGAATAGACTCGATCGCATGAGTTGTGAGGTGTGCATAAGTCTCCGTGTGGGTTCCGGATTCGTCCGGAGCAGCTTTAACATGATGTACGTTTCTTGTCTTTCACCGCGACGGTTCCTGTGCCTCCAATGCCCGCTGCCGGAAAAGCCGATGCCGCCGTTGCAGCATTCGCGCCGGCAAGGAATATCTTTTGCAACAGGTAATCACGGTTTGGCGGTCACTATAGCAGATAGGGCAGCTAATAGCAAAAAGATTTCTAGCTTTTGTAGGGGGCAAGCCAGCGCCAAACGTGACACAAGCCATGAGCACCTGCCTTTGAGGTCGCTCTGGGTCGCTTTAATCGGTTATTCTGCATTCTGCATTCTGCATTCTCCCTTCCCCCCGGGGTCGCATTGGGGTGGCTCTGGGTTGGCCTTGGGGTGGCTTTAGGGTGGCTTTAGGGTGCCTATCAGTTGGCTACCAACAGGCTTTGGGGTGGCTCTGATGTGGCTCTGATGTCGCATTGTGGTGGCTTTGGGCTTTGCCAGCATTTCTGCTTTCTACTTTCTGCTTTCTACTTTTGCAAGGTGGTGGCTTTCCACGCCTTGAACGTTCGTTGATTGCCGTTCGATGTTGGATGTTGGATGTTCGATGTTGGATGTTCCGCCACAAACCCCGCCCAGCCTGCGGCTGCTCTGTATTCTGCCCTCCGATTTCACGTTTCAGATTTCAGGTTTCATCCCTCATCCCTTCCCCAGCTCCTAGCCTGTCGGCGGGGCGAGCACGCCCGAGGGCACAAACCGGGCGAAGACTATCGCCCGCGGCGCGGGCAACGCCGTCGCGGCAGTCCAGCGAGTGGCCCCGGCGGCACCAGCCCTGGCGCTGCGCCCAAATAGAGGACCCTTCTCCCCCGCGTCCTTACCTTAAGACGTCAACCTGGATGGATGAGTGGAATCTGCTGGCGCCGGTGCTTGCGGTAGATCTTAAAACCAGTCGTGGTCGTTGTCGTCGCGCTTAAGGTAAGCCACCAGCGGCCCCGCATCCGCGATTACCGTTTCCATGAGCCGTAGCCGGCCAGATGCTTCTTGTTCGCCGCAAGGTCGCGCGGCCCGCCGTGCGCGCTGCCGCACAGATCGCGGCTTAGTTCGTACAGGGTTGAACCGCCAGTGGCGAGGGGTTGGGTTGCCTTCAGACGTTTCTCCAGAGTTTCCCGCACGAATCGTGCGGGACTCTTCCCGAAGCGGCGGGCGGTCAGGGTCAACTGGTCTTTCAAGCCGTCCGGCAATTGGAGCGTCAGTGTGCTCATGCGGCCAATCTAGCCGCCCGTCTGCCGCCCGGCAAGCGGGTTCGGGGCAGCATCTACGGCCGACGTATTGCGTCGCTTGGGACGATTCGCGGTTTTCAGCGTTTCAGCTTTCCGCCCCGTGGTCTTGTTGTCAGCGGTGCCGTTGTCTCATCGTCCCATTTTAGCTTTCCACTTTCAGCGTTTCTGCTTTTCCCCCGTGGTCCCACTTCTCCGCCTTCCGATTTCTGCATTCTGCACTCTGCATTCTACATTCGCGCTCCGCCACCCTCTTCGTGGCCAGAAGTGAACTAAGCCATGCCTACCTCGGTGTTTGGTTGGTCGATGTGGCCGGACTTGGGGAGGCGTCGGCGACGGGGTTCTGGCGGGTGAGTTTGAAGACGAATGGGACGTTGGTGAACTCGGTGGGGAGAATTTTGGCGAGCTGGTCGGTGACGCGCTGGCGCATTTCGACCGCGACCTCCATCAGGGGCTGGATTTCGTCGCTTACCAGGCTGTCCGGCGTGCGGTGGGGGTGGAGGAGCTTAAGCAGGCCCGTTGCGGTCTTCTTGATGGCGTCCTGGTTGTGGGGTTTGGCTTTCTCCGGCTGGGCGGCGAGGGTGGTGGCTTCGTCCAGGGAAATGGTGATTTGCTCCAGGGTACCGTCGGGGAGCCGGACTTGGCACTCGTAGCCTTGGGCTACCGGGTGCGCGGCTTCCAGGGTAACAGGGAGGGCGAAGTGTCCCGGAAGGGACACCTGCTGGCCGATCAGTAGCTGTGCATTCGTGCCGCCCATGAGGAAAAGTCACACAATGGTGCGCCGAAATGGGAAGAGTTGAAAGGGGAAAGTGGAGAGGGGACCGACGGGGAGGGTAAGAGCAGAAACGCTGAAAGTAGAAAGCTGAAATGGGATTAGGGGGACTTCGGGACCATGGACCACGGACTATGGACAACGGGACCACGGGACTACGGACCACTGATTGCGGGGAAAAGCTGAAAGGCTGAAAGCTGAAAGCGAAAACCGGAAACGGGCCGGGGGGTTTGGCGGCGCGTGTACTCATTGGTCAAAAATTCCTGTTGTCATCAAGCTCCCTTTCTGCTTTATTAATTGCGGAGGCTTTGTGGGGCGCAAGCCCTGCATTGCCTTTGTTTTTCATTCCGGTGTTGTGGTCCGCTCACGCTTCGGCCTTAAATCGTCCACGTAGAAAATGCCGTAAAGGGGTTTCTCGTGTTGGCTCACCTCGTCAAACCACTGGCCGACAAATTTCATGTCATAAACCATCCGCGCCAGAGGCTCGACTTCCACTCGCGTCGGCTCGGTCATGCCTTTCAGACGCAGCCCCCAATTCACGCAATACGCCGCCAGATCCGCAATCTGGACAACCGTCGTCAGGTCGCTATGCACGAAAAATGGCTCAGGCACGATGCGTGCGCTTCGCTGGTAGCCCTTCTCTGATTCCAGAAAATACTTCTCGAGCTGCCCGAGTAGTATTCGACTCTGCGCTTTCTCCAATTCGTCGAACACCACTAAACCCATTTCTTCCGTCGAAACCGCTTCCAGATAATGATAGAACCGCTCAAAGAGATACGCGTAGTCCTTCCGCAAAAACGATGGGTCGGCGTGTCGCGGCGCGTTCAAGCCGACAATTCCCGCGAAAGTCTTGGCATTGAAACGGACAGCCAATTCAAAAACACGCCGGACGAACGCGAGCGCTGCTTGGCCGTAGGCGACCAACTCATCGAACTTCACTGCATCAACTGCTTCTCCATGCGACCGCTGCCATCCTATCTGCAACAGGCTTCGCACCAGCTTCCGCCGCTCATCCTCTGCGATCGGTGCTCCTTCGCCCGCAAAGCGAATAACTTTCCTTTTGAGCAACTTCCTTCCCTTCATTTCCAGACCAACCTCCGCCATGTGCAAACCAAGAAACTCAAGCTCCGCGTTCCGAATCGCCTGAATCAAATTCCACAGGTCGCGTTCGCGGATGGCCACGCCCGCCAGAACCTCGTAGGGCGCTTCTTTGTGGTCGTGTCCGCTTTCGTCGATGAACAGGAGCATCGCCTGATGATATTAGGGTTTTCCGCAAAAGGCGCGCTGCAAGATGGACTGGCGGAGGCGGGTGGCGCGCTGGAGGTTGGCCTTCACCATCTCCCCGTCCGAGGCGGAGAGGGAGAAGGCGCGCAGTTCCCCCAACACGGTGGTGAGCAGTTGCGGCGTGGTGAACCCCCGCTTCGCGGCGATGAAATGCGGCTCGTTGTCCCAGCCCGGCGCCTGGTGCTTGGGCGCCACCCGTCTTCTCCAAGCGTCGGCTTCGGTGGGCATAGTCAGGCGCAGCGGAGATTCCCTCTCAGCGTCAACGTGTGACCTCCAGGCGCTCCAGTGTGGCGATGCGGCGGCGTGGGACATGGCGTTTCCCTGGCTCTGGCCCGCGGCATTCGGGGCGGCCCAGGTTACGCTCCAGCCTTATCTCCCGGCAGAAGTCGAGGACGTGGCCATCGAATCGTTGGAAGCGCTCGTCGAGAAGGTGCGGGGGTTGAAATCGGTCGAGGAGCTTAAGCCCGTTGTGGCCAGCATCGCCCATCACCGGGCGGTGAGCCTGCTACGTGAGCGGTTCGCCAAGAAGCGCGGCCAAGGCAAAACCGGGAGCCTGGAAGCTGCCCAGGAGGCAAACATGGCGGATTGCCCGGACCCGACGGCCAATTCCCCTCTGGCCTCCCTTGAAGAAAAGGAGCTGGCAGAATGCCTGTCCAGGACGCTCTCGAAACTCAAGCCACCCCAAGGCGCAGTCTTGACGGACTTCTTCCTCAACGGGTTGAGCTACGAGGGAATCGCCCGCAAGCGCGCCATACCTATCAGCAGTGTGGGGGTCTATCTCAAACGCGGCCTGGAGACCATGCGCCGGATTTGGGGCCGGCGCGGCGAAAGTTGAAAGATGCGAACGCGTTCTTGCGATGAATCCAATGAACAACCATGAGTGAGGACCGCTTTTTTGATTTGGCCATGAAGAGCATCGCGCGGCAGGCGACTGAGGCTGAGCGCGCCGAGCTGGACGCTCTTGTCGTCCGGCAACCGGAGTTGAAGACTGAGTTTGAGCGTCTGCAAGCCGATGTGCGCCTTGCCCGTGAGGTGCTCCCGCTGGTCAGCGCAACTGAGGCAACGGCGCCAGAACTGCCCGCTTACGCGCGCGAGCGGCTGCAAACCAAAATCCGGGAAACGCTCGGGCGACCGCCAGCGCACGGCGGAGCGCCAGAGGAAGACGCATTGGGGACGTTGTGGAAGTGGCGCTGGATTCTGGGCCTGGCTGCCGCAACGGCGGTCGTGGTGTTGTTCCTCCTGCCTGTTCTCAGCAGCTCCGCACCGCCCATGATCCAGGTGGCGATGTTGGACACGGCGGGGGCAACTCGCGGTTCTGACACGAACGAGATGTCACTGTTGCGCCAGACCTGGGAAAAGGCGGCTGTTGATTCCTTTACCGGCACAGAGGCTTTGCACACCTGGGAAGAGAATTGGCCAGCCCAGAATAGAAGGCCCGTCGTGAAGGTTGTTTTCGACCGGGCTGCTGGAGAGGTGCGTATCCTGGGCCGCTGGAAAGGAGAATCCTTCACCAAAACCCTCTTGGTGGAGCGGGACCTCGCGGCCACCCTCGAAGAGGCTAAGTCATTCATTAAGCAGCGCACGAGCCAGTGAAAGCCAGCACGATATGTCACCTTTGGTGCCATTTAGCCACGGCTTGGCCACGCGAGCGGACGTGGAGTTTCTCATAAATGCGGCGGCAGTAGGTGTGAACCGTGCCGAAGCTTACGCCAAGTTTGTCGGCGATTTCCTTGAAGAGGCAACCTTCGGCGACTAGCTCCAGCACTTCGCGCTCCCGTGGAGAGAGTGACTCCACTGCCCGATTGACGGCGTCGTCCTCCTGAAAGGAATGCACCACCTTCCGGGCAATATGACTGCTCATAGGCGAGCCGCCCCGATGAATTTCACGCAAAGCGGTGAGCAGTTCCTCGATCGGCGTCTGCTTGAGCAAATAACCACTGGCGCCGGCGCGCAATGCGCTGAACACCGCTTCGGTGTCCTCATACACGGTCAGCATCAGAATCTGCGTGCCCGGACAGATCGCTTTGAGCCGACGCGTGCACTCGATGCCGCTGATATCTGGCAAATTGATGTCCATGATCACGATGTCCGGATTCAGCCGTGGAATGCCCTCCAGGGCTGCGGCCGTGGTCGGAAAACCCCCCTCGACACTGAACTCCGCGTCGGTATCGATCAACTTTGACAGAGTGGAGAGCAACTTCGAGTCGTCTTCCACAATCGCTACGCGAATCTTTTGGTTCTTCTCGGTCCTTTTGTGGTTAGGAGTCTCGATAGGAGGATCGTCGTTTCCAGTTTGCACTCTTGCAGTCTTCCGCGGTAAGGCCATAAATCACAAGTCGCCTATTTGGTGGACAGCGGCTTCGACTCTCGGGAACAAGGTAGTCGGAGACCAACTACCGTGCCCCGGCCCGGAACACTGCTGAATTCGCAGGCTCCGCCTGAAGCGGCCAGGCGTTCCCGCAGGTTGAGCAGGCCATCACCCGTGGACTCTGGCGGCGCAGCGGGCAGTCCGACGCCATCGTCGCATATTTCGAGCAGGAACCCCCCTTCCTGAAGAGTCAACCGAAGCTGCAACTGCGTCGCTGCAGCATGTTTGATGGCGTTATGGATCGCCTCCTTGCACGCCAGGAAGATGTTATGGCGCGCGGTGCCGTTTATGGGCCAGGTTGGCAAGGTCGGCGGCAGGTCCAAACGGCAGCGCAGGCCAGCCGCACGGGCCTGATCCGTCACCAGCTTGCTGCGGTAAGTAACCAGGGCATCCAGCGTGTCATTGCGTGGGTTGATGGCCCAGACGATTTCATCCAACCGCCGGGTAATCTCCCTGGCGGCACTCGCAATGCCGGCCAAGTGGCCGTCCTGCGTGTAGGTTTGCGCCGGTTCGCGGGCCGCCAACTCACTGAGGAGCACGATGCGAGTGAGCGTCGAGCCGACGTCGTCGTGGATGTCCCGGGCGATGCGCGCCCGTTCGCGATCCAGCGCCTGCTGCGCCTCCAGCAAAGCCAAGCGACGGCGCATTTTTCGGGACGAAATCGCATGCGCCACCGCCGTGGCGGATGCGGTCAGCACAAGAATCGCGACCCCACCCAGCGACCAACATAATACCACAAATGCTCGCGTTTGACTGAAAAAGGGTTCCTGGACAAAATGGACGCTGGCACCCTCCTCGTTCCAGACTCCGCCAGCGTTGCAGGCCTGGACTTGAAAGTCATAATTCCCCGGCGGCAACTTGGTGAAGCGCGCTATACGACTGTTATCGGCGGTCGCCCAATCGGGATCCAGACCCCGCAATCGGTATTTGTAAACCGCCATGGCCGGCGAGATGTACGTCAATGCCGCATAACGAATCTCCACGCTTTGCGTGCCGGCCGGCACTTTAATCACCTCATCAGGATTAGCGCAGAAACTCCCCACCGGCTGCTGATCCAGCAGCACGCTCTCGATGACCACCGGTGGCGGCTTTGGATTCAGGAGCTCTTTGGTGTTCACGGCCACGACGCCGCTCTTCGAGGCGAACCACAACTTCCCATCATTCCCCCGGGCTGCGCCTCCACCCCACCCGGTTGCGCCCAGGTAACCTGAGCGCATCCCTTGTGCTTTGCCATATTGAGTCAGAGTGACCTGATGAAGGGCGCCGAGGAAATACTGGTCCACTTCAGTGCGGTTGATACAGAACAAACCGTTCACGCAGCCGAGCCAAAGGCCGTTGCTTTCGACCAACATGCTGTTGATGCCGCCGGTCTTCGCCAGGCCGGCCTCGGCGCGGATCACCTGCCAATGCCGGACATAGCGAGCAATGGCTTGATCCGTCGCCAGCCACAGTGTTGACCCGTCCCATTCGAGGTCTCTGATGCGGGCGCCGGGAAGTTCTCTTCCGAACTCAAGCCATCGGGTGAGGTGCCCGTCCCATTTGTAGAGTCCTTGCGTGGTTCCTATCAACAAGCCCGCGCCGCGGTTCGTTACGACGAAGGTGATGTTCATCGCCGGCCAGCCCTCGCCCATTGGGCAAAGCTTTTCATCCCGCAAAGAAAAGAGGTTGGTCGCGTTCACGATCCAGAGCGTGTTTCCATCTTCGCAAAAGCAGGCTTTCCCTCCGATGTCTTCTGTCACCCTGGCTGCTCCTCTCCGGTAGCGCTCACAATTGATTTCTCCCGAAAGCCAGATATCTCCGCCAGCGGCTTCGAACAGTTGACCGTCCCGCACGGAATCGCCTAACTCCACCTGTTTCATCCAGACCCCGCCTTGCCGCAGATACGTGCCGCGAGAAAAAATGTTTGCAAAGAGTCCGCTGGGCCCCATCGATAAACTGTTTACAGCCCCTAATCCAGCCGCTGCTCCGTAATGCTCGATCGGATTGCTGCACAGGTGATACACCCCATCTGACGTCCCGGCCCAGAGACCCCCCTCACGCTCCCACAACAAGGAGAAAATAAACGCCGTTCTCAAATCCGTTTCTTGAATGGGATAGACTCTGTGGTCCCTCACGTAGTGGAGCCCGGAATAAGTGCCCAGCCAGATGTTGGATTCCCGATCCTCGCAAATGGCCCAGACTCCCCTCGAATTTAACCCCTGGCCTTCACCATAGCGAATGATCGTCCCTGACGGCGTGACTTGGAGCAGCCCGGGTTCGACGTCGGTGCCCATCCACAGACTCCCGTCTTTGCTCGGATAGATGCTGTAGAGCATGTTGGTAATCGGATAGGGCTGATCAAAAACGCCGTTTTGATGGCGCACAAGACCCTGGTCCGTAGCCAACCAGAGAGTTCCATCCCTATCTTCCGCTACCTGCCGGATATCGCCAAAGCCCTTCGTAACGGCGCTGAGGTCTTTAACCTGGCCTTCAGGAGCGCGAACAAACAACCCGCGTCCGCCGATCCACAGGTTGCCGCCTCGATCCTCAAAGAGAGGAATACGCCGATCTACCGGAGGTGGAAGCCTCATCTCGACCAGCGTAGCCTGTCCGCGCTGCCAAAGCGTCAAGGAGCCCGCTCCGGATGGTTTGGAAATCCAAAGCCTTCCATTTTTGCCCCCTGCCAGGCAGGTATAAGCGTTAACGCCCCCGCCCGCCAGCTTGACTGCTGGCGAAAACTCGAATCCGTTAAATCGGACCAGACTGTTGGTTGAACCATACATTCCCACCCAAATGTAGCCATCGGAGGTCTGCACCAGTGAAACCACATCATGGTTTGGCAGCCCGTCCGATGTCTGCCAGAAATCACATTGCGCGTTGTGAAGGAAATCAAATGGGATTGAAGCGCCGGCGGACCAGGCTGAAAGGGTCAGCAGGCCCAGAAACAGACCCGGAGGAAATCGCCTCGCGCTGGTCCGGCACTCTTTCATAGTGGCGAATATGACGAGAAAGTCCGGGAACGGCAAAGGGAAAAGGATTGGGCGATCGGGCGCTGCCGCCCGGCCGCCCAGCCAGCGTCAGCCTCAACTGGGATTATCCTCCCGTGTCTCCTGTTTAGGCGACATGACACTGAATTCTCTTCTTGGTAGCCTTCTCCAATCTGAGCAGTTTAGGAACAGCGTGAGTGCGTCTCACGCAAAAACCGGAATCACAATATGCACAACGACAACCTGCCAAAAAGCACAATGAAAATCCCAACCCAACTCTCGAAGGCTTGCCGGTCTTTGGCAGCCATCACCTCTGGACTTCTGCTGGCGGCGGCGGCGGCGGACGCGGGCGTCATCTTCCAGGCCGATTTTAACGGCCCTGGCGGAGGCACCGGCGGCAGCAACGACATGGTCACTGTCGGCGGCACCGGCGCCATCGTCGCCGACGGCGTCAATGTCCAAGC
>Ga0187880_1003505_pt1 | contig 11962 bp, 10 predicted proteins | sample June2016WEW_19_4_FD_132998 | JGI IMG/M metagenome (GOLD analysis project Ga0187880, IMG submission 132998) | Peatland microbial communities from SPRUCE experiment site at the Marcell Experimental Forest, Minnesota, USA - June2016WEW_19_40 | ecosystem: Environmental > Terrestrial > Soil >...
CTCGATCCCCAACTCGCGTTTCCCCCGGTCATAGCCGATCGCAGCAATGCTCGTCGAATCCACCGCCACACACTTCATCATGCCAGTCTAACTGCGACAGAGTTTATGAGACCACTTCTAGAGTTTTAGCTCTGTCAGCCGACTAAACAATCTCGCTTCAAGCCTGAAACTCCGCTCCAGATGAAACGCATTCAGCAAAATCCGCATCATACGCCGTCGGCGTAAATCATCGGAGGATCTCGGCGCTCGGTACGCTGCTCCCGCCGGTATTATCACGCATCCCCCAAGTACTCGTCTGTACCATCACATCCGGCTCGTGCTCGTGCTTTAACAAAATCCGCGGCCTTGAATGTCATTATTCCACTCGATGCAAGTCGGGCTGGTGCAGCTTTGGGCAGGAATCGCGGTCGAGGCCATTCAGTGGTCCAAGCCCGCCTTCTGGTACACCCAGGCCATCGGATTGGCGGGTCCGTGGCCTTTCCCAATGGCAAGGCTGCCTCGAATGGCGGCGGTGACGAAATCCTTGGCTGCCGCCACGCTTTCTCTCACCGTTCTCTTGTGCGCTAAACTGGCGGCTATAGCCGAGGCGAAGATGCAACCAGTCCCGTGAGTGTTCTTCGTCTCGAACCGCTCGGCCCGGAACTCGGTGAAATCACGGCCGTCATAGAGGACGTCGGCGGCTATACCCTCTAGGTGGCCCCCCTTCACCACGACGTTCTCCGGTCCTAGCTCGCGGATCGCTCGGGCCGCGTCTTTCATCTGCTCGAGGGTTTTGATTTCGTGGCCTACGAGCGCTCCCGCCTCATGCAGGTTGGGCGTGACCACGGTGGCCAGCGGCAGCAGTTTGGCCTTCAAGGCTGCGATCGTGTCGGGCCTCAGCAATTGCGCGCCACTCTTCGCGACCATCACCGGATCCACTACCAGCGGGCGGAGGCGGTGCTCGGAGATGCTCGCAGCCACCACCTCGATGATGCCGGCGTTCGCCAGCATGCCTGTCTTCACCGCGTCACAACCGATGTCGCTGACGCAAGCATCAATCTGCCGGACAACGAACTCCGGCTCAATCTCTAAGACTGCGTACACCCCAGTCGTATTCTGCGCCGTAAGAGCGGTGATCGCGGTCAAACCAAAGGCGCCTAGCGCCGAGACTGTCTTCAGGTCGGCCTGAATTCCCGCACCGCCGCTTGAATCGGAACCCGCGATGATGAGTACACGAGGAATCTTCACCGGTCCCATACCCTCCTGTGGCGAGTTGTCGTACGTTTGCGCCCCGGTCAGATTTGCCACCGTTCCATTTTCCAGGCCATCTCCCAGAACTGCCACTCATAACGGCTGCTGGTAAAGAACGCTGCTTCGAGCTTTTGCAAGTCGCGCTCCGGCAAACCCTCGGTAAGACAATCGAGCAGTTCGCGGCACCACTGCGCCAGTTCCGCAAACTCTCTCGAGCCATACGTGGCGATCCACCTGGCATAACATTCCTCGCTGGGAGCGGGCAGCCTTGCCAAGCGCTGGCCGATCTCGCTGAAGCCCCACATGCAAGGTAGCAAGGCCGCAGCCAGTTCGGCGAAATCGCCTGTCGCCGCTACTCGGAGCAGAAAATCGGTGTAGCCCTGGGTCGTGGGCGCGGGAGATTCGTGCTCCAGTTCCCCGGCGCCAATCCCCAACTCGGCGGCGTACGCGCGGTGGAGGCTCATCTCCGTTCCCAGAGTTTCATTGATTAACTGCGCAAAGCGCGTCATCGTTTCTAAATCTGGGCTGCGTGCGGCGGCCAGCGCCAGCAGACGCGCATACTCGATCAGGAAGATGTAATCCTGTCGCAGCCAGAACTTGAACCGCTCCTTGTCCAGCGTTCCGTCCCCAATGCCTCGCACAAATGGGTGTTGATGCTGCGCTTCCCAAATGCCGGTCACTTTTTCCCGCAAGTGCTCAGTGAACCGCTCCGCCATCGCTTCATTCTCCTCGATCTATGCGAATGCCCACCGCCTCGGCCATTGCGTCCCAATACATTAGCTCATAGCCCTGCAGCATGCGTGCCGCCCGATGAATGAGTCGCGCGGGAATCCCCCGATCCAGACCATCTTGAATCACGCTCAAGGCGTCCCGCTCGAAGGATGGCGGGCTGGAAAACAAGCCAAAGAAGGCGAGATCCGACTCGGCAAAGCCATACTTCTCCTTCAGCGCTCTGCTGATGCGCCCGCAATTGGTGCCCCAAGCGGCGAAGTTGACCAGGAAGGCGCCCGCCAGTTCTGCATCAGAGCCGTACAGCGCGAGCCAAGCGACGAAACCGCAATACGCATGCGCCGCGGGCAGTGGCTCGAAAGTCTCCAGATCAATAACACTCAGGCCCAGCGCCCCGGCAAACGTATGCAGCCCATCCAGGGCTGCCGCCTCGCCTTGGAGCACGTTCATAAGGAAACGACGGTCGGGGAACATCCCATGCCGGGAGATGATCAGGGCGATGCTGCGAAGGTCGCTGCTGATGATGTGGTGTTGCTGACCGGCGAAGAGCTTGAACAAATCCCGCGGAACTCGGCCTTCTTCAATGGTGCTGAGGTATGGGTGACCTACGATCTTTCTTTCGAGCGGTTCCAGATCTGTCCGAATCTTGGCAACGAGTTGATTGGCACTGGACATGGGCAAACAATACCTCGAGCTACAGGATCTTCGATGCCGTAGCGAGGGCGGGCGGCATCGACGCGGTACACGAACTCATCTTCATCGTTCATCTGCGAAGCGCACAGTCTGCGGCTGAGCTACTTTTTTGCAAAGGAAGCGAAAACGCATGCGGGCTAACGTGGAGGAATTGAAGAACCTCTTGGCAATCAAGCCGAACAGTGCGTGCCAGCCCGAAATGGCGCCGCAGACTATGGTAACGAATAGCATAGGCCAAATTGGCTGAATCGGCGGCGCCGATTGCAGGATATTTCCTGCCAGCAGTTGCCGCGAACAGCTCGGAGAAGACGTACTCGCCCGAGCTGCCGTAGAGCGCAGCTCTGCTTCCATACATTCAGAAGCTGCTCGAGACGTGGCGAGCAGGTTGGGCGTGAGCTCAACTGCTTCTGCAGCCGAAACCACGTCATTAGGTACTACACTTGTACCGGGTTGGTCGGGCTAGTGTCCACGCGGTTGAAAGCCGGATGTGAATCTCGCTTATTGTAGGTTTGAATAGGCAGCTGGACGCACTTGTCCCAACTCCCTCATTGGTCTTGAGGATGGTTCCGCAACGGCTGTGTTCCATGCGCCGCGAATGGACGACTCCGCAAACCTCGTGACGACGGTAGCTGCGTTCCGCTTCCCAGGCCTTCACCTTCCCGTCTTGCAGATCGGGGAGCCAAGAATGTTATTGAAAGGATGATCGAGCGGGCAGAGTACTCTCTGGGCAAGAAATTCATCGAGTTCAGCGCTGACCACGAACTCGCAAGACACTTCTTGTCCACTGTTCGGATCAGGGTGAGGTGCGCACGCCTGCGAAAGTGGGGTTCCTTCGGGATCACGCAGCGCACTTCCACATCGAAGCAGCCCGGACTGGCTGTTTATCTACCGTCCGGGTTGTAAGGTGGAGACAGAGGACTTGCAGCATTTGCAGTGGCTACGCCTCGGCGCTCCTTTCCATGCAGGCGTCCCTCTTTCCAGCGACGGCCTAATTGCTTCACGAGACCAAGAACAAAAAGCGCATAGGTTCGCCGTACTTTAGCTTTTGAAACCATGTGTCATAACTCCGAGTCTAACAATTAGGATTTCCGAGGATTTTATGCGCGTGTGAGGAGTTCTTCTATCGCTCGCATTGGTGTCGCTGTTGGGCACCGCAATCACACTCCCGGCATCGCAGGGCCGTATCATCCGTCTGAGCTATGTTGATGGTGATGTACAGGTTCATCTCAGTACTGCATCGGCACCGCAACCAGCGATTCTAAACATGTCGCTTACGGAAGGCATGCGGCTGATCACCGGCGATAAATCCCTTGCTGAAGTTGAGTTTGAAAACGGGAGCACGCTTCGGCTTGCCGGTCGCGGGATGCTTTGGTTCCCGCAACTTTCAATATCCGATGCGGGAGGCAAGCTTTCGGCGGTAGAGATACAATCCGGAATTGTCTATTTCAATCTTCACCTCGGCTCCAGCGACCATTTCGTTCTGCTTGCCGGCGGCCGCCGACTCGAGGTACCCCGCTCCTCGCACTTCCGGGTGCGAGCGGGTGACAACACTTCGGAGATTGCCGTCTTTCAGGGACAAGTCGACCTTCTCGGCACTCCGGAGCAGGTCACCGTGCGCAAGGGATACACGCTTACACTGCCGGCGAACGACCCGGCCAGCTACGCTTTGACCCATAAGATCGCGTCGGAACCCTCGGATGCCTGGGACCGCGAGCGGCAAAACGATTTGAACCGCTACGCCAACGCGCACACCTACGAAATACCAAAAGTATATGAGAACGAGCCGTACCCTTACACCTTTGCTGATCTCACCGCTTACGGCGTTTTCCAGAACATTCCGGCTTATGGATACTTGTGGCAGCCTTACCACTATGGGCAGTGGGTCTTTATCCCTGGACGTGGCTGGTTTTGGGTTCCAGGAGCTGCTGGCCCGTTGGTTCCATGGCGCCCGGTTGTACCACTCAGGAATCCGTCTTTTACTTTTATTCCACAACCCCCGAGGGTTGGACCGAAAACTCCCGTGGGACCGGGTTCGATTCTGGTGGTGCGTAATGGCGCGCCCCGACTGCAAGAGTCGCTCCTGCCGGCCTCTGTGCCGAGCGCGCACATCAATCCGAAGGGGACCGCGAGCTTTGGAACCGGAGCTCAGCAGGTACCCAGCAGCTCGCTTTCAAACAGTGCACCTGCTTTGGGTGTCCCGCTCCGCAGCCCTGCCACTTCGGCCGGCAGCACTTTCGCGCACGGCACAAACCTCACGAATCGGGGAACACAGCGCAGCACACCCAAAGTTTCACCGCCGATGGACACTGCATTGCCGAGCCATATTCTGCAACTAAGAGCTGTGCCCGCGCCACAGATTCGGCCAGCACCGTTGATCCGGCCGGTTCCTATGGCAGTGTCGCAGATTCCCTCATCTTCCGTGCAGCACGTCCCCCCGGGGCTCTCCTCTCCCGGGGTGCCTCAGGGGCGTATCGGGATGGGAGCTCAGATCGGGGCGGCCGGCAGGTCCGAGTAGCTACAGATTGCAACCATAGCCTCACGGGCTAAAGGTCTTGAAGTGAAGAACTTGTTGTAAACGAGTCAAGTCATCAAGCTTGCCAGTTTTGCTTCTTCAACCCAAGACTTCACTTCTTGATCGAATTTATCGTCCGCATGCGGCTCCAACCAGTGAGCTAAAAACCCCCGCGCCCAGTGCCGTAAAAGGGCACGCATTTAAAGGTACTTACGGTTGCACTTTCGGTGAGCGGCAAACAGATGTTTGTTGCTCAAATCCTTTCTGGCGCGACGGCGGATTTTTCCCCGCCATGCCTGCCAGCCTAACCGTTGTTCCATGACCACGCAGCTTCTAACTTCCCAGATCGAGACTTCTGGGGATATTCGTAAACTGTAAAAAAGAATAGTTCCTCAGGTAGGACTCGAACCTGCAACCCTCCGACGAGCTGCAGATCTCCCACGACGGTTACGATTCGGTCCACCGTTAAGCCAATTGGCGTCGCCCGTCGCTTGACAACGCATCGGACCGGCACCATACTTTTTCATGCAGCTTGGCCCCTAACTCCATGTTGGAGGCCCGCAATGTCCATTGTCAGGTTCGTATTATCCGCGTCGCCACCTCGGCTCTATTTGCACCGTAATGTCGTGTCTTTTGATTCCAGCTCACCAGCTAAAACCCGTGGCATGATGAGGCGCATCTGTACCGTTACGTCAATTACCGGGTGGTGATGTGGAGAGGCGGAAACACAGGATGAGAATTGCTCTGATCGCGGCGCCGTTCATCAGTGTGCCCCCAAAGCGCTACGGCGGCACCGAGTTGTTTGTTGCATATTTGGCGGAGGGCCTGACGAACCGTGGTATCGAAGTGCTCGTTTATGCGAATGGCCAATCGACCGTCAAATGTGAGCTTCGCTGGTTATACGAGCACTCGGACTGGCCTATCCAGGGCGAAAGCTACGCCAACATTAAAGATCTGAATCACACGTCTTGGGCAATTAACGACTGCTGGAATGAAGTTGACATCGTCCATCTGAACAACACTCCGGGACTGGGTTTTGCGAGGTTTAGGGGGCCGCAGTTCGTTTACACCATTCACCACCCGCAGGAGCCGTGCCTCAGCGAGTTGTATTCATATTTCCCTCAGGTGCAGTACGTCACCATCAGCCGTTTCCAGCAGGAGCGGGAAAGTATTCCGCGGGTCCGCACCATTCATCACGGCATTGATATGAGCGCCTACAAGCTGAATACCCGTAAAGAGCCGTACTTTTGCTTCCTCGGCAGAATTGCTCCGCTCAAGGGCACGCACCTGGCGATTGAAGTCTCCAGGCGCACGGGTATTCCGTTAAAGATTGCGGGCGAGATTCAACCCTTGTTCCGCAGCTACTTCGAATCGCAGATCAAACCACATATAGATGGCAAGCTGATCGAATACGTCGGCGAGGCTGATCTTGCAGTGAAAAACGAACTCCTCGGTAGTGCCATGGCAATGCTGTTTCCGATCCAGTGGAACGAGCCGTTTGGCTTGGTGATGATTGAGGCGATGGCAACCGGAACTCCAGTGCTGGCGCTTCCAGGGGGCGCAGTGAGCGAAGTGATCGCCGATGGCGTCTCAGGCTTTGTCTGTGACTCGGTGGATGACATGGTTGCGAAAGCTGACCTCGTCCCATCCACATTCAATCCTTTCGTTGTGAGACGATACACGGAGAAGAACTTCTCGGCGGATCGCATGGCTGCGGAGTACGCTGCCGTTTACGAAGAGATGCTTGACGGTATCGCCCGGACAAAACGAGCGGTGTCCGCCACCAACATTGTGAACATGTGAACAATTGACCGCGACGTTTCGAGCAGCTTTCGGCAGAATCGAGCGACTTCGGTTGAGGCGAGTAATGCCCGTTGCGCCCAATCCTACTTTCTCCTCTGGCCGGCGGCACACATCGGAACAACCACACTGAGCAGAGGCACACATGTACGACTCCGAGTCGGCCTCCTACTTCACGGGTTCGTCATCGCCTACTCCGCCTGCAGCTTCTGGAAATGCGTCCAGTGCCCCTTTAGTGCGGCTGGGTTTAGTAGGCCAGCGCACCCGAGACCCGCACTGGCTCCTGGCCGACGAAGGCTTCACACTCGCCCGCGAACACGAAGTCGAGTCGCTGTTCGCCATCTCGAACGGCTATGTTGGCAATCGTGGCTCACTGGCGGAAGGCAGCCCGCTGTCGGCTCCGGCAACGTTCGTTGCGGGCGTATTTGAGGCACCGCAAAGAGAAGGCGCTGTTCCCGGCCTATTTCCCATGCCGGACTGGACAGGCGTTCAGGTTTGGATCGAAGACCAGCCTCTGAGCATGGAGGAAGGCCAAGTGTTGGAACACCGCCGAATTCTCGACTTGCAACGCGGTGTGCTCTGGAGGGAGTGGCGCCACCGCGATCCCCATGGCAGGATCACCAACATTATCACGCTCCGCCTTGCCTCGCTTGCCGACCGGCACCTGTTGCTTCAATCCGTCTTCTTAACGCCTGAGAATTACAGTGCCGAATTGCGGCTAGAGTGTTGCATCGCACTTGCCCCGGGCGTGCTCTCTTGGGCTCCGCCGGAGGAATGGAAAACTCGTCGCGCGGCAACGCGGCCGAACGTGCTGCCTCTCGCTCTGCGCGCGCCCGGTCGCGAAGTGGTCGTTGCCTTTGGCGCCTCAAGCCAGTTGCACAGCAGTGGTGGCAACGCCGGGCGACGTCAGATCGAACTAGACCAGCGCAGCATTACCGAGCGATTCAGCATCGAGGTGGAGATCGGTGCCGAGTACCGACTGGATCGGCTGATCTCGATCTACACCTCGCGTGATACGGATGAACCGGTACAAGCGGCCGTAGAGCACGTAAATCTTGTGGCACCTGGCGGCATTACACCGGCGCTGGCCGCGCACTCTTCTGCCTGGGAAACCCGCTGGCACGAAGCCGATATCGTCGTTGAGGGGGATGATGATCTGCAGCGCGCGCTACGATTTGCCGAGTACCATTTGATTAGCGCTGCCAATCCCGAGGACGAGCGGGTTTCCATCGGCGCTCGCGCCCTCACTGGAGAGTCTTACAAGGGCCATGTGTTCTGGGATACCGAAATTTACATGGTTCCTTTCTACATGTTCACGCACCCGCCATCCGCTCGAGCGTTGCTGATGTACCGTTACCACACGCTTGCTGCGGCTCGCGACAAGGCACGGGCATTCGGCTTTCGCGGGGCGATGTACCCTTGGGAGGCGGCGGACACGGGCGAGGAAACCACGCCGCGCTGGGTTATCGCGCCAGGCGGGGAGGTCATTCAGGTTCTTAACGGCGAAATGGAGATCCACATCACGGCCGATATTGCCTACGCTGTGTGGCAATACTGGCAAGTCACCGCGGATGATGATTTCTTCGTCACCGCTGGAGCCGAGATCATGCTGGAAACCGCACGCATGTGGGCTAGCCGCGGGAGCATGGAAGCAGACGGCCTGTATCATATCCGCCACGTTATCGGTCCGGACGAATATCACGAGAATGTGGACGACAGCGCTTACACGAACCTGTTGGCTATCTGGAATCTGGAACGTGGCGTTGAAGCGTCGCAAATCCTGGAGCAGCGCTGGCCTGAGCGCTGGCGCGAACTTGGCGCGCGCCTGCAGCTCTCGGCAGAAGAGATCGCGTCCTGGACCCGCATCGCGAAAGCGACGTACGCCGGCTTCAACCCTCAGACGAAGCTGTTTGAACAGTTTCGCGGCTACTTCGAAAAGGAAGAGATCGACCTGAAGAAATACGAGCCGCGCAACACGGCCATGGACGTGATACTCGGGCACGCGCGAATCCAGAAGACCAACGTGGTGAAGCAGGCCGACGTGGCCATGGCGATGTTCTTATTATGGGACCACTTTCCCGCCGAGGTGCGCGAAGCCAATTTCCGCTATTACGAGCCGCGCACCGGGCACGGCAGCTCTCTGTCTCCATCCATGCACGCCTTATTGGCAGCCCGTTTGGGCGATATGGAGATTGCATCGCGGTACTTGCAGCAAGCCGCCGAGATAGACCTGGGCAACAACATGGGCAACGCCGCCGGAGGCGTGCATGCGGCCGCAATCGGGGGGCTCTGGCAGGCGATGGTGTTCGGCTTTGCGGGCCTGGAAGCCTGCACGGACGCTTTGAGCCTGAACCCACGACTGTTGCCACAGTGGAAACGAGTGACGTTCCCGCTCCAGTGGCGCGGGCGCAAGTTGCGCGTGTCATTGGAGCCTAGTGCCGTCCGCGTGGTCATTGAAGAGGGGGCGGATCCGCTGAAACTGCAACTCAGTGGCGGAACGGAAGTGGAGGCGTACCCGAACCGGCAGTACTTCGCTGAGCCAGCGAGGAATGGCTGGGGTAGATGGAACGAACGCCGTTGAAGCTGGCGAGCGGCTAACGTTGTTAATCAAACAGAAGGGAGTCGCTTATGGGAGCAATGCGAGATTGGCAAGACTTGGTTGTTCCTGGTACCCCATCACGGGCTAAAGCCCGAGCTGGAGACCCCGGGCACGCGCCACGCGGCAAGGCCGTTGTAATCGAGAACGTCATTGTGCCGCTGGATGGAACGGAAGGGTCGCGAGCCGCACTCCCGGTTGGCCGCATTGTTGCGAAACTGTACGAGGCTACCCTGCACGTCGTCTTTGTCGACAAGGGCGAAGAGGCGCACCGTCCGCGGCAGACGTTGGAGGAACTAGGGCTGGATGCCCAGGAAATCCGTGGGGTGGTAATGGACAACCTGCACGGTGATCCGGCGGCAGCGATTCTGCGCTCCGCGCGCGAGCTTTCGTCTGTCTTGTTGGTTATGTGCACCCATACCGGTGGACACGCCGACACGGGCGAACTGGGCTCAGTTGCGGAGGCGGTGTTGAGTGGTGTCCCGGAGCGTATCATCCTGATTTCGCCCGAAGGTGTTCCAGAGAGCTGGCAGCTCCGCCGCATTTTATTGGCGCATGACGGAACCAGGAGCGCGGATGTGGCGATCGCGCCCGCCGCTGACCTGGCACACCGGAGCGGTGCTGAAGTACTGGCACTGCATGTGGGAGCTCGCACCTCACCTGAGCCGGGCGAACCCGGTAGTCTGCCTGCACCACGGTACATCGACCAGCCCCAACACGAGTGGCCTGCCTGGGCCGATGAGTTTCTTGACCGCATGATGACCCTGGGTACGTCGCCTGCAGACGTGAATTTCAAGTTGTTGGTCACTGGGGGCCAGCCCGGGTCCGAAATCGCCCAATTCACTCGCGATAACTCTGTTGACCTGCTGGTCGCCGCTTCTCGCGGCCGCTGGGACAACGAGCATTTCGAGAAACTGAGAGTGATCATCCGTCGTTGCGGTTGTCCCGTTCTGCTCGTGCATACGACGGAAGTTCCCAGCAGGTGAACTCCAACCGAGTGAAGATGACGGCAACAATTCGACTACGAGCAGGAGGAACCGATGGCATCCGGTGCGCCAGCTCTTCAAGCAGCGGTGTTCGACCTGGACGGAGTCATAACTTTTACTGCCCGCGTCCACGCCGCGGCCTGGAAGGAACTTTTTGACGAATATCTAAAGTCGCGCGCAACCCGTCTCGGCGAAAGCTTCCGGCCCTTCAACGCGACAGCCGACTACCATCGGTATGTTGACGGAAAGCCACGTTACAACGGGGTTTCGTCTTTTCTAAATTCTCGCGGGATCCGCATCCCGTTTGGTAAACCGGACGATTCACCCCAGGAGGAGACCGTTTGCGGGTTAGGGAACCGCAAGAACGATCTGTTCAATGCGAAGGTCCAGGAAATGGGAGTGGAAGTTGATCAGGAGGCAGTTCGGTTTGTACGTGAATTGCGTGAGCGCGACGTGCATATCGGGCTAGCCTCGTCGAGTAAGAACGCCCGCCCCATTCTTGAGCGCGTGGGTCTGCTGGACATGTTTGAAGCGATAGTTGACGGGCTAGACAGCGAGCGCATGGGATTGCGTGGCAAACCCAAGCCCGACATCTTCCTCTTCTGCCTGACAAAGCTGCCTGGAAACATAGACTCGCTCAATGCCATGGTGGTGGAAGATGCGATTGCCGGCGTCCAGGCGGGGCGACTCGGAGGGTTCGGCTTGGTACTCGGAATTGATCGCAATCCGCAGTCGCATGCTCTTCAGGACCACGGCGCCCACCGAGTGATCCGCAATTTCAGCGAAATCTCCGCGGATGAAGTGCTGGAATACTTCCGCTCCCGCGCTCAGGTCGCCTAGCTCGTGCGTCAGCACGGGAAAGGCATACATCCTCCGCGCGGTTGTGAGTGCTTGGTGCCGCATCACTGCGTTGGGTATCAACCGATACAATCAGTGACTTCCCCATTGCACGTAGTGATGAAGCCAGAGCAGGCAATTATGGTGCTGCTGCGAACGGCACTCGGCCGTGATGTCCGCCCGTTATCCAACACTGCTCGTGTCGGAAGACATTCAACTGGGGCGAGGTCAAGAGGGAAGGCTTCGGGAAAGACCGCACCAAGGTCGCGGAAATCGTGCTGACCGGTCCTCTCCTTGTTGATCTCGCTGGGGATTTATCGCGAGTCCAATGCACCGGCGCTCATGTCCGTCAATGCGGTGCTGGAATCTGCGGTTGACTTGCTGAAGAGCAGGATCAAGGCGAAGCACGCCATGATCGAGAAGCAATGGGATTAGGGCGGTGGAGGTCACCGCTGGGGCTGGCGGGCTGCGGCAGGAGCACGCCGCCAATCAGCAGGGGCTTGAGCTGGCGTCAGTCGGCGCAATGTCATGGAACTGCGGCGCAGAATCGTTAACCCGGTTGGCTAGGGTCGCGGGGCC
>Ga0187880_1003506_pt1 | contig 11962 bp, 3 predicted proteins | sample June2016WEW_19_4_FD_132998 | JGI IMG/M metagenome (GOLD analysis project Ga0187880, IMG submission 132998) | Peatland microbial communities from SPRUCE experiment site at the Marcell Experimental Forest, Minnesota, USA - June2016WEW_19_40 | ecosystem: Environmental > Terrestrial > Soil > Wetlands...
GCTCATTCAAATGCGGCCACATTTGGTGGAGCTTCTTCTTGAGATCCCGCAGTGCAAACATATGCGCTCTTCCGGTATCACAAGTCCTGTTAGGTGTAAATGTTATTTATTGACGATCCCTTAGCTGCCAGGCCGAGTCGGTTCGGTGGGGTAAAACCCGTCGAACCAGGCCTTGTCGAGGTCCCAGCGGGCGCAAGATTCAGTAGGAAAACGCAGGGCTTTGGTCGAGCCGAGAGGGTTGACCAGAGCCTGCTCTTCTTCTATTGTAATAGTCCGTTTCAAATCAATGACTGCCAGAAAACCCACGGAGTTTCCGCTGCCCGGAAGACAGAGCCTCTGGTTGTCTGCCGCCGTGGCAGGACCGGCGTTGTTTGCCGCCGCCCCCCTTTTCACCAACGGCCTGCCCGCCGCCACCCTGCCAGCCTACTACGCCCATGCGACCGTGGAGGACGGGCAGGGCGTCGTCGCGCCCTGGTATCAGGGATTGAACGGCCAGTTGGACGAGCGCCTCAACATCGCCGTCAACGTCTATAAACGATATCCATGGGTGAATAAGCCCAAGGCCGTAATGGCCGCCCCGGACTTCATTTACAACTCGCATTGGAGCATCAAACCCGACGGCACGATCCTCATCCCGCCGACCACCGACTGGATGTGCGGCGATTTGTGCGCGCGAGCCTGGAGCATCATCAAGGGCTTGACCGCCTATTACCAGTACAGCGGCGACCCCATCGCGTTCATCTACATCCCATTGGTGGTTGACTACATTCTCGACTATGGATTGACCGACGAAAAGGCAGACTGGCCTTTGTTCCCCATCAGTACTCCGACGCGGGGTAAAGCTTACGGCAAATGTGATCCTGGCGGGCGCAACCAACTCGACCTCTGTGCCATCACGGGTATTGAAGTGCTGCGGGCGTACAAACTCACTGGGAATGCCCGCTATTTGAAGATGGCCAAGCATTGGGGCGATGTCTTTGCGGCGAAGTGCCGGTTCGACAAACCAGAGCTGGCACCCTGGAATCGTTACGCCGATCCATCCTTAGTCGGCTGGTCGGACGTGCTGACCGGCACCACTTCGATCATTGTCGATTTCCTCGATGACCTCATTCAACTCGGCTATACCGGCAAGGATGACCGCATCGTGAAAGCCAGGGACGCCGGGCGGCGCTTCCTCAACGAGCAGATGCTGCCGGCGTGGTACGCCAACGACACCTGGGGCCGAACCTATTGGGATTGGGATAACCCGATGATGTGCGGAATGGTGTCAATGTGCGCCGATCACTTGATGAAGTATCCCAAGGCCTATCCCAACTGGCGGACCGACCTCCGGAACATGCTCTCGCTGCTTTGGAACCGCAACGGGGCCGACCCGGCTTCGCGCGGCGACGTGTACAGCGGCGCCTGGGCCTTCCCGGAATCGTCGGTTTGTTGCGGGACTTCCCTTTCCTATAACCAGTACACCGCCGGACCTACGCTCATCCGGTATGGCGTTTTGGCCAACAGCGATTGGGCCCGGGAAATCGGCCGCCGCATCATGCTCATGGCTACCTACGACAGTCTGCCCAACGGGGTGGTGAAAGACGGATTGCTCGGGGACCAGGTGGCCACCGGCGAATGGTCGAATCTGGCGCACCCGTGGCCGTTATGCCAGGTGCTCGAGGCCATCGCCTGGCTGCCCGAGACGTTCGGCCCGAACCGGGAGAACCACATCGTTCGCTCCACCTCCGTCGTCCGAGAGGTCCTCTATGAAAAAGGCCGCATCACCTACACCACCTGCGATGCCCCGAGCGGCGTCCAGGAGGTGCTGCGGCTGGCGTTTCTCCCGACTACTATCAAGGTCAACGGACATCGGTTGAAGAAGCGCCCGGAGCTCAATGCCAGCGGCTACACGGTGCGGCCACTGCCCAACGGGGACTGTATAGCCAGCGTGCGGCACGACGGCCGGACGCATATCGTGGTGGAAGGCCAGGATCCCCAGCAGGTGGCCGACGACACCGCTTTCACCTTTGCGGGCAACTGGGCAAATGTGACTGACTCCGCCGCACAGGGAGGCTCCTATCGGACCACCGACTCAGCCGGAGCTTCAATGAGCTTCAACTTCAACGGGAATCGAGTGTGCCTGCTGGGCAGCGCAGGTCCCGACGGCGGTTGGGCCGACGCCTTCATTGATGGGGTCAAGGAGCCAACCCTGGTGGAGTGCTGGAACCCGTCCCTTCGGCACAGGCAACCGATCTTTGTAAAGAAGGGGCTGACGAACGGGCTCCATGAGCTGAAAGTCGTCGTGCGCGGCGAGAAGAATCCTTTAGCCAGCGGCGCACAAGTCCGGATCGATGCGGCTCAATACTCCGCGGCCACAGGCGAGACGGGCTTCGGCGCCGGCGGCGGTCCGAAGGAGCCACAGCAGCTAATTTTCGGCTACACTGGGCGCCAGGATTACGTGGATTCGAAGGGCAATGCCTGGCGCCCGGGCACAGAGTTTGTGACCCGACTAGGGTTTGGCGCCGACACGGTGGCGCGTTGTTGGTGGACGAAGCGCCGCAGCATGTATATCGGCGGGACCAAGGATGAGGAGATCTACCGCTACGGCGTCCATGCGGCGGAGTTCTGGGTGAACCTCACCGTGGCCCCGGGTCAGTACCGCGTCCGGCTGCATTGGGCCGATACACCGGAGACCCCGTGGGTCGAGCGAGAGGGCAAATGGGACACGGTAGCTCGACCGACGACGGTGGCAATCAATGGAACGACCGTCATTGAAGATTTAAGTGTGCGCAAGGAGGTTGGGACCTTTAAAGCTTACGTGCGGGAGTTTGAGGACATCCACCCCCGGAACGGCATTATCGAGGTGCGGTTCAAGTCCAGCTCAGGACACGAAGCCATGATCCAGGCGATCGAATTGATTCCGGTCCAATAAATGAGTTTGAGCACAAACCGCGCGCTATCCTTCCTGGCAGCCCTCATCTGTTGTGGTGGGGCCCTGGGCGCCAGTGCCGCCAGCGGCACCTGGATTGAGCTGGGCGGTGGTAGTTGGACCAATACCGCCAACTGGAGCGGCGGGACCATCGCCGGCGGCGCTGCCGCCACCGCCGACTTCAGCACTCTCAGCCTGACGGCTGACACGACGGTGACACTGGATAGCGCCCAGACTATCGGCAGTCTGGTGTTTGCCGATCAGGGGGCCAGCCACAACTGGTTTCTTAACCAGGGCAGTTCCGGCTCGCTCACGCTGGCGGTGAGCGCCGGTTCGCCGGCCATCACGGTGAGCAACCAGACCGCCACCATCGGTCTCGCGCTGTCCGGCGCCAGCCCGCTGACCAAGCTCGGCGCCGGTAACCTGGTGTTCTCGACCGACAACGCCTTGAACTCAATCGGCCCCATTACTAACGGCGCAGGCGATCTGAAGGTTGGGGCTTTGACGCTCAGCGGTGTGCGCCGGGTCTTCCTGACCAATTCGGCAGCCACGTTCACTTCCATCGGCGCCATCGGCCTGCCAGCGGATAGCACGGCGGATGCGAGCTATGTCGCGGGTGCAGGCATCTGGCGGCTTAGGAGCACGAACTCCAGCTTGAGCAATCCGGACATCATCTACTCTCCATCCGGCACGGGCAGCTCGTATGGCGCGCAGATTACCTCCACTCTCGATACCGGCACGGCGGGGACCACCCATTACATCCTGGGTTATGCCAATGACAACCAGTTCTACGACTACTGGGGCGACCTGCAGATCGGCAGAAATGGAACCACCCTGACTGGAGGCAGTTTGACGGGGGCGGGCAATCTCTATTTTTACGGATACCCAAGCAGCAGTTGGAACATGGACTTCGTCTTGATGGGGAGTAACTCGGCCTTCACCGGTGGTGTTACCCTTCAGCGAGGTTACCTGACCCTGTATAACGGCAGTGCTCTCACTGCGGCCAACAGCGTGCTGCTCAATCCGAACGCCGGCGAAACCGCCATCTTCCAGCCCTGGGCAACTTACTTCGCCAACCTCAACATCGGCGCGCTTGCCAGTAGCGGCGCCGGCACTGCGGAGGTTCTCGCGCATTACAATCAGACGCTGACGATCAATCAAAACACCGACTCGACCTTCAGCGGCGTCATCGCCAGTGACAGCGGCATTCTATCGGTCGCAAAGTCCGGGACTGGAACGCTGGCCTTGAGCGGCGCCAACTCCTACAGCGGCACCACCACCATCAACGTCGGCGCACTGCAAGTGGACGGTTCCTTGGGCGCAGGGGCGGTGACTGTGAAGACCGGCGCCGTCTTGACGGGCGCGGGTTCGCTCAATGGGCCAGTGGTGGTGGAGAGCGGCGCTTTGTTGGCGCCCGGAGACGGGGGCATCGGCGCGCTGACGGTGAGCAACACGCTGACGCTGGCGGGCAGCACGCTGCTCGAGTTGAGCAAGGCGGGAACGACTTTGGCCAGCGACCAGGTCGGTGGGCTCAGCGCGGTCAACTATGGCGGTTCGCTGTTGGTGACGAACATCAGCGACCCGCGGGCGCTGGCGCTGGCGGCGGGGGACAGTTTCCTGTTGTTCAGCGCGGCCAATTACTTCGGCGCGTTCACCAGCCTGGCGCTGCCGGCGTTGCCTGGCGGGCTGAACTGGGATACCACGGACCTGAACGTGAACGGCTCCATCACCGTGGTTGCCGATGGAGCAGCACCGCTCATGATCAGCCAACCGCAGAGCCTGTCCGTTAACGCCGGCAGCCTCGCGTCCTTCAGCGCGGTCGCCGCCGGCCCCCGGCCGTTGGCCTACCAGTGGCAGAAGAACGGGACGAACATCGCCGCGGCCACCTCAACCACCTACGCAATCGCGAGCGTAGGCACCAATGACGTGGCCGGCTACAGCGTGTTGGTGACCAACGCCTACGGTAGCATAACCAGCGCCGTAGCGGCGCTGGCCCTCATCCCGCCGCCGCCGCCGACCACCGTCACCAACGGGCTGGTGGTCTATTTGAATTTCGATAACAACCTCAATGGGCAACTCGGCACCTCCGTCAACGGCGCGCTCTACACCGGTGGCGCCACCAACGGGCCGCGTTACAAAACGGGCGTGATTGGCTCGGCGGCCAGCTTCGCCAATGTCAGCAACAGCGGCCAGCCCAATGATTGGGCAATCTCCCTCGGCAGCCTCGAATCGGTCTATGCCGGCAGCTTTAGCGTTGGCTTTTGGGAGCGCAGCGCCAGCGGCAGCGACGGCGCGCTCATGGGCAACAAGGACTGGACTTCCGGCGCGGATGTAGGCTGGGTGATCTCAATCATGGACGCGAAGAACGTCAACTGGAATACCGTTGGCGGCACCCGCTCCGATGTGCAGTTGAATCCGCCGTTTCTGGATGGCGCCTGGCATCTGGTGACGGTGACGTTTGATCGCGCTTCCGGCGCGGTAACCAGCTACATCGACGGCGTGGCGGCCAACACGGGCGGCATCAACCCCTCCAGCTCGGCCTCGCTGAATGCCGGGTTCAATACTCTCGTGGGCAGCAGCGGCAACGGCACCTACTCGGGCACGGCTGACATCGATGACCTCGCGGTCTGGAACCGCGTCGTCACTCCGCAGGAAGTTGCCGCTATTTATGCCGCCGGCTTGATCGGCAAACCGCTGAACTATGCGGCGCCGGGCCAGGTGCCAGTCATTACCAACCAGCCCACCAGCGTGAGCGTGGCGTCCGGCGGTGCGGTCACTTTCAGCGTGGCGGCTACCGGGCTGGGGCCATTGAGCTATCAATGGAAATTCAATGGCACCGACATCCAGGGCGCGACCAATGCCACGTTGGTCGTCTCTGGCGTCGATTCCTCCAGCCAGGGCGTCTATACCGTGCGAGTGAGCGATGCCTACGGCGGCGCGCTGAGCAGCGGTGCCCTGCTGACGGTCTATACCCGCGCGGTCACGGGCCAGTGGGATTTCCTGTTTGGCGACCTGCGAGCCACGGTGGGGGTGGACTTGGAGTACGTGGGCGATACGACCAACCTCACGTCGTTTCCGGTGATGAGCATCAACGGCGTTTCCGTCCCGGTGATGGCGTTTGGGGGCAACTCGCCCAGCGAGGGCTTCTCTGTGCGGCATGGCGCCGCGCCGAATGGGGGCGGCCAGTTTGTCAACCAATACACCCTGATCATGGACCTCATGTTCCCGGGGTCCAGCAGCGGACAGTGGCGGGCGTTGTTTCAAACCGATCCATTCAATCATCCGGGCAACGATGCGGAGTTCTATGTGGGCAACGGCAGTTCCAGTCCGGATGCCAATGGCCTGGGAACGGCGGGCCAATTCAACGGCCCGCTGGCGGCCGACACCTGGTATCGGATTGCCTTTGCGGTGGACCTGGCGGCGCCCGCAGGCCAGCAACTCAGCAAATACGTCAACGGCGTGCTGGTCGGCAGCCAGTCCCTTTCGGGCGGCGTGGATGGCCAGTACTCGCTGGGCCCGGCAGCACAGCTCTTTACCACCGGGCTGGCTGGCGGATTTACCCGGCCGGGCTTCGTCAGCAGCATCCAATTCGTGAACGGCTGGCTGCCCCCGGCGGCCATCGCAGCGCTTGGCGGACCCAGTGCCGCCAAGCTGCCGCCCGGCGATGCCGTCATCCGGCTCACGAATATCACCCAGAACTCTTCTCTCGTGAATTTAGGCTGGACCGGTCCCGACGGCCAGTTCCAGGTCCAGAGCGCATCGAATCTAATCAGCCCTGGCTGGCAAGCCGTCAGCAGCCTAAGCAGCAATCACACCGTTAGCGTCCCGATGAGCGCGCCAAGTTCCTCCTATCGCGTCATGCAGCCTCAGCCCGACATCCAGGTGGGCCAGCTTCCGAACGGAGAGCAATCCCTTCCCACCAAACAACTGCTGCGCGCCGCTGGCCAACGACTCCAATTCGGCGGACGTCCAGTAGATCTGGCGCTCTCGCCGGACGGCAAGACTCTCTATATCAAGAACCTGAGCAATCTGCTGGCGGTCGATGCGGCTTCTTGGACACTGCTGCAGACTTTAAACTACCCCGCCAGCGGCGCTTCAATGCATGGCATCGCCGTCAGCAAGGACAGTACCCACGTCTATGTGACCGGTTCTGGCAGCGAGTTGTATGACTGGCAGGTCGCCAACGGGACGGTCTCCTTCTCGCGCACCATCGCCTTGGCTTCGGGTTCGGACCCTTGTGGCCTTGCCCTTTCCGGGGACGGCACCACCGCTTACGTTTGTCTTTCCATCGCCAACAAACTTGTCGTCGTGGACCTGGCCAGCGGCGCCGTCAGCCAGCAGATCAATGTGGGCGTCGCTCCGTGGAACGTGGTGCTCTCGCCGGATGGCAGTACGGCTTATGTTTCCGACTGGGGCGGACGCTTTCCGACGAATGGGGATCTTACGGCCACGTCTGCGGGGACGTGGGTCGTGATTGATACTCGGGGCGTCGCCGCCAGCGGCGTCCTCTCCTTCGTGGACCTGGCGACTGGCCTGGAAACAGCCGAAGTGGCCACGGGTCTGCATCCCTCGGACCTGGCGCTCAGCCCGGATGGCACCACGCTCTATGTGGCCAATGCCAATTCCGACACGGTGACGGTGATAGACACGCAGGCCAGAGCCGCCCGAGAAACCATTCTGGTGCGGCCCTCCTCGACGCTACCATTTGGCAGCTCTTCCACGCTGCCTTTTGGCAGCGAGCCTGACGGCTTGGCCTTAAGCGCTGATGGCACGAAGCTGTTCGTTGCCAGCGCCGGCAACAATGCCATCGCGGTCGTCGAATTGCCCAACGGCCAGCAGACCAACAGCGTCGTGCAGGGCTTCTTGCCGACCGATTGGTATCCTGGCGCGATCGTGGCGGACAGCAACTATGTCTACGCGGCCAACGTCAAGGGTCTGGGCAGTCGCTACGGGCAGCCGGCTGCGACTTCTTATGCCGGTTCGTCGTTTCTCGGCACCGCCAATCGCATCCCGATTGCCTCCACGGAGGCCCTGAGCAAGTACACCGCCCAAGTGAATGAAAATGGCCGCCTCAGCCAAATCCAGCAAGCCCAGCAAGCGCCCCGGGCCGGCCAATTGCCCGTGCCGGTGCCGGCGCACGCGGGCGAGCCGTCGGTCTTTCAGCACGTGCTCTATATTCTCAAAGAGAACAAGACCTACGACCAGGTGTTCGGGGACATGACCCAGGGCGACGGCAATTCCAGCTTGTGCATCTATCCCCGGAACATCACCCCCAATCACCACGCCCTGGCGCAGCAGTACGTCCTCCTCGACAATTTCTATTGCAACGGCGTCAATTCTGCCGACGGCCATTCCTGGTGTACTGAGGCCAACAACACCGACCACCTGGAGAAGTCCTTCGGCGGCTTCGTTCGAAGTTATACCTTCGGCGACGACCCGTTGACCTACTCCTCGACCGGCTTCATTTGGAACAACGCGCTCCAGCACGGCTTGACCTTCCGCAACTACGGCGAGTTCGATTACGCTTCCGTCCCCAGCGGGGCTTCCTGGGCCCAAATCTACGCCGACTTTACGAACGGCACGCACTCCATCACTTACGCGCAGAACATCGGCGTCGCCTCGCTCCGGCCCTACAGTTCCACCAACGTCCCGGGCTGGAACCTGAACATTCCCGACCAGGTGCGCGCCTACGGCTTCATCCAGGAACTCAACGCCGCCCAGGCCAGTGGCGACTGGGCCACCTTTCATCTCCTCTATCTGCCCAACGACCACACTGGCGGCACCCCGCCAGCCCAGGCCCAGGTCGCCGACAACGATCTGGCCCTCGGCACCGTTGTGCAGGCGGTCACGACGAGCATCTTTGCCAGCAATACCGTCATCTTCGTCATCGAGGACGACCCCCAAAGCGGCTACGATCATGTGGATGGCCACCGCTCGCTCTGCCTCGTCATCAGCCCTTACACCAAACGCAACCAGGTAGTCAGCACTTTCTACAATCAATCCGGCCTCCTGCATACGATGGAGCAGATTATGGGCCTCCCCCCCATGAACCAACAGGACGCTATGGGCCCCCTCATGTTCGATTGCTTCACCAACATCCCCGACTTCACCCCCTATACCGCCCTGCCTAGCAACATCAATCTGGCCACCGGTGGCACCGCCATGCTCTCCTCCAAGGCGCGTTATTACGCGAAGAAGGTCCAGAAGATGGACTTCAGCAAGCCGGACCTCATCAACGAGGACCTCTTCAATCGCTATATCTGGCACTCGATCAAAGGCAACGCCCGCTACCCCTCCGAATTCGTCGGCGGCCACGGCAAGGGTTTGAAACAGCTCGGCCTCGTCCTCGATAAGAGCCGGGATGACGACTGAGCTGCCCCCGCATAACGACTATTGGCCATCGGCTACTTGCCATCTTCGGTTGCGGCGGAGCCACCCTGCGAACTGCCCGAGCCAAATGGGTGCAATACCGTCGCAACACCGGACCAACACCAGAGTTCATCCATAGTTGCAAGCTAGTTGCAAGCTAGTTGCAGGCATGTTGCAAGCCTGTTGTAGGCTTATTTGAAGCTTCCCTCCTCCCTCTGTCCCCCCTTTCCCGGGCGGGTCACGGCTGCCGACCCGCCGCCGAGCGGCAAGGCGTCCCGAAGCGCCCGGGTTTGATATATAGACCGCGGAGGGGGCAGCATGGTTACAAGGAATCGACGGGTTTAGGAGACCCCGCGCGAGCGGCGCTCAGGTCGGCAACGCAGCGGAATCCAATGGTGCTGCAGCGATCCAACCCCGGCCAGGTCAGCAGGAACTTCGTGGCGAAGTTGGCCGGGCGAGGGCCGCCGTCCACATACCAACCCGAGCCCTTGGCTGCGTAGAAAGCGCCGCCGCGAATAATGCAGAAGCTGGTGCGGCTGTCACTGCGCTCGCTCTCAGTCCATTGCCATACGTTGCCGCACATGTCGTAGCAGCCGACGGGCGAGCGCCCGCGCGGGAACGCTTTGACGGGTGTAGTGCCACCCGTCTCGCCGGCGTTGCAGCGCCCAGGCTCCATCTCTTCCCCCCAGGGATACTTTCGGCCATCGGCGCCCTGCGCGGCGTATTGCCACTCTTCCTCGGTTGGCAGCCGTTTGCCGGCCCAGTCCGCATACGCCCGCGCGTCGTCAAGGTCCACGTTAACTACAGGGTGATCTTCGAGGCCGGCGGGCGGGCGGCCCCGCGTCCAGTGCTTCAGGAAGTCCTCCCCGTGCCTCGGCCGGTAGCGGCTGGCTTTGAGGAACTCGCCAAACTGCGCGTTCGTTACCAGAGTCTCATCCATAGCGAACCGCGGGAAGGCAACGGCGCGGCGGAAACGGCGCGTCTGGAAGTTGTAAACGTCCCCGGATGGCGGCGTGGAATCGTAAAATCCACACTCCCGGACGCGCATCTCCATATTAAACTCCAGAGTGGCCGCGGGCACCTCCACCATGCCGGCCAGCAGACGAGAATAGGGCAGGGTTGGTCGAACTGGAACGAGCTTCGTAACCGCCCCGGGTGCTGTGGTGTCGAAATCGCTCCTGGCATGCAAGGCGGCCTGCCTTCTCAGGAAGCGCGCGAAGCCGCTGCCCAAGCTCCAGGCAGGGCCGGACAGAAAACAGCCGATGCCGCTGGGCGGGATGGCGCCGGACAGCACGACGCTTTCGCCCTCGATGGTGGAGTGGATTTCCTTCCCGGCAACCAGATCGAAATAGCGATGCTGGGGGAGTGCCGACACTTGGAGCAGTGTTCCAGTGATGATCTGACTGGTCCGGTTGACCAGGGTCCAAAGCCGGAGGCCGTGGCCTTCCCAAAGCGAGGCAAAGAGGCCGGTTTGCCGGACCGGCACCAGCGGCATCCAGGCCTCGCCGCTGAACAAGGCGGTGAAGCGTCGCTGGATTGGCAGCATCGAGCGGAGGATGGAGCGGTCGCGCGGGCTCCAAGGGACCCAGCAACCGAACACGTTCTCCCATACCATCATCCCGCTGCCGTTCATCCAGGCGGAGTGGAGTTCGGTGGTGTGATCGTGGTCCCAGCGCCGGATCTGGTGCTGCATGTGGCGCCGCTCTAACCATTTGAGCCGGAGCACACCCGGAACGGGGCTGTCATCGAACCATTGCGCCCACGAGGCATGGTGATCATGGAGGTTGTCCAAAGGCACCGCGTCCTCGCCTTCGAGGATGACGCCGGGCCATGCTGCGTCCAGCCTCGCGCGGAAATCCGCGCCTCCCTTGCTCATTGTGTCCAGGAAGATACCGTCCGCCTCCACCCCTCGTACCAGCTCGACCAACGATTCCAAGTCCGATTTCCCCTCCCGGCGAGTCCCCATGTCCCAGGGGTTGTAATCAACGTAAACCCTCACGCCACGGCGCTGGAATTCGCGCACCGCGCCCCGAACGCCGGTCAATCCGCTCGGCAGGTCCCGGTAGAAATCAAACTGATTGCGCTCATCCACCCCGATGCGCGGATAGGCATGCCACAGCACCACACTGTCGTAGCCGCCGAATTCCCGCTGGCCGTGCTCGACAAACGCATCCACCGTGTAACGCCCGGCGCGCCAATCGTAGAACGTCTCGTCGCACACCATCAGAAAGCAGCAGGAGTAATTTGCCGCCGCCCACGCAAACTCCCTCCGGCGGTACAGTGCGTCGCTGTAGTCCAATCGCGCCCTCGTCTCCGCGCGCCACTGCGCCAGCGCCTCACGGAATGCCGGCCATTGCGCTGGGTCGCCGGGCGCCGGAATAATGTCCTGCGAAGGGTCGAACTTGAACGCGGGAGTTGCTTGGGCGACGCGGAGTGGCCAGGCGCTTACAAGCGGAAGCAGGGCCGCGGTTTGCTGGAGGAATCGGCGTCGGCTCGTTTTCACCGGGGATCAGATGCGGATTACAGCATTTGTCTAACTCTACCAGCCGCTGCGTACGAAAGCAACGCCATGGGTTTGCCTTCAGCAGTTCCGCAATGTGGGGTTGACTCCTGGTGTTTTTGCCGAGAGGCCAGTTTTTTCTCTGTGGCCCAGCGCTATCGCGTTGAAGGGCGGCTGGCCAC
>Ga0187880_1003511_pt1 | contig 11953 bp, 7 predicted proteins | sample June2016WEW_19_4_FD_132998 | JGI IMG/M metagenome (GOLD analysis project Ga0187880, IMG submission 132998) | Peatland microbial communities from SPRUCE experiment site at the Marcell Experimental Forest, Minnesota, USA - June2016WEW_19_40 | ecosystem: Environmental > Terrestrial > Soil > Wetlands...
ACCGGCGGCCGCACACCCCCTCCTCTGGAGGGGGTGTGCGGAGGCGGTGGCGAGTTGTCGGCTCAGGCCGCAGCCGACCCGGCCGCAGCCGTTGCGTCGTCGGCCGACGGCCCGCTGCCCTGCTCGCTGGCCGAGCCCGAGATCACCGGCTCGAGCGCTGCCGCTAGCACCTCACCGACGTTCGTCGCGAGGTGGAATGTCATCTCCTCACGCACGGCTTCGGGTACGTCCTCCAGATCCGGCCCGTTGCGCACGGGGAGCACGACCTCCCGCAAGCCGGCACGGTGGGCGGCGAGCACCTTCTGCTTGACGCCACCGATCGGGAGGACGAGGCCCTGGAGGGTCACCTCGCCGGTCATACCGACCGGCGAGCGGACCGGGCGCTCGGTCAGCAACGACACCAGCGCTGTCACCATCGTCACGCCGGCGGAGGGGCCGTCCTTCGGACCCGCACCCGCCGGTACGTGCACGTGGAAACGCCGACTGTCCAGTGCGTGGGCATCGATGCCGAGTTCCTTCGCGTGCGAGCGTACGTAGGACAAGGCGATCTCGGCCGACTCCTTCATCACGTCACCGAGCTGGCCGGTGAGCACCAGGCCCTCCGGTCCGTCCATCGACGTGGCCTCGACGTAGAGGACGTCGCCACCGGAGCCGGTGACGGCGAGGCCGGTCGCGACCCCGGGCACCGCCGTCCGGTCGGCGGCCTCGAAGAAGAAGCGTGCCCGTCCCAGCCATCCACGCACGTCGCCGGCGTCGACGAGGACGGAGGCTTGGATCGCACCGGAGGCGAGTTTCGTGGCCACCTTGCGCAGCAGCCTGCCGAGCTCACGCTCGAGCGACCGGACTCCGGCCTCGCGGGTGTAGTCGGCGATGATCGTCCGGACGGCGTCGTCAGTGACGTCGACCTCGCCATCGCGGAGCGCCGACCGCTCGATCTGGCGAACCAGGAGGTGGTGGCGAGCGATGGCAACCTTCTCGTCTTCGGTGTAGCCGTCCAGCCGGATGACCTCCATCCGGTCGAGCAGTGGCGAGGGGATCGTATCGACGACGTTGGCGGTCGCGATGAACAGCACCTTCGACAGGTCGAGCTCGACCTCGAGGTAGTGGTCACGGAACGTGTGGTTCTGCGCCGGGTCGAGCACCTCGAGCAAGGCTGACGAGGGGTCGCCTCGGTAGTCCGAGCCGAGCTTGTCGATCTCGTCGAGCAAGATGACCGGGTTCATCGTCCCCGCCTCTCGGAGCGCTCTCACGAGGCGACCGGGCTGAGCGCCGACGTAGGTTCTCCGGTGCCCGCGGATCTCCGCCTCGTCGCGCACCCCACCGAGAGCTACGCGTACGAACGACCGGCCGAGGGCGCGCGCCACCGACTCGCCGAGTGACGTCTTGCCCACGCCAGGAGGCCCCACCAGCGCCAGGATCGCGCCGGCGCCCCTAGTTCCTTTCACAGGCGTGAGACCGCGCTCGATCTGCAGCTTGCGGACGGACAGGTGCTCCAGGATGCGGTCCTTCACGTCGCGCAGGCCGTCGTGGTCCTCTTCGAGGATCCGGCCGGCCTCGCCGATGTCCAGGCGGTCTGCCGATTCCTTGCCCCAGGGGAGCTCGAAGACGGTGTCGAGCCACGTCTGGATCCACCCGTGCTCGGGGCTTTGCTCGCTCGTGCGCTCCAGGCGACCGATCTCCTTGAGGACCGCCGCTCGCACCGCCTCGGGCAGTTCGGCCGTCTCCAGGCGCGTGCGATAGCCGTCCGGGCCGGTGACCTCTCCGTCGTCGGAGAGCTCACCGAGCTCCTTGCGGATGGCATCCAACTGCCGCCGGAGCAGGAACTCCCGCTGGGTCTTCTCCATTCCCTGCTCGACGCTTGTCTTGATCTGGTCGCGAAGCGTCAGATCGGCGAGGGTGTCCCTGGCGGACGCGAGGACGAGACGCAACCGCTCTTCCAAGTCAGTCGTCTCGAGCACCTTCATCTTCTCGTCAAGTGACAGGTCGGGCGAGTAACCGGCCAAGTCGGCGATTTGCGACGGGTCCGTGACCTCACGGAGCCGCTCGGCCATCCGGCGGGCGCCGCGGGACAGCAGGATGTTCTCCAGGACTGCGCGGTACTCGCGCGCCAGCTCCTGTGCCGTCGTCGATGCGGGCGGCTCACTGATCGGGTCGACCTGCATCCACAGCGCCTCACCCGTTCCGGGGACGACCGCACCGATGGCCGCGCGCTGCTGGCCCTGTACGACTGCAGCCAGTGGCCCGCCCGGAAGCTCGCCCGTCTCGAGGATCGCCGAGATCACGCCGATCGTGGCATAACGCCCCTCGACCCGCGGGACGATGACGAGCCGTCCACCGGCGGCGCCGGCCGCGTCCACGGCAGCCCGCGCCTCGTCGGTCTCGAGCGCCAGGCTGAACACCATCCCGGGCAGCACGACGCCGGAGGTGAGGGGAAGTAGCGGCAGGGTTTGCTGTCCGTCGAGCTCAGCCACGGTGACTCCTTTGTTGCTCATGCAAACAACGGCCACTAGGCGCGGTATTCCGGGCGGGACGAGCCTCCGTCGGCTGAGCGAACCAGGGAAGGCCTGGGGCCTCGTCGTTGTTGTCCCCAAGCGTGATGAGAGGGATGAACGCCGGCGGTGGAGGCGGCCCCGCGAGCTGGGGCCTGATGCGCTCGTTCCGTCGCGACGAGAGCGTGAAGAACAGCCGGCTGCCCAAGGGCATCGTGAAGCGCATCGCCGGCTTCGCCAAGCCCTACCGTCTCCAGCTCGGCGTCTTCTTGGTGCTGATCGTCATGAGCGCTCTGGTCGGAGCTGCCAACCCACTCATCCTCCGGGCGATCATCGACAACGGAATTCGTGAGCATCACCCCGGCGAAGTGATCGTGCTTGCTCTCATTGTCGCCGGGCTCGCCGTCGTGAGTGCCGGCTTGACGCTGTGGCAGCGGTGGATTTCCGCACGCATCGGCGAGGGCCTCATCTACGACATGCGCACGAAGGTCTTCACTCACGTCGGTCGCATGCCCGTCGCCTTCTTCACCCGAACTCAGACCGGCGCCCTCGTCTCCCGCCTCAACAACGACGTGCTCGGTGCACAGCAAGCTTTCACCGACACGTTCTCGTCCGTTGTCGGCAACCTCATCACGGTCGTCGTGACGCTGGCGGCCATGTTCGTCTTGTCCTGGCAGATCACGTTGCTGGCTCTGGCGATGCTGCCGGTGTTCGTCTTCCCGTCCCGCTGGGTGGGCCGGCGCCTTCAGGCACTTACTCGGGAGAGCTACTCGTTGAACGCCGAGATGAACACGACGATGTCGGAGCGGTTCAACGTCTCCGGCGCCCTCCTCGTCAAGCTCTTCGGTGACCCGAGCTCCGAGACGAACGTCTTTGACCGCCGCGCAGGCCGGGTGCGTGACATCGGCGTCACCCAGGCGATGTACGGCGGCATCTTCATGACATCGCTGCTGCTCACGGCGTCACTGGCGACGGCTCTCGTCTACGGTTGGGGCGGCGTAGAGGCTGCCAAGGGCCTGCTGCTCGTCGGTACTGTCGTCGCCCTGACCCTCTACCTCAACCGGCTCTACGGTCCATTGACGGCGCTCTCGAACGTCCAGGTGGACGTCATGACCGCCCTCGTGTCCTTCGACCGTGTCTTCGAGGTGCTCGATCTCCCGCCGATGATCGACGAGCGCCCAGATGCCGTCCCCGTGCCCCGCGGCCCGGCCACGATCGAGTTCGACCACGCCGACTTCAGCTATCCGACGGCCGAGGAGGTCTCGCTCGCCTCCCTCGAGAGCGTGGCGGTTCTCGACCAGGCTCCTTCCCAACAGGTCCTCTACGACGTCTCCTTCCGCGTCGAACCTGGTCAGATGGTGGCTCTCGTCGGTCCGTCAGGAGCAGGCAAGACGACGATCAGCCACCTGGTACCCCGGTTGTACGACGTCACTGCCGGGGCCGTCAAGGTCCACGGCATCGATGTCCGCGACGCCACAATGAAGTCCCTTCGAGCGGCCATCGGTGTCGTGACGCAGGACGCACACCTGTTCCATGAGACGATCCGCTCGAACCTGCTCTATGCCAAGGCAGACGCCACCGAGGAGGAGCTGCGGCAAGTGCTCGCCTCCGCCCAGATCCTGCCGTTGATCGACTCTCTGCCGGACGGTCTGGACACGGTCGTGGGTGACCGCGGTTACCGGTTCTCCGGGGGCGAGAAGCAGCGGATCGCTATCGCTCGCCTCCTCCTCAAGGCGCCCGACGTGGTCGTGCTGGACGAGGCGACGGCGCATCTCGATTCCGAGTCGGAACTCGCCGTCCAGCAAGCCCTGGCGACTGCGCTCTCAGGGAGGACCTCGATCGTGATCGCACACCGACTGTCGACCGTGCGGGACGCCGACCTGATCGTCCTGGTGGACGAAGGACGGATCGTCGAGCGCGGCACGCACGAGGAACTGCTCGAGCGAGGGGGCCTGTACGCCGAGCTGTACCACACGCAGTTCGAGGACCAGGAGCAACGCGCCGCCGCTGGGTAGTATCCGGCGCTCACGAGACGCCGAGCGTTACTCGGCTCGCGCCTCCTCCTCTGGCCAGACCTCGGCCTCGGGGGGCGGTCATCGACGAATGTCTCCGGCGGGAGAACTCCGGCAGCCCGACGAGCCGGGTGCTCTCGCCACAGTCACAGCAATTTGCAACGAAGCGTGGCACGATATCCGACGGGACAACCGACCGCCGACTTTTGGGGAGGCCACAGCATGGCAACACCAAGTGCTGAAGTGCCCGCCGAGATCCTTCCTGCAGATGTTGGTCTCAGGCGGGAGATGGGGTTGATTGGCGCAACTTGGGCATCCGAGACGTCGATCATCGGTTCCGGTTGGTTGTTCGGAGCGCTCTACGCCGCGCAGCTAGCGGGGCCCGCCGCTGTCGTGGGCTGGGTCATCGGTGGGGTAGCGGTAATCATCCTGGCGCTAGTCCATGCCGAGCTCGGGGGGATGTATCCGGTCAGTGGCGGCACTGCTCGATTCCCGCACTTCGCCTTTGGCAGCGTCGCCGGAACGTCCTTCGGATTCTTCTCTTGGCTACAGGCTGTCACGGTGGCGCCGATCGAGTGCTTCGCCGTGTTCCAATACGCCTCCTACTACTGGCACGGCGTCTACAACCCGACCACTGGCAACGTCACCGGTCTCGGTTTCGCAATGACGGTCGTGCTCATGGCGATCTTCACAGCGGTGAACTTCTTGGGGATGCGGTTGTTCTCCCGTGTGAACAACGTGATCACGTACTGGAAGGTCGCGATCCCGATACTGGCAATTATCGTTCTGCTGTTCAAGTTCCACGGTGGCAACTTCAGCTTCACACCCCACGGCGCAGCGGGCGGGTTCATGCCGTACGGGATCAAGGCTGTGTTCAGCGCGATTCCGTCTGCCGGCATCGTCTTCGCCTACCTTGGATTCGAGCAGGCTGATCAGTTGGCCGGTGAAGTGAAAGACCCGCAGCGCAACCTGCCGCGGGCAATCATCTTCTCCATCCTGCTCGGAACCGTGATCTACATCCTGCTGCAGGTCGTGTTCATCGGAGCGGTGCCAAGCACCGTGCTCTCGCACGGGTGGGCCGCCATCAGCAACAAGCCCATCCTGGCGGGTCCGTTCGCTGGTCTCGCAGGAGTAGTCGGGCTTGGCTGGCTGGCGACCATCCTGCGGATCGACGCTGTCATCTCGCCGTACGGAACCGGCCAGATGTACGAGACTTCGACTTCCAGAGTCGGCTACGGCCTTGCACGGAACCGGTACTACCCGCAGATCTTCACGAAGGTCAGCAGCCAGGGCGTGCCGTGGGTGAGCTTGATCTTCGCTTTCCTCTTTGGGTTGGTCTTCCTGCTGCCATTCCCCAGCTGGCACGCGTTGGTGGGGCTCGTTACATCCGCCTCCGTGCTGATGTACGCCGGCGCGCCGCTGTCCATGGGTGCATTCCGCAAGCAGGTGCCAGACCACCACCGGCCGTACCGCATGCCGGGCGCCGAGGTGCTCGGACCGATCGCTTTCGTCGTCGCCAACATGATCATCTACTGGTCTGGCTTGACGGTCATCTGGAAGCTCGGCGTCGCGATCGTGATCGGATACGTGCTGATTGGGATCTCTATGGCCCTCGACCAGGAGCGGCCTCCCCTCCACTGGAAGGCCGCATCGTGGCTCCCGGTGTATCTGATCGGTATGGGCATCATCTCCTGGCAGGGCCAGTACAGCGGGGAGACCTCGACGGCCGCTCCTCTCAACACTGGGCACATCCACTTCTGGTGGGACATGGTCGTCGTGGCCGCGTTCAGTCTCGTCATCTACTACTGGGCCCAAGCGTCCCGGCTGCCGAGGGAGGAGATGCTGGAACTCGTCAACCGGCAGTCGGCAGAAACCAGGGACGAGCAAGATCTGGGCATCGTCCCCTAATCCTGGCGATTCAGCGGAGTTGCCACGGCGCCAGGACGTGGCACTGTCCGGTCCGGGGCGTCGGACTGATTCGCCCAGGGCCGTGGTAGGGGTCTGCTCCATACGGTCGGCCCGATCCGCAGCACGCGAACCTGGGCCGACCGTCTCGGATGTCGACTATTCTGAGCCGTCTACGCGGGCGTAGTTCAGCGGCAGAACATCAGCTTCCCAAGCTGAGAACGCGAGTTCGATTCTCGTCGCCCGCTCTCGCTATAAGTCCTGTTCACAGCCCATTTCAAGGACTCCGACACAGTGCCTGGTTGAGAGTGATCGCGCGTTCATCGCGCGCGCTGCATTGCGCGTCGCGCGATGTGTGCACGACTTTGGCGGCTTTGCGAGATCGGACTCGGCCGCGGTAATCGCCTGGTCCGGTCGAGACATCTGCCGAGCGCTCGAAGGAATTCGGACCACTGAGGCTATCGATCCGGAGATGCCGATAGAGGGCGTCGATGCGCGAGCGCGTTGAACTGCGCCGGCCTCCTACCCTGAGCCGCGCCCCCAGCGCAGGAAATACGCGAAAAACGGATCTGCAATGTAGAGCGTTGAGAGTTCTGTGTCGTAGTCGAGAACAGGCTCCCCCTCGATGTTGTCCCGGGAGATCCGTGCCATTTCTTCGAGTACGCGCGTGACTTCGTGCCGTTGCGGAGGCTCTTCGATCACGCTACGGATCGCTGCTCGGAGTTGTTCGTACGTGAGTTCTGTCAGTGGTCCCGTTTCGGCGATAGCCGCGAGCACGACGCCGTAGATGTCAGTCGTCTGTCCAGTTGCCAGTTCCCGAGATTTACGGTCGGCGCGTTGTCTCGGGCCCCGAGCCAGGAGGTCAAAGGCAGCCTTCGACGCCGCCGAACCGCGGGCTCGAAAGAATGGATCCCACTCGGGGGCTCGCAATTCGACCGCGGCCGGAGCTGTCTCCCGGATGCCGTTGTCCTTTCCCAGCTGCAGACAGAAGTCTTGCATTAGATGAGGCGACGAGAAGCTCTCCCTCGCAAGGCGCCGAGCTAGCGCGCCTCCGGGATCAACTGCGTTCAAGACCTCGAACCCGCGGGCGGCGATTCTTTCGAGTTCATTGTCTGCCCAGAAGTTGATGCTCAGCTGCTCGACGCGCCCAGTCATTTCTTTCTCGACACGCACTGCGTCGTAGGCGCGGTGAGGAACCGATGCGAAAACAACAGGCAGCCCGTTAAAGACCAGATCCTTTAGCCCTCGGACGACCTGAAGCTGAAGCTCCGGCGAGATGTAGTGAAAATCGGCCACGACAAGCACTCTCAGATTGGTGCTGAGAGCCTCCTTGACGGCAGTTATCGGAAGTCGCGAGCGCGCCAATGAGGACCCTCTCTCGGTGCCGTGCGTCGAGGATCCCTCGCGCGCGACGCTCACGTGCGATGTGAGCCCACCCGTCGTTGTTCGCCCGGTGGTGTCGCTCGTGGCCTCGTGGCTCTCTTCGGTCAGGAAGAGGCCGAGCTGACCGGCGATCGTTAGCCAGAACTCGTCCGGCGAATGAAGCTCGCCGCCGGCCAACCACACCGGATTATCGATCACTGAGCGAAGCAGGACCGTCTTCCCGGTCTTCGTCGGGCCCGACAGCGACAAGATTCGGTGCCTCTCGTCGAGATAGTCGCGTAGGTGCTCCTCGAGGTGGAGTTCATCTCGCGCGTCGTAAGTCACCGTCGGCAGCCCTCCCGGAACGAACACCTCCCCGATGCGATAGCTGCGTTCTCCGAGCATTCCTACATGGTAGGAGGAGCAGAGATGTCGGGTAGAGCGATCAGTCGGAGGATTTCCAGCTTTGGTTCTCGGGCAGCCAGAGGGTGAAAGGATCCCAGGCCTCCCCACCAACGCCGGCCCAGCGTCCATTCACCGGGTCATTTGCTCCCCCGTGTTCCGGCAGCTCCGGACGCTCGTCGAGCGATGGGCACGACCTCGGCGGGCTTCGCCAGGTCGGACAAGGCCTGGGCGATCACCTGGTCCCGATCGGCGGTGGCGTGCTGGTAGCGGAGCGCGGCGGCGGAGTTGGCGTGGCCCATGCGGGCCATCAGTTCCTTCGTGGATGCACCGGTGGCAGCGGCCCAAGTGTTGCCGGCGTGGCGGAGGTCGTGAAGGTGGAATTGCGTCAGGCCCGTGGCCCTCTTCGCCTTGACCCACTCCTTTTGCAGCACGTGAGGTCGGACCGGGCCGCCCTTCTCGCCCGTGAACACAAGGGCGTCGGGCGTGGCGCCGACGTAGCGTTCCAAGTGCGCCTCGACGTCGGACACGATGTGGGGCGGGATGGCCACGGTGCGCCGGCTCGCGTCGGTCTTGGGCGGCCCGACTACCAAGGTGCCGTCTCTCAGTTGATGCACGGCGCGTTCGACCCTCAGGGTGCGGCGCATCAGATCGACGTCCTGACGGCGGAGCCCCATCAACTCGCCCCGGCGCAGACCGCACCAGGAGGCGAGAAGCGTAAGAGCCCGAAAGCGGGGAGCGATGGCATCGGCGAGCGCTGTCACTTCGGCGATGGTGGCGACCGGCCGCTCTGGAGCGTGCTCGACGCCGGCCCGTTCGACCTGACAGGGGTTGCGGACGACGATCTCGTCGGCGACGGCCGTGCGGAGCATGGCTCGGAGGAGGCGGTATGCCTTGGCAGCGGTCGACGTGCCCGGTCCGCTGGAGCCTTGAAGCCGAGCGTGCCAAGCACGAACCCGGGATGGGGAGAGCTTGGAAAGCTCCACCTGTCCCAACTCGGGGAGGATATGACGGTCGAGCAAACCCTGGTACAGCTCCCTCGTACGGACGCGCAGCTCGGGGCGTTGGGCGAGCCAGCGGACCGACCATTCCGCAACGGTGACGGTCCCGTGCCGCGGGTCGACCCAGGCTCCACGGGAGCGATCGGCCTTCTCTCGTGCAGCAAAGGTCTCCGCTTCGCGCTTGGTAGTGAACGTACGCGTGTAGACCCGGCCGGCGGGGTCTCGCAGGCGCACGTCATAACGCCGACCGCTGTTCGTGTTGCGAGCTTTGATCATGCTCCTCCGACCGCGTCTCGATCCGTTCGGCCAGTACAGCCTATGGAATCGGTGTGTCAGCGAGCCCAGAGTCGTCCTCAATCTTGCCGTCGAGCCGCTGTACCAGCTCCACGAGGGCCGACATGGGCACCCGCCGGGACTTGTCGATCCGGACGGAGCGCAGCGTCCCGGCGGACATCAGCTGATAGAGCTTCGATCGGCCGACTGACAGAACCTCGGCAGCCTCCTCCGGGGTAAGCAGCAGTTTGTCCATCTCACATCACTCCTAAATGCTCTCAGGCCGTGCAGTGCGGCGTTCTATTGCGGCCAGTCGTCGGGTGGTGGCTATTGCGTCGGCTGCGCTCTCGGCGAGCCAGGCGTCGCCTTGTGTGGTCCAGCCTCGGCCGGCGTATCGCCAGGTGCCGATCGGAACGGTCTCTTCGGATGCGACGTCGGCTCGGCCCTGGTTGGTGCGCCAGTCGTGGCGGGCGGCCCGCAGGGCGGCAAAGGTCGTGGAGTACGCCCGACTCTTGGTGAGCCAGTGCCCGCGGAAGCCGAGGGTGTGAGCCCACGCACGTAGGCGGAGGTCCTTGAGTTCGAGACGGCCGCCGAGGTCCCAGGCAGTTCGGACGAGTCGGGCCAAGTGCGGTGTCAGCTGGCCGTCGAGGCGTTCCAGGTCGCCCTGGGTGACGGGCAGGTCGAGAAGGCCGGCCGGGTCGGTCGACTTGGTGGCGTACTTGGCCAGGTAGGCGGCTACCACGCCAGGGACCGCACCGTTGAGTCCGATAGGACGAAGGTCGAGCTGTGTCCCCCAACGTCCCGGACCCGTGAGTCCCGGGCTGGCGGGAAATGGGGCAGTTGTTCGAGTGACGGCCTGACGGATGGCGGTGGTGAGCAAACCAATATCGAACGGTGCCGAGGGCGCTTCGGTGTCGCCCTCGGCGGCGTCGAGACGGATGACAGCGTGAACGTGGATGGTGCCTCGGCGTTGATACTCGATAACTTTGGCGAAGCTGATCCGTACGTGGTTCTTCAGGGAACTCGCGGGAATGCCAGCCAATTTCGCGAGGACCCGGCGGATGGCGATGGTGGTCCGCCGCCACAGCTCGCCAGCATGGGCGTTCCAGATCACTGCGCCGATGTAGTCGAAGCAATCGGCACAGATGGCCTGGCCGACGGCCGGGTCGTCCTGGTGGTGAATTGCCGGACAGGTTTGGAGCCGACCGTGCACACAAGCGGTGACGGGCTCGGGCCGACAGGGTCGGGCTCGGCCGTCGGCCTCACGGGTGGAGTGCACCGGGCCAAAGCTCGGGGCGGTCAAGGTCGCGAAGCAGAAGGGATGCTCGGCGACGGTCTCGGGGATGCCTTTGCCACCGCGTAACCCGGCGGCCATGAGTTGGAAGGCGTCCGCCTGGTACGTGGCCGAGCAGGTGGGGCAGCGTGTCGCTCGCCGATGCCCGCATGCCTTGAGCAGCACCCGGTCGGGAAGGGCTGCGCTGGTAAATGTTGCGATCACCTCGCCAGTAGCGGTTGCGACATGTTCGCTGGCCCCGACTAGCCGTACCGGGTTGCGGCACCAGCCGGTGGCCTGACCGCGGGCGCGCCAGGCCTCGAATGCGGCGACGTCGGCGGCCCGCTCGAGGAGGTCGTGCATCGCTCCGCCGCGACTACGGCTGGTCACCATTCCGGCCCAGTCCTGGTCCAGACGGCTCGGCGGGCTACAGCGGCGAGCGCGCAGTCGTCGAGATAGGCGGCACGCATCCGGACCGGCATGCCACCCTCGTGAAGGAGATAGCCGACGCCACGGCAAGCCGGGTCGACGTCGGCGGCGGAGTAGCCCTCGCTGGCCCATCCAGAGCCCAAGATGGTGTCGGACGCTTCGCGGGTGGCGCAGCGCAGCGCCCAGCGGAACCCGAAGAGGTCCCTGACACTCGTCGGGACGACGTCCGAAGACGGCTTCTGGGTGGCCGCCAGCACGATCACTCCGGCAGCCCTGCCTCTCGCTACCAAGTCTCGAAGAGATTCCGCCAAGCGGTCCCTCGTCTTGCGGTCCCCGGTCGCGAGGTAGAGCACGAGCTCGTCGATGACCACGACGTGCAGACCCAGCCCGTCATCGGGCTCGACCTTGCGCCTGCCCCATGCCAAGAGTTGCGCGTAGCGCAGGTCCATCTCCTGGCGGAGATAGTCGAGAACCTCGACAGCCTCCAAGAGGTCGGGACCGACGAGGCGGGTGGCGCACGGCGCCCAAGCGGCGAGCTCCACGCGTTTGCCGTCGAGCAGCCACAACGTGACGCTCGGATCGAGGGCGGCAGCGCCAAGCAACAGGGACAAGGCGGCGGACTTGCCTGCACCTGGCTCACCGCCGAGCAAGACGTTGTGCTCGGGCAGCGATACGGAAACGGTGTTGCCGTCCTCGTCGATGCCGACCGGAACTGGGTCCCAAAGGCTCCACCGCTGCGCCTCGACAAGAGGCCACACCAGCGGCTCTGGCGTCGCCAGCGGGTCGTGGTAGACGACAGCCACGCTG
>Ga0187880_1003512_pt1 | contig 11951 bp, 6 predicted proteins | sample June2016WEW_19_4_FD_132998 | JGI IMG/M metagenome (GOLD analysis project Ga0187880, IMG submission 132998) | Peatland microbial communities from SPRUCE experiment site at the Marcell Experimental Forest, Minnesota, USA - June2016WEW_19_40 | ecosystem: Environmental > Terrestrial > Soil > Wetlands...
CGATACATCTTCATGGCTTGGTGCACGATGTTGGTCGTGGCCACCGCCGTCCAGCGGGTGGCCAGATCGAGGCCCTCGCGGCCGAAGATGCCGAGAATATCCGCCTGGGCTGTGGCGCCATTGATGTAGCCCTCGGCGCCCCAGTTGTATTCGGTGATGCCTATCTTGGTGCCGGGATAATAGCTGTTGACCCAGCCCTTCATACGCGGGATGAGCATCAGGATGTTGTTGGCTGGCTGCGAGCCGATCCAACTTGCATCCACGTAGTTGGTGTCCCAGAGCTGGCGTGTGGAGCGGTTGCGGAGCAATTGGGTGGAAGTCGAGACATCGCTGCCGCCTTCGCCGCCCTGCGGATAGCAGTGCAGCGTGAAATAATCCAGCAGGCGCTGGTTGGTGTTGGTGGCGCGCTGGTGGAACTGGTTCAACAGCCAGGGGCAGTAATCCCAACCCCCATTGGTGCCGCGGTCATGGTACCCTGCATTCTGTTGATCGTAGCCGCTATAGAAATAGCCCGACCAGCCCCACTCTTCCGGCGCGAGCACCAGCGCGTTGGAGTCCAGAGCTTTGACCACCCCGGCGTAATCGAAGAACTTGTCGCGGATTTCCTGCATGGTCGGCCCGACCGGATGAACGTCCTGATGCGTCGAGAACCAGATGCTGTGTTCGTTGTCCATGAGGTAGTAAGCCACGCCGCCGTTGGCGGACCCATTCCAGCGGTTGGTCAGATGCTGAATGAAAGCCTGCTGGAAGGCAGAGTTGGTGGGAAAGCTCGCGTCGTTTGGGTTATTCCAAGTGATGGGCTTGTTGCCGTTGGTGCTGCTGATGCCGTTGCCGGCATCGGGCATCCAGGAGGCGTCGTTGCCGGTCTGCGGTCCATATTTCTTGATCGAATAGCTGGCGAGTTTGCCTCGACTGGCCCCGAGTTTGGGCGGCCAGCCAATCATCGGGATGGTCAGCATCGGCTGCGCGCCGCCGTTCTTGCTGTTGGCTACGAAATCGTCCGCCGTCTCCGCCGGGGTGGCCGAGCCGTCATCGATGCTCTCAAAATACCAGTCCGCCCCATGATTATGCGCATTAAGCTGCCAGTTATACCGCGTCTCCGCATTGCCGCCGGACCGGTTCATGGTGAAATTCCCATCCGCCAGTTGGTTCGAGGAGGCGAAGGCGACGCCGTAGATGAGAGGGCTGATCGGGTGCCGGTTCAATTGCGCATCCACCGTAATGGAGGCGGCAGTGTTGGTCACCGGCGGACTGCTGCTCGCAACCAGCTTTATGTCGTCCAGGTAAAAGACCGGTTGCGGACCCCCGGTTTGATCCTCAAGCCAGAACCGGGTAAAAGTCGGCTGGTTGGCAACCCCCAAAGCAGCCAGTGAGACCGTCACCTGCTGCCAGGTGTTCGCCGCCAAAGCCCCCAGGTTCGTCGTGCCGGCCACCGTGCCGCCACTCGTGTCGCCCAGCAGGGCGGCCAGTTGCAACCGCTGTCCCCCCGCAGGACCACCGTTAATCCAGAAGGAAAGACTCGTATAAGGGCTGGAATCCATGTCGTTATGGTGGAGGGAAAAGGCCCCCCACGCCGCTGTAAGGGTGACGCTAATAGCATTGGCGCCGGCATGAACCACACTCGTGTTGCTGAAATCGTCGGTGCAGTTCCAGCTCCAGTCCTGCCAGTTATTCTGCAGGGAATCAGTGTAAATCTGTTGGTCGGTCTGAGCCAAGCCGGAGGTGACCGCAACCCAGCAGGCAACGACCGAGATCGAGAAAGCGGATGTTAAGTAGCCGTGTTGCACGCCATACACCCTAGCTTAAACCAGGCCGTGTGGTAAAGGACACTCGGATGCACCAGCAGCGCTGGCTTATCATTCATTCTGGTGAGCTTCCGTGGCATGATGCCCTAGTCTCCCGTAATGACGTCCAGTTCGGCCAACGAGGCGTAGGGTCGCGATGGATCAAAGCTGCTAACGGCCACAAATCTCAAGAATTGCGCCTCGAGGGGGTGCGCAAATCTTACAGCGTGCAATTCGGCGTTGGGTTTGAACGCGCCTTCCGCAACCGGCTCGCCCCAGTTCTTGCCGTCAGCGCTGGTGTACACGGCGTACTCCTTAATCCAGCCGTTGCGATTGTTGTCCTGGCGCGGCAGGCAGGTGAGGCCGGCTAACTTCGCCGGCTTCGCTAACTCAATGACCAGTTCGTGCGGAAACCTCGGGGCGGGCTCATCCCACGGCGTGTGCCACATCGTGTTCGGATCACGATCAATGGCTTGTTCCGCGCCATAATCGGGCGCCTGGCTGTCTGCGCGAATCTTGGCGCCAAGTTCCTGGAGTTTGCTGGCGAACTTCGGCACGAAAAGCTTATCCAGCAAGCCAACGCCAAGTTCCTGGGTCGGCTTGAACGCCGTCGAACGGACGTAGCTGTAAAGACCCGACAACAATTGGCGTGCGGCGGGGTCTTTCGTCATATTCGGCAGGTCGAAGCCGCACACGAGCAACTGGCCGCTGCCGACACGTCCCTCAAACACTACACCGAGCTTGTGGTTACGGGCGAAGTTGTCGATCACCTGCATCAACGGTCGGTAGCCGGACGGCGTGTCGTCGAGGATGAAGAGCCGCGAACGCTGCATCAGCTCGTACCATTGCCAGTTGCTGTAGAATTCTGTCGGGAACTGTTTCAACAAGGGATGCTGCGGATCGCATAGCAACCCCATGGTGTTCGGTTTCTGGTCTGGAAACCACACCGGACTCCAGAACACCGGTAAGAACCTGCCGCGCATGGATTGTGCCGGATCTGTCGCATGCGGGAAGAAGACTACCTTTTTGCCTTCGGCCAGCGCGGACTTCGCTTCCGGCCACTTCTCGCAGAACACCACATCCGCCGGAGCTGTCGGCGTCACGTTCGCCGGATAAACCCAAATCTCCCAATCATTAACGAACTTGGTGCCCTGCAATGAAACCGTCACGGTCAGTTTGCCGGGCACGTGTGCGCTGGCGAGTGATGACTTGATCGTGCCGAGCGCCGTCAACCTGCCCGTCGGCACCCTCAACCCCGGCAACTTACCCGACGCCACCTCACGCCTCCGCTCGTCCTTGATCGCCCAGACTGGTTGCGCGTTCGGCAAATCGGTAGCTCCGGAATGCGCGATCTCGGCTGTCGCCTCAAACGCTTCGTCGCTCGAATAGGTGCGTTTCGGCATCCGCAACAGTGGCACCGTCGGCCCGCAGTACCGCCGGAATGTTCCTGGCGTGACGAACCCTTTCGAATCCCAGAACGGATCAAGCGGCCCGACCAGTGCCGTGCCCTGCGTCGGGTAATCGTGCAGGTCGAGCAGCGAGAAACCCGCGTAGCCTGGCGTGCGCAGCAGCACTTCGATCTCCTCCTTGTAGAGCAGCGTGGCGAACTTGCCGCTCGCTGCCACAAATTTGGGCGCGAGGGCGAGCAGATGTTTCTTCTCCAGGTCGTCCCGGATCATCTCGAAATTCTTGGCCGCCATCACGCCGGTGTATTTCTTGATCTCGTTGAAATCTGGGAAGTACATCCACTGGCCGATTTCGTGGCCAATGATCGGCCGCCTGTCACTGGCCACAATGTCGTGCAAGTCGCGCTCCGTGCCCGCGCCTTAGATGCCGCGGCCGCGCCATTCCTCGGTCCATTGGCGGTTGGCGGTCGTCTGCGCCGCTGACGCCGACGAGTAGAGATGGCGCGCGTCCCGCTGAATCAACATGTCCACCCAGCGCGCCAGCAACTCGTCCTTGCCGCCGTATTCGTTGCCGAGCGTCATCAGGCAGAACGAAGGATGATTGCCGTAGGTGTCCACCATCCGCTTGAACTCCGCTTCGATGAACGCATCGCGTTTCGGATCACTGCCGGCTTCGACGTTCGCCTGCGGCCCTTCAGCCTGAATCATGATCCCTTCGATGTCCGCCGCCGCGAATGCCGCCTCGGGCGGACACCACGAGTGAAACCGGATGTAGTTCAAGCCATACGATTTCATGATCCGGAAGACCCGCTGCCACGCAGGCACGTCTGTCGGCGGATAGCCGGTCAGCGGGAACACCGAGCACTCCAGCGTCCCGCGCAGGAACACCGGCCGGTCATTAAGCGTGAACTGCGTCCCGCGCGCCGCGAATTTGCGCATGCCAAACCGAACCGTGCGCTCATCATCACCGAGCTTAACCGTCACCTCGCTCAAGTTCGGCGCGAACTCGTCCCACAACTTCGCGCCGCTCATGTCCACCTCGACTTCGGCCCGCCCGCCATTCGCGTCCCATACCGCCTCCACGCTCTTGGCCCCCACGCTCAGCGGGGCGCGACCGGCTTTGCCGGTGGCGTTGCCGATTTTCGCGACAACGCGCGCCAGCCTCTTATCCGCGTCAGGGTACACCTGCACCTCGTCAATCCACACCGGCGGCGTGGCCGCCAGTTCAATGCGTCCGATAATGCCGTTCATATTGCCCCAGGTGCCACCGAACAATGCCGAGACGAACTGGCCCAGGTTGATCTTGACCGTGTTGTCCACGCAGATAGTCAACCGGTGTTTGCCGGGTGCGACGCGGGAGCCGAAATCATAAACGTGCGGTGCGATCAGACTATCCTGCGAACCGACGCGTCTGTCATCGAGCCAGACGGTGGTGACCCATCGGCAGCGTTCCAGAAATAACGTCACCCGTTTCCCTTGCCACGCTGCGGGAATGTCGATGTCGCGCTGATACCAAGCCGGTCCGGCATAGTCGTAAAGCCGGTGCGGCCCTTCGAGCGTCGGCCTCTTCGTGTTCTTCGGTCCCAGCCCCGCATCATCCATCGTGCCGGGCAGCCGGATCTTCCCAAGCAACTGGCGGGCGTAGGGCGGCTCATTCGTTCCGGCAATCTCAAACCGCCACTCGCCGCCGAGAGGAATTGTGACTTGGCTTCGCGCCACGCTCATGCCCGCGAGCATCGCGCATGCAATTATATTGAATCGTCTCATCGGGGTTACAGAACAGCCATCATGTCCGCGGAATTAAGCAACACCGCTTAATTAGAGCAACGCCGAAAGAAAGACCAGGAATCCCCAGCATATTCGAGAAACCGCGTAATCAAGGCCTTTCTGGGTTCGGCTGAGTCTCTTGGCAAGCCGTTGGGGTTCGAGCCCCGCCGCGGCTGCCTTCTTCCCAGTCAACCGCTGCTTGGCAAGAAACCTGCGGCAAACGAGCGAATGAGATGGATCAGTGCTCGAGGGATGCGCTTTGGCCAAATGACGCACACCCTGCGTAGGTCGCCTCTCGCCGACTGACCCATTTCGAGACATAGAAGCCACGTATGAAACAGATTTGCCGCTTGATGCAGAAGGTCTGGGGCAATCGGCCATGCCGCATGGCGATCGCAGCAGCCTTCGCTGTTGTGCTGGGAGTAGGCGCTGGCCGTGCATTCATCGGTTCGGTGTACGTGGTGGAGGGAACGAGCATGGAACCCACTTATCCGGAAGGAACGCACCTTTACGGGACGCCAATAACGACACCGGTTGAGCGGGGCGATGTTGTCCTCCTCGATGATGGCAATGTGGATTATGCGGTCAAGCGCATCATCGGATTGCCGGGCGAGACCATCCAACTTTGGCGTGGCTGCGTCTTCATCAACCGGCAACTGCTGATTGAGCCGTACCTCCCCAAACATACCTACACCTGCCCCATGGAGCCGATGCGTCGCGGGGCCACGTTCATATTGGGAGAGGGCGAATACTTCGTGCTCGGCGATAATCGGCCCTGCAGCGCTGACAGCCGCGCGTACGGTCCCGTGCAACGGAAACAGATCAAGCGGCGCGTCCCCTTGCCCAACGACTTCGTCGGCGCGTACTGCGCTCGTTACACACTGCCCGCCTACGGAACGACTCTCATGCGGCCCGCGCCGACCACCCGGGCCAGCGCAAAGGCTATCCTCTGACTGGGAAGCCGATCGAGAAAGGCCAAAAAGGGAGCTCGCCAGCTCAGTGTGAGACCGCCGCTCCAAGGCGCGCGCCTCAGGTTCACCGGCTCGAGACCTTTTCCGGCGGCGCATTCGTCGCCGCCGGTGGCGCGCTGGTTTCTGGCGGCTCACCCAGTTTGGTGCGCAACACCGCGCGCACTTCCGGTGGCTCGCCCGCCTGCTGATCGAGCATGCGTTTCCGCACTTCACGATCCATGTCTTCAAAGGGGTTTAATCCAATGGCTGAGAGGCGTTCGTTGGGTATCCCGCTCTGGTAAGCGCTCCAGACGCGCTGCGCCAGCAGCCGGAACCCTGCTGCGGGCCCATCCTCACCCAGGGCCATGCTTCGGTAGGAATTGACCAGCAGCCCTTCGACAACCCCCTTGGTGCGATCGTGCCCCCCGCTGTCGGTCACATCCCCCTGCACGCGCGCGACGGCATACTGATCGAGCGTGAGGGTGGCCGGCAACGAATTGGTCTTGCCGTCGAGCAATTGTTTGTCCGGATAATGGGATGCGAGGTATTTATACCATTGGGCCGCATCGGCCAAGCGATTGTATTCGTACAGGAAATAAACGGCGTCGCGCAGGAAATTACGATGCGCTTTCTGAATGTGGTCACGGTTCTTCTCGTCTTCCTTGGCCGCCTGCTCGTAGGCGAAGTTCACCTTGGGAATGATGTCCAGGTTGGGTCCGAACTCGAATGCCTCCGCAAAGGGGTTCGTAATCAGCCGCCCGCGTTGGAAACTCAGCAGCATCGATTGGTAAATCACCCGGCGCAGGGTGATCAAGTCGTCCTCCTTGATCTTCGTTGGGTTCTCGTTCGCCTTCTCCAATCCCAGCGCTGCCCAGTAAACCGCGTGCGCCTCCGGTAACCGCCACTCCAGCGGTCCGTATTGCTCGTCCACTTCTTTCATGAACTGCGGGTCCATCTTGTACGTCTCGCGCAGGAGCCGGGCGCGATCCGTCTGATCCGCGGTCTGGGGATGGATCAACTCATCCAGGTTCGGCTTCTTCTTGGCAAATACCTTTGCCATGTCGTTGGCCCACTGCTGCTTGTAGTACATGCTCGCGTCGTCGAGGTTCTGGCCGATCTTGTGCTGGAAGAACCACGCCAGCTCGCGGTAAATGAGCGTCTCGTTCGGATTGTAGCGCAGGCCATCGTCCCGCAGCAGCTCGACGCCGGCCTTCACCCAGCGCCAGCGGTCCGGAAACTGCCCGGGACTGGATTCCTTGAACTTGACGGAGATGTTGTATGCCATGTTCCAGGCCTGCACGAGCCACACCTGGACGAAATGCGGCTCTAGTTTGGTGATCCAATCGGCCAGTTGGGCCATCTCAAAGAACTTGTCCTCGTCCTGCAGATCCGTGGCGCGCATCCACAGCGCGTTGGAAATGAGCCCGCGAAAGCCGCCCAGCGCAACCGTGGTAAAAGCGAGCACCGGCGGCGCATTTTCCAACGGCTGCACCCGCGTCAGGCCGAGTTGGTCCCGGTCGCGATTGAGCGACTGCTGGAGCAGCCCGGCGCCGGTTAGCAATGCAACGATAAGCGAAAGCGGGAGAATGCTCTTGAGTATGACGCTCATTGGACCTGGGCGGTCGCCAATTCACGGCGGTTGAAAATGATGATTCCTATCAGCCCGATGCCGCCGCCGAGCAGCAACACGATCTGCCCGAACGCCCGGCCAAGCTCTCCCCAGGTGACACACCGGCCGGTGCTGAGCGCATCAATCGGCGAAAAGTCCTTGGCCAGGTTAATCACCTCAAGCACTGCCCGAAATACCGGAATGGCGACAACATCGACCACCGAGTGGCCGGAACGACCGGTCTCCGAGTTGTAGCCCATCAACGTCCCCTCCGACACCGCGTTTGAGATTGTCCCGCTGGAAAGCGCCAGCGTCAGGACGCCCAACGATAAAAACGCCGCCACTGGAAAAGAGAGAAAGCTGGCCGCGGCCAGTCCGAGGGTGGCCAACAGCGCCATCCAACAGAAGATAATTCCGAGCCCGCGCACGAAATTAAGGCCGAAGCCGCCCTGGCGATACAACATCTCCAGCCCATCCTCCAACGGGAATAGCAGCGCGGTGTTGTTGGCGTTCAGGAAGGCCACCGTCAGCACCCCCTTGTCGTCGTAATTAGCCGGGACTTCAAACTCGTGAAAGGTGTCCGGCGCCAGGCTCATCACTTCGCTATGCCACAACGGTGTCTCGCGCGGCGCGCCCACCCGCAACCGTCCGTCAAAAGTGCCGGAAGCGCTCTTGTCCGCGGCATTGAATTTCAAGCGCAGATAGAGCGGCTGACCGCGCGCAATCTGTTTAGCCGTTCCTAACTCGAGTTGCCATATGTGCATGTATCCCGGCGGGACTATCTGCCACTCGGCCTTGACCTGTTCCAGGATTTGCTTTCGGGCCTCGGGAATATCGGCCCTGATGTCCGGGTTTTTTTGCAGGCGTTCCCGCAGCAGCCGATCCGTCTCTTCTTGGATTTCCTTGTCAAGGCTCGCCGGTTTTACCGAGCCGCGCGCCACGAGCACCTCGTTGCGCAAGACCTTCTGCTGGTCGGCGGGCAGCCGGGTCGCGCGCCACTGCAGCAAGCCATAAACACTGGCGCCGGACAGAGCCAGCAGCGCGGCGTTCAGCGACATGATGCCCAGCCATTTGCCCAGCCAGATTTGCCAACGGGCGATCGGTTTGATGGCGACCACCTGCACGGTGCAATCCTCGATGTCTCGCGCCAGGGTGCCGCAGGCCAGCCAGAGCGTGGACAGCCCGAGCAGGGCGCTGATCGTGCCCAGCGTATAGGTCAGCAGGATTTGGGTGAAGCCGCGCGCCGTACCATCATCCTTGATCAGCAACGGCAGGCCCACCACGGATCCCAGCAATAGAATCGCCACCACCAGGAACAGCCGGAACCGAAACGCGGCCTTCCAGGTCAACCCGGCAATGGCAAGCAAAGGTTGCATGAATCAAACGCGCTCACAGCGCGGCTAAAAGTCATCCGTCGTGTTTCTTCACGAAGGAGGCCAGCTTCTCGTCGGCCTTGCGCAGTTCCTCCCCGCTCACCGGCTTCGCCGCCGCGGGCACTGCCGGTGCCGCCGGGGCGACCGGCTCCGGGGGTTTGGTCAGGGCTTCCAGTTTTTGCTGGCTCAGGGTTTCAACCGGCTGCGGCGCAGGGCCCGGCGCCGGCGTGATGGCCTGCGGCGCAGCGAGTCGCTCCAAAATCTTGTCGGATGCGGGTTTGGCTTCTCCCTCGCCGCGCAGATAAGCGGCGACGCGAGCGCCGGACATGGCGCCCGACGTTTCCGCCGCGGCCTGCCGCGCGCTCTGCACCACGCCGAGGAAGTAGCTCTCCAGGTTCTGGGTCGGCGTGTCAATCTGGATCTTGTCTTCCGCCACGTCCTTGCGAATCATCGCCAGCACGCGCTCCATGGTCTCGCGCGGGAGCGCCGGAGTGGTGATGCGAATCGCGTCGGGTGTCGCCAGCAGTTCCTTCAACGTGCCCATCGCCTGGACCTTGCCGCCGTAATAAATAACCACGCGGTCGCACACGTCTTCCACGTCCGCGAGCAAATGGCTGCTCAAGATCACCGTCTTGCCCCGCCGCGCCAACGCCAGGATCAAGTCCTTGACCTCGCGGCAGCCGATGGGATCGAGGCCGGAAGTCGGTTCATCGAGGATCACCAGGTCCGGGTCGTTGATCAGAGCCTGCGCGAGGCCGATGCGGCGCTGCATGCCTTTCGAGAACTCGCCCACTGCCCGCATCCGTGTCTGGCTCAAGCCAACCATTTCGAGCAACTGCTCCGCCCGGTCATCGCGCTCATTCCGGGGCAGGCGGAAGAGGTTGCCGAAGAAATCGAGCGTCTCGCGGGAATTGAGGTAGCGGTAAAGGTAAGACTCCTCGGGGAGGTAGCCGATGCGCGATTTGGTCGCCACATGGCGGGCTGAATGACCGAAGACCTCGATGTGCCCTTTCGTCGGGTACAGCAATCCCAGGATCAACTTTACGGTGGTGGATTTGCCGGAACCATTCGGGCCAAGCAGCCCGAACACTTCCCCGCGCCGCACCTCGAAATCGGCGTTGTCCACCGCGCGCGCCTTGGGCCGGCCCCAGAAATCCTTGAAGACCTTGGTCAGGCCTCGAACGGAAACGACCACTTCGCCGTTGGTGCGCGGGGGGATGTCACCTGTTGTCATGCTCATTCAAATTGATTCGTCCATCGGACCGCCGGTTCCGGTAGTGGGGCAGGCGTCCCGCCTGCCTCCCAACATCGAAACAGCCACGCTCAAATTGTCACTCACGCTAACTTTGGCGCCAGCTCGGCCTTCGGCCCCGGCGCGGCTGGACGTTCCGGCCCGGGTGCTACCGGCTCCGGCTGATAATGCTCGAGTTCCTCGCCTTTGCGCACGAGGCGGGCGCTGTTGAAGACCACGATCAGCGAGCCGCCGGTGTGCATCGCCGCGGCCATGATCGGCGGCACGTAACTCAGGGCGGACAATGTCATGCCCCCGATGATGAAGGCCACGCCGAACAGGAAGTTTTGATTGATGACCAGGCGCGTGCTGCGCGACAGCTTCACGAGGAAGGGCAGCCGCCGGAGGTCGTTGTTCATCAGCGCAATGGTAGCGCTGTGAATCGCCACCTCGCTGCCTGCCGCGCCCATGGCGATACCGATGTCCCCGGCGGCCAGCGCGGGCGCGTCGTTCACGCCGTCGCCCACCGCGGCCACCGTGTAGCCCTTGGCCTTGACGGCGCGCACAAACTCAACCTTGTTCTGGGGCAGGCACTCGCCCTTGGCTTCCTCACAGCCGATTTCGCGAGCCACACGGGTGGCCACGGGCTGGCGGTCGCCAGAGACCATCGCGATGCGCCGCACGCCGCTGGCCTTCAATTCCACCAGCGACTCCCGCGCTTCAGCACGGGTTTGGTCCTGCAAACCGACCCAGCCGATGCACCGGCCATCACGCGCCACGAAAATCAGGCTCCAGCCTTCAGTTTCGTTCAAATCGACGGATTTCAGGAAATCCTCCTGCACGCCGTTATCACGCAGCCATTGCGCCCGGCCCACCAGCACTTTGGCGCCACTCACCTCAGCCTTTACGCCGCGTCCTGCCGTTTCGGTAAAATCCTTCGGTTCCGCCAGCGGCACGCCGGCTTCGCCGGCCAATTGCGCCAGGGCCTTGGCGGTGGGGTGGTTGCTGTATCGCTCCGCCGACGCCGCGACGCGCAGCAGGTCGGCGGGTGTGACGCCGTTGAGGGGTGCCAGGCGGCTGACCGCCAATTCCCCCGTCGTGAGTGTGCCCGTCTTATCAAAAATGAAGGCATTAATCTTCGCCGCCAACTCAATGTCGGCCACGTTCTTGATGAGGATCCCCAGGCGCGCGGCCGCCGACAGCGCGGCCACCATCGCCGTCGGCGTGGCGAGGATGAAAGCGCAGGGACAACTGAAGATGATCACCGAGATGACATTGTCCAGCCTCCTCGTGAAGGCCCAGACCAGCGCCGCGATGACTAACACCAGCGGCGTGTAGAAGCTCATATATTGGTCCACGATCTTCATGATCGGGAGTTTGGTTTTCTCCGCGGCCAAAATCAGTTCGCGCACGCGGCCCAGCGTGGTGTCAGTGCCCGCCCGGCTCACTTTGATCTCCAACACCCCGGTCAGGTTTTGTGTGCCGGCGAAGACTTCATCGCCTGGCCTCTTATCCACGGGCAACGATTCGCCGGTGATCGTGGCCTGGTTAAACGATCCCTGGCCGCTGAGAATGACGCCGTCCGCCGCCACGTTGTCGCCGGGGCGGATGCGGATCACGTCGCCAATCGCCAGGTCACTCGCGGCGACCTCCTCCTCGCCTTGCGGCGTGATGCGGCGGGCTTTAGTGGGGGTCAGCTTGATGAGGTGCTCGATGGAGGCGCGCGCGCCTTCGGCGGTGCGGGTCTCGATGATCTCGCCCATCAGCATGAAAAAAGCGACCACGCCGGCCGTCTTGTATTCGCCGGTCGCAAACGCGGCAAGCACGGCGA
>Ga0187880_1003515_pt1 | contig 11942 bp, 10 predicted proteins | sample June2016WEW_19_4_FD_132998 | JGI IMG/M metagenome (GOLD analysis project Ga0187880, IMG submission 132998) | Peatland microbial communities from SPRUCE experiment site at the Marcell Experimental Forest, Minnesota, USA - June2016WEW_19_40 | ecosystem: Environmental > Terrestrial > Soil >...
CCGGGTCCTGGATCGTGACGGCCGTGCCTTTGTAACCGGACGCCGCCAAGAACGCCTTCGCCTTCGCCGGGTTGTAGCTGAACCCGTACTGCTTGAGGACGCTCTTGCTGATGAACGGGTCGAGGTTGGGCAGCAGTCCGACCGGGTTCGCCGGGTCCACGATGTTGTCGTAGATCACGGAGGCGATCTGGGCCGGGTTGATGGCGTAGGCCAGCGCCTTGCGGAAGTTCAGGTTGCTCATCGGGAACTTGGTCGTGTTGGGCTCCAGCCAGACGGTGTTGGCCGACAGCATGTACGGCGCCGTCGGGTAGTAGGTCAAGAGGCCGTCGCCACCCGTGCCGTTGAGCGTTCCCGTGGAGGCCGGTGAGCTGACCAGCGACGAGATGCCAGCAAGGAAGTTGTTGCTCCAGTCGATGTTGCCCTCGAGCAGGTTGCCGAGTTCGACAGGGTTGGCCGCGTTCACGATGTCAATGAGGTACTTGAAGTGGAACTTCAGACCGAGGTCCTTGGTCGCCCACCAGTTGGGGTTGTCGGTGTACACGACCTCTTGGGTGTTGGCGGCGTAGAACAGCATCGGGCCGGAGCCGATCGGGTGGACGTTATTGCCGGTCACCTGCTCCGCCGGGGTCAACTTCGACCAGACCGACTGGTTGATGATCGGGTCGTGCCAGAGGAAGGCCTGCCACTGCGTGTACGCCGGGCTGGAGAACGTGACCACTGCCGTTGTGGGGTTGGTGCACGAGACGCCACTCAGGAACTGGCCCAGGTTGGAGAACGGCACAGCCGGGTTCGTCTTTGCAAGCATGATCGTGTAGGCCACGTCGGTGCATGTCAACGGTTTCCCGTTGCTCCATGTGACGCCGTTGCGCAACACGATCGTGTACGTGCTCGGGGTCGTCCACGTACCGCTCTTGGCCAACCACGGGATGTACGTGTTCGCGACCGGGTTGTACAAGAACAACGTCTCGTAGAGCAGCCCCTGTGTCCCGGTCGAGTAGTTGCCCGTGTTCCAGGGGTTCCAGTTGACCGGTGCGATGTAGGCGGCGCCGCTGGTGATGAGGCTCTCGTTGCGCGGAAGGCTCGTAATCGAGGGGGCCTTGACCGCGTGAGTCGATGCACCGGAAGCGCCGGCTCCGAGCAGTGGCAGCATCAGTGAAAACGCCGCAACGGCGGTGACGAGGCCGACTGCCAGCTTTCTCTTTTGGATTGACATGATTCCAGTTCTCTCCTGTCTTTGGGTTGCTCGCATCTGCGCTGCGTTGCGTTCTGCTTGCGTAGCGCTGCGCTGTGATGACGTAGCGCCGCCCCTGCCTGACCGCTCAAGTTCCGACCGGTCACGCACGGGCTGATTCAAAATACGCGCTCCTCCTCTTCTCTCGTGGTCTTCGTTGAAACCATTGCCGATCTGGGAAACTGTCCGGTGAACGCCTGCGGGCTGCAAAGCTTCGCAGTGCCACGCCGCCGTGCCGAACCGCTTAAGCCTAGACCAATAATCCAGGCGCCTGCAGGTCCAGCGAGGCGGTGGCGACCGGTCGCCGGTGTCGGTGTTGCCCGGCTGGTCGACCAAGACGCTGACGACCCGGGCGCCGCCGGTGAGCATGGGGGCGCCGTCCACAAGCCACGGTTTCGCGACAGCGGTCGACCGAGCCCTGGCGAGGTGCCGGAGGCACTCGCCCTGGCAGACGGCGCCGTGCAAAACACCTGGTGGGAGGGCACAGCCGCTTTCCCTGCCGCGGTGAGACGGGAACCGACGGCGAAGTTGGCTTCATGAACGTTGTTGAACCGCTCAAGCGTCGCGACTTCGCGGTGTCCGGGCTGGGTTGCCGGATCAGGCAAGGGGTGGACCGAGCGGGCAAGGTTGCCAACGCGCCCGCCAACCGACGCCGGCGAGGGCGGCAAACGTATCGTCTCGTACCGGCTGCACATCGCCGAACCCCTTACATTTGAACGGTAAATGGCGCCGATCCGGGGGTAACCCTTACCGAGGTGCGACACCGTTTCCCCCAAGCTTCCCGCGTCCACGTGAGCCCAGCGGACGCTCGACCACGCGTACGCTTGACGCCGCGCCGTAAACCATTCGTAAAGAAGTGAACTACTTATTCGGTTAGGTGTCAAGGCTTGCCCATTCGCCTCCACGAGTGCGTCTCCACTTCAACGAGGCGATAGAGCGCTCTCTACGGTCGCCTCGACCTTGATGGTCGACCCCGCAGGCGCCGGGTGCACGAGGTTCCCCTCGATGCTCTCGCCGTCGACGAGGAGCCTCCGGACACGGCCCTTCACGCCCGGCTCCTGGTGAACCGTGATCTCGTAGGTCGCCCCCCGCCACCGCCGGCTGGCGGTGAACCCCGGCCAGGCCGACGGAAGGGCGGGGTCGATGCGAAGGCCGTCGAGCTCCGGGCGTACGCCGAGGATCCACTGTGAGATCGCCGTGAAGTGCCACGAAGCGGACCCGGTCAGCCAGGAGTTCTTCGCCTCACCGAAGCTGGCGGCGTCGCGGCCGGCAATCATCTGGGCGTAGACGTACGGCTCGCAGCGGTGCACGTCGCTGATCGGAGCCCGCGCAGAGGGATTGGTCCGCTTGTAGTAGTCGAAGGCGGCCTCACCATCGCCGAGGATCGTCTCGGCGATCATGATCCAAGGGTTCACGTGGCAGAAGACGCCTCCGTTCTCCTTGTAGCCCGGGGGATAGGAGGTGATCTCCCCGAGCTCGATGTGGTAGCGGGAGAAGGGCGGGTTCACGAGCATGATCCCGTGCTCGCTCGCGAGCCGGTCCCGCACGCTCGCCAAGGCGGCCGCAGCCTTCCCGTCGCTCAAGCCGATCCCCGCCATGACGCACATGCCCTGCGGCTCGGCGAAGATCTGTCCCTCCTCGTTCGAATGCGACCCAACGACCCCACCGAGCGAGTCGTAGGCCCTGAGGAACCACTCGCCGTCCCAGCCGTGGTCTTCGACCGTCGCGACCATGCGCTGCGCGGCCGCCTCCAAGGATGCAGCCTGCTCGTCATCACCACCTAGTCGTACGACGCCGGCAAGCTCTTTGGATGCCAGTACGAACTGCCCGGCGATAAAGAGCGACTCTGCGACCCCGCCCTCCCGGTTCTGGGTGGTCTGGAACGACTCACCCGAGCTCTCCGAGAAACAGTTCAGGTTGAGGCAGTCGTTCCAGTCGGCGCGCCCTATCAGTGGCAGGCCGTGCGGCCCCAACCGGTCGAGGGTGTAACGGATGCAGCGGTGCAGGTGCTCCGACAGCGGGGTCTCGCTTCCCGGCGCGTTGTCGTAGGGGACGAGCTCGTCGAGCACTCCTGTGTCGCCCGACTCCTTTATGTAGGCGCTCACTGCGAGGACGAGCCAGAGGGGATCGTCGTTGAAACCGGACCCGATGGCGTTGTTGCCTCGTTTGGTGAGGGGTTGGTACTGGTGGTACGCGCCACCGGAGGGCAGCTGCGTGGCCGCGAGGTCCAAGAGCCGCTGGCGGGCTCGCACCGGGACCATACCCACGAACCCGAGGATGTCCTGGCTCGAGTCACGAAATCCCATGCCCCTGCCAATGCCGGACTCGTAGAAGGAGATCGAGCGGCTCAGGTTGAACGTCGCCATGCACTGGTACGGGTTCCAGATGTTCACCATGCGGTTGGTGTCGGGATCGGGTGTGTCGACCTCGAGCACCGAGAGGAGATCGTCCCAGGAGTCACGCAGGGTGCGGAGAGCCCGTTCCACCTCATCGGTCGCCAGCCAGCGCTCGATCACCGGCCGAACCCGGGCCTTGTTGATGGTCTGGGTTCCGGGAGGGTCGAACTTCGCCTCGGCCGGGTTCTCCGAGTAGCCGAGGATGAACACGACGTCCCGCTCCTCTGACGGGGCGAGCGAGAGCCGGATGTGGTGGGAGCCGATCGGAGCCCACCCGTATGCGATCGAGTCGGAACAGCGGCCCCTCTCGACCGCCAGCGGTGAGTCCCATCCCCGGTTGGGCCCGAGGAAAACGTCGCGCTGGGTGTCGAAACCGGCAACCGGCTCGGAGCAAGCAAAATAGGCGAAATGGTTGCGCCGCTCCCGGTACTCGCTCTTGTGGTAGATGACGCCGTCGACCACTTCCACCTCGCCCACCGAGAAGTTGCGCTGGAAGTTCGTCGAGTCGTCCAGGGCGTCCCAGAGGCAGAACTCCACGAGCGAGAAGACCGAAAGGTCAGCCCTCGTGCCCCGATCGTTGCGCACCCGGAGCCGCCAGACCTCGAGCGTCTCGCCGGGGGGGACGAAGTAGAGGATCTCGGCGCGGATGCCGGCACGCTCCGAGACGATGGACGTGTAGGAGAGTCCGTGGCGGCACTCGTAGGCGTCGAGCGGACTACGGGTCGGTTGCCACGACGGTGACCAGTAATCGCCGTCGAGCTCGTCGCGCAGGTACAGATAGCGGCCACCGAGGTCGAACGGTGCGCCATTGTGCCGGTATCTGGTCAGCCGGCGCAGGCGCGCGTCCCGATAGAAAGAGCAACCACCTGCGGTGTTGGAGATCATGCCGAAGTGGTCCTCAGTCCCGAGATAGTTCATCCAGGGAAGGGGCGTGTCCGGCTGGGTGATCACGTACTCCCGGTGATCGTCGTCGAAGTATCCGTACTGCACGTTGTCTCCTCTACGAACCGGGCGCGCGACGGCCGGTCTGACATAACCAGTATCGCAACCGGTTCAGTTGAACGCCAGTAGGCGCTGCCGGCCTGACGACGGAAAGGACGGACGGCCAGCTGCTGTCCCCGCGCGGGCCGCGTCAAGAGCCCAGGATCGGTTCAGTTGCAAGCCCGGTCGATGCCGCTTCGAGTCTCTCGGCGGGAGCGACGGAGCATTGTCGTTCCTGCGTGTTCGGGACGGCGCGCTTCGGACGCGGGGACCGGCCCCCTCCCTCCCCGCGAGAGCAACGCGCGATGGGATGACACGCGACGACCGGCCACCGACAGAACGCCGAGGACTAAGGTCGAACGAGCGGGATTCGGAGCACCGGGAGGCGTGCGCTTTAGTCTTTCGTCGCTCCACCGACCAACCCGTGATGGTTTTGAGGAGGCCCACCATGACCGATACCGCCGGGCTGCAAGAGTCCGAATCACGGCTCTCACCCGAGACAGCTGACAGGCACCGTGCGATCGCGTCCCTCCGCGAGGAGCTCGACGCGATCGACCGCTACGACCAGAGGGTCGACGCCACGACCGACACCGACCTGGCCTCGGTGATGGCGCACAACCGCGACGAGGAGAAAGAGCACGCGGCGATGCTCCTCGAGTGGCTGCGCCGCCACGACGCCGTCCTGGAAGGCGACCTGCGCACGTACCTGTTCACGAGCGCGCCGGTGACCGAGATCGAAGCCGGCGCCGAGGAGAAGGCCGGCGCCGGCGCTGCCGACGGGTCCGGCACCTTCGGCATCGGCAGCCTCAGAGGAGAGTCACTGTGAACCACCTCCTGCGCTCCCATGCGCCGATCACCGACACCGCCTGGAGCCGTCTCGATGCCGAGGGCCGCGACCGGCTCGTGCCTGCGCTGGGCGCACGCAAGCTGGTGGACTTCTCCGGCCCGTTGGGCTGGGGGCATTCGGCCATGAACCTCGGACGTGTGTCCGAAGTCAAGGCTCCCGGTGAAAACCTGCAGGCGCGCCAGCGCCGGGTCCTGCCGCTCGTCGAGCTGCGGGCTCCCTTCGCGATCTCGCGTCACGAACTGCTCGACGCCGATCGGGGAGCCACCGATCTCGACCTCGCGGAGCTGGACGCGGCGGCACGCCGGATCGCCGTGGCGGAGAACATCGCCGTCTTCCACGGTTGGCCCGAGGCCGGCATCGTCGGAATCGCCGACGCCTCCTCACATGGTCCCATCACCCTGGGCGCCGCCTACGCCGGCTACCCGGGACATGTCGCAAAGGCTGTCGAGACCCTGCTGGAGGCCGGTGTGAGCGGGCCATATGGCCTGGCGCTCGGCCCGCAGGAGTACACCGGCGTCGTGGAGACGACCGAGCACGGCGGACTCGTGGTGCTCGACCACCTGCGCCAGATCCTCGGTGGCCCGATAGTTTGGGCCCCAGGGCTGGAAGGTGCGGTCGTCGTCAGCCTGCGGGGTGGGGACTTCCTCTTCGAGTCGGGGGAAGACCTGGCCCTCGGCTACAGCCACCACGACGCCGACAGCGCATACCTGTACCTCGAGGAGAGCTTTAGCTTCCGAGTGGCGACGCCCGAAGCGGCGGTGGCACTGACCGCCTGAGCTCCACGCCGCTCGGTCCGGCTGCCACGGCTCAGCCGAGGGCGCGGAAGGCCTCGACGCCCCCGGCGGTCGGCACGAATACCATCCCGTCTCCGACACCAGGTGTCGCGAAGTGGTTGAGCGCGTCGGTGTTGCGCTGGACGACGACGTGCCCGTTGGCCGGGTTCATGCCGTAGAGGGCCGCTCCATCCCAGTCGAGGGCCCACACGAGGCCGCCCGCCACGACCGGCGGCCCGTTCGGGCTGCCGGTCGACGGCGACCACACGCGCTGGAACGCCATGGGCGAAGTGGTGACCTGGAATGCCTCGGTCCCGCTGCCGCAAGCCGCGTAGATGAAGATCCGCCTACCGATCACGTCGGACGCGTCCGCACCGAAGTCACCACCACCCGGACATGCCGGACCGGTGTAGGCACCGTGGCCGATGCCGCCGAGGTGACCCTCTTTCATGAGGTATCCGGAGTCGCCGTTCGCGCCGGGCTTGCCCGCAATGAAGAGGAGCGAGGTCCCCGGCACGTTGATCGGCCCGGCCGATCCGAGGTCCCAGTCCTGGTCGTTCAGCTGGACCCAGTCGCTCGGGGCCCAGTAGCCGAGCCGCACCAGATTCGGGGAAAGCTCGACGACGGAGTTCCCCTCGTCGAAGTCCGCCACCGTGTTGGAGCTCCCGTTACCCGTTGCGACGTATAGGTCGCCCTGGGGCGACACGACGGCCCCGTTGGTCTCCCAGATCGCGCCCTCGCGCTGTGTCGGGACCTGATAGCTCTCCAGCGGCCCGGCGCCGGAGATGGGCAGGTCGACGACGTAACCGTGGTACTGGCCGCAGTCACCGTCGAGGCCGCCGAAGTCGACGTAGAGCCGCCCGTTCGCGAGCGTGATCGCGGGGCGCTGCTGCTCGGCGGCGATGAAATAGTGGTTCGGGTTGTTGGCATAGGGCGGATCGATGTCCCGGTGCCAGAGCTCCTGGTGGCTCCGGAGGCTGATCGCGACGAGCCAGTGCCGGATCCCCTGCCAGCCGGTCTGGCCGGCCAGTTCGGTCTCTTCGGCGGCGAAGATCTCGTCTGTCCCGGCGTCGATGACGGGAGTGCCTGTGATACCGAGCGGATCGATGTCCCCGCAACCCACCGTGGGTGCCGAGTCGACCACCGACTTCGGCACCGAGTGCCCGACGTCCAGGTGCCAGAGCACCTTGCCGGTGCCGGCGGCGATCGCATAGACCGAGTCACCCTCCGTGCCGACATACACCGTTGCGTCGTAGACGAGAGGCTCGCCATAGACGGCACCGTCGAGGGCGTTGTCGTCCCAGGCCGGCTTGGATGACAGGTTCTTGATCGGGGGATCAACTGTGTCCTGGCCCGAGCGCGTGTTCCCGTAGTCGTAGGTCAGAAGGTCACCGAGTGACGTGGCAGCAACTCGGTACGGCCGCGTCCGATGGCCCTGAACCCCTTGCAGGGAGGCTTCGCGAGGTGCCTGGTTAGAACGGCCGCTTGTCGACGACGCGGACGCTGCGGCACCCGAAAAACCGGCCAGAGTAAGTGCAACCGCCGCAGCGAGCGTCCCGCCCGCCAACACGCGGCTCGTCCCGCCAAAGGACCGCCGACCCATGGGTTCCCCCCGATCTGAAACGTCTTGTTGGGCGACCGAGCCTAACGGCGATCCCTGGACGCGCTGTAGGCGAGCCCAAACAGGCAGCTACAAGCTGGCCAGGACAGATTCGGCCGAGCTGACGCTCAGGCCCCCGGCGGGCTCGACCATGAGCGCCGTGACGATGCCATCGTTGATGACAACCGCATACCTCTGGGATCGCATTCCGAGGCCGGCAGCTGTCTTGTCAGACTCGAGGCCCATCGCCTGGGTGAAGGTGCCGTTGCCATCGGCGAGCATGACGATCGAATCGCCGACTTCCTGGTCGCTCCCCCACGCGTCCATCACGTACGGGTCGTTGACAGACAGACAAGCAATGGTGTCGACCCCTTTGGCCCGCAGGTCGCCCGCACGGATCACATAACCGGGGAGGTGGTAGTCCGAACAGGTGGGGGTGAAGGCCCCTGGGACGGCGAACATCACGACCTTTCCCCTCCCGAGGATGTCTCCGGTCCGGATCGGTTCCGGTCCGTCACTACCCATCACCTTTATCTCGACATCGGGTATGCGGTCGCCAACGGCAATCGTCATGGTGTCCTCCGACTCCCCAACTTGACATGCGTTCGGACAGGAAGTCTAAGGGTGCACGGCCCTCGGCTGCTTGGCACCTCGTTCACCCTCCCAGGTGGTGAGCCGCACCCCTCTCGGTGCCGGTGCCGGGACCAGCGCCTCTTAGCATGGGCACCGTGAGCGAGCCACGAGACCTCCTCCAGCGCAAGGCGGACGCCTTGGAGAAGCTGTCCTCGGGCAACGATGTCTGGGTGGCGACCACGAGCGGGACGGGCGAGCCCTGTCTCGTACCACTCTCATTCGCCTGGATCGACGGGCGAATCATCCTCGTCACCTCCAGGCGCAACCGGACAGCGCGCAACATCGCCGCCACCGGTTCTGCTCATCTCGCCCTCGGCCCGACCAGAGACGTCGTCTCGCTCGAGGGCACGGCGGTGATCTGCGACCTGGACGCGATCGCAGAGGAGGACGCGGATCGCTACTGCGCGCAGGCAGGCTGGGACCCACGACCCGTGGAGTCGATGGTCTGGATCGTCTTCAGCCCGCTTCGCATCCGGGTTTGGCGCGAAGTCGACGAGCTCGAGGAGCGCACCGTCATGGAAGACGGTCGCTGGCTCGTCTGAGATCGGAGAGACTCGTGGCCGGTTGGGACGACGTCCGTCACCTTGCCCTCTCGCTGCCCGAGACGAGCGAACGCGAGTCCCGCGGCAACCTGCAATGGCGTGTGAAGGAGAAGCTGTTCGTCTGGGAACGGCCGCTTCGCAAGCCTGACCTTGAGGCGCTTGGAGATCGCGCGCCCAAAGGACCAGTGCTCGGGGCGATGGTCGCGGACCTGGGAGAGAAAGAGGCGCTGTTGGCCGAGAACCGGGAGCTCTTCTTCACCACTCCCCACTTCAACGGCTACGCCGCGGTGCTCCTGCGGTTGGAGCTCATCTCCGTCGACCGGTTGTCGCACTTGGTCGTCGAGGCATGGCTGGCCCGAGCACCGACGCGTCTCATACGGCAATACCTGGACGGTCGGTGAACCTCGCCCGTGCGCTCGGCCGGGATCGAACGCGAACTCGACCGGCTCTAGTCCACCGATGCCGAACGGGCGACTGCCTCAGTGACGTCCCGAATGCGCGAGCTGTGACGATCCGACGTTGGCCGCCAGCCACTCGTTCAAGGGCAGCGACTTCCTCAGGAAAGTGACGACGCGGTCCTTGGCGGTCGCCTTGCCGAGCCAGGCGCCCGGCGGCCACTGCTTCCAGCTCGTGACGCCCTTGTAGCGCAGCAGCTCGATGCGCGGGTGATCCTTCGCATAACCCTTCGGCGCCGTCTTCAAACTGTCGTGACCCTCGGCCTGCAACCCGACCGCCCGCAGCGCCTTCAGCACGCCCACGAGCGATTGACCGGTGGTCTCAGCAGCAACGGCCGTGCGGTACCGCTCCAATTGATCCGGGGCCATCATCCACATGCCGCTTCCCGAAGCGAGGCCCTGCGCCGACAGCTGGACGTAGCCACCCCATCCGAGGGTCGCGCCGATGGCCGTCTTGTAGGGCGCTTTGTTGGCGCTGAACCGGACGTCTCTGTAGGGGCGGAACAGCTTGGCCTCACCGAACTCCGGAGCGAGCTCGGCGAGCAGCTCGGTCATCGGCTGCAGAACCAATCCCTCGTAGACCGACTTGTTCGCGTTCCAGTACGTCCTGGAGTTGTCAGCCTCCAAGCCCTCGTAGAACTCGATCGCCTCGGCCGTCCATCCACGAAAGCCCATAAAAGGAGCCTACCGAGCCCGGCCGCCGAGCGCCTTTGGTTGCTGTGCCGGCTCAAGCGCGGGAGGGGCCTCCACGACCCGCTCAGGCCCTGCATCCGGCAGAATGTCGCACCATGAGCGCCTCGACATCACCGCCAGGGGCGGCGGACCGGGTGCAGGCGCCCGCGCGGGCTCGACCGAGCGGCCGGGGCGGACTACAACGGCGCCGAACATCGTGAGCGACAGCCCATGAACGACGTCACCGCGATGCCACAAACGGCGGTAGTGCTGGGCGGCGGCTCCGATCTGTCCCGTGCCATCCTGCGCGCCCTTGCAAGCCGCCGCCTGATCTGGGCCCTCCTGACGGGGAGGAGCCCCGTCACGCTCGAGGCCGCGGCGACCGAGCTGCGCGGGCTCTCGGTCCCGAAGGTCGAGACCGAGTGGCTCGACGTGACCGAGATCGGCGCACTCGAAAGCTTCGCCGACGCGGCAGCCCTCCGCCTCGGCGAAATCGACCTCGTCCTGATCGCCGCCGGTGAGCTCGACATGACAGATCTCACGACTCTCGATGCCTCCAGGGTCGCCTCGCTCGCAACGACGAACTTCACGGGCCCGGCCGCCGCCATGACGGCATTCGCCCGCGTGCTGCGCGCCCAGGGGCACGGCCGGATGGTCGTGCTCTCATCAGTAGCCGGATACCGCGTCCGGGCCGCCAATTTCGTCTACGGAGCAGCCAAGGCGGGCCTCGACGGCTTCGCCCTCGGGCTCGGCGACGCGCTGGCAGGGAGCGGTGTGAGCGTCATGGTCGTGCGGCCGGGCTTCGTGCGAACGAAGATGACCGCCGGCCGCAAGCCGACTCCCCTCGCCGTCGAAGCGTCCGATGTCGCGGACGCAGTCGTGCGCGGCCTCGATACCGGCGCGGATGTCGTCTGGGTCCCGCGTGTGCTGCGGTACGTGTTCTGGGTCTTCAGGCTCCTCCCGCGCCCGCTCTGGAGACGCATCCCCGGCTGACTCCCCGGCTCAACGCGACCGGAGTGCGCTCCGAGCCACGGGCGCTAACCTTCTTGCGTGCGTATTTGATCCCGCTCCGAGCTCCGCCCACCGTCCGTCTCAACTGGCGATCAACATGCCGAACGCACGCAATGCACGCAACGCCCTCACGACCTCCGCCGCAGGCGCGCCGGCGGCTGGCACCGCGACGCTGGTCGCCCGAGGCGTGACCAAGCACCGGGGTGCGCAAACGGTCCTGGAGGCGGTCGCTCTGTCTGTCGGCGCCGGGACGAGACTGGGCGTCCTCGGGCCCAACGGTGTCGGCAAGACCACGTTGCTGATGATCCTCGCGGGACTGGACCAGCCTGACAAAGGCACCGTGACGCTCCTGCCCCCTACCGCGACGGTGGGCTACCTGGCACAGGAACGCGAGGCCGTAGAGGGGGAGACTCTGGCCGAGTACCTCGCGAGGCGGACAGGTGTCGCCGCGGCTCAAGCCGCCCTCGACCGGGCTGCAGGCGGAATAGCCGCCGCCGAAAAAGGCGCCGACGCTCGCTACGAAGCCGCGCTCGAACGCTACCTCGCGCTCGGCGGTCCTGACCTCGAAGCACGGGCCGGGAGCGTCTGTTCCGACCTCGGGCTCCCGGCGTCACTGCTGGATCTCGGCATGGCACAGCTTTCCGGTGGCCAGGCGGCGAGGGCGGCGCTCGCGGCGCTCCTGTTGTCCCGGTTCGACATCGTGCTCCTGGACGAGCCCACCAACGACCTCGACTTCGACGGCCTCGAGCGGCTCGAGGACTTCCTTCAGCGCCGCGGCGGCGGACTTGTCGTGGTCTCCCA
>Ga0187880_1003526_pt1 | contig 11926 bp, 11 predicted proteins | sample June2016WEW_19_4_FD_132998 | JGI IMG/M metagenome (GOLD analysis project Ga0187880, IMG submission 132998) | Peatland microbial communities from SPRUCE experiment site at the Marcell Experimental Forest, Minnesota, USA - June2016WEW_19_40 | ecosystem: Environmental > Terrestrial > Soil >...
GGCAGTAACCCTGCACTCAAGCGACCTGTTGACCCCTTGAGCAATATCCGGAGACTGTTCTTTGATCGATACAATAATCCCAAAGTTGTCGCAGTCGAAACCGAATCGCGAATCGACGTAGCCGATCTCGCGGATCGTATCCCGCACCACGCGGGGTATGTCCACGGTGCAAGTCGTCGTGATTTCACCGATCACCACCGCGAGCCCCGTAGTCACTGCGACTTCGCACGCGACTCGCGCGTTCTTAGGGTCGCGCTCGATAATCGCGTCTAATATAGCATCCGAAATCTGGTCGCAGATCTTATCGGGATGCCCTTCCGTTACTGATTCAGATGTAAACAAAAAACGATTCTCAGACATCGTTCTTCTATTCGCTCCACGATTGACAACCTTTTTACCGGTTGGCCTTTATTATTGGTATCTATATAAAGCGTACGGTTGCTGCATGCGACTGCATAGCAGATGAGGAATCTTGCATGAAAAACATAATTAAGGACATAGGCCTCGCTGATGTAGGGGAACAACGAATTGAATGGGCTCGCAGGCACATGCCCGTTCTTGAGAAAATTAAGAGTGAATTTGCCCACGAAAAACCGCTAGATGACATTAACATTACTGCGTGCCTTCACGTAACGGTCGAAACTGCGAACCTTATCCGAGTGCTCAGCGCCGGAGGAGCGAATGTCGCCCTCACAGGCTCAAATCCTCTCAGCACCCAAGATGACGTCGCCGCAGCCCTCGCAAACGACGGGATCTCCGTATGCGCCCTTCGTGGCGAAAGCGACGCTCAGTATCGCGCGTGCATAGAAGAGGCACTCAAGATCGGGCCGCATGTCACGCTTGACGACGGCGCGGACGTTATCGCCACGGTCCACAATGATCATCCCGAATACCTAAGCGCGATGATGGGCGGCTGCGAGGAGACGACAACGGGCGTCATCAGATTGAGGGCAATGGCGGCAGAAGGCGCGCTCAAATATCCTGTGATCGCGGTCAACGATGCCGAAACCAAGATGATGTTTGACAATCGGTATGGGACGGGACAAAGCACGCTTCACGGCATCATGAATGCGACAAATTTCTTGTTTGCTGGAAAAACCGTCGTCGTCGTCGGCTATGGGTGGTGTGGCCGAGGCGTCTCAGCGCGCGCAAAAGGCCTCGGCGCGAACGTGGTTATTGTCGAGGTCGAGCCACGAAAAGCCCTCGAGGCGGCAATGGAAGGCTTCAGAGTGATGCCGATGTGCGACGCGGCACGGATCGGAGATCTCTTCATCACGGTCACCGGCGACATCTCAGTAATTCGAGGGGAACACTTCGCGGTTATGAAAGATCAGGCTATCGTCTGCAATTCCGGACATTTCAACGTCGAACTCGATCTGAAAGAGCTTAATGGGATGGCGACAAGCACGTCGAATGTCAAAGAGAATGTGGACGAGTATCAAATGCCCGATGGCAGGACGATCTACGTGCTTGCGGAGGGGAGGCTGATCAACCTCTCGGCGGCCTTCGGGCACCCACCCGAGGTCATGGATATGAGCTTCGCGAACCAGGCACTGTGCGTCAAATACGTCGTCGAAAATCACGCACATCTGAGCAACTCGGTGCACAGTGTGCCGACCGCAATAGACAAACGGGTAGCCACGCTGAAGCTCAGTGCGATCGGTATTGAGATTGAGCAACTCACCCCCCAGCAAGAGGCGTACCTGCACTCGTGGACGCTCGGTACGTAGCTCATGTGTGCACACGCTGCTCTAGCGGAGAGGTTCGAATGCAAGGAACTTGACCGATGACCGCGATCGATGACTATATAAAAGAGGTATTTGGAAGCGACGCGAACATCGTGCAGGTCAGCGAACTCGGTCACCCGACCGAGGAGCTCAAAGGCTTTGGTTATGGAAGGCCCTATCAGATTACGTTTTCGCTCGACGGCGTGCTCAAATCCGTCGTGCTTTCGTCGATGCGACGTGAGGGCGGCTTTGGTCACGATCATTTCTCCGACCGCGCCCAGATACTCATCTGGCAGCACGCCACCTTTGGCTCACTCGCTCGGCACGTGCGCGCTTTCGATGTGGGCTACTTCACCCGTGACGGAAGGATGCGATCTGCTCGCGACGCCGACGAGTACTTCATCCTGATGGATCTGGTCACGGGAACCGAGTACTTCCACGACCTTAATACCATTAAGGACTCGGGCGCGCTCACCGATCTTGACGTGGCCCGTGCGGAAGCGCTCTCAGATTACCTCGTCGCTATACACGCCGTGAAATGCGATGAACCTGTTCTTTACACGCGCCGCATCCGCGAGCTTATAGGTCACGGCGAGCTTATTATGGGCCTGATCGATAGCTACCCGAATAGCTTCGACGCATTTTCGCAAGACGATTTCCGCCTGCTCGAAAAGCGCTGCATTGACTGGCGATATGCGCTAAAAGATCGCGCGCATCGACTTTGCGTGGTCCACGGCGATTATCACCCGTGGAACATCATGTTCAGAGACGGCACTGATCTTACCGTTCTCGACAGGAGCCGCGGAGAGTTCGGAGAAGCCGCCGATGACGTGACGTCCTTAAGCGTGAACTATCTCTTTTATTCAATCCAGAAGTACGGGAAGCTTGCAAGAGAGTTCAAGACGCTGTTTGACTCATTCATAAGAAACTACCTGCAGGAGACGCAAGATCACGAACTCCTTGAGGTTATACAACCATTCTATGCTTTCAGAGGGCTTGTTGTGGCAAGCCCCATATGGTATCCGAACATCGACCAGCAGGTGCGGCAGAGGCTGTTCAACTTCGTGCGAAACGTGCTTGAAGCCGAAACGTTCGACTATCAGAACGTCAATGCGCTCTTAAAGGATTGACCTCACCCGGGGTGACCCTGATGATGGCCTGGGCTATTTGGATTACTGGACTTCCTGGAAGCGGCAAAACCTCTATTGCACGAGAAGTTGCCGACAGCCTCAACGACGAAAGGCTGAAAACACTGCAACTTGACGAGATTAGGACTATCGTTACTCCGCAGCCGACCTATTCAGAGCAGGAACGCGATATCGTCTACGCGTTTCTCGCGTACACGGCGAAGGTACTTACCGAGTGTGGGGTGAACGTTATCATTGACGCGACGGCAAACCGAAAACGCTATCGCGATCTCGCCCGTCGACTCATACCCCGCTTCGCCGAAGTTTATGTCAGTTGTTCCCTTGACACGTGTGTGCAGCGCGAGGCACATCGGGTGACAGAGTTCACACCATCGGGCATTTATGAGAAATCACACACGAGAGAGGCTGCAGTGCCTGGGGTGAACGTAGCATACGAGACGACCGAAGACCCGGAATTGACCATAGACAGCGAGCGCGTTGCGCCGGCCGAGGCAGCCGAAGTCATCGTGCAGGAGATAAGGCGACTTTTTGATGGAACTTGATAGCATTGTGGCAATGGCTACGCAGGCAATGGAGTCCGTGCTTGCGTTCGTCAAAACTGAGACAGAGTTCTCCGCCATAACAAAGCATAAAGAGCACGACGTAACGCGGAGGTTCGATCTCGTTGCTGAGCAAACGCTGCAAGAAGAGCTGCTCGCTAGAGGGATCAGCGCGCGGATTGTCTCAGAAGAGTGGGGCGACCGCACCATCGGAGACGACCCGCAGTGCACGTTCATCTTCGATCCGGTGGACGGATCCACCAACGTCGCCATCGGTTTTCCGTACTTCTGCTCGTCGCTTGCCTACGCACCGAAAACCGACGACGTTACCTTGAGTGATGTTACCATGGGCGCAGTAGTCACGAACTCCTTAGACGCGTATGCCGCCAAACGAGGCGACGGCGCGCGCTTCAACACGACGCCGCTCGTGACGAAAAAAAGCCCTAGGCCTAGGAAGCCCGTAATCGCTGGATACGCTTATGGGGTATCGCGCATTCCGCGTGGACTCATCGAGCTCGAAAAGCGCAGCATCGTGCGGATTTTCGGAAGCATTGCCTACGACCTGTGTCAGGTCGCCTCGGGAACGCTCGACGCAGTCGTTGACACGAGAGATCGCTTAAGCAGTTACGACATTGCCGCCGCGCAGCTCATCGTGCGCGAGTCGCACGGATTCGTCACGACGGGCGATGGCAGCCCATTAGATGCCCCCGTCACCGCCACTAATCTATCCCTCGTTTGTTCCATAGACCCAACGCTGCACGACACAATCGTGCAGACCTTGCGCCAATTCTCAAAGGATGGACTGCCTCGACCCCACAACGACACATCTTGATTGGTCAAGCCTCCTACCTTAGTTTTGTCAAACTGAAGGCAGGCAGCCAAGTTTTCCCAGTGCCGAGACTGCATCTTCGCTGACGCAAGCTCAATACGAGCTCTACGCTTACTCGAGAGAAGAAGAGCCGTTGTATCTCTGCAACAAAAACTATGGTCTGGGGGGAAAAGCAGATTTGAACTTCTTAGGTCCGGTTCCGTTTCCCCCCAGACTAAAGGGCGTACAAAAATCGGTACTGTGTTGACTCGCTAGAATATAAATCTGACTTGAAACAGAGTCTTGGGTGCGGCGTCGTAGTTAAGGAAGTCGCTGTCATGACGGTTCGCGGTTGCATCCACGACTTTCCGCACACGCCCCGAACCAAAAACACACCGTAGCTCTAAGCGCTCGATTATTACATCTTTTCGTAACACGCCCACATCTTGAAAAAATCAGTCCTAGTAATTTTCAGCTCGTGAATGATGCTATGCAGCAACCCCTTAGGAAGCTGGCGATGAGCGTGTATCGGTATCGTGGTTGCCTGACCGCGCTCAGAAACTAGTCGAACGTGTGAACCTCGCGTGCGAGTTACGCGATAACCTAATGACTCCAGGAACTTGACGAGTTCGCCGCCGCTCACCGACGGAAACTTCTCGATGTGTGCCGCGGCGGCGCCCTTTTGCTCGCAGCTCGGGGTCGGCTTCAGTTCTGTCCCTCCTCCTCAAGCTCCTCCTCGCATAGCTGAATGCACTCCTTGATGTTATCCAATGCCTCTTCGAGAGTTGTACCGTATGAGTGACAGCCTTTTAAGGTCGAACACGTTGCGATGTAGTAACCGGCGTCATCTCTTCTTATAACGATCTGGCATTCTTCCACTAACTGCCACCCCTAACAGGGCTTCTCGTGCACGTATAATAATGCTTGCGCTAGCGATAAGTCTTCTCGCGAAAGCTGATGCGTTTGACTCCGGTTCCATCGAAGCGAGACTTGATAGGCCTCAATGAGAAGCTTCGTCATTGAGTGCGCCGTTGAGCTCCGACGAGGAGGCAACAAAGGCTTAAGTTTGCAGACACTCCTTTCTGAATAGGTCATCCGACCGTGTTTTGCACGGTCCGAAATATGACGTGGACGCGCTGTTGTGTTGATTGAAGGCCACGGCAATCAGAAGCTCAGCCGAGTCGGTGCGCGGATCAAGTCTCGCGTAGATCAAGCGAGCGATGCTGCTGACGGAGAGAGGGTGGGTTCTTCTCAGTTCACTCCCGCACTATTCTACGCGAAAGACCACAACGACTATGCGCAAGCACTTGGGCTCAAGCGAGCTTTAATCGAAAAGCACAACGGGAAAGCGCTCGAAGAGGTGACTCCTGGAACCGAACTCGTCACTGATCGCGGGACGTGTTACCGCGTAGACACGGAAGAGAGGGCAAGCATACATACGATACCTCCAGAGAGAGCCAAAGAGAGCCTATTAGCAGATTTTAAGCTCCTCCACGGCGTTAGAGAGACGACCGAGCGCGCCTTGAAGGGGCGTGGCTACCGCAGCATCGCTGATCTCGTCGAGGACGACCGCTTTGGCGCCCAGGCTCTCAGCTTCTTAAATCTGGTCGAAACGCGCGACACGGGTGAATTGATCGAATGGGTTGGAAGAAGGTTTCCGAGATCCGATCCGCTCGCTCTGCACGCCTCAGGCTTTCACACGCCAGACCAGTTGCTTTTTGTGGATCTCGAGACGCTAGGGCTTTTCTCCAGCCCAATCATAATCATAGGAGTTGCTGAGGCGGTCGACGAGATCCTGACCATTCACCAGTACGTTTCAAGAAACGTGGGCGAAGAGCCGGCGGCACTGGCAGCGCTGCTTTCGCACGTTAACTCGGGCACTGCTCTTGTAACGTTCAACGGGAGGGCTTTTGACGTCCCTTTCCTTGAGCAGCGCCTCGCTTACTACCGGATCCACGGCAATTTACAGAGGGCTCACTTCGATATGCTCCATTTCGCGCGGCGAAGGTGGCGAGGACTGACTCCTGACTTCAAGCTGGCCTCGTTGGAAAAACACATGATAGGCGCTCGTCAATCAGATATTCCTAGCGCGCTAGTGCCGGAGTTCTATGAGACCTATCTACGCACTCAGAACGCCGGACCGTTAGTCGCGATTATCGACCATAACAGACAGGATCTAATCGCGCTGGCGCACATTTTCTCCAAGATTTGTGAGGGGTAAGTATATCTGTCGAGACGGTTCTGCGAATCCTGCAAAGCGACCGAATGTTCAGCCGGAAGGTTGCACACACCGAAGTGTTGTCTGCCCGAGAACCGATCTTCGCTGAAACGGCCGAAGAGATCGCGCCAAACGTCCACGCTTTCCTGCGCAAAAAGGGTATTCGGCTGTACCGTCACCAAATCGAAGCGCGTGCTGCGTTGCGCGAAGGCAAAGACATAATTATCGCAACCGCCACCGCTTCTGGCAAGACGCTCGCGTTCAACGTACCAATTTTTGAGGAGCTCGACCGCGAGCATAACGCGACTGCGCTCTACGTCTATCCAACGAAAGCGCTCTCGAATGATCAACTGAAAGTGCTTCAAGAGCTCGAGCTGATTAGCGCCGTTCGTGTCAATCCGAGCGTTTATGACGGAGACACGCCATCGCATAGGCGGCCAAAGATTCGAACGAGTGCGAGGATCGTGATCAGCAACCCGTACGAACTCCATCACGTCTTACCTTGGCACTACAAATGGCAACGATTTCTGGCGAACTTGAAGTTCATTGTCATTGACGAGGCACACGTGTATCGTGGGGTCTTTGGATCGAACGTCGCCCTTTTGATAAGGCGCCTACAGCGACTCTGCGCGTATTACGGATCCGAGCCGCAGTTTATCATCTCCACTGCGACCCTTGCAAATCCGATTGAATTTGGCGAGAAGCTCACTGGAAGAACCTTCACCCTCATATCTGAAGATGGATCCCCCAGAGGACGTAAATATTTCGTCCTGTATAACCCGTACGCTGACGGCATAGGGAAACGGTCCGCCCATCAAGAAGCCAAAGACTTGTTCCTACTCTTTATCCGCAACCAGCTGCAGACACTCTGTTTCGCACCGTCGCGAAAGATGGCAGAACTCATTGCTCTTTGGGCAAAAAATGAGGCGAAAGAATCGACACCGTTGCTCGCCGACCGGATTGCAGCCTATCGGGCCGGCTACTTGCCGTCGACACGGCGGCGTATCGAAGAACGCTTAAGAAGCGGTCGCTTGGCAGGCGTAACGTCTACGAATGCACTGGAGCTCGGCATTGACATCGGCAGCTTAGACGCTGTCATCATGGCAGGGTATCCCGGCACGATCATTTCGACGTGGCAACAAGCGGGGAGAGCGGGCCGCGGGCAGGACGAGTCGCTCGCGACCCTGGTCGGATTTCACGACCCGCTCGACCAGTACTTTATGAGGCATCCTGGCGCGCTGTTCGGAGGGTCGCACGAGCACGCCATTATCGATCTATCGAACGAGTATATTGCCCTCGGACACGTTATGTGCGCGGCTGCCGAGTTGCCGCTTCGCCTACCTGGCGACGCAGCGTACTTTCCCGCTCTCCTCTCAGAATCGCTTGAGGAACTGCAGCGCCAAGGCTTAGCCAAAGACACTCCGAACGGGTGGGTGTACTCAGGCAGGGGCAGGGCCACAGAGGCGGTCCCTCTGAACGCGCTCTCCCCCCAGACATTCAAAGTTCTCTGCGAGGGGCGGCTGCTCGAAACGCTCGACAAGACTCGCGCGTACCGAGAGGCTCACGCGGGGGCGGTGCTGCTTCACGAAGGTGAGACCTACGTCGTCGAGCAGCTCGACTTGACCAATCGCGTCATTTCGGTGAGCAAGAAAAACGTAGATTACCACACAGTACCGATGAAAACCGTTGATCTTCGGATCGTCAAAGAGCTCGAAAAAAGGCCTGAAGGTGCGCTCGTGGTATCATTCGGCATCGTCGAAGTCGTTGAGCAGTACGTTGGATACAAGACGCTCCGGTACGATCAAATCGTGGGAATCGAGAGTCTTGATTTGCCGCCGCTCCGCTTCACCACGACGGCGCTGTGGTTCAGGGTCCCGGATGAGGCCGTCACGCAGGTAAAAAATGAGGAGCTCGACATCGGCGGCGGTCTGCACGGCGCAGAGCACGCGCTGATCGCCATGATGCCGTTGCACGTTATGTGCGATAGGTGGGACATTGGTGGCGTTTCGACCACGTGCCATCCAGATACCGCTGCTCCAACGATATTCATCTATGACGGTTTTGAGGGTGGGATCGGCCTGGCGGAAAAAGCCGTAGAATTAATTGCCGAAATTGTCACCGTCACCCGCGAGCTTGTCACAGGGTGCTCCTGTGACGTCGGATGCCCGGCGTGTATCTACTCCCCGAAATGCGGAAATGATAACAAGCCACTCGACAAGCAGGCCGCAATCGTCGTACTGGAACAGCTTGCGACTATGGTGTCCCGTGTCTCTAATAGATAAGCTCTGAACTGTCCTCCGGCGTTTGACTCAAAGCAGCAGCTCGCATCTGGGTCTTGTTGATCGCGTTGCAGCTTACCACGTATTCTGGTCAACCGTGGGGGAGGCACGCTCAGTGGCAGATAGCTAGATACCTGCCGTGCGTTGCGCACTCTTGTGCCAAGCGCACAAGCTACAAACAGTTAATACGATGCAAAACAGATCGGGTGCATTGTCGCACCGTAGGGATGTGCTGAAATCGTGCCATTCGAGGTTATTCCCGCCATAGACATCAAGGATGGTCGCTGCGTTCAACTTGTCGGAGGGGTACCTGATGACGTCCTCGTTTCGCTCGAGGACCCGCTTGCTGTCGCAGAACACTGGATTACCAGTGGCGCTGACTACCTTCACGTCATCGATCTTGACGGTGCATTCGGGAAGCCGCGGAATCTGAAGCTTATCTATAAGCTAGCAAAACTCGACGCGTTTATCGAGGTTGGGGGCGGGATTCGCGCATATGAAGACGTCGCTGATTTACTTCAGGTCGGCGCAAACAGGGTGATTCTTGGCACCGCCGCTGTACGAGATCCGACCATTGTCCACAACATGAGTCGCGAGTTTGGCAGCGATTCCATTATGGTGGCCGTTGACGCGCGAGGCGGTGAGGTCCTCATTGAGGGGTGGACCCGAAGCTCCGGCTTGAGGCCGCAGGAGCTTGGCCTGCTCTTTCAGGAGCTAGGCGCAGGTTCACTGCTCTTTACGGACGTGGAAACAGAGGGGAGGATGAGTGGAGTACGGAGCGACGTCATACGTGCTCTCGTGGAATACGTTGACATCCCCGTCATCGCGTCGGGCGGCATCGGCGTTCTGGATGACATCAGAGCGGTTGCTCGGACGGGGGCAGCCGGCGTTGTGATCGGCTCCGCAATATACACCGGTAAGTTCACGCTCAACGAAGCGTTTAACATCGTGAGTGACCTCTAGAGTGTATGATCGATATGCGCAGGGCTGACGTCGCGAGAACAACCAAAGAGACCAAAATCGACCTTCATCTTAATCTCGATGACGCTTCGGAGAGCGCCATTGACACCGGCGTACCATTTTTTACGCACGTACTAGAGGCGCTATCCCTGCACGGCGGCATAGGGATACGCCTTGCTGTGCTAAGCGACGGAAATCCGCATCACGTCGTCGAGGATGTCGGCATCGCGCTCGGAATGGCTCTTAAAAGTGTGATCACGAACATGGAAGGCATCAAAAGGTTCGGAAGTGCCTCTATTCCCATGGACGATTCGCTCGCGACCATCGCCGTCGATGCTGCTGGACGGAGCTACCTGGTGTTTAATACCACGATCTCCTCAGGCGTCGACGGCATCGATGCCAGCCTGGTGAAACACTTCATCCAATCGCTCGCTTCTCACGCCATGCTAACGATTCACGTGAACGCCTATGGTACCGATGACCATCACACGATCGAGGCCATTTTCAAAGCGCTGGGCGTCGCCCTCAATGATGCGCTGCAGCCCAGAGAGGGAGTGCGGAGCACAAAGGGGATACTATAGGCTGTTTCGTTCGCAACTCGCCCGAAAAGTAGCATCGTCGCTCATATCTCGAAGCGCGGGTCCGGTCACGCAGATCATGATCGCACCGCACGAAGGGTCCTCAATTTCGAGAGGTATCGGGGCCTTTACGCTCTGGAGACGTACAGTAGGAATACCACTCTTTCCATTCCTCTTGTGCGTCCCAAAAAGGGCATTCGAACATCGGAGAGGTCCATTGCTTGAGACGCGCACAATAGTACCTCGGCTCAGCGGCGGCGTCGAACTTCGTCTGATGGCGACACAGTGAACATCGACGGAGAGGAATGCACCCTGTGTCAAAGCGTTGCCAATCAATGTCGGTCATGCTATCCCTTTTCGTCGTAGTGAGCGCAAAACAAAATTGCGTGAAACTGCTGCGACTTAGCCGACTGCTCGCGCGAATCTTGCATGATACGACGATGGATAGTGACATAACGTTTGCGATTGCTTTCCAAAGAACATGCTTCTACTTTTTTTAGCGCCCTGCAGAGCCGGTTTGCAAGGAAAACGCCTTGAAAAAGCGTTCGCGAGATCGCATTAGCTCGGCAAACTCATATCGCTATACGCAAATAACGGCGACGATCCTAAGAATTATTCTCAATATGTTGAAATCAAAAATGCCACGACGCATAAACAAGGCAATTATTCCTTTACGATGGACAACTTTGAGGATCAGTATCGCTATTGCCCGACGGTAGCTGGAGGCGATGCAAAAAACACCGCACAGAGCTACGATCTGTCTATCAACGGTCCCACCGCAGGATACGATCAGATCATTCGGGACATCAAGACGCTCAACGTCAACATCACTAAGCTCTTTGCAGCGAATATCAAGCTCACTGACAAGATCACCCCCCTAACCCTGAGCACTAGGGTAAGACTCGATGTAAATCGGCGCCTACGAAGCCGCAACGATGCAGCTTAAAAAATGCGATGGTCCCACGAATGGAGGGCTGTGCAAATGGCGCTACGCTGCACCCCAACGACGCGGTCAACACGTGGCCGGCACAGGGACAGGTTTTTTCCGGTGGCGAACACGCTAGACAAGAACTGCTTCTTGTCTGGGAATGACGGCCGGACATAACCAGCCCAGGCAGACAACTTCTGCCAAGTCTTCGTGCTAGGCGTCCTGTCCCTTTTTCTCAAATAAAGCTAGGCGACTGCAGTAGCTAAAATCTGCTAACAGTGGAAAGCTGACGGGTTGCGAGGGTTCCCTGCAGAAGCTTTATCAAACCCAACCTGCCTCGATTGAGACGTTAGGCCAGCAACCGGTCGACGCAGGACCAGATGAATGAAGCCGTTAAGCGAGATGATAAGCGAATCTATCGTCAGATGCAACTCGACACGGCGGACCCAAAGACATAAGTCCAACCGCTACGTATTCCCGCCTATGCAGCAGGCGTTAATTGAAAAGCTTGAAGCGTTCGGCCTCAGCGCGAAAGAGGCTCACCTGTACGCATTATTGCTGAAGTACGGTCCGAAAACGACAGGGGAGCTCGCCAAACTGCTGCACAGCTATAGAGTTGACGTCTATCGGATCCTGGAAACGCTCGCAGAAAAAGGGATGGTTGAAGAGTCGGTCGAGAAGCCGACAAAATACGCGGCGGTTTCAGTCGAACCGGCGCTCGAAGCCGCTATGATGCGCCAC
>Ga0187880_1003531_pt1 | contig 11912 bp, 12 predicted proteins | sample June2016WEW_19_4_FD_132998 | JGI IMG/M metagenome (GOLD analysis project Ga0187880, IMG submission 132998) | Peatland microbial communities from SPRUCE experiment site at the Marcell Experimental Forest, Minnesota, USA - June2016WEW_19_40 | ecosystem: Environmental > Terrestrial > Soil >...
CCTCGCACAAGGCACGGGTCGAAAGGTCATATTCGGCGGCCAGCCCTTCGAGGGAACATCCTTTGTAGTAGGCTATGCGTTTCACCTGGGTTTCTCTTCTTAAATGTCGGTTTGAGTAGTCACCGAGAAGTTGCTGCGAGGACGGACTTTATCAACTTTTAAAGAAGATCCGTTCTTGCGGTGAACTCCAAGGCGTTCAAAAATCTCAGCGATTTTTTTTCGCCCCTTTATCCTGGAGGGTATAAAGGTGAGCTTTCCTTTCATCAGGAGCCCTGGAGCCAGGTCCAGATCAGTGAATGGTTTCCTGGCCTTGAAGTTGTAAACCGGGAGCAGTCCGGTTTCGAAGACACGCCCGAAGGTTTTCACGGATACAAGGAACTCATCATAGAATGTGCGGATATCCGGCTCTGATACCGTCCCTTCCCGGCGTGACATGATACGCAGGGTCTCCATGATCCGTGCAACGTCGAGATTGTTCGGGCAGCGGGTGGTGCATGCCTGGCAGTTTGCGCAAAGCCAGATCGAGCGGGACTTAAGGACAATATCCTTCTGACCCAGTTGAATAAGACGCATGATCTGATTCACCGGGTAGTCGTACACGAAGGTGTAGGCGCAACTGGCGATGCAGTTGCCGCACTGATAACACTTGCTCACCTTTTGCTCGCTGGCTTGTTCCACTCGATGGATGAAATCGACATCACAGGATTGCTGAATTGACAGGACATTGATTTGTTCCATTTTTCCTTATCTCACTCATCTCACTCAAATGGAGGTTCGAGCACCATAATCGACTAGTGGCTGCTTCCTTCGTAGCCGAAGTCGGTGAGCAACTGCTGATATTCGTACTGCAGCCGCTGATATATGCGGGCGTTTTCGATGGCGAAGGCACACTGTTGCGCTATGGCTACGGCGAGGTTAATTTCGCGCTTAGTGAACGGGGGCCGCTCTCCTGTATAAATGCGGAGCACGCCGATGACCTTGCCTCGGACCATCAACGGAATGGACAGAACCTTACGGACGCCTTCTTCGGCGGTCTCGGCCGGGTATTGGAGACGTGGGTCGGTGAAGACGTCATCTACCACTACCACGCGTCCAGCCATGTTTTCCGCGATGCTTTTCTGAGCATCCACGGGTCCCTTGTTAAGGAAGTCCTGGCTCAGGCCATGGCTTCGCGCCACGTAAAGGTTCTGGGTTTTAGGGTCGAGCAGGCGGACCACACAGCCCTTCACGCCCAGAACCTCCGTGATTTTTGTGACGACCAGTTCCAGAACTTTACCGATATCGAGGGTTGCGTTAATGGTGCTGCTGATTTCCTGAAAGCTCCGTAAATACTGTCTTTCATGCTCGATGAGCTCTTCCACGCGGCGTTTCCACGCAATGGCCAGAATGCCCTGGCCGGCCAGGGTCCTGGCAAAGCTAAGCTCCTTCTCTGTGAATTCGCGCGGAGCGCCGGCAAAGAGCGCCGCCATGGCAATCCCCTCCCGCTCCACTTCGATAGGCAGCACGGCGAAGGCTTGAATGCCTTCCATCATCATGAGTTCTGCTTCAGCAGTGATTTCCGCGCTTTGAAGCTTTGGGACGCAGATAGTTTTTCCAGGCAGGTGTGAGCATACGCAGCCGGGTGTATCGTCGGACCTGCTGAACAGGAAGCGCTCACTCAGACCGCAGCTCGCAAGCAACTCCATGTGGTCGCCATGAGGATGTTTCATTTTGATGAAGCACCCTTTGAGATTAAGGGTCTTTGTTATCTTCCCTGCAATAAGGTCCATCACGCAATTGCTTTCAGCGCCGTCACAGAGCCCGCGACCTACCTCTATAAAAGGCGTCAAATAATCCATTGAGCGCATTGGATTTTCCCCTTTTTCATTGGCAGAAACTTCCGGATGGGCACAAACTGAATGATTCACCTTGCTCTGCACAAACACCTAATTATATAGAAACAGGTCACTTAGTCAACTCGATTTGGCTTCGGCTTGATCAGGCGCCGCCGCCGGGACAGGCAGAGCGAAGGCGATGACAAAGAAGGGCAGAGTCTACATTCATGCCAAACCCGGCGCCGAAAAACTTTTTGGAAGCGCCCAGCTTTGTATTTCCTCCGGCGATTGGCCTGTGCATTGAGAAGCAAAGCAATAGCCACAAGGCAGTTGACCTCATACGCGGTGCCTGAGTTTTTCGAAAAGCATTAAAAAGTTGAATAATTACGCACGATTCGTCTGTTCAAAGTTGAACGTTTTTGTTCCGAAGTAATGACTGGATAATTAGAGGGTGCCCGACAGTCACCGATTTGTTAAAAAAAGCAATAATGCGTGCCTTTTGCAAAGTGAACTAGTGAAATCTTTTGCAATTGCCACTCAGTAAGGGCTATAGTGGAATTCTTGGCGGCAAGCCGTGTTCGCCTGATGCGGGTCGGCTTCTCCATTTCGCGCTTAATCTTCCTGTATGCGCAAAAGATTCTTCAGTTTGAAGGTTTGCCGTGCAGAAAATAGTTAGAGCAGAAACATTTTATAAGGTGTTTGAAGAGATTGTCGCCGTGGTGCATTCCAGCACCAATATGCGGGAAGTTTTGGATATTATTGTATGGAAAGTGAGCGAAATCCTGCAAGCCAAGGGGGCTATTCTCCGAATTCTGAACGTGCATAAAAATGAACTGGAGATTGGAGCCTCTTACGGTTTAAGCGAGCAATATCTGAGCAAGGGCCCGGTCTTGAGCTCGAAAATGGTCATGGAACTCTACGAAAAAAACCGGGTCTCCATCATCGACGATATCTGGAAAGACCCCCGCATTCAGTACCCGCAGGAGGCACGGGATGAGGGTATCACTACTACAGTGGACCTCCCTATCACTCTGAAGGAACATGTAATCGGAATCATTCGTATCTTCTTTTTTGAAAAAAGGAAATTCTCCGCGGAAGACCTGGACTTTCTTGTCGCTATAGCCCGTCAGTGCGCGTACGCTCTTGAGAGGGCGCGGTTGTTCGAAGAGCAGCAGATCCGGTATGAACGGCTCGTCGTGCAGACGGAAAGGCTTTCGGCACTGGGCAGAATGGCGGCAGGGATCGCCCATGAGATAAATAACCCTCTTGCCGGAATTTTACTTTTCAGCACGAGTGTGAGGAAAGAGATCAAGAAGGATGGGCCGGTGAAAAAATGTCTCGACATTATCATCCGGGAGACCATCCGGTGTCGAGACATTATTCAGAACCTTCTGGAGTTTGCACGCGAAAAGCAGCCCCAAAAAGCTCCGACCGGTATAAACTCCGTCCTTGAAAGGTCACTGGGTCTTTTGGAAAACTTATTTCTGGTCAATCGTATCAAATTGCACAGAAACTTGCAGCCGAAACTGCCGGATTGCTTTGTGGACGAGAACCAGATTGAACAGGTTTTTCTTAATCTGCTGCTCAATGCAGTCGAAGCGATCGGACAAAATGGACTAATTACCGTACGCACCCGTTTTAATCCTGATTTCAACTGCATAGTGACTGAGGTCGAAGATACGGGGTGTGGAATACCCCATGAAATTTTGCCGAAGATATTCGATCCCTATTTCTCTACGAAACCATTAGGAAGCGGCCTCGGTCTGTCAATGACTTACGGAATAATCAAAAGCCACGGCGGGGAGCTGAAAGCGTTCAGCGGCCAGGGCGAAGGAACTCGGTTCATCGTAGAGCTCCCGATCTACCACGATATTGTTCAGTAAGGTTCGAAAGGTGATCGCAATGAATTCGAGGAATGTTCTTATTATCGATGATGAACCTGTTGTGCGGGACGGATGTCGCATGGTGCTGATGAAAGAAGGTCTGACCGTGCATGTTTGCAATTCCGGCGGCAGCGGGCTCGAGATGATTCGGGAGGGTGGATACGATGTCATCATTCTGGATCTCAAACTTCCCGACATGGATGGGATGGAAATTCTGGGAACGGTAAAGAAGGAGAAACCTCTAACGAGCGTCATCATAATCACCGGATATTCTACAGTACAAAACGCTATACAGGCCATGAAGCTGGGGGCCTTCGATTATCTTGCCAAGCCGTTTTCGGACGATGAACTCATATTGTGTGTCGGGCGAGCCATTGAAAAGAAGCACCTTAACGAAGAGAATGTGGCGCTGCGCAAGGGTTTGACCGACCGCTTCGGATTTGCCAATATAGTCGGTGAAACCCCGAAGATCATGGACATATTTGGACAAATAACCAGAGTGGCCCCGACGGACTGCACGGTGTTAATCAATGGTGAGAATGGGACGGGAAAGGAGCTTGTCGCAAGGGCGATCCACGTCGCAAGCCAGAGGGCGGCCCAGCAATTTGTGGCCGTTGACTGCAATACCCTGACCCCCACCTTGCTCGAAAGCGAACTCTTCGGCCATGTCAAAGGGGCTTTCACCGGTGCTTTGCGGGACAAAGCCGGCATCTTCGAACTCGCCAGTGCCGGAACGCTCTTTCTTGACGATGTGGCCAATTTGAACTTCGACATTCAGGCAAAGCTCCTGCGCGTCCTGGAAGCTCGTGAGTACAAGCCCGTGGGCGCAACCCATTTCAACAAGACCAATGCAAGGCTCATTTCCGCTACCAACTGCGACTTGCGAGTCATGGTAAAAAAAGGGACATTCCGAGAGGACCTCTACTATCGGCTGAGTGTCTTCCCCATCCACATTCCCCCTCTTCGGGAAAGGAAACACGATATACCGAGATTGGCTTACCATTTCCTGAGATTTTTTTGTGCCAAGGTCGGCAAACGTATCGACGGGTTCACGGAGGACGCGCTCGAGGCACTGGTAAACGACGATTGGCCGGGAAACGTACGACAACTCAAGAACGTTATCGAGCGATTGGTCATCATGGCCGATCGGCACGTTGTGGATATGCTTGATCTTTCGAGCAATCTGCAGGCTAGAGAATTCTGGAACGAAAGCGACGTGCCGATAACCAGGCAGGAACTCATGGCTATGAAGAACCGTATCATGGAGCAGGCTTTCGGCCAACTCGAAAAACTCTTTCTCGTAAAGGCCCTCAAAGAGAGTGAGGGCAATATCAGTTTGGCCGCCCAAAGAGTAGGCATGAAAAGGTCAAATTTCTCAGTTCTGGTAAAAAAACATAAAATCCCATTAAGCTCCTTTTCTTCCAGGTCAGCATAGTTCACCCAAGCTGGCAGCGTATACGGGGCAATTTTATCGTATAAACCCTCATACGCCTCCTTGGTAATCCACTGGCGCCACATAAAGCTATTTAATCTGTTTTCGCGTATGCTGTCATATACGGTTTGTCCGCGATTGGGCCTCTTCTCGGTGATCCGATCCATGACTGATTAAATGTAAATAGCCGATATTTCGGTAAATACCAGCCGAAGACAGCAGCGGATTCGTATTGGCACAGGAATTGCCATGTGAACAAAGTGTCGCACGCTTTTGCTTTACTTCAATTGTGAATTTTTGAACTTTTTCCTTTCGTGAAGAGCATATGACGATGAACGCAGGACGGCAGGTGTTCGGATCGAGGGATGAGGCAGAAGGAAAAATTCTGGTAATGAAAAATGAGGTCAGCCTGGCTCGAGAACTTAAGACGGTTTTGAGCGAGGAGGGATACGAGGTTGACGTGGTGACAACCGCTCAAAGCGCCCTTGCGCAACTCCAGCGAAAATGTTTCGACCTCCTGATTGTCGATCCTTGCCTGCCGGAGACTGGCGGCATGGAATTCATCAAGAGAGTCAGGCGAGAGCAGCCTGACACTGAGGTTATAGTCACTACGGCAAATCCTTCCGTGTTCTCCGCCGTGGAGGCGATGAAGGCGGGCGCCGAAGAGTACATTGCCGAGCCCTTCACCAGGGATGAACTCAAAAACATTGTGGTGTCCACTTTGAAAAAAAAGATGAGAAAGGCTGTCGCGAATGCCCAGCTCCAAAGAAAAGAGTTGCGGGCCGGCGCCCCCATCGAAAAGCGGGAAGTTCTGGCTGTTTTGAAGCGGGCCGCTGAAGATGAGCAATTCTCGCGAAATATTATGGAAAATGGGTTTGCGGCTCTCGACGACTCTACTCTTAAGCGTGAGGCCAAAGCAGCCATAATCAGCGGTGACCTGGAATGGCTGACTAAACATGTGGGAGAATTGACCCCGGAACAGCTCAAGCTAATCAAGAAGATTTGCAGACCTGATAGTTAGTGTTTCTCCCAAAATTTTCGGGATCCTCAGACAGGAATGGAACTTAAAGGAGAACACCATGAGATTAAAGACCGACGCAAAGAGATGGGTCGAGAAAGCGAAACAGTTCTACAAATCTTCCGGCAAGAGAGTGGCTTTGGCTGAGTTCAGTAATCCCGATGGAGCATTTGTCGAAGACGAGATGTACATTTTCGCACTGGGTTGTAAAGGGACCATGCTGGCGCACGGAGTCAACGAAAAATACGTCGGAGAGGAATTTATCGACCAAAAGGACTCGGATGGCAAAACCTTTGTCAAAGAGATCGTCGATACTGCCAATGCCTGTGGCAGTGGCTGGGTAACGTATAGTTGGTATCATCCCATAGTAAAGAAATGGCTTCCTAAAACTGTTTATTTTGAGAAAGTCGATGAGATGATCCTTTGCTCCGGTGTATATGACCACACTGCCATAGTCACCGAAGAAAAGCGGCCCGCTGCTGTGGCTCCAGAATGATCTCCGGATCATACTAATAATCGAAACCGCACTGCAGGAAGGGAGCGGTTGGGTGGAACACACGAGGTACGACCAGGAAGTCAAAGAGATGCTTTCAAAAGCTGTGCACTTTGAGAACAGGAGTAGGATGACGTGGATTTAGAGTCTATCGTCAAAGCCCTGGATTTAAGAATCAAATCCTGCGCAGACAAGCTGAAAGCAGAGATACTGGGAGGATACACAGGAGATCTGCTGAGCGATGTCCTGGGCAACAGTAAGGTGGGTGACATCTGGATCACCCGTCAGGTTCATCAGAACATCGTTGCTGTCGCCAGTCTCAAGGAACACGCTGGAATCATCCTCGTGCAAGGTTGTGAACCCGCGAAGGATACCCTCGATAAAGCAATAAAAGAGGGTATCCCGATACTTGTATCAGATCTGTCTGGTTTTGAGCTATCGGGCAGAATATATAACCTAATTACACCAGTTCCATCTGAAAGGAGGTAGATTTTTGCTGCGATTGAAAGTCGCTCGTGCGGCTGAAGCCAAAAAAGACCTGGTTTTCAGGGCTGAGTTAAAACCCGGTTATCGTTACTTTTTTATAGTCACCGGAGAGGTAACGGTGCCTAACCTTGGATAACGATGCGATATGTACAGGGCGTTCCGCTGTGATCTTCATGTACATACATGCCTTTCACCCTGTGCAGAGTTGGACATGTATCCCAGCGCTGTGGTTGAAAAATCCATCGCAGAACATTTGGATGTAATTGCGATATGCGATCACAATGCCATGGAAAATGTGCAATTCGTATTGAGGTCAATTGAAGGGAAGCCCCTTACTGTCCTCCCCGGGATGGAAATAACAAGCAGCGAAGAAGTTCATCTGCTGGCTCTTTTTGATAGATTGGACGACCTGATGAAGATCCAGAATATTGTCTATGATCATCTCCCCGGTACGAATCGAGAGGAGATATTTGGATGTCAGGCCATCGTCAACGATTTAGACGAAGTAGAGGGTTTTAACGACAGATTCCTTCTCGGGGCGACTGAGCTGTCTTTACTTGAAATAATTCATCATATTCATGACTTCGGTGGACTTGCAATCGCGTCCCATATTGATCGGGAAAGTTTCAGCATCATTGGCCAGCTAGGTTTTATCGACCCGCACATTCCTCTTGATGCTCTCGAGATAACTTATCGGACAGGGATAAAAGATGCCCGGTCAAAATATCCCGAATTATCCCGTTTCCCATTTGTCGAATCATCGGATGCGCATTCTATCAAGGATATCGGGAAAGGGGTGACGACGATGTTTCTCGAAAGAGGAACGATTGCCGAGTTGAAGATGGCCTTTGAGCATCGAAGAGGAAGATATATCCAGGAGAAATAGATGGTCGAGCTTTCCCTCCATATCCTTGATATTGTGGAAAATTCAACGCGGGCCGGTGCTAAAAGGGTTTATATCGACATTATAGAAGACAAAAGAAGGGACCTGTTATTCATAGAAATACGGGACAATGGATCCGGCATGAGTGAGGATGTTCTGAAAAAAGCCACGGATCCATTCTTCACCACGAAAACGGTTCGCAATGTCGGGTTAGGGCTTCCAATGCTTGCTCAGGCCGCGGAAAGAACGGGCGGTAGATTGACCATGGAATCCAATGGGGAAAAAGGAACGAGAGTTGTAGCCGAATTCAAGCTCAGCCACATTGATCGGCAACCCCTTGGGAACATCGCAAGTACTTTGGTGACACTGGTGGCGGGCAACACGGACGTTGATTTCATATACCGCCATCGACACAACGGCCGGGAATATATCCTGGATACCCGAGTTATCAAGAAAGGAATGGGTGATCTGCGCATGGAGCTTGTGAAAGCGCTAACTTTCATTAGGAAGGATATCGAGGGAGGGCTCAAAGACATAGGAACCGAGGCTTGAATTTTCCTTCAGAAGGAGAGATATTGTATGAAGGCACAAGTGACAAATGATGAGATCGACATATCCAAGGAATTCACAGCGGAACAACTTAAGAAGTTGGACGAAATCATAGTCAGGAATAAACACAAGCCCGGGTCATTGATCCCCGTTTTGGAAGAGGCTCAGGCGGTGCTTGAATTCCTCCCGATGCCGATCCTGAAAATCATCGCCACCGGGCTTAATCTGCCTCTGAGCCGGGTCTATGGAGTGGTGACCTTTTATTCATTCTTTACGATGACGCCGCGCGGCAAGCACACCATGCGCGTGTGTCTGGGCACAGCTTGCTATGTCCGCGGCGGTAAGGCCATCTGTGATACGGTCAAGAAAGAGCTGGGAGTGGAAGAAGGAGAAACGACCCCCGACAGGCTTTTTACCCTGGAAACAGTGCGTTGCGTTGGAGCCTGCGGATTGGGACCCGTGATCTTTGTCGGTTCAAACGTGCATGGCAGGTGCAAGCCGGCGAAGGTTAAAGAAGTACTGCGTCAGTACGAGTGAAGGGATGAGGTGATCAGCTATGGCAAAATTATCGATATCGGATTTGAAGAAAATCAAGGAAAAGGTCCTTTCCGAGATCTCCGTAAGAGAAGGGGGCCAGAGGGCAAAAATAACCGTGCATATGGGTACGTGCGGTATTGCCGCCGGTGCGAGAGCAGTGATGGACACATTGATGAGTGAAATCGCCGAAGCAGGGGTAGCAGATCTCATGGTGACGACATCCGGCTGCGCAGGCATGTGCAGTCGGGAACCCATGGTCACGGTGGAAATACTGGGGCAGGAAACTATCCTTTACGGACAAATGGATGCAAACAAGATGCGCCAGGTATTCAGGCGGCATGTCCTCCAGGGGGAGGTCCAGTCCATGTTTGCAATGGCCAGAAGCTGAGGCTGCGGGACAATTCATAGAGGTGAGATGAGTGCTTCATTGCTTAAGCATAATATCAACACATGCAGGAGGATAGTATCCAAATGAAAGTCTTCCGTTCGCATTTTTTGATCTGTGGAGGAACCGGATGTCACTCTTCCGGAAGCATCAATGTAAAGCACGCCTTGGAGCAAGAGATTGATAAAAGGGGACTTTCGGGTGAAGTCAAGGTCGTTGAGACCGGTTGCAATGGATTTTGCGCCCTTGGCCCCATAATAGTGGTCTATCCGGAGGGCATCGTCTATCTGTCGGCAGTCCCGGAGGACATGCCGGAACTCGTAGAAGAACATCTGGTGAAGGGAAGAATTCTGGAGCGGCTTCTTTACAAAGAACCGATCACAAAAGAAGCCATTCCACGAATGAATGACATTCCGTTTTTCGCCCTCCAGAAGCTTATAGTGTTGAAGAACCGGGGTGTGATCGATCCGGAAAACATTGATGAGACTATTGCCCGAGACGGTTATGCCGGAATGTCAAAGGCCCTCACGGAAATGACTTCGGAACAGATCATCAAAGAGGTCTTCGACTCGGGATTGCGGGGAAGAGGAGGTGCAGGCTTTCCTACCGGTCTCAAATGGAGGTTCTGCGCACAGACGCCCGGTGAGGTGAAATACATTCTGTGTAATGCCGACGAGGGCGACCCCGGCGCTTTTATGGACAGAAGCGTTCTCGAAGCCGACCCCCATGCCGTCCTTGAAGGGATGGTAATTGGCGCCAAGGCCATCGGGGCTCATCAGGGTTATATATATTGCCGTGCAGAGTACCCTCTGGCCCTTCACCGTTTGGATATTGCAATCAAACAGGCGAAGGAATACGGACTTTTGGGAAAGGATATCCTGGGTTCGGGATTTGACCTTGATATTGAAGTTTATCAGGGTGCGGGCGCATTTGTCTGTGGTGAAGAGACAGCCCTGATGACCTCTATCGAGGGCAAGCGCGGCATGCCGCGAACGAGGCCGCCCTTTCCTGCCATTGCCGGACTTTGGGGCAAGCCTTCGGTCCTGAACAACGTTGAGACATTTGCCAGTGTCGGCCAGATTATTTTAAACGGGGCATCCTGGTATAACGCGATAGGAACGGAAAAAAGCAAAGGCACAAAAGTCTTCGCACTGACAGGCGATGTTGTGAATGTCGGTCTTGTCGAGGTCCCCATGGGAACTACCCTCGGGCAGATCGTCTATGACATCGGTGGCGGTATCCCCGGCGGTAAGAAGTTTAAGGCCGCGCAATTGGGGGGCCCTTCCGGCGGGTGTATCCCAATAGGGCATCTCAATACTCCGATCGACTATGAGAGGGTCACAGAGCTGGGAGCCATTATGGGTTCCGGCGGCCTAATCGTCATGAATGAGGACAAGTGCGCCGTCGATATGGCCCGTTTCTTCATGGATTTCGTCAAGGACGAATCATGTGGGAAGTGCACCCCGTGCCGGGCAGGAACGAAGAGGATGCTCGACATATTGACCGACATCACCGAAGGCAGGGGCAAGGAAGGAGATATAGAACTTCTCGAAGAAATGGGCGCTATCATTAAAAACGCTTCTCTGTGCGGTCTCGGGCAGACGGCCCCGAACCCGGTCCTCAGCACTATCCGTTACTTCAGGGATGAATATGAGGAACATATAAGAGAAAAGAAGTGCAAGGCGGTCGTATGTTCGGCCCTGTTCAAATCACCCTGCCAGCATACCTGTCCTGCCGGAATGGACGTACCGGCTTACGTGGCCCTGGTTCGTGCAGAACGCTTCGAAGATGCCTATAAGATCATGTTAAGAACAAACCCTTTCCCCTCTGTATGCGGCAGGGTGTGTGACCATAAGTGCCAGTCGAAGTGCCGCAGAAGCACTCTTGACGAAGCCATTGCCGTTAAATTCCTCAAGAGGTTTGTTGCCGACAACGCACCAAGGCCAGAAACTGCGCCGGTGCCTGTAACCAGAAAGGAAAAGATCGCAGTTATCGGCGCAGGGCCTGCCGGTCTGACCGCGGCACGAGACCTTGCGCTCAGAGGATACAAGGTAACCGTGTTCGAAGAACTCCCTGAACCGGGTGGGATGCTCCGATGGGGAATTCCAGCCTACAGACTCCCCAGGGATATTCTGGCCAGTGAAATCAACGATAACATCCAGGCCCTCGGTGTGGAAATCAAATGCAACACCCGTGTGGGCAAAGAGATTTCCTTCGAGCAGGTGGACAGGGAATTCGACTACGTATTCCTGGCCACGGGCGCTCATAAGAGCCAGCCGATGCGCGTGCACGGAGAAAACCTGCCGGGTGTCTTCGGTAGTGTGGAATTCCTGAGAGACTTTAATGCCAATGAAGAAGCCTGGTTGAGCGGCAAGAAAACGCTGGGTTCTAAAGTAGCCGTTATCGGCGGTGGTAATTCGGCTGTCGATGCC
>Ga0187880_1003542_pt1 | contig 11889 bp, 14 predicted proteins | sample June2016WEW_19_4_FD_132998 | JGI IMG/M metagenome (GOLD analysis project Ga0187880, IMG submission 132998) | Peatland microbial communities from SPRUCE experiment site at the Marcell Experimental Forest, Minnesota, USA - June2016WEW_19_40 | ecosystem: Environmental > Terrestrial > Soil >...
ACTTGGATCGCTCTTTGGGGTAACTGAGTGGAATCAAGAGTTCGTACGAGACGCCGCGCAAGAGACCATGGTCTCAGAGAAGTATTACCTTAATGTCTTCGCTTCGATTGTTGGCAGTGTTTTCTTGGATTTTGGGTATGGGACAATTATGATTTTCGTGGGCGTGGCTATTGTGATGTGCGTAACGCTAGGGCGAGGCGGCAAGCGAATACCACTGTGGAAAGTTATAATCTACACTACGTATATGCAGGTGATGACAGGTGGCATGTTTTTCTACTATTATTACGGGGACGTAGGGAATGGCGCCTTGGCTTTTAGCGTCGGAACTGCTGTGGCTGTCAAATATGCACGGGTTTACAAGCAGAAATTGCAGGTTTCGGAAGCCTTGGTCCCTAGCGGAAGCGGAGGCGCTAGAAACACTCTTAATAATGGGATCCAAAGTCCAGCTTCGCCAGTCCAGTCTGGGCTTAGTTGACACTGGAGAGGCATCTTTTTCTGTGTGCGTGTAGCGTTTAGCAGATTCATACAGTATCACTTCGTCCCGGGGTCGATATTGGAGGCCCGTGTGCTGGAGAGGCAGGCTTCCTATAAGCAGCGAAACCTGCTTAGACTCTGGTCTGGATGAAATATGGCGCACTCCTCGACGTGACTTCTCCTGCGCCGGCTGAGCGCATTCTAATGTACAGTTATGCAGGATAGTTCAATCCTTAGCATCATTCTTGCCGTCAAGGACGCCGAGCCTAAGATGCTAAAGCGTTCTTTGGGAGCAATTGCGGCCTTGCGACATTCGTCGTCCATTTCACTCACTGTTGTCTCCAGCGGTACGCTCCCGGACGTATTGTCCGTATTTTCGGGCGATCTCGGCAGTCTGAAAGTCATCCACATGGAGTCGAAGGGTGCTTACAGCGCCTACAATCGCGGACTTGATACCGAGCTGGGCAGGTATGTACTATTTCTTGGAGTGGACGATATCGTCCTTCCAGGCCTGGACGATGTCCTAGGAATCATGGTTTCGTCAATCCCTGCGCCCGACATAATTGCCTGCCGGGCGTTCATGCAGGATAGGGGGCTTTCATGCCCATCAAGGGTTCGAGGCTCGCTTGTTTTTCGGAACTGGTGCCAGCAAGGCCTGCTTTACAGGACTACCTTGTTTGCGGACAGGCGCTTTGATCCAAAATATGTTGTTCAAGCAGATCATAAGTTTAATATCGAGGTGGTGGCAAGGAAAGGAGCGGTCATTGCCTACAGGAGAGATACAATTTGCTATTTCGCAAAAGGAGGACTTACAAACCAACAGCCGGATCTCCAATTTCGACGCGACATGCCCAATATAGTGAAGGATGCCTACGGCAGGACCTTTTGGCTCCTCGCGCTGGCGCGGAGAGCGCTCGCAAATGTGATCAAAGGGGATCCTGCAAAGGGCAAGCGGTGACTCAGTGTTGATAGGGATAGTTGTGCTAATCCTAGCTCGCAAAGTGGCCTGTTACAAACTAGACCGGCATGCAAGTGCGTAATCTAATAGCTAAGAGAGGGCGCGGCTGGCTGCGGAAACTGAAGTACTCGTTGTCAATCCCGCAGCAATGGCTCTGGTGTGTTTTGCAGGGCGTTAAATGGCATTACGGTTGGCGGCTCATCGGGCGCCCAATCCTTCGTCAACGGGGCGGGGGGCGTATCGTGATTGGCGAGCGCTTCTCAGCTCTCAGCAAGAGTAAAGGCAACCCGATAGGTGTATTCCAGCCTGTTATTTTAACAGCTTGGGGGCCTGGAAGCGTTATACAAATAGGAGACGATGTCGGTGTAAGTGGATGCAGTATCACTGCGCTGCATCGCGTGACAATTGGGAATAGGGTACTTATCGGGGCGGGTGCTTTAATCCTAGATTCGGATGTTCATCCACTCCACCCTGCGGATCGGCTTCGGGAAGCCTTACCAAGGATCTCTCATGTCGAGATTGCAGATGACGTGTTCATCGGTGCTCGCGCTATAATCTTGAAAGGCGTTCGCATCGGGCAGGGCGCCGTTATTGGTGCGGGATCGGTGGTCACTTCCGATGTGTCAGCTTTCATGATCGCAGCCGGAAATCCTGCACGTATTGTTGCCGAAGTTTCAAAGTTTGAGTCGCCATAGCAGAATGTGGAAATGCCCATTCCCAGAATCTTAACCAACATCGAGGCTTTGAAGGCGCTTTGAGGGGTTGCGTCTCAAATAGGGCTCATACTACATCACCAGCGCGCACTGGGAGGGAAATGTAAATGCGCCGCAGCAGTTCGAGCAGTTCGTTAGCTTAAGGAGCGGACTTGCCAATGGAGCATGGGAAACGCCTCATATTCTCTGCCCACACTTGAACCCGCCATCGGTTGGAAGATAGTGGAACCGTTCTGGATTCACGGGTGGAATTGACGAAGCCATTCGAATGTTCCGGCCACGTCATGCTGCAATAACATGTTCGCGCGAAGTTATCGGACAGCGGGGCGGTCAGAGAGACATCGTCCATTCTATCCTTCCCGGCATTGAACAACCGCGAAGCGCATGAGATTCCTAAAGGAATGGAACAAGGAGAGGTGATCGGCAAATGAATATTGCAGCGGTAACCATTTGTTCGGGAAATTATGTAGCAAAAGCTATAGTATTGGCAAAGTCCTATCATGAGCACCACCCGTACCACCAATTCTATTTGGTAGTTGCTAATCGTAAAAGCGACGACCTGGTCAAAGGGGTTAGCGGGGTGGAGTTAATCTGGGCCGAAGACCTGGGAATACAGAAGTTTCTGCAATATGCATTCATGTACGACATCATAGAGCTTAATACGAATATTAAACCGTTTGTTTTGGAGCACCTGCTCCAAACTCATGCGGCTGTGATCTACCTGGATCCGGATATTTATGTATGCGCTCCGATGGATCCCGTTCTTGAGGCGCTCGAATGCGCTTCATTTGTCGTGACACCGCACTATACGACTGCGTTACTCGACGGGTGCAAACCCGACGACCTTGATTTGTTGAGGTTTGGACCGTTTAACTTGGGATTCATAGGTATCCGGCAATGTGCGGAGTCTCTGGAATTCCTGCGGTGGTGGCGAGAGAGATGTTTTGAGTTTGGCTTTTATGAGCCGGAAACCGGTCTGGCGGTTGACCAGAAGTGGGTTAGTCTGGCGCCGTGTTTTTTCCCCGGCATGAGGGTATTGGCTGACCTCGGACTTAACGTCGCATTTTGGAATTTGCATGAACGAAGGATTTCGAGAACTGGAACGACTTGGATGGTCAACGGTCATGTGCCGCTTCGTTTCATACACTTTAGCTCCTTTGATTCCTCCCATCCCGACAATGTAGGGGAAAAGCAGGACCGGTTTGCACCGGGTTCGAGGCCTGATTTTGAACTTTTGGCGAGGGAATACGCTGTGAAGCTTTGTGAGCAGGAGCGTATCTTCAGTACAAAGGTGCCGTATGGATACGATTGTTTTGACGATGGAGCACGCATCAGTCCGGCGTTAAGGAGATGCTATGCTGGCCTTCGGCAGAAGGGATGCTTTGCTGATGTAAAGGACCCATTTGATGCGAAAGGACGCATCAGAGTGTTTGCCAAAAAACGCGGTTTGATGGTCCGTGGCAGCGTGACCCAACGACGGCTTACCTTTCGCGATCTGCACTCATTTAGCTGGCAGGTTAAGGCGATCCACATATTACTGAGACTTGTTCTATTTGTTATTGGCCCGGTCCGCTATGGAGACCTCATGAGGTATATGGGGTACATATGCGCAATTCGGCATCAGGTGAGCATGTTTGGCGAGGTTGACAGGGCGCGCGGGGAAAGACTTCATAGCTCGGATGAGCTCTAGAGACATTCGTCTATCCACGCTACCGAGCGCATAATCCAACGTGAAGGTTGGAAAAATGATGTCATGGGTCTGAAGCAGCTACTGATCGCCGACCTGTCGCGCCTGAAGGAGCTCGGCGGCCGCAGCGAAGGTCAACTGTCACTTGTTCAGGTTGCTTTCGGTTTCCTTTCTCCGCGATTTGTTCCAGTACTTTTGTTCCGACTATCCCACTTTCTCTATGAACACAAGGCCTCTCCGTTGGCTAAGCTATTGTCTCTGACGAATTTCGTCATTTTCGGAATAGAAATCGCTGTACGGTCTGAAATCGGCAAGGGCGTGGTCCTTCCCCATACCCAAGGCACGGTGCTTGGCGCACAGCGTATCGGGGAGAATGCCACCATCTTCCAAAATGTCACTTTGGGTGCCCGTGAGTTGGATATCGGCTATTCAGCGCCGGACAGGCCAATTATTGGCAACAACGTTACCATTGGTGCGGGCGCAAAGGTCCTCGGTGGCATCACGGTGGGCAACAACGTGATTATCGGCGCCAACGCGGTGGTCACAAAATCGGTGCCTAATGACGTCGTCGTGGCCGGGATTCCAGCGCAAGTTATACGGTCACTGGAGCCGAACGTCCCGAGGTAGAACACTATAGAGCCCGTCTTTTGTGGAACGCGCGCGCCAGTCGTCCTCCGATACCCCGCTATTGAGCCCGAGGGCCACCCAGGAGAACCGCCACCCCAAAGAGATTCTTCTCTTTGCTCCCAAATTCTTTGACTACGATAGGGAGATTGCCGGAGCTCTATCGGCAAGGGGGGCCATCGTTCATTGCCACTCCTACCTCCCGTCTAGCAGCAGCTTGGTCAAAGCGATCGTTCGCGTTCGGCGGGGGCTTATCGCGCATTATACCAATAGGCATTTCAAAGAAATAATAACAAGACTCCAGCACAGAGCGATCTCACACATTTTGATTATTAAGGGTGAAACCATAACGAAACATATTTTGCAGATGTTGCGAGGTGCATTTCCGCGTGCCAGGATCATCCTGTATTTGTGGGACTCGATCAAGAACTATCCCAATGTACAGGAAAACATCGGAGCGGTGGACAAAGCGCTATCCTTCGATCCCGCCGACAGTGTGGCAAATAGCAAGGTGGCATTTCGGCCCCTCTTCTTCAGCCGGAGTTTCGCCTCTGCGCCTAAGCTTTGGCGGGATGATTTGGACTACGACGTGTCTTTTGTTGGCACACTTCACAGCGACCGATTACGCATACTCGATGAGCTTGAGGACCAGTTCCGAAGGCTTAACCTGACCTTTAAGAAGGTGTACTTCTTGAGGACTTCATTGGAGTATTATTGGGGAAAACTGACAGACCCGGCTTACCGAAACCACAAGGCTTCGGACTTCGTGACGACGCCCGTGCCAAGTGCCGCAGTCCGAGAAATATTCTTCAAAAGCAGGGTGATTGTGGACATCCAGCACCCAAAACAGCAGGGCCTGACCATGAGGGCCATCGAGGCTCTTGGAAGCAGGCGCAAGCTCATCACAACGAATGCGTCGGTCCGCACGTACGACTTTTACTCCCCTGAAAACATTCAGATCATCGGGCGCCATGGAGAGGCCCTGTCCTTTGAGTTCTTCAAGACGCCTGGAGTGGAGGTGCCTGAGCCGGTTTACCACAAGTACAGCATAGACGGCTGGCTGGACAGCATTTTCAGTTAGCGCGAGCGGCTTGAAATCGCAGCGCATCACTTCAGGCGCTGCAAGCACGGAGCGCGAGGCAAAGAAGGTTTATAAACATGAATGTGCTAGTGACTGGGGGAGCGGGATTCATCGGCAGCAGCCTTGTTCGGAGGCTCCTCAAGGAAGGCAATGAGGTCTCCATTATCGACAATTTGAGCCCGCAGGTTCACGGACTTCATTACGCATTGCCGCGCGATTTAGCGGAAAACGTACGATTCTTTAATCTCGACATCAGAGACACCGACCGGATTCGGGAGCCGATACGAAGGGCGCACGTCATTGTTCATCTCGCAGCCGAAACCGGGACCGGCCAATCCATGTATGAGTTGGGCCGGTACGAGAGCGTGAACATTGGCGGAACGGCTGCGCTAATTGAGTGTTGCGTGAATCATAGACCGGCCAGCCTGAAGACCATTGTAGTGGCGTCTTCGCGGGCTGTCTGCGGCGAAGGAGCGTGCAGGTGCGAGGAGCACGGCGTTGTTTACCCGAGCACGCGGACAATGGCGGACATGGCGAAAGGCCATTTCGAACCCCGGTGCCCGAAATGCAACTCTTTCTGTAGTGCCACTCGCACAACTGAAGCAACGCCGTGCAATCCCGGATCATTCTACGGCTTGACTAAGCAGGTTCAGGAGCAGATGACGCTCATGTTCGCCCGCCACCTGGGAATCGGGGCGTTTGCGTTAAGGCTTCAGAACGTCTATGGCCCCGGGCAGTCTTTGAAGAACCCCTATACAGGCATTTTGGCTATTTTTGCCAACTTAGCCAGACAGGGCAAAGACATTAATGTTTTCGAGGATGGCGAGGAAACGCGGGATTTTGTTTACATTGAAGATGTCGTTGATGCCTTTTGCCGATGCTTAAGATTGGAGACAAGCGCCACGAGAATTCTGAACGTCGGCAGTGGGAAACAGACATCAGTGAACGAAGTAGTCAGAGCGGTAACCGGGCACTTTAAGAGTGACTCGCGCGTCAAAGTGACTGGACACTTTAGACTGGGCGATATTCGACACAATGTGGCGGACATTAGCGCGGCAGCGGAGTGTATCGGGTATGCCCCCTTCTGGGAGTTCCAGGCCGGAATTGCCAAGTTTTTGGCCTGGGCGGAAGAGCAACCGTGTGAGGGAGGAGCCTATGATCGCTCTTTAGAGGAAATGAGGAGGAGGGGACTAATGGGCGTTGGGACGCAATAATTCCAGCATGGCGGAAAGCATGGGACAGAATGCTCGGTCCGCGCTGGTGCGACGCTCTAAGCTGCACCACGCCGCGGAGCAGTTTTGCACGCTATTCAACGAAGTGTTGTCAACGGCTTAGGTGTCGCACTCCTTGGCTATGCCGATTCTGATCGTCGTCATCGTGATCGCCGTTGCGAGCTATCTGCTGGGATTTCCGGTGGCAAAAACCTTGGCTCGGCTGGGCGCGATAGACAAACCGAACCCCCGTTCAAGCCACTCGATTCCGGTGGTGCGGGGCGGAGGTATCGCCATGGCTGGGGGGGCGGTTTTGTTGGTGTTTTTTGGATGGCCGTTACAGTGGGGCGTCACATCGGTCGTGCTGGCAGCCGCGCTGGAGATTGGAGTGGTTTCTTTCTTTGATGATATCAAGTCAGTCGGCGTCGCCATCAGGTTTGGCAGTCATTCTGTCGCGGCCGTGGCAGCTCTGGCGGTGCTGAATGTTTGCGGCCTGAGGTTGGTCGTGGATTTAGGTGGCTTCTCCTGGCTGGCCGTGGCACTCGTGTGGCTGCTGGGCTTTCTCTGGATTGTCGGCTATACGAACGCCTTCAATTTCATGGATGGCATTAACGGGCTTGCCGCGGGGCAGGCCATCGTGACGGGGTTTGGCATGGCGCTGCTGGGAGGTCTGGCGCTGCACGGTTACCATAGCACTCCGGTGCTTTGGTGTACGGCGGTTGCCAGCGCCGCACTTGGTTTTCTGCCCCATAACTTCCCCCAAGCCCGCATGTTCATGGGAGATGTCGGCAGTGCGCCTCTTGGTTTCTGGCTGGCGGTTCTGTCCCTGTGGTTGGCCCAGAGCGCCGGTTGGTGGCTCCTGGTCCCGCTGGTCCTTCTGCATGCGAATTTCGTGCTCGATACCGGCATCACACTCCTCCGGCGGATACTCAGAGGCGAACGCTGGTATGAGGCGCATCGCGAGCACTTCTATCAACGGCTCATCCGCTCTGGGAAGAGTCATGTGTTCGTGACAGGCTGGGAGATGGCATTGCAAGGCTTGGTATTGGGGTTGATGGTGCTTTACCTCCACGCCAGTGTGCCGGGCCGAGCAGGGCTGATCGCCGTGGTTATCCTGGTATGGCTGGCCTTCTTTGCGTATTGCGAACCCCTGTTCCGCAGTAGCAACTTCGAGCAAAAGCTGAAATGCTGAAAACTGAAATGCTGAAATGAGCAGGCTGTCAGAAGAATTGCGAGGGCGGACAAAACAATATGCTTCGGCTATAATCCGCTTATACGTCCAATTGCCAAAGGCGCGCGATGAAGTTCGCATTCTGGGCAAACAACTGCTTCGCTCTGGCAGCTCGGTTGCCGCCCACGCGCGCGAAGCTTCGCGTGCAAGGTCTGAATCCGAGTTTTGTTCGAAACTGGATGGTCTGTTGCAGGAAGCCGATGAATCACAGTTATGGCTGGAATTGTTACGCGATGATTGTGGAATTTGTGGTAAAGAGATTGATCAATTACTCGGAGAAACAGACGAGTTGCTCGCCATCTTCACCACGATGGTTGCGAAACTTCGGAAACGAGGAGACCAATGAAAACGCTGAAAAGCATGACAAACCAAAGGCTGAAAAGCTGACATGCTGAAAAGCTGAAATATGAGACTGAGCGAAGAATTACGCGGGCGAACCAAGCAATACGCATCGGCGATCATCCGGTGTTATGTGAAGCTGCCGAAAGAGCGCGAAGAAGTCCGGGTGCTAACCGTTATTCGGAAAGCGGATTTAACGCAAAGACGCGAAGTGGCAAGGACGCAAAGGGCAGTGAGGTGCGGAAGATGAGCCGCGGAGGACGGAAGACGGAAGACGGAAGACGAGGACGGAGGGGAGGAGGGGAAAGCTGAAAAGCTGACATGCTGAAATGCGGAAAGGGGACTGCGGGACCAGAGGGCGGAGGACGGAGGACGGAAGACGGAGGACAGCCAGAGCAAAAAGCAGAAATCTGAAACCAGGCGCAGGAATTCATCATTCATCGTTTGCATCCGCATTACCCTCTCTGGTGATGACAGACTCCCCTGGGTTGACAGCATCTGTCAATAGATTACCCTAACCCAATGGGCTACACGCACACGCATTACTACGAAAAAATCATCCAGCGGCAAATTCGCGCCGGTCGGGCCTCGAACAAAAGCGAGGTCATCCATCAAGCGCTGGCCTTGCTGGACGCCGTCACCCAGGGTCACGGCCCCGCCGGCACGAGCTTCCGCAACGCGGATGAACTAGAAGCCCATCTGTTGCAGGCTGGGCCGGCCACAGCCATGACCGCCGAGCGCAAAGCGCGCATTTACGGGCGCTTGAAGCGATGACTTGGCGGACCTCACCGGAGACAGATGAGGATCTGATCGCCGCGCGGGATTTCATCGCCGCGGACAACGAGCAGGCGGCGCGGGATTTCCTGGATGCGGCTTTCGAGACCTTCGACCGGCTGGCACAATTCCCGGAGATTGGTCCGTTGGCCCGCTTCAAGCACCGAGCTCTGAAAGGGGTGCGTTTCTTCGTTCTGGCGCCTCCCTTCAACCGCTGGCTAATTTTCTACAAGCCGGCGGATCAAGGCGTGGAGATCCAGCGCGTCCTCTACGGCAACGTCAACTGGCGGGAGGAGCCGGAACGTTTCTTTTAAGATGAAGCCGAGGCTAAAAGCAACGACATGAGACCACGGACTACAGGACTATGAGACCAGAGGACGGGGACGGGAGGGGAAAGCTGAAAAGCTGAAAACTGAAATGCTGAAAGCAGAAATCTGAAACCTGGCGCAGGAATTCATAATTCATAATTCATAATTCATCATTAACCGACTTCTTCCCGGCTCGTCTTTCGCGTATTCCGCGTATTCAGCGGTTTATTTCTGTCCTGAAGATTCGTCGCAGCCTGCGAAGGATTTAACGCAGAGGCGCAAAGACGCAGAGCGGCCAAGCCGCAACCAAATGGAAAAAGACAGAATCATGGCCGGACAGAATCATGCGGCCCCGCCTCTTATGGTCCTGCCAGCAAGAATTCTGTTTTTGCTCCGCATGATTCTGTCCGGCCATGATTCTGTCGGTCTCCTGGGTTTGCCCACGAAACCCTCGCAGCTTGCGCACAAGTTGGCCTATTGCAGAGGTTCGCAGAGAGGGTTTCTTTTCTCTGCGTTCCTCCGCATTCCTCGGCGTCTCTGCGTTAACCTCCGTTTGGCTTGCGTCTTTGCCACTTGGCGTCTCTGCGTTAACGGCCCTTTTTTCCGGAGCGCGGACATTCTTGTCCGCTTTGGGCATCCAATGTTCATACGAGCACGAAAGAACCAACGCAAAGGCGCAAAGGTGCAAAGGACACAGCGCAGCAAAGCCGCAACCAAAGGCAGGAGGGATTAACCGCGGAACACGCGAAATACGCAGAAGGGGAAGGGCGGAAGACGGAGGACGGAGGGACTAAACACAGATGACGGAAGACGGAGGACGGAGGAGGGAGGAGATCGTGAGTGAGCCAATACTATCATTTCGAGACTTGCATGTTTACCAGGCGGCGTTTGAGCTGCAGCAGCGCATTTTCAAAGTCACAAAATGCTTTCCCAAGGAAGAAGCATTTTCGCTGGCTGACCAGTTCCGGCGGGCTTCCCGGTCGGTCGGAGCCAACATTGCTGAGGCATGGGCCAAGCGCATTTACAGGGCTCATTTCGTCAGTAAACTGAGCGATGCGGATGCAGAGCAAACGGAGACCCAGCACTGGATCGAGACGTCGTTGGCGTGCCACTACCTCAGCCAGGCGGAACGCGATGCCATGATAGCCCAATGCGAGGAGATCGGTCGGAAGCTCGGCAAGATGATGGCTGAGCCTGAAAAATGGTGTCCTCGCTCTTGATCGCCCCATACCGTCCTCAGTCATCCGTCCTCAGTCATCTGTCCTCAGTCCTCCGTCCACCGCCGTCGTTCAGTGAACCAATTCCTTGCTCCCGCCGCTGAACCTGTCGGCGCGCTATGGTGCCTGATGGTCTTGGGTGTGCTTTGGCTGATTTGGCGGCGACAGTGGCAAGGCGCGGTTTGGTTGGGCGTCCCTGCCATGCTGATATTCCTGATCGGCAGCACGCCTTTGGTGGATGCGATGGTAGCGCGGGCGGAAAGACCGTGGGTTGGGGGATTAGAGGACCGAGGACGAAGGGACGGAACACAGATGACGGAGGACGGAGGACGGAAGACGGAAGGCGGAGGGCGGGGGGGGCGGGAGACGGAACACAGAAGACCGAGGACGGAGGAAGACATATCGGCAATCGGAAATGACCCTCAACCCTCAACCCTCAACCCTCAACCCGCTGACGTGGTGGTAGCGCTCGGCGGGGGCTACTATGTCTCGGAGCACGACATGTTCGGGTTTGCGCTAGACGCCGGTGGTAGTCGCGTGCTTACGGCCCTGGAATTGGTTCGCCGGGGAAAAGCCAAGGCTCTGGTTTTGGGTGGCAGCGTGCCGCTCACCGGGAAACCCGGGATGGCAGCAAGCTCGTTGGTCCAGGAGTGGGTTCTGGCCTCGGGCCTGACCACCGTGGCGGTGACCAACCTCGGTCTGTGTGCGAACACGCATGACGAGGCGTTGCGCTTCAAGGAATTGAGCTCGCAGCGCGGCTGGCGCAAGGTGATCCTAGTGACGTCCGCGCTGCATATACCGCGGTCGGTAGCGGTGTTTGCGGCGCAAGGCATCGCCGTGGTACCGGTCGCGTGCGACTTTCAAGCATACGGCGTGCCGCCAGTGCAGGGCGACTTTTCGCTGTTCCCACGCCAGTATAGATTCCACCATCTCGCCCTTTATCTGCACGAGAAAATTGGCTGGTGGGTTTACCGCGCGAAAGGATGGGTGTAACGGGGAAGTCTAAAGTCTAGAGTCTGAAGACCGAAGTCTGAAGTCGGGATTACAGACTGCGGGACTACGGGACTTGGGGAAAATGCTGAAAAGCGGAAAGCAGAAAGCAGGGTCAAAAGTCAAAAGCTGAAACCGCGGAAGAACCCGGCTGCGTATGTGTCGGATTTCCGCGTATTCCGCGTTATGTGGAGCTCCACATAACGCGAATTATGTGGAGTTCGTAATTATGTGGAGTTCGGCTGCCAGAGCCTTGATTTCATTGGGTAGTGGCGGTTAAGA
>Ga0187880_1003543_pt1 | contig 11885 bp, 10 predicted proteins | sample June2016WEW_19_4_FD_132998 | JGI IMG/M metagenome (GOLD analysis project Ga0187880, IMG submission 132998) | Peatland microbial communities from SPRUCE experiment site at the Marcell Experimental Forest, Minnesota, USA - June2016WEW_19_40 | ecosystem: Environmental > Terrestrial > Soil >...
CTGCAGCGCTTCCTTGAAGGTGCGGCCGATGGCCATCACTTCGCCGACGGAGGCCATTTGCGTGCCTAGCGCGGTGTCCGCGCCGGGGAATTTCTCAAATTGCCACTTGGGGATTTTCACGACGACGTAATCGATCGTCGGCTCAAAACACGAGGGCGTTTTGCGCGTGATGTCGTTGGGGATTTCGTCGAGCGTGTAACCGACGGCGAGGCGGGCGGCGATTTTGGCGATCGGGAAACCGGTGGCCTTCGACGCGAGCGCCGAGCTGCGCGAAACGCGCGGATTCATTTCGATCACGACGAGGCGGCCATTCGCGGGATCGACGGCGAACTGAATATTCGATCCGCCGGTCTCAACACCGACTTCGCGAATGATCGCGGCGGCAGCGTCGCGCATGCGCTGATATTCTTTGTCGGTGAGCGTCTGCGCCGGAGCGACGGTGATCGAATCGCCGGTGTGGACGCCCATAGGATCAACATTTTCGATCGTGCAGACGACTACGAAGTTGTCGCGGAAATCGCGCATCACTTCGAGCTCGAATTCTTTCCAGCCGAGGACGGATTCTTCGACCAGCGCTTCGTGCACCGGGCTAATGTCCAGCGCGCGCGCGATGGATTCGGCGAACTCTTCGCGGTTGTAAGCGATCGAGCCGCCTGTGCCACCAAGTGTGAAGGAGGGGCGAATGACGACGGGATAGCCCAATTGATCGGCGAGGCGCAGGGCGTCGGCGACATTGTTCACGAGGGCGGATGCCGGGACATCGAGACCGACCTTGCGGCACGCGTCCTTGAACCACAGGCGATCCTCGGCGACTTTGATGGCACGCAGCGAAGCGCCGATCAGCTCGACGTGATGGCGTTCGAGGACGCCGCTTTCGGCCAGCTCGACAGCGAGATTCAACGCGGTTTGGCCGCCGACGGTTGGGAGCAGCGCCTGCGGCTTCTCTTTCGCAATGATGGATTCGAGCGAGGATTTCGTAAGCGGTTCGATATAGGTGCGCTCGGCCAATTCGGGATCGGTCATGATCGTCGCGGGATTGGAATTCACAAGCACGACTTCGTAGCCATCGGCGCGCAGGGCTTTGCACGCTTGCGAGCCGGAGTAATCGAACTCGCACGCTTGGCCGATGACGATCGGGCCGGACCCGATGATTAGAATTTTCTTGAGGTCGGTTCGCTTGGGCATGGTCGATCAGGCCGTCACGCGCGGGCGCCGGATGTCCCTTTCGCGGAGGACGAGCCGCGGCGCAGTGCGCCGGACAATTTCCAATCGGCCATCATTTTGGTGAATTGCGTGAATAGGTAGCGCGAATCGTGCGGGCCGGGCGAGGCTTCCGGGTGATACTGCACGGAAAACAACGGAAGCGAGCGATGGCGCATTCCTTCGTTGGTCTGATCGTTCAGATTGATGTGCGTGATCTCGACTTCGCTGGACGGCAGCGATTCGGGATCGACGACGAAACCATGATTCTGCGCGGTGATTTCGACGCGCTCGCTCAGAAGATTTTTCACCGGGTGGTTCGAGCCGTGGTGGCCGAATTTTAGCTTGTACGTCTTGCCGCCGAGCGCGAGGCCGCAGAGTTGGTGGCCGAGGCAGATGCCGAAGACCGGCACGCGTCCGACCAGGCCGCGAATGGCTTCGACGGCGTACGTTGCGGGCTCGGGATCGCCGGGACCATTCGAGAGGAAAACGCCGTCAGGCTTTCGCGCAAGGACATCCGCGGCCGAAGCCTTGGCCGGGACGACGGTGACTTCGCAATTGTGATCCACGAGCAGACGCAAAATATTTTGCTTGATGCCGAAATCGTAGGCGACGACGCGGAAGCGCTGCGCTTCTTGCACCGTGCGATCGGGCTCGACACCTTCGTGCCACGGAGACGCGGTGAGTTCGATCGAGCCTTTGGCCCAATCGTAGGACTCGCGGCAAGTAACGCCCGACGCAAGCTCCAGGCCCGCCATCGAAGGGAGCGCGCGGGCTTCGGCGATCAGTTGCTTAGCAGGAGTGCCGTCGGTTGAAACGATCGAGCGCATGGCGCCGGCGCTGCGCAGATGGCGCACAAGCGCGCGCGTATCGAGTCCCCAGATCACCGGGATGTTGTGGCGCGAAAGATAAAGCTGCACGGATTCCGTGGAGCGCCAATTCGACGCCAGCGCGGAAAACTCGCGCACCACGAGGGCTTCAATGTACGGGCGGCCCGATTCTTCGTCGTCCGCATTCGCGCCGACGTTGCCGATGTGCGGATACGTGAGGCAAACGATCTGGCCCGCGTAGCTAGGATCGGTGAAAACTTCCTGGTAGCCGGTGAGGCTGGTATTGAACACGAGTTCGCCGCCGCGCCGCGTACGCGCGCCCGCGGCGCGCCCCTCGAATAGGCGGCCATCCTCAAGCGCCAGGATCGCCGGCCATGTGGCAGATTCCGTCACGTGGTTCTCCCGCGCGTCATTTCGCAAGGCCGTCCGAAGGAGGAATGGAGCCGAAGCGATCCATCGGCCAATACCCGAACACCGCTTTGCCGTAAATCAGGCGATCGGACACGGGCCCAAAAATGCGCGAATCTTTGGAGCTATTGCGATGATCGCCCAGCACAAAATATTCGCCGTCGGGAACACGCAGCGGCCCGAAATTGCCGAGATCGGCGTACTGCGGGGGAACGTAGGGCTCGGTGAGGCGGTGGCCGTCAATATAGACGTGGCCGCGGCGAATCTCGATCGATTCGCCGGGCAATCCGATGACGCGCTTGATGTAAGACAGCGAGCGATCGAGCGGATACCAGAACACGACAACATCACCGCGGCCGATAGGTTCAAAGCGGTAGACAAATTTATTGATGAAGATGCGCTCTTGATCGCTGATCAGCGGCGCCATGCTGGTGCCTTCCACTTTCACGGGCTGGTAAAAAAAGACGATGATGACCATCGCCAGCGCGAGGGCCACAACCACGTCGCGCGTCCACGCGCGCGCTTCGCGACGAAGCGGGAGTGACGGGCGCGGCTCTTCCGGAGGAGCCGCTGTCGGCTGAGCGGAGGTTTCCATAATTTTCGGCGCAAATCATTTATACCATGAGGCGCGGTGCGGCGTCACTGCGTGATGAAGCGAGTGAAAAGGAGATCGAGAGAGGAACGCGCAACAGAAACCTACTGCGGCGAATTTCTCTTCGCAGGGAACAATGTAATGTCGTGGGTCACGCCAAAGGTCCAGCCATAGTGCTCGTCATAGTGATTGATGCCCTTGATTCCGGCGACGTCCCAAGTAAATCCTTCGGCCGAAATATCCAGGCCAAGGCGCGCTTCGCCGCGGCTTTCCGTGCCATAGAGCGCGGGGATTATTTTCCTCGGGGTGTAGCGGCCATTCACTTCGCCGACCAAGTTTACGTGCGCGGTGAGCGGATAGCGAAACGCCGCGCCATAGAGCAATTCATCATTTTGGGAGTAGAGCGCGTTGGGCGAGGTCATGATTTCCATGCCGAGATCGCCGAATGTGTCGAGCCGGCCGAAAGTGCGCTCGATATCGATATCGCTGAAGACGTCGGTGGCGTTGTTGCCGAGGCCACGCGTTTGGTCCGTGTTGGGCATGATGAAGCCGAAGCGCATGGCGAGAGCGGGCCGCCTGTGGCCTTCGCGAAAAAAATGGACCTTCGCGGTAAGCGAGAAGTCGCCGATGTCGCGCGTGGAATTCGGGCCTGTGAGCGCAAGCGTCGGGATAAACGACGCGCCTTGTTGCTTGACGTCCAGGAATTGCTGCGCGATTCCGGCGAGTTCAACTTCCACGGTGCCGCCAACGCCGACGCGCAGGTCCATATCGCCGACTTGAGTGAGATCGCCGGAAAGCCCAGAGAGCGGGTACGAAATATCTTGGAGGAAATCGAAGCCGACGGCGACGCGCGCGGTTCCCGCCGGCATGACTTCGGCGTCAGGCGTTTGCAATGGGCGATCCTGAGCGACGACTGTGTGCAACGGAAACAGAAGTGCTGCGGCTAGGAGGATGCTTCGAGATATGCGCGCAGAAGGAATGCTCACGATTTCGCCAGACGGCATGATGCCGTGACAGAGCGCGCGGCGTCAAGTACGTGCGTGATGCGTTTTCACGCGCGATATTCCCGTTTAGCCCAATGCAAACATGATGGCGGAGAGCGCGGCGGTGACGGCCGTTTCTGTGCGCAGAATATTTTCGCCGAGGGATGCCTCGAGAAAGCCAGAGGACGCCGCGGCGGAGAATTCGGCGTCGGTCCAGCCGCCTTCGGGGCCTATGGCGATCGAGATCGCGCGGGGATTCGCATTCGCAAGGGCGGCCGTTCCCGCGTCCACGGGAATCACGGAGCGCATTGGCTGCGCACCAGGGCGCTCGGAAAGTAGAATGCGGAGGCGATTCCCTTCCCCCGAGCGGAACGCCGATTCGGGCGAAGACATCGGGCGCAGATCGGGGACGCGCAAGCGGCGCGATTGCTGCGCGGATTCGCGGAGAATTCGCTGCCAGCGCTCGGCGCGCCGGGGCGCTGCGCCCACCAACGCGCCCTCGCTGCGCTCGGCCGCCAGCGGGATTATTTCGGAGACGCCCAGCTCCGTGGCTTTTTCGATGGCCCACTCGAAGCGATCCATTTTCACTATCGAGAGCAATAAGGTCACGGCCAAACGCGGCTCGCGCACTTCGAGGCGCTCGACGAGGGCGAAGTCGATTGCTTCGCGCGCCACGCGTTCGATTCGCGCGAGCCACAATTCGTGGCCGTCGCTGAGTTCGTAAAGCTGGCCGGGCTCGGCGCGCAGAACGCGGGACAAGTGGCCGGCGGATTCGCCGCGCAAGGCCGCTGCATTTTCGGCAAATCCATCGACAAAAAATCGCCTGCGCATAGCCAGTATGTTATATCAATTGCATGATGCGAAAGCGCGGAACGTCTTGGGAAAGATTTCTGTTTGCGGCTGCGATTTTTCTTGCGTGCTGGTGTGCGCTTGCGCCGCGGGCACACGCGACGCCTCCGCTGGGCGCGGCGACGCCTGTGATTGTCGATACCGACGCGGGCACCGACGATATGTTGGCGCTGGCGTTTCTGCTGGGGCGCAGCGACGTGCACATCGAAGCGATCACGGTGGTGAACGGGATGGCGCACGTGCCGGCGGGCGCGGCGAATATTCTGGCGCTATTGCAGCTCGCGGGCCATCCGGAAATTCCCGTGTATGTGGGAAGCGCTGTGCCATTGGCCGGGCGCGCTGCATTCCCTGCTGCGTGGCGCAAGACGTCCGACGACCTGCCGGGCGTGGATTTGCCGAAAACCACGGCGAAGCCGCAGGCTGAATCGGCTGTCGCGTACCTGACGCGGCGGCTGAACGACACGAAGCGGCCGGTGCGCATCTTGGCGCTGGGGCCGCTGACCAATCTTGGCGCGGTGCTGCGCCAGGATCCATTCGCTATCCACACTATCGAAGAAATGGTGATCATGGGTGGCGCGGTACGAGTGCCGGGAAATCTGAGCGATGGCGGCGTGTTCAATACCGACAACACGAAGGCGGAGTGGAATTTCTATATCGATCCGCTCGCAGCTTCGATTGTGTTTGGCTCGAAGGCTTCGATTCGATTGATTCCGCTGGACGCTACGCAGCAGGCGCCGATTCGCGCCGATTTCCTGAAGACGCTGACGGATGGTGCGAAGACTCCTCTTGAGAAATTCGCGGCGCAGGTGCTGGCCAGCGACGCGACGTTTATCAAGCAAGGATATTTTTACGCTTGGGACCCGCTGGCGGCTGTGGCGCTGGTGGACGTGGACGCAGTGCAGGTGACGCCGCTGAACATTCAAATCGACATGACCCGAATTCAGCAGGGGCGCACGGTGGAAACGCAAGGCGGAGTTCCGAATGCGCGCGTGGCGCTCACGGCCGACGCTGTGCGATTCCGGCGCGAATTCCTGGCAGCGTTGGCAACAGCGCCTGCGGTGAAGGCGCAACCGCCGGCGGCGGCGCCGGCAGCGAAGACAGCTCCACCAGCGGCAACGGCGCCCGCAAAGCCGACAACCTCGGCGGCACCGGCGGCCAAGGCCGCCTCGCCAGCCGCACCGTCCACTCCAGCGCCGGCACCGGCGATAACGCCAAAGCCGCCCGCCAGTGCGGCACCCACGCCACAACCGAAACCAGCGCAAACTCCGGCCAAGGCGCCACCCACAGGGAGTTTCTAACCGGCAAATTTTAGCCGAAAATATCTTTCACTTTGTCGAAGAAGGAGGTTTCGCGTTCGACGGGGCGATTTTCCACTTGTAGAGTTTGGCCGAGCTGTTCAAGCAAGCGGCGCTGTTCGCGCGTGAGTTTCGCGGGCGTGGCCACGCGAATGTTGACGTACAAATCTCCCTTGCCGCCGCCGTGCGGATCGGGCAGGCCCTTCCCTTTCAAGCGAAAGATCGAGCCGGTCTGGGTGGATTCGGGGATGTTCACGCGCTCCTCGCCGAAAAGGCCGGGGACAACGATTTCGGCGCCGAGCGCGGCCTGCGCCATGCTGATGGGAATGGTGCAGTAGAGATCGGCGTTGCGGCGCTCGAAGAACGGATGCTCGCGAACTTGTAGGACGACGTAGAGATCGCCGGAGGGGCCGCCATTCGGCCCGCGCTCACCTTCGCCGGGCACGCGCAGACGCGTATCGGAATCCACGCCGGGCGGAACGCGCAATTCGATCGTACGCACGCGCTCGACGCGGCCTTCGCCGCGGCACTCCACGCATTTTTCGCGCACCACTTGGCCCGCGCCCTGACACGCGGGGCACGTGCGCGAGATGGCGAAAAATCCTTGTTGATAATGAAGCTGTCCGCGCCCTCCGCATTGCTCGCACGCGGTGACGCCAGTGCCGGCTTTGGCGCCCGTGCCGTTACAGGATTCGCAGAATTCCTGGCGTGGCACGCGAATCTTGGTAGTGAGGCCGGTGGCGGCTTCTTCAAAACTCAATTGCATGTCGTAGCGCAGATCGGCGCCGCGTTGCGTGCGTCCGCGTGAACGGCGGCCGCCGCGGCCGGAGAAAATATCCTCGAAGCCGAAAAAATCGCCGAAGATATCTTGAAATCCCTCGAAGATCGTTTGGTTCATGCCGCCATCGAATCCGCCGCCGGAAAGACCGGCGTGGCCGAAGCGATCGTAGGCTTCGCGCTTAGGCGGATCGGAAAGAACGCTGTAAGCCTCCGTGGCTTCGCGGAATTTTTCTTCGACGTCTTTCTTGCCGGGCTCGTGACGATCGGGGTGCCACTTGAGCGCGGCCTTGCGATAGGCGGACTTGATTTCTTCGGGCGTGGACGTGCGGCTGACGCTCAAAATCTCGTAGTAATCGCGTTTGTGCGCCTGGGCCATGGGGTCCTAGTTCACTTCCTTCGTGGATTGCATATGCCCGCCGGCATCGTGGCCTGCCGGATGCACGGCAACGCGCACGGCGCTAGGGCGCAGGACGCGATCGTGCAAGCGATAGCCTTCTTGCAAAACTTCGATCACCGTGCCATCGGGATGGTCAATCGATTCGACGCGATGGACCGCGAGGTGTACGTGAGGATCGAACGGCTTGCCGGCGGCGTCAATGCGTTCGAGGCCCTGACGCGCGAGCGTGTCCCAAAGCTGCTTGTAGATCAATTCGACGCCTTTGCGATATTCCTCGTAAGCCGGATCGTCGTGGGCCTTCAAAGCGCGCTCGAAGCCATCGAGGACCGGCAGCAAACTTTCGATCACGCGCGACTGGCCGCGCCGGCCTTCTTCCTTTTTCTCGCGCTCGAGGCGCTTGCGATAATTCTCGAAGTCGGCCTGACGGCGTACCAGTGTCTGCGCGAGTTCGTCCTTTTCGGCTTGGAGCTTGGCGAGTTCTTCCGGCGGCGCGCTGGCGTCGGCAGGCGACGGAGTTTCGTTGAGCGGCAAGGCTTCGTCGTCGTTTGGTTTTGCGTCGCGGGCACTCATTCTCGATTAGCTCCTGCCCGGGGCTTCGCTGAATAGGCGAGCCACGTAGGCGACCGCGGTGATGGCACGCTCATAGTGCATGCGCATCGGGCCAAGCACGCCGATCGAGCCCTGCGCTTGATCGAGCCACGCGTACGGCGCGCTGATCAGGGTGAGCTGGCCGCCGCCGGCGCTGATGCCCTCGATGCCGATCTGGACGTGCACGGCTTCAGGCTCGTCAATGCAACTGGAAAGCAGAGCCACCAATTTTTCGCGCTCCTCGATCGCGGCGAGCAATTCGCGCAATTGCGCCTGATCGGCGAAATCCGGAGCGGCGGCAATCTGCGCGGCGCCTTCGACGTGCACTTCAGCCGCTTCATTTTCGCCCAACAGCCGCGGGTCGCAGAGCTCGAGCGCGTTACGCACAAGTTGATCGTAGCGCTCTTGATCGCCGGCGAGACGCGCCAGCAGATCGGCGCGGATTGTCGCCAGCGTGCGGCCGGCATACTCGCGATTCAGATATTCCGCGGTGCGATCGAGATCCTCCTGCGTGAAGGCACGAGCGGGACGCAGAATCTTGTCGCGCGCCACGCCGCCGGCCGAAACAAGCACAGTCACCACGCGGCCATCGGGCAGGAGCATGAAGCGAATGTGCTCGAGCACGGATTTCGCCAGCGACGGCGAAACAATGATGCCCAGGCCGCGCGACATGGAGGCCAGGACGTGACCGGCGCGCTCGGCGACTTCGCCGGGCGTAGTGGCCGCGGCCAACTCGGAGCGAATCCACTCCTGGTCCTCGGGATCGAGTTTGGCCTCCGCGGACACGGCCTGCGCGAAAAATCGGTAACCCGCAGCGGTCGGGACGCGGCCGGCGGAAGTGTGCGGCTGATACAAAAAACCTTCCTCTTCGAGTTCGGCCATCGCGTTGCGAATCGAAGCAGGGCTTAGGGATTCGGGATTGCGCTGCGATATGGCGCGCGAGGAAACCGGCTGTCCGCTTTCAATGTAGGCGTGGACCACCCCAGTCAAAATCTGCTGCTTACGCTTCGAGTTGGGAGCGATTGTAATCATGGCTCGCGATCGGCCACACGGCTACACATCAATTCTAGCATTGTTGTAAAGGGGTTCAACGCGAGGAGCCGTTTAAGTGTCCAGTTGGGCGCGCTGCAGGCGATCGGAATAGTCTACGTAGATAGTCTTCCACTCGGTGTAGAAATCGAGCGCGGCAACGCTGGCTTCGCGATGACCGTTACCGGTGTGCTTTGTGCCGCCGAAGGGCAGATGCGTTTCGGCGCCGATGGTGGGAGCGTTCACGTAAACGATGCCGGTGTGCAGATCGCGCGTGGCGCGCAGCGCGGAATTGATGTCGCGCGTGTAGATGGATGCGGAGAGGCCGTAGGCGACGCCGTTGGCGATTTCGACGGCCTCGTCGAGCGTATCGAAGGCGACCAGCGAAATCACAGGGCCGAAAATTTCCTCTTGCGCGATGCGCATGGCGGGCGCGCAATCGGAGAAAATTGTCGGCTCGTGGAACCAGCCCTTGGCGAAGGGCGGCTTCTCGAGGCGATGGCCGCCGGTCGTGAGCTTGGCGCCTTCGTTGCGGCCGATCTCGACGTACTCCATCACTTTTTTGAGCTGAGCTTCGTTGATCAGCGGGCCGACTTCGGTGGCAGCGTCAAGGCCATCGCCCACGCGCAAGGATTTGGCGCGATCGGCCAGGCGATCGCGAAATTCGCGATACACGCCCTTCTGGACGACGATGCGGCTGGTTGCGGTGCAACGCTGGCCCGCGGTGCCAAACGCGCCCCAGACGGCTCCATCGAGCGCCAGGTCGAGGTTTGCGTCGGCCATGACGATCATGGCGTTCTTGCCACCCATTTCGAGATGGCAGGGCTTGAAATCGCGCGCGCACGCCAAGCTGACCGAGCGGCCCGTTTCGGTGGAGCCGGTGAAGCTGACGGCGGCGACATCTGGATGCGCCATAAGCGGCGGGCCGAGTTCAGCACCGCTGCCGTGGACGAGGTTCACGACTCCGGCGGGAATGCCGGCTTCGGCGAGAATCTCAACGAGGCGGCTGGCAGAGAATGGAGTTTCCCTGGCGGGCTTCAGGACGACGGTGTTGCCCGCGATCAGAGCGGGCATCATCTTCCACGACGGAATCGCCATCGGGAAGTTCCACGGCGTAATGAGGCCGCACACACCGAGAGGCTGGCGCACGGACATGGCGATTTTGTTGGGCAACTCGGAAGGCGTGGTCTGGCCGAAAAGGCGGCGGCCTTCGCCGGCCATGTAGTAGGTCATGTCGATGGCTTCTTGGACGTCGCCGCGCGTTTCGGCCGACACTTTTCCCATCTCAGAAGTCATCGTGCGCGCCAATTCTTCTTTGCGGCGAACCAGGGTTTCGGCGGCGCGGAACAAAATTTCGGCGCGCTTGGGCGCAGGAACCAGGCGCCACGTTTTGTACGCTGCGCTCGCGGCGTCGACGGCGGCGCGGACATCCTGCTCATCCGACGATGGGAAAATTCCGAGTAACTCATCGGTGCTGGCAGGATTGCGATTTTCAAACGTGCGGGCGGAACGCGATTCGATCCACTCACCATTGATGAAGTTCTTGAAGTTTTGAGGGAGCACTGCGGCACTCATCGCGCTAACGGAGCTGAGTATCGCTCTGAATCGAAGCTGAAGGAGACTGCGCCGATGGAGACTGGGCCGCTGGCGCGTCGGGCGTGGCAAGCGGCGTGGGGGCGCCTTTGCCGGCTACATCGGAGCCGAGGCCCAGACGCTGCAACGTGGGGGCGTCAATTTTTCCGGTTGGGGCAAGACCCTGGGCGGCTTGGAAGCGTTTCATAGCGTCGATGGTGGCGGCGTCCCATTTGCCGTTCGGATCGCCTTGATAGGCGTTCTCGCGGGCCAGGGCGGTTTGAATTTCCGTAATGCGATCGGGCGTTGGCGCGATTTGGCCGCGGGGTTCTCTCGGATGATGCTTTGCGTGACTACCGTGCGCGGCGCTGTGAGATGCGGTCGTGGCCGGTTTGTGGGCTGGCGGCGATGCCGGCGTCTGCGCAGATTGAATCGCTGCGGCGGGCAGAGCGCACGCCACGAGCAGCGCCAGGGGCAACGTGAGTCGATTGCTACGCGTCATCGATAAATTCTACCTCACGACGGCCCGCAGTTACTGCCCGGGCGCGGGTACTGCTCCCGCCAGCAACACGGTGAGCAGGTCGTCGGTCTCGCCGTGGCGAATTACTTTGAACAAGATGTCTTCGCCGGGCTTCAGCGATTCGGTGGCGCGGCGATAATCGGCCACCGAAGTGACGGGCACATGATTAATTTCGACGATCACGTCGCCACGCACGAAGCCCAGGTCTTCGCCAAACGTGGCGGGATCCACTTCGGTGACCAGTACGCCGCGCTGACCGGTGTAGTCAAGGCGTTTCGCGCGATCCGGCGTGAGCTCGGCAAGATGCACGCCGAATAATGCCGGGGTCTCTTGTTGCGCGCCGCCTTTGTGGTCGCTATCGCTATCGGTGTCGTCGGCATCATCGTCGGGGACAATCTTGGTGCGATCGGCGACCGTGACCGACGCATTGTGCTGGGCTTTATCGCGCACGTAGTCGATGCTGACTTTATCGCCCACGGACGTGGCCGCGATGGGATTCACCAAGTCGTTTCCGTTGTGCACCGGGTGGCCATTGACGGCGGTGATCACGTCGCCGGCTTTGAGTCCGGCTTTTTCGGCCGGGCTGCCCGAGGTCACAGATTGCAGCACGATTCCGTATGGCGCGCCGAGTTCCTTGAGGACGATCGGATTGCTGCTCTGGCCATCGGTGAAACTGACGCCGATGGAACCGCGCGTCACGCGCCCATTTTCGATAATTTGATTGTAGACGCCGATGGCCGTGCTCGATGGCATGGCGAAGCCCACTCCTTCGTAACCGCGTCCGCCGGTGATGATCGCGGTGTTGATGCCGACCACTTGACCAGCACGATTTACCAGCGGGC
>Ga0187880_1003551_pt1 | contig 11866 bp, 9 predicted proteins | sample June2016WEW_19_4_FD_132998 | JGI IMG/M metagenome (GOLD analysis project Ga0187880, IMG submission 132998) | Peatland microbial communities from SPRUCE experiment site at the Marcell Experimental Forest, Minnesota, USA - June2016WEW_19_40 | ecosystem: Environmental > Terrestrial > Soil > Wetlands...
GCAACACCAACCGGCAGCTACCGCTGTCGGTTGTCTGCTTCTTGACTGTCAGGCTGAGTGGATTTTCAAACCGGTGGTTTTCATCCACATTCCCGCCACCGCTGACAGATAGGCACCCGATTGCGACCCTAAAGCCACCCTAAAGCCACCCCAATGCGACCCCAAAGCCACCCCAAAGCCCGGAGAAAGGCGCCTCAAAGCCGGTTAAGGCCAAGGCACGCCGGGGTGCTTCTTTTGGAGCGCGGGTTTGAGCTTCGGATAGCTGTTGGCGCGGAACGCGGTCCAGTTGGAGGTGGCTTCGAGCCGTTTGCCGTCGGGCGCGCAGAGCCAGAGCTTCACCGGCACATGGCCTTCGCAGACGAGCGGATGCGCCTTTAGCGCAAAACACTCGTGGAGCTTCACTTGCAGCTCGGGGGAGCGCGGCTGGCCTGCCTCATCACGCGGTTGCTCGGGATATTGAAGCTTCACTTTCCGGCCATCCGGCCAGGGAATGCTCGTGGGCGCCAATTCGTCGAGCCAGCCGAGCTGTTCCCGGGCCAGGGCTTGGAGAAAGGCGTCATGCAGCGGCGTGGCCTGCGCTTCCTTGGCCAGGGTCAACCCCGAAAACGCCCGCGCCAGGCAACCAGTGATCGCCGCCTCGTCGAAGGGTGGGAATTCCAGCCCCGGCATCGCCGCCACCACCAGGTTCACGCGGCTGATGAACTGCTTCAGCTCGTGGTTGAACAGCGGCAGCTCGAAGTAGCCCTTGCGATACGCCTCCGCCAGGCATTGGCCGGACGCCTTCGGGTCCACCTCGCGCTGGTGCTCGTGATGGATGACCAGGTCCCGAAGGCGGACGAGTTTCACCGCGGCGACGCGCTTGTGGGTGCGGTCGTATAGGTGCTCGACCTGCGCGGTGACCTGCTCCGGGAAGGTCTCCTCGATCCACTCGCGTTTCACCGCGCTGGCGAGCCCGAGCAGGGTCAGGTTCTCCGAGCCGCGCCCGGTCACCTCGCGAATGGTCGCCGCGACGAACAGGGGTGCGGTTTGCACAACGCTCTCGCGCATCAACGTGCCGTGCCGCCCTTCGGTCAAATCACACTCCAGCGTCCCCTGGTCGTGCCGGAGGCAGAGCTGGTCAATGAAGCCGGTCATGAGGCAGCGGGGGAGGGGATCGGCGTGTTGCGTGTTGCGTGTTGCGTGTTGCGTGTCGGATCCATCCATTGTTCTCGAATCGCCATCCTCGCCCCTCACCAGGCCCTGCTGCCGCGCGATCTGCATGATCTGCTCGAAGGTCTGCTCGACCTGGCGTGCCGTCTGGGCGTGGATGCCGTAGCGGCGGCAGGTCTCCACGCTAAAGCTGTTCTTCCGGGCAAACTGATAGGCGCGCATGAGCGTGTAGAAGTCCGATTCCTGGCTCGCCTCGAATAGCTCGCGCGCTTCCTGGATGTGCTTGTCGTCGCGGCCAAGGCGCATCAGCAAATCGCGCCCGCTCACCAGCGCGGCGCACAACGCCGCCGCCGGCACGCAGCCGAATTTGGCCGCCTCCACCAGTATGCGCGAATAGCGCGGATGCATCGGCAGCTTGAGCATCTGCTGGCCGATAGACGTCAAGTCCGGCTCGATTGACGATTTACGATTTACGATTGACGCGTCCGGCTGCCTCTCGGCTCGTAAATCGTAATTCGTAATTCGTAAATCCCTAAGGGCTCCAAGTGTCATCAGCAACTGCTCCGCCCGTTCGACCGCCTGCGGGTCGGGCTTGTCCAGCCAGTCAAACTCCGCGGCGCGTTTGATGCCGAGGGAGTGCAGCAGCAACACCACCTCGGCGAGGTCGCAGCGCTGAATCTCGGGGGTGTTGCGCTCGGGCCGGTTCAACTGGCCGCTTTCGGTCCAGAGCCGGTGGCAGGTGCCCGGGGCGGTGCGTCCGGCGCGGCCTTTGCGTTGCTCGGCGGAGGCCCGGCTGATGGGCTCGAGGAAGAGTGTGCCGATGCCGCGCTCGGCGTCGTAGCGTGCGACCCGTGCCAGGCCGCCATCGACCACGTGGCGAATGCCGTCAATGGTGACCGAGGTCTCCGCGACATTCGTGGCGACGACGACCTTGCGCAGTGGGTTCGGCGCGAAGGCGAGGTCCTGTTGCTCGGGCGGCAAGTCGCCGTGCAGCGGGATGAAGGCGAGCCGTTCGTTGGCGCGGATGGCCCGGGCCGCGCCAATGGTGGCGTTGATCTCGCCCATGCCGGGCATGAAGACCAGGATGTCCCCCGGCTCGCCGGAGTTGACGATCTGCTCGACGATGTCGGCGGCTTGTTCGGTGATTGGCCGCTCGTCGTGCTGACTCAGATAGCGCACCTCCACCGGGAAGCTTTGTCCCTCCGAATGCAGGATAGGCGTCTCGCCTGTCCCATCCTCGTCCGCCAGATACTCGGCCACTGGTTCAGCTTCGAGCGTCGCCGACATGACAGCCATCTTCAGATCGGGACGCTCTGTGCGCTGCAGGCGTTTGACCAGCGCCAGCGCGACGTCGCTCAGCAGGTTGCGCTCGTGGAACTCATCGAAAATGACGACGCCCACCTCTGAAAGGGTGCGGTTGTCTTGCAGCCAGCGTAACAGAATCCCTTCGGTCACGTAGCTGATGCGTGTCCCAAGGCCAGTCTGGTCATCGAAGCGTATCTGGTAGCCGACCTCCGCCCCGAGCTTGCACTGCCGTTCCCACGCGACCCGGGCGGCCACTGTCCGCGCCGCCACACGCCGGGGTTGCAGGACGACGATCTTCTTATCCCCGGCCATCCCGGCATCCAGCAGCATCTGGGGGACCTGGGTGGTCTTGCCGGAGCCAGTCGGCGCGACCAGCACCAGCCGATTGCCAATGCGCAGCGTCTCGACGATCGGCGAATGGATTTCCCAGATGGGAAGGGAAGCGGAACTCACGGATACAGGAGCACCAAGGCCAGGAGAGTGATAACCAGCATCAAACCGCTGGGCATGAACTTCTTAGTCTTGGAGAGTCGGATCGCGAATACGACCAAGAGCGCCACCATGATTACCTCCGCCAAACCCCGAGCGAAACGTGGGGCCAACAGCCCCGGGATCGTCGTCAGGATCAGCGCGGCAGCCGACACGGCGGACGTGATCAGCGACACCTTGCTGCCGGCCTTCAGAAACCCTATCAGTCCGCCGACCAATAACAGCACGATGTAAATCCAGAGCACAGTATGAGGGTGCATATTTTCTTTGTAGGGGGAATGTAGCCGCAAAGCAGCAGAAGGGACACAAGGAAATGCGCCGGAGCCACAAGTGCCCTCGACCTCCCCCTGCCCGCGAGCTTCAGCGTCCCTTATTTGACTCCTTACAAGAACTGACGTATCATCCGCTCAGGCTGCCGATTTATGGCCTGTGAAGAATGATTATTTTATGCCTGGTCCGCTCCGAGTATTGATGGTCGAAGATTCCGTGGATGACACGCTGTTGATTGCCGCCGAACTCGAGCGCGGAGGGCTGGACCCGGTTTACGAGCGCGTGGAGACGGCGGCCGCCATGCAGGCGGCACTCGAAGTGCACAACTGGGACCTTATCATCTGCGACTACTCGATGCCGCACTTCGACGGCCCGGCAGCCTTGGCGATCTATCAGCAGACGGGGTTGGACATTCCCTTCATCAGCGTCTCCGGCACCGTGGGCGAGGAAACCGTCGCGGAGATGATCAAGGCGGGCGCGCACGACTACGTCATGAAGCACAACCTGGCCCGGTTGGTGCCGGCGGTAAAGCGCGAGTTGCACGCCGCGCAGGAGCGGCGGGACCGAAGGCAAACCGAGGCCGCTTCTGCCTACCTGGCCTCGATTGTCGAGTCCTGCGAGGATGCGATCATTGGCAAGACGCTGGACGGCATCGTGGTGAGCTGGAACTCGGGCGCGGAGCGCATCTACGGCTATAGCGCCGCCGAGATGATTGGGCGTTCGATCTCCCTCCTGATCCCGTCCTATCGGCCCGCAGAGCTGCCGGAGATCTACGAGACCATCAAGCAGGGCAAAGGGGTGGACGGATTGGAAACGGTGCGCATTCGGAAGGACGGAACGCCGGTGGAGATTTCGCTTACTATCTCACCGATCAAGGATGCCAGCGGCCGGGTGGTAGGGGCTTCGACGGTGGCGCGCGACATTGCGCGCCGCAAGCAGGAGGAGAATGAGCGGCTCGGTTTGATCAAGGATCTTACGTCGGCCTTGGCTCACGTCCATCTTGGATCGGGCAGTGGCGCTGCTGTCCCCAGCTACAGCCAGTCCGCATCGCGGTGACCCGAGGAGCTTATCACTGCCACGAACACGACGGCCTCGGGAAGCGATCCGGGGTTGGGCGGTGTGCCGCAGCGCTTCTACCGCATCTATCTGGCGCGCTGACCGGTCTCAACGGCTGGGCCAATCAAACACTACCGTGGCATCCAAGTCGTCCCACTTGTTGCCTATTCTGGTTTTTGGGGTCACTCGCCCGGTATATTGCAGCACCCGGTGCTGGCCATCCTTTTCGAGCGTGAAGAATAGCGGATCGACGAGTCGCGCGATGATCAGGCTGGTTGGCTCCATCTTGATTATGACCGCCCGCCGGCCCTGCGAGGTTGTTTCCGATTCCTTTACGAATGTGAACCCTACCGTCTCCCTGCGCGGCACAACCACATAGCGGCACTTCACCTTTTCGCCGTTCGACAGCTCACACCAATGGGACAAAAGAAACGTCGCAACCATGTCGCTGGTCAGGCTGTCGTTACGCAATGCCTCGGTGCTGGTTTTGGGTTTACTGCCTGACGCGAGGTCTTTGGTGTACTCAAACAGGAGCGCGCTCTTGACCGGACTGCCCGCGTCGCGTTGGACCTTGACAGCACCCGCCGCGCCGATTTGCGTTTCGTCGAGAGCGTACGAGACCAGGTCATCGCCGTCATAGACAATGCGTTCGCGCGCCGCCGGCTTGCCATCGGGATAGGTGTATTCGCGCAGGACATTCACCCTGAAGCCGGACCGCGTCGCCACGCGCTTGAATTTGAAGAGCACCTGCTGCTGGCCGGAATCCTTCGCGTAAATTGTGCCGGGCAGCAAATTCGGCTCTTCGTATTTCAACCTGGTGCCGTTGGCATTCGTAGAATCCCCGGCACAGGTTGTCTGGCTGGCCCATCCGCCAATCAGGACCGCAGCCATCCCAATCGGCAATAGCCTTGCCCAAGATCTGGCGCTCATCGTGTTGCAGAACTTCATGGAGACATAGGTGTCGGAGTTAGGTTTGTTAGGCAGCGCATATACAGCGTTCCTGCGTTTGAGGCCAGCGAATTCTCTGGCCAAAGACCGCCCGGCGGTTACGCTGCACAGCAGCCTTATGAACACGGAACAACTCTACCAGGAACGCCTCAACCGCTACATCACCACGATGCGCAACGAGAAGCCGGACATGATTCCCCTCCGGCCCTTCGTCGCCGAGTTCACGGCCAAATACGCGGGCTATACCTGCCAGGAGGTCGCCCACGATTACAACAAGGCGTTCGAAGCGGCCATCAAGACGGCCAAGGACTTCGGCTGGGAGGCCGTCGTGCCGAACATGGTCTATGTATGGACGGGGCTCGCGCAAGCGGTGGGGCTGCGCTATTACGGCATCCCCGGCATCAATATCCCGCATACGACCGGCTTCAACTATATAGAACCGCCGGAGGACCAGGCGTGGATGCGCGCAGATGAGTACGACGCGCTCATTGATGACCCCACGGCGTTCCTTTACAACGTCTGGCTCCCCCGCGCTTCTACCGAGGTCAGCAAGATCGGCGGCCCATCCACTTACCGGAACAACCTCTCGTTCGTGAAGGGCGCCATGGCGATGCTTTCTTATTTCTACGCCTTCGGCCCCCAGATCGCCCGGCTCCGCACCGAGTGCGGCACCGCCTCGGCTATCGCGGGCATCTTCAAGGCGCCTTTCGACATTCTCGCCGACAAACTGCGCGGCTATGTCGGCCTGACGATGGACATGGCGACGCAGCCGGACAAAGTCCTCAGGGCCTGCGAAGCGCTCATGCCCCATCTGTGCCACGTCGGCCTGACGACTGCCGACCCGGGCAAGCAAGTCCCCATCGGCTTCTGGATGCACCGCGGCTGCGTGCCCTTCGTCAACCCGAAGACGTTCGCCTCCCACAATTGGCCGACCCTCAAGCCCATTATCGAGGAGTTCTGGAAGAACGGCCACCAGACCTTGTTCTACGCCGAAGGCAAATGGCACCATCACTTCGACGCCTTCCGCGAACTGCCCGACCGCAGCATCGTCTTCCACTGCGACCAGGACGACATCTTCCACGCCCACCGCAAGCTGCACGACAAGTTCGCCCTCAGCGGCGGCATCCCCAATGTGCTGCTCAGCTACGGCAAACCGGACGAAGTCCGCGCTTTCTGCCGGCGGGTCATTGACGAAGTCGCCCGGGACGGCGGTTACATCATGGACGCCGGCGCCATCATGCAGGACGATACCAGCGTCGAGAATATCCGCGTGATGACCCAGACGGCGCGCGAGCACGGCGTTTATAGCGCGGGCAGCTACAAGGCGCCCGTCTCTACACCGCCCTGCGAATTGCCGGCGTCGGTGGCCGACCGTCAGAAGCTCAACGGCATGAAAGGCCGGCCGCAGCCGCGTGTGCGGCCCGGCGTCTGTTTTCCATGGGAGCAGCGCGTCAAAGAGCTCCCCGAAATCACCGGCAGCCCCGAACTTATCCGCAAGATCTGGGAGGACATTGACGCCTTCGGCAATATGTACATCTGGCAACTGCTGCTGAGCTTTTAGCTAACGTGTAGGGCTGCCCGTCCTTTCCTGGTGCCGAAACGGTAAGGGCGCGTCCCACTCATTCCGGGCGAAGTCAGGGACGCGGTGGAACGCGTCCTTACCAGGCGATCTCACCGCCAGAAGTAGTGCCACTGGTAGCCCAACTCCTTGTTCTGGTCGGGGGCGAGCGTGAGGTTCCACGTGATGCGCCCGATGCCGTTGAAGGAATTCCACCAGTAGGGCCAGCCATACCAATTCCACCAGTAGGGATAATCCCCGCCGGCGAGGTAGTCGCCGTTCTCAAACATGTTCATCTTCTCGACCTTGCCGTCAGCCTCGGCGCTGTCGGCGGCGCCCAGCACATAGCGGGTGATTTCCAGCTCGGCCGGCTGTGTCCGGTGGCTGGTGACGGTGATCTTGCCGGCGAGGTCGATGCGCGAATAGCGATTGCCATTTTCCTCCATGGCATTTGGCGTGCGCTTGCTCTCGACATCGCTCTTCTTGACCTGGACATCCACTGCGGTGGTGATGGGCAAATCCACGCTCGCGCCGGTCGAGGTGTAGGTCATCATGCCTTGCGCCAGCACCCGGCCCTGCCGGATGATCAACGCGGGGGCGGTCGTCAGGGGATACTTGCTGTTATTCGTGAGCCGGATCTTGTGCATCACCTTCGGCGCGCTTAACAGCCGGGCCAGCTCACGCTGCTGTTCGTTGTTCAGGTTGGCGCGGACCGCCGGCGGCGGGGCGAAGGGGAGTTCGAGGGTGAAGACGTCCTTGTAAGGCAAGGTGAACTCAGCAATCGGCAGCACCATCCGCTCGCCCCGTTTGAGGGTTACGTGCTGCACGTTGAAGACGAACAAATCCTCGCTCTTGCCGGCCTCGCCGATTTCCGGTCCGAGTTCGCCCGCCAGGCCCGGCCCGGGCGCCGCGCGAGAGTCACTCGCGCGCATGCTCTGCGACATGATGGCATTGCTGAAATTGGAATCGAGCGGACCGTTGCGCCCGCCAGTGTCGGTTCGGAAATACTGCGACAACTGCGCCAGGGTTTGCTGCAAGGCAATCGGGTCAATCGTATCCTTGAAGGCAAAGGACGGCACGCCGATGACGAGATTGACCGACACATCCTCCAGGTCGGCCAACTCGTTGAGCAGCGTCGCTTGCAGCTTCACCGCCGCCTTGCCGTCGCCGTCAATCTCTGCCTTGTAACTCGGAATCCAGCGCACCCCCTTTTGCAAATAGAATAGGCCCACGTTGGCCGTCTTGGCCGGTTTGGCGTTGCCCCAGTCGAGCTTCAGCGTCAGCAGGGTGCGAAACTCCTCGTTGGCCGCCGCCGGCTTGTGCGCCTGCTTGAAGGTCACGTCTTGAATGCGATCAATTGCGAGCGCCTTCACCCCTTCGGCGGTCTGGAGCAGGATGAGGTTGCCCTTTTCGGGAAGCCGCTCGCCCGTGTTCGGCGGATTGGTCGCCGTCTGCTCCTCCGCACTGCGCGCCGGCACACCGAGGATCGTGGCGGCATAACGGTTGGTGCCGGATTCGGCAATGATGACCTCGGCGCCGATGTTCGCTTCGAGGAGTTCGCGAACGCTCAGCGCGGTGCGCTCCACCAGCACCCGCTTTTGGCTGGCGACCACGCTGGTGAGTTTGGCTCGCTTTTCCGCCGAATACGGCCAGAACGTCCCGATGACCGGCGCGGGCAGATAGTCCATCACGACATTGCCGTGCCCATCGGTCGGCATCTCGCCCTCGTGCGCAACAAAGGCATGCCCATCTTTGAACACCGTGATTTCCTTAATGGGCAGTTTGCCGAACGTGCTTAACGGGGCGGCCTTTTCGTCAGCGGAAGCGGCGAGGGTCAAGACCTGCGCCACGGCGAGTGCCGAGGCGCACCACCTGCTGAATAGTCCAGTAGTCATGCGCCCAGGCTAACCGGAGGGCGCGGTGGACGTTGTCAGAGGCGCGTAAAGATGCTGTAAAAGATTTGTTTGCCCTCTATGAACTCCACCGTCAACGCAATGGCGCAGCGCGGCAGAGGCGAGACGGTCTCATGAGCCAAACGAGGGTAGGCGAGCGTCTGCGCGAACCCAGACTTCGCCAGCAAATGGGGCTCGCGTGGACGCTCGCCCTCCCGAACGGTCTATCGGCCTACGACAAGTATATCGAGCATCCCCGGACCGCCATCGCCGCCCCGCTTGCCACCTTTCCTGCCGCCGTCGGGTTGAGCTCCATCTGCCGAAGGAGTTGGCTCCGTGGTGATCACAATGATCTGGTTGCGCTTGGTGTCCAGCGTGCAAGTCTTCGCGCGTGATTTGGTTTGAACCGTCTGCTCCACCTCGAAGCTGGTCGGGCTGGTTTCCTTAATGATGGTCAGCGTACCATCACCCTGCGAACTGAAGGCTTCCATGGTGTTGGGATTGAAGCCGCCGCCGTCGGTGCCGCGACCGATAGGGACGGTGGCGAGGATCTTGCCGTCGTCGGCGTTAAGCACGACACAGGTTTGGGGGTCGTGGCACATGGCGAACAGGATGTGGTTCTTGGCGTCGAAGCCCAGACCAGCCGGCCCGCCGCCCTTGCCAGCGATGTCGTAGTGCGCCGTTACCTTGAGGGCCTTGACATCAACCACGGCGATGTTGTCCTTGTCTTCGAGGCAAACATACAGGTGGCCTTGGCCGTCGCTGGCGGCTTGCTCCGGCGCGCCGCCTAAGTCAATCGTGCCGACCACGGAGCCGTCCTTGGCGTCAATGACGGTAGCGTTGGGTTGGCTGTGACTGAGGACGTAAATGCGTTCCGTCAGGGGTTCGAACACGATGCCGTCGGGCCGTCCCTGCACCTCAATGGTCTTGATAGTTGCGAGGGTCTTGGAATCCCACATCACGACCGGGCTGCTGCTGCAGAAGCCGTGGTGGGACTTGGGATCCACTGCGACGCCGCGCGCTCGGGCATTGGGAATGGCGCCCGCCGACTTGAGGGTTTCGAGGTCAAAGACCAGGACTTCACTGCCGCGGGGGACATAGAGACGGCCGCCATCGTTGTCGGCATAAACGTAGTCGATTCCACCGGTGCCCATAGTCTGGGTGGATTTGACGACCTTGTAATTTTGGGCGGCTGGGGCTGATTGGGCCAAAGACACGGCGACCAAGGGGATTAATCCGATCGAGGCAACCCCACCCCCGAGACTGGCAATATTTGTCTTCATAACATTTTATCTGGCGTGGTGGTTGGCCGCCCGTCGTGGACCGGCTAACCGTGCTTGGCAGGATACCAGAGGCCGGACGCTACAGCAAGACGCTCCCAGTTCTTCATCCGACTCCGTGGCACTTGACTTGCTGGCTTGGTATTGGAATAATCGACGCTGTCGTATGCCGGAAAAGTGCAGTGCCAAAAGCAAACGGTTGACGCGCAAAGAGACGCGCGAACTGGATGTAAAGATTTCCTTCCTGGAGGGGTTGGTCCGCCGTGATGCGCAATATGTGGAGGCGTTGCAGATCCTGGGAGATCATTACACCCAGCGTGGAAGATTCGACGACGGCCTGAAGGTGGACCAGCAGTTGTCCCAGCTCCAGCCGCACAGCCCGATTGTCTTCTACAATCTCGCCTGCAGCCATTCCCTCACTGGGGAGCTGAACCAGGCGGCGTCGGCCCTGGAAAGGGCGCTGGCCCTCGGCTACCGCGATTTCACCTGGCTGGCCAAAGATCCGGACCTCCACCAACTCCGTCAGCATCCGCTCTACCGCAGCATCGAAAGCAAGATCCGGAAGATCAAGGTCGAGATCGCTTGAATGTCACCGTCCACGGTCGCTCCCGTCATTACCGCACCGTGACCTTTGACGTCCGGGGCAATGCCGTTCTGCTGATTGAGCAGCGGCTCCTGCCGCACGAATTCCGCATTGTTCCCGCCCGCGACTTTCGCCAGACCGCGCGGGCCATCAAAGACATGATCGTGCGCGGCGCGGGCGCGATTGGCGCCACCGCGGCTTACGGGCTTGCCCAGGGCGCGCGCGCGTTCCGGGGACGCGACCTGGCCAAATTCCTGTCCCGCGTCGAGACAGTCTTCCAGACGCTCAAAGCGGCGCGGCCCACGGCAGTTGACCCCGTCAACGCCATGAACTTCGTGCGAGAAGCCATGCGCGCCGGTCAAACGGTCGAGGAACAGCAAGCGCTGGCACTGGCGGCGGCGGAGGAGTTTGCGAACGAGGATGTGCAGCACTGCGAAGCCATCGGGCGGCATGGCGCCAAGCTGATTCGCAATGGCATGAACGTCCTCACCCACTGCAACGCCGGCTGGCTGGCCTTCGTCGATATCGGCAGCGCTACCGCGCCTCTTTACGCCGCACAAGCGCAGGGGCGGGAGTTTCACGTCTATTGCGACGAGACTCGCCCGCGTTCCCAGGGCGCGACGCTCACCGCGTGGGAACTCGCGCAGCAAGAGGTTTCCCACCAGGTCATCGCCGACAACGCCGCCGGCCACCTGATGCAGCGGGGTAAGATCGACCTGGTGATTGTAGGCAGCGACCGCACGCTGGGCCGCACCGGCGAAGTCGCAAATAAGATCGGCACTTACACGAAGGCCGTGCTGGCGGCGCGGCATGGAATCCCGTTTTACGTCGCGATCCCACTGTCGAGCATTGACTGGAAACTGAAGTCCGGGTTCGACATCCCGATTGAAGAGCGGGACGAGAGCGAAGTGCTTGGCGCGTGGGGTATGGTGGAAGGAGCATCAGGGGGAGTCCGAGCTTCGCGCCCGGCAGGGCGTATGTATATGCGCGTTGCCAACCCGGGCAGTGGGGCCTTGAATCCGGGCTTTGATGTGACCCCGGCGGAATTGATCACGGGGATCATTACGCCGGCGGGGATTCTGAAGCCGCAAGACTTGTGGGCGCGGCGGCGCGATCTGGGCGGGTGAGTCGCGGATCGGCGTCGAGGCGGCAGCCAACGCAGCGCGGCAAAGCTGCAACCGAGCTGCGCGAAGCCGAGATGACAACCCCGGCAGAGGTAAATCTTCGGCAGACCTGCTTCAGGGAGGGGATTCAAGCTGGGGCACAGAGGATTTTGCGGAAGTCTGGGTGCAAGGAGTAGACCCAGATGTCCTTGAGCGGACCGATTTGACAGTGC
>Ga0187880_1003556_pt1 | contig 11850 bp, 9 predicted proteins | sample June2016WEW_19_4_FD_132998 | JGI IMG/M metagenome (GOLD analysis project Ga0187880, IMG submission 132998) | Peatland microbial communities from SPRUCE experiment site at the Marcell Experimental Forest, Minnesota, USA - June2016WEW_19_40 | ecosystem: Environmental > Terrestrial > Soil > Wetlands...
AGGCTGTCGCCGAAATCCGCGGCAGGCTGGAGCGCGCCTGGGTCTCCACGGTCCACGGCTTCAGCGCGCGCCTGTTGCGCGAGAACGCCGTCTTCGCGGGAGTCGACCCGGAGTTCCGCATCGTGGAGGGGAACGAAGCGTGGCGCATGCAGCAGGAATCCATCGCCGCGGCCATCGATGCGCTGTTCGAAGAGCGCCCCGCTCCGCTGCGGGCGCTGATCCGCGGCCTGTCTTCGTTCGAATTCGAAGAGGCGGTTCTCTCGGCCTACGACGCCATGCGCGGAGCGGGCGTGCGGGTCGAGGATCTCGCCGACTACGCCATCCCGCAAGGCGTTACGACCGGCCAGATCGCCGCCATGACGAACGCGCTTCGCAACCAGCCGGTGACGGCCTGGAGCGACGCGCAGCGCCAGCACCTAAACTCTATCCTGGAGGGCGCGGAGCGCATTGCGACGGCGACGGGGCCGCTGGAAGCGCTGCGCGCGATCGAAGGCTCTTCCGCCAATTTGACGAAGTGCAAGAGAAACACTGCCGCTTACGACCAGGTAGTCCAGTTGCGCGACCGGATCAAGGAGCTGAAATACTCCCTGATTACCGCTTTCTACGCGCCACAGCGCGAGCTGCTGATCGATATTCTGCGCCGCTTCGACCACCAATACCGCGAGCGCAAACGGCAGGCGGGGGCGCTGGACTTCGCCGACCTGGAGGAATTCGCGGTCCGTTTGCTCGTGGAACACCCCGACACGCGCGCACGCCTCCAATCCCAGTTCGACCACATCCTGATGGATGAGTTTCAGGACACCAACGGGCAACAGGCGCAACTGCTCAAACACCTGCGGCCGCCGGACCGTTTCTACGCCGTGGGCGACATCAATCAGTCCATCTACGGTTTCCGCCACGCCGAGCCGCAAGGTTTTTCCGACTATCGCGCGGACATCGAGCGCCGCGGCAGGCGCTTGGTCAACCTGGTTGACAATTTCCGGAGCCGCCCGGAGATTCTGAGCGCCGTCGAGACCATCGTCAAGGGCGCCGACGGTGTCGAACCGCGCAGTTTGGTGGCTGGCCGCAAGTTCGAGAAGCCCAGGCCCGTGTGCGTCGACGTTTTTGCCGCCACTGAGTTGGAAATGGAGGCGCAATGGGTGGCGCGCCGCATTCTGGAATTGCTGGAAGCCGAACCCGAGTTCGGTCTCAAAGACGTGGCCGTGCTGGTGCGGAACACGGAGGTGATGGCGGCGTTCGCTGCCGCCTTCGAGAAGGTGGGGATTCCGTACCTGCTGAACCGCGGCAAGGGTTTCTACGAGACGCGCGAGGTGAACGACCTCACCTGCCTGCTGCGCGCGATCTCGAACCCTCGCGATGAGATCAGCCTGGCGGCCGTGCTGCGCTCGCCGCTGGTGGCGGCATCCGACGAATCCTTGCTGCGGCTCAAAATGATGGGGGATAACATCGGCGCGTCGCTGATGCGGCTGGAGCCGGAGACCGGGGCGGAGTTCGACGCCGAAGATTATGCCAAGCTCACCCGTTTCCGCGACCGCTTGAGGGAATGGCGCATCCGCCGCGAGTACGTTTCGTTCGACCGCCTGCTGCTCTCGGCCATCGACGATTGCGGGTATCGCGGCGGAGCCAACATCGACAAGTTTCTGGCCCAGGCGCGCGACGCGGCGTCCCGCATGTCGCTGGACGAATTCGTGGAGGAGCTCGCCCTGGTCCGCGCCTCCGACCCGCGCGAACCCGATGCGCCGCCGGAAGATTCCGCCAACGCCGTCCAGGTGATGACCGTGCATTCCGCCAAGGGTCTGGAGTTTCCGATTGTGTTCGTGGCGGCGCTGCACAAGGGCGTGAAGACCAATCCGCTGGTGGTGACGTTTTCGCCGCGGATCGGCCTGGGAGCGCGCTGGCGCAACCCCGCCGTGCGCGAAGACAAGGACGATCTGTTCCAGCATGAGATCCGCAGAGAACGAACTGAGCGGGAGAACAGGGAAAGCCATCGCCTGCTCTACGTGGCGATGACACGCGCCGAGCAGCACCTTGTCTTGAGTTTCTCGTGGAAGCAGCCCAAGGAATGGGCCAGGCTGGTGGCGGACAAACTGCAACTGCCGCTGGACGCATGCCGCGACGAACTGCTGACCCGCTCGGCCCCGGACGGCAAGCTGTGGAAACTGTGTCTGCTGGTGACCGACCGCATGCCGGAACTGCCCGTGGGACAGGCCCTTCGGCCTGTTGAACCCGAAAGCAACGTGGAGCTGGTCTCTCCGCCCAAGGTCGCTGAACAGCAGGACAGCAACGCCACGGTGACCGAACTGGCGGCGTTCGCCAACTGCCCGCGGCAGTATTACCTCGGCCACTACCTTGGCTTCGAGGGCCGTCCGCGGAAACTGGCGGAGGCGGATGAAGTGGGCGGCCTTTCCGCCGGCGAACTCGGTACCCAGGTACACGCGCTTCTGGCGGGAAGCCCGGTTCCTGAGCCGGACGAGGAGGCGCTGCGCCTGGCCGGAGTTTTCCGCCAAAGCCCCCTGGCCCGTCGCCTGGAGCGCGCCAGCCGCATCGAGCGCGAGTTCGATTTCCTGATGGCCGTCGAGGACCTGGTGATTCGCGGCCAGGTGGACCTGTGGTTCGAGGAAGGCGGGGAGCTGGTCACCGTGGATTACAAGACCGATTCCGTCACCGCCAGGGAAGCGCACCAGCGCGCGCGCGATCACGCCCTGCAATTACGGCTCTACGCGCTGGCCGTGGAGCGTTTTGCCGGCCGCGCCCCGGATCGCGCCTGGCTACATTTCCTGCGGCCCAACACGGTGGTGGAGGTGGACCTGACGCCATCGCTGTTGGAACGGCCGGAACAGATTGTTCGCGATTTTGAGGAAGCGCAATCCAAGCTGGAGTTTCCCTTGAACGAAGGCGACCGTTGCCGCCGCTGTCCGTTCTGGCGGGACCTGTGCCCGGCCGGGCATTGAAGCCGCAGTGAGCGGGGATTCACTCTGGTAACGTATAAGGGAATCCAACTTATGAAGAACCAACAAACGCTGCAATTCATTACCCTGGTCATGGCCGCTGGCGCCATTTGCGCGGCCGCACAGCCCGCTGAAAAACCCAACTTCCCCAGCGTCCTGCCCGGCAGAGGTTTAGCGCAGCACGATTTCTTCTACGCCGGAGAGGCCAAGTCGCAGGACATGTACATCGTTCGCAAGGGAAAGGTGGTCTGGGAGTTTCACGATCGCACGTCGAAGGGCGAAATCAGCGATGCCGTGCTGCTTTCCAATGGCAACGTGCTCTTCGCGCACCAATTCGGCGTAACGCTGATCGACCCGGAGAAGAAGGTGCTCTGGCACTATGACGCTCCGCCGGGCACTGAGGTGCACACTGCACAACCCATCGGCAAGGAGCGCGTGCTCTACGTGCAAAACGGCGATCCCGCCAAGGTTGTGGTCGTGAATATCGTCACCGGTAAGACCGAGCGTGAGTTTGTGGTTCCGGTCAAGAATCCGAAAAGCGTACACGGCCATTTCCGTCATGCACGGCTCACCGAGGCCGGCACATTGCTGGTGGCGCACATGGACATGGGCAAAATCGTCGAGTACGACTCCACCGGCAAGGAACTCTGGTCGCACACGCCGGGAATCGCCACCTGGTCGGCGGAGCGTTTGAAGAATGGCAACACCCTCATCGCCGGAGCGAAACTGGTTCGCGAGGTGAACCCCGCCGGCGCCACCGTCTGGGAGTTTTCGCCCGCGGACGTGCCCGACTACCTGTTCAACTCGATGCAAATCGCCAAACGGTTGCCCAATGGGAACACCCTCATCAACACCTGGTTCAACCAGTGGGATGGGCCGGTGAATCCCGCCACGGCTCCCGTTCAGGCGCTGGAAGTAACACCCGGCAAGAGAATCGTCTGGGCGTTGCGCGCGTGGGGGAACCCCGTGGATCTCGGACCCTCCACCACCATTCAGCTACTGGATGAACCGGCCGTTCCCGAGACCGTGCATTTCGGCGATCTGAGATGATCCGCCCGCGCCGAATCGGCTATGTCGTCGCAAGCGCTAGCGCGCAGGATGGGCAAACACCTGGACATTAATGTTCGCCGGCTTGTCCCATCCGTTGCCTTCGGCGTTGAAGACGTCCTCGAAGCGGCCAGCCGCGTCGAAGAGCAGCATCACGCCCCCGGCGTCATCCTGCCGCGTTCCACTGAGCGGCGCATTGGACGCGTGGTTATACCACATGTAGGTTTTGCCTTCCATGTCGGGGACAGCGCGTCCCATGCCCCATACGCCGAACCGGTACGGCACGCCGCCCTGGACCGTGAGGTTGAGGTTTCCAAACTCCACCTGCCAGATGCGCAGGCTAGCGCCGAAATCGTCGTAGAGTAGCGCGCCAGCCTGGGTCGCTTCCGTGATGCGGACGTTGCCGTTGCTGGTCTCATCGCTTCCCCGTGTGAGCCCCGCGGTGGATACCGGCGTCAGGCCAGTGTCCGATCCGCCAAAGTACAGTCGCATATCCTCGAAAAAGTCCCCGAGGTGGTCCGCGAGATGGCTGGCATCACCGGGCACCGCCCAGGTTCGAATCGAATCGATGACCCATCGCTCGCCGGCGGAGCCGATAGTGAATCCGTCCCCGACGAAGCCATGGTCGTACCAGCCCCATCGGACATTGCTGCGAAGCGGGCCGGACCCGTTGTTCAGATTGGCCTGCGGCAACCCGCGATTGACCACCAGCACCGAATCGGATGGGAATGCCCGCGCACCCATCAATACCCACACAACAACCGCTGAAAATTGAAGTGTTCGCCTCATCGACAATCTCCCGTGAAGTCCGATTATATCCGAGGGGTGCGGGCGTGGGCAAGACCGAAGTACGGCAAGGGGACCTGGATCTTGGCCGCGGCCGGCGGGATTACATCTGGATCACTTTGCGCGCCGCCGCCTTGGGCTTCACCAGTTGCTGAATCTGGTCCTCGGGCAGGCTTAGCGTGAACTTCACCGTGCTGCCTTGCGTGCTGACCACCAGCGACTGCGCCAGCGCCGCGGCCTCGGGATGCTGCGAGGCCTGAAGTTGCGCCATGCTTACCAGGAGCTCCAAGACGTCGCCCAACGAGGATGCGTCTGCCGGCGTGGCGGCCTGCGCCTGGGCGGTCACCACCACCACCGAGCCGAACTTCACGCCGCCGCTAGCCGATTGGATCGTCTGCAGAGCGTTCTGCACGTTGACTCCCGCAGCCGGCGGGGCCGCTGCCGGTGGTCTCAGCGTGGAGGGCGGCACGGTCGAGATGGCCCACGCGTCTTCGGTGGAACTCAACTGGTTCACTTGAGCGAGTAGCGTGGCGGGAATAGTGGGACCTCCGTTGCGGCGGTCAATGGCGGCCTTGACGCTCGCCAGGTTGCCCGCCACCATCAGCGTCGAATCCAGGAAGGCCAAGCCGTTCTGTTGCTTAGGGTCTTCGATGATGGACACGCCGCTATACGTTTCGACGCCTGCCCCAGCCGACTGGGCCGCGGCCGCGATTTTGGCGGGATCGAAGGTGCCCAGCGCCAGGGCCAGCCCGGTCTTGTTACCGGGAGCGCTGTTGGAGGCCAGCAGCAGCTCATCCACATCCTGCCGGGGGTCGAATCCGGTCAGAGTCGCCAACTGCTGCAACTTCTGGGCTTGGGACTGAAGCAGCGTCGTCAGCACGTATTGGCCGAATGGCGAGGCTTTGGCCTGATCCACGTTCACGTCCGCCAGAACCGTGGCGTCCGGCATTACCAGGCTGAGCAGCCGCGGGTCGGCGGCGGGAAGCGCCCCGGAGAAAACGGCGAGGAGCGTCGCGGTGGTGAGAATTTGTGGCTTCATAGCATTCAGGACGTCGTGCCTGCCTTATTATTAACGCGTTAACTACCTCGAAAGTTCCAGGGCCAGCGCGGTTTGCGCGGCTCGCGCTTCAATGTTCGACCGGAACCTGATCCACGATTTCGATGCCAAACCCTTCCAATGCGACGATCTTCCGCGGGTGGTTGGTGAGCAGCCGGATGGTGTGCAACCCCAGGTCCGAGAGAATCTGGGCGCCGATGCCATGTTCGTGTTGCAGTTGCCGCTGCCCGGCCTGGTCCTTGTAGTGCATGAAATCGCGGCGATGCGACACCATGCGCTGCCGGCCATAACCGTCCCGCTCGGTGCGGAAGCCCAGCCCGCTTTCATGCAGGTAAACCAGCACTCCCCGGCCCTCCGCGGCGATGGCGCGCAACGAACTGCGCACCAGTCGGCCGCAATCGCAGGCCGTGGAACCGAAAACGTCGCCGTACGGGCACCGGGAATGCATGCGCACCAGGACGCGCTCCTGGCCGGCCACGTCGCCGCGCACCAGGGCCAGATGCCACTCGGGGTTCAGGTCGCTGCCGTACGCCACCGTGCGGAATTCGCCGAACTCCGTTTCGATGGAGCCTTCCGCCAGCCGGCGGACGAACCGCTCGGTTTTCATGCGGTGGCGGATCAGGTCCGCCACCGAGATCATCTTCAGGCCGTGGCGGGCGCAGAATTCGCGGAGCTGCGCCACCCGCGCCATGGTGCCGTCGTCATTCATGATCTCGCAGATCACCCCGGCGGGCGTCAGCCCGGCGAGACGGGCGAGGTCCACCGACGCCTCCGTCTGGCCGGCGCGCACCAGAACGCCCCCTTCGCGCGCGCGCAAGGGAAAGACATGGCCGGGCCGCGCCAGGTCCTCGGGCCGGCATTCCGGATCGATGGCGGTGAGGATGGCGCGCGTGCGGTCGGCCGCGGAGATGCCGGTGGTGACGCCGGTGCGCGCGTCGATGGACTCGCAAAAGGCGGTGCCGAAATTGGACGTGTTTTGAGGGCTCATGAGCGGCAGCCGGAGGTAGTCGCAGCGTTCCGGCGTCAGGGGCAGGCAGATCAGACCGCGGCCGTGCGTGGCCATGAAATTGATGACCTCGGGGGTGACTTTTTCGGCGGCGATGGTGAGGTCGCCCTCGTTTTCCCGGTCTTCATCGTCCACCACCACCAGGATGCGGCCGGCGCGGATCTCCTCGATGGCTTCCGGAATCCCAACGAAAGGCATAACTTATTGTATGCATGTAGCGCCGGCGGCCCTACGATAAGATGGAGTTCTGGGCGCCCATGCCGCACTTGCTCCGATTTATGCCCGCCGTGCCCAACCTGGGGATCAACGGGGTCGTTGATATTCTGGTGGTCTCGTTCCTGGTCTATGAGGCCCTGATGGTGGTGCGCGGAACCCGCGCTGGGCACATTCTCATCGGCATCTTCGTGATGGTTCTGCTGTATGCCGTGGCGCTGTGGGCCGGACTGGAGGCGCTGCGGTCGGTGCTCTCCTTCATTGTTCCTTATATCGGCCTGGCCATTATCGTTCTGTTCCAGTCGGAGATTCGCCGCACCCTGGCGCGCATCGGGCGCAAACGATGGCTGGGCGCGGGCTTCCACGCGCCGGAATCGGCTAACGAGATTCTGCTGGCAGTGGAGGAGCTCGCCCAGCGGAGTACCGGCGCGTTGATCGTCCTCGAGCGCGATATCGGCCTGCGCACGTTCATCGAGAGCGGGGTCCCGCTGGAGGCGCTTCTCTCGCGCGACTTGCTGCTGTCGATTTTTCAACCCGGCCCCCCCCTGCATGACGGAGCGGTGATCGTGCAGAAGGGCCGTGTCGCCGCGGCGGCCTGCTTTCTGCCCCTGACCACCAACCCCGCCCTTTCGCGGACACTCGGCACCCGTCACCGCGCCGCTATTGGAATTACAGAGGAGACGGACTGTCTCTCGATCGTCATTTCCGAAGAAACCGGCCGCATTTCCGTGGCCGCGTTCGGCGAGCTGAGCCAAGGGCTGTCCGTGGCCGAAGTGGAGCAGCGCATCAACCTGCATTTCGACGTGCGCCAGCCGGCGCCGGAAGCCGGCCCCGAGTCTGGCGACGCCCTGCCGGCCGAGAAAGTGGCCCGGCCATGAAACCAACGTTGCAGGGGGCGTTGCGGTGGACCCTCCGGCTGGTGTTTCACAATTTCTGGTGGAAGCTGCTTTCCCTCGCCATCGCGGTGGTGTTGTGGGCCTTGGTGGCGAGCGAGCCCGAACTCTCGGAGTTCGCCACCGTGCGGCTGGAATACAGAAACCTGCCCTACGATCTCGAAATCAGCTCCGATCCCGTAAGCTCTGTAACGCTGGAGCTGCGCGGTCCCTCCGGCGAACTACGCGGCGCGGGAGACGGTATCCGCCCGGCGGTGGTTATCGACATGTCGGACGTCCAGCCCGGAGAGCGCACGTTCGCCATTGGCGCGAGCAATGTGCAACTGGCGCGCGGCGTGCGTCTGGTGCGCTCCATCCCCTCGGAGGCCCGGTTCGTTTTCGAGCGGCGTATGGTCCGCCTCGTGCCGGTTGTGGTTCGCTTTACCGGCCAGGGGCGGAATGGATATACCGTGGCGCACCAGTCCGTTGCGCCCGATCGACTCGAGATCGCCGGTCCCAGCAGCCGCGTGGCTCGCATCGCCGCGGCCGTCACCGACCCCGTGGATCTTTCTTCGGCGGCCGGCACGTCCGAGTTCCGGGTGAATGCATTTGTGGATGACTCTTTCGTGCGCTTCCATTCTTCCCCGCAGGTAGTAGTTACTGTCACCATGAAGAAGAAGAGATAGCGGCCATACACGCCCGCGCATCGACGACAGGTTAAAGGAGACTAAGTGGCCAAGGAACTATTCGGTACGGATGGGATTCGCGCAGTTGCGGGGGCATATCCTCTCGATCCGGCCACCATCTTTGCATTCGGCGCGGCGCTCGGCCGCGAGGCCCTGGGCGCCGGAGAGATCCTGGTCGGCGCCGATACGCGCGAGTCCAGCCCGTGGATCGCGGAATTGGTCGCCGGCGGGCTGGAGTCGGCCGGCGCGCGCGTGTGCTATGCGGGCGTCATCACCACTCCGGGCATCGCTTACCTCACGCGCACCGGGCCGTTCGTGGCCGGCGTGATGATCTCCGCCTCGCACAACCCGTACCAGGACAACGGCATCAAGGTTTTCGGCCACAGCGGTTTCAAGCTGCCGGACGCGGAAGAGCACGCCATCGAGCAGGAGATTTTCCGGCTGCGGGAACTGGGTGTCGCGCCGGCGCCAGTAACCCTCGCGGTGGATGAGATCCTCGATCGGCAATACCTCGAGTACCTGGTCTCTACTTCCCCGGTGCGCTTCGACGGTGTGACACTGGCCATGGATTGCGGCAACGGCGCGGCTTCCCTGCTGGGGCCTTCCCTGTTCCGGCGGCTGGGCGCCGACGTGAAGGAGCTTTTCTGCGCGCCTGACGGCCGCAACATCAATCTGGGCTGCGGTGCCATGCACGTCGAGCGATTGCGTGACGCAGTGCTCGCGCATCGCGCCGATTTCGGCGTGGCCTTCGATGGCGACGCCGATCGCGCCATCTTCGTCGCCGCGAGCGGCAAGATCGTGGATGGCGACGCCGTGCTGCTGGCCGCGGCGCGCGCCATGAAGGCCGCGGGGCATCTTCCCGGAGACACGGTGGTATCCACCGTCATGTCCAACCTCGGCCTGGAACGGGCCTTGGAGCGCGCGGGCATTCGCATGACGCGCACGCCGGTGGGCGACAAGTACGTGCTGGAAGAAATGGTGCGCTTGGGCGCGGCCCTGGGCGGAGAGCAATCCGGCCACGTGATTTTTCGCGAGTACTCGACCACTGGCGACGGGCTTCTCACGGCCCTGCGCTTGTTCGAGATCGCGCGCCGCGCCGGCGTGGGCCTGGAGGAGCTGACGGCCGACCTCGAGGTCTACCCCCAACGGTTGGTCAACGTGCGCGTGCGGGAAAAGAAGGGCCTCACGGAGCTCCCGTCCGTCGCGCTGGAGATCCGTTTAGTGGAAGAAGCCTTCGCCGGAGCCGGCCGCGTCCTGGTGCGTTTTTCCGGAACCGAACCGTTAGCGCGCGTCATGGTGGAAGGCCCCGACCTGGAACAAGTCGAGAGCTTCAGCGCCAGAATCGCCGAGGCCATCCGCCGCGAAATGGGCGCGTAGCAGGCCGTGGCCATAGCTTTTTGTGGCCCGCGAACTCCCGCCGGTTCCTCCTATTCCTTGCGCTCTTCCTGCGTCGTGGTATAAACTCAGGGCACGTCGTCTATCGTGGTCGAATTGCAGCGCGACTCGCTGAATCCTGCTGCTGACGTGTCGGACCTATTGCGAAAAGCGCTTCTCATAGCGAACAAGCTGAGCATTCCAGACCTCAACATTTGGATAGAGAACGAACTAGGCGGGTATCGCGACCTAAAGGGCGTCCCGCCCTATCGAATCATCACCGGTCAGGTAATGGCTCAGGACAACTGGGGCCGATGGGTTCCGGTGTTGTTCCAAAACACTGATGTGCTGGCGACGATCGCGACAGTTCGGCTGCCTGATCCCGTTGCGGAGATCGAGGCGCTCCTGCAGCGGACGCTCCGGCTAAAGGAGTGCGACGGCAATTTGAGCGTTGATTTCTCGCCAGAGCAGGAAGCGATCCTTGGGCGCGACTCTCAGAACGGCCTGATTAGACATACACGGTTCATAAGAACGGAAGACCTAAAGGGCTTGCTAGATGCGGTCAGGACAGAGATTCTTAAGTGGAGTCTGAAGTTGGAGAAGGACGGTATTTTGGGAGAGGGTATGACTTTCTCGAAAGACGAGCAGCAGAAGGCGGCTGCGGTTCACTACACTACTAATTTTTACGGCAGCGTCGGAAATGTTGCTCAGAACAGCGAGCACTTCAGTCAGACAGCCGGCATCGGGGTTCAGCCTAAAGACCTCGCTAGGCTGGCTACGGAATTGACCGCGCACCTCAATGAGCTGAATCTTGATGCTCGTCAAAGGCAGAGGGCGGAAGCACAGATTGCAACCCTGAAGGCCGAGCTTGCTGGCGATCCAGACTTCGCAATCGTGAGGCAGGCTGGGCGTACTCTCCGGAATATTACAGAGGGCGCAATCGGCAGCCTGCTAGCAACGGCGGCACAGCCCGGCGTTTGGCACTGGATATACCAACAGCTGTCAAACTTTGGAGCAGCATAAACGCCGGACGCTCGCAGTGCCGCGAACGAGGGGCGAGAGATGACACTTTTGAGGGAAATTCAAGCCGCGGCGACCGAATCCAAAGTCGATATATCGACGGTCCTACGCAAAGCTAAAATCCTTGCGGCCAGACTCCAGAATCCGGAGTTTGAGACTTGGGTTGACCGCGAGTTGAACGGATACGGTGACCGATCCAGCCTTCCGCCCTATCGCGTGGTGCCCGTCGAGGTTCGTGGGCATATAACGCGCTCGGGATTGCACTGGGACAACGCGCCGATCATGACGACATCCTTGCCCGAAAAACTCCGCGCTTGGGGTGAGGCGTGCTATCTCAGCCAGCCGATTGCTGCAATCGTCTCTGCTGCTGCGGGTGCACGGGAGGGCGGTCAGCTTCAGGTGCCATGGCCGCAGGAACTCGCGATCAGGTTTGGCGCAGAAGGGTACAACGGATTTGAATGCATAGGGGCATGGCAAGTCATCAGTCCCCACGCACTCATGGGAATAGTGGACACGGTCAGGAACCGCATTCTGGATTTCTCCTTGAAGATTGAAGCCGAAAACCCGGAGGCGGGTGAGGCGTTACCTAACACTCAACCCGTTCCAAGAGACAAGGTGCAGATGATTTTCCAAAACACGTTTTACGCTTCCGTTGGAAGCGTTGCACAGAACAGTCAGGACTTTACTCAAACGGAGAATTAGCCGTACATAACGTCCCCTTATGTTCGATGATTCATGCAAGCAACTGAAACTAGATGTCTTCCTGTCAGCCTGACCAACCGCCCTTGGGCACAATCCACTTGGACCTCCTGCCGCCGACCCGTGGAAGCGCGTGCGACCG
>Ga0187880_1003558_pt1 | contig 11846 bp, 12 predicted proteins | sample June2016WEW_19_4_FD_132998 | JGI IMG/M metagenome (GOLD analysis project Ga0187880, IMG submission 132998) | Peatland microbial communities from SPRUCE experiment site at the Marcell Experimental Forest, Minnesota, USA - June2016WEW_19_40 | ecosystem: Environmental > Terrestrial > Soil >...
GAACTGGGCGTGACCCCTGCCAGCATCGCCGCGGGCCTCTCGGCTGCCACCGGCCCGTCCGGTCGGCTGGAAGCCGTGCCCAACGGCATCGGGGCGACGGTCGTGGTGGACTACGCGCACACCCCGCGAGGGCTCGAGGAGGTCCTCGGCGCGGCGCGCGCCGAGGCCGGGCCGAGCGGCGGGAGGGTGATCGTGGTCTTCGGATGCGGGGGCGAGCGCGACCGCGGAAAACGCCCCCTCATGGGCTCGGTCGCCACCCGTTTCGCAGATCTCGCGGTGCTCACCTCGGACAATCCCCGCAGCGAGGACCCGCTCGCCATCATCGAAGAGGTTCGGGCCGGGTGCGACGGGACGGCCCGGCTCTTCGTCGAGCCGGACCGGCGGCGGGCGATCGTCACCGCCCTCGAGTCCGCCCGCGCCGGTGACGTCGTCGTCGTCGCCGGGAAGGGCCACGAGACGGTCCAGCAGATCGGGGACCGCTCGATCGAGTTCAACGACCGTGTCGTCACCGCCGAGGAGCTGGAACGCCTTCAGGTCAGGGGAGCGGGCGCGTGATCCCCCTCCTCTCCGCGGGGGCCGTCTCGATCCTCGTGGCCGGCTTCGGGACCCCGATACTGCTGCGCTGGCTTATCCGTTGGAGGATCGGCCAGCAGATACGCATCGACGGTCCCGCCCACCACACCCTGAAGGCCGGGACGCCGACCATGGGCGGCATCGCCATGCTGGGCGCCGTGGTCGCGGGCTACTTCCTTGGTCACGTCGGCACCTCCGCCCCGTTCACCCGGCCGGCGCTGTTCGTGCTGGGCGCCATCGTCCTCGCGGGCGGCGTCGGCGCCGCCGACGACTGGATCAAGGTGAGCCGGCGGCGCTCGCTCGGGCTCAACAAGCGCTGGAAGACGACGGGGCTTGTCCTGGTCGCCATCCTGTTCTGCATCGCCGAGGTCCACTGGGGAGGCGTGCACACAACCGTCTCGTTCACCCGCTACGACCTCCCGGGCGTCGAGCTCGGCACTGTCGGCTGGGTGCTCTGGGGCACGGTGGTCATCTTCGGGACGGCGAACTCGGTTAACCTCACCGACGGCCTCGACGGCCTCGCCGCAGGCTCGGCTGCCTTCGTGTGCGGGTTCCTCGCCCTGGTCGGTTTCGTGCAGTACCGGCACCCGGGCATCTACCAGGTGCACAGCGCCCTCGACCTTGCCCTGGTGGCGATGTCGATGGGCGGCGCCTGTGTCGGCTTTCTGTGGTGGAACGCCGCGCCGGCGAGGATCATCATGGGCGACACGGGCTCGCTGTCCATAGGGGCGGGCCTGGCCTGCCTGGCTCTGGCGATGAACGTGCAGCTCCTCCTGCCGATCATCGGAGGGCTGTTCGTCATCGTGACCATGTCGGTCGTGATCCAGGTCATCAGCTTCAGGGTCTTCCACCGCCGTGTGTTCCTCATGGCCCCGCTGCACCACCACTTCGAGCTGAAGGGATGGCCGGAGACGACCGTCACGGTCCGCTTCTGGATCTTCTCCGGGCTCTGCGTGGCCCTCGGCGTGGGCCTGTTCTACGCGGACTTCCTGTCGGCGGGGTCTCTCAAGTGAGCCGGCCGGCCACTGCTCGCGCCGCCCTCGCACCCGAGCGCGCCGGCGCCTTGGGGCGGCGCGCCGAGGCGGGTGAGACCAGGCGGCCCATGAAGCTGGTCAAGGGAGGCGCCCGGCCCGAGCGTCGCCAAAGGACCGCGCCCCTGAGCCTCGAGGCCAAGGTGCTGGCGACCTCCGTGGGCGGCCTGTGCCTCCTCGGGCTTCCGATCGTGTTGTCGGCGTCGGCTCCGGCGGCGATCCTGGCGGGGAGTTCGCCCTGGTCCTATGTCGTCCGCCAGTCCGTCTACATGGGTCTGGGCGTGATCGCCGCGCTCGTCGTGAGCCGCACCTCCATGCGGGTGGTCAGGAAACTCCGTTTCCCGCTTCTCGTCACGGCCTTCTGCCTTCTGATCGTGGTCTTCGTGCCCGGTCTCGGTCACTTCGCGGGCGGTTCGAGCCGCTGGATAGGGATCGGCCCGTTCCAGCTCCAGCCCTCCGAGCTCATGAAGCTGGCCATCGTCGTCTTTGCCGCGGACGTGCTGGCCCGTCGCGCAAAGCGCCGCGACCAGTGGCAGGCCTTCGTCCGTCCGCTCTTCCTGTTCATGGGGCTGGCGGCCGTGCTCATCGTCAAGCAGCCCGACCTCGGGACGGCCATCGTCATCGGCTGCATCACCTTCTCGATGCTCTTCGCGGCCGGTACACGGCTCAGGCTCCTGGTCCTGCCCGGGGTCGCAGTCTTCGCCGTCGGTGCCCTGGTCGCCCTCAAGGCCACCTATTCACGCGACCGGTTGCTGTCGTTCCTCAACCCGTTCGCCCACGCCTCGACGAGCGGCTACCAGGTCGTGCAGTCCCTCGCCACCTTGGGGCTCGGCGGTGTGACCGGAAGCGGCGTGGGGGCGTCGATCACGCCCTGGGGGTTCCTCCCCAATGCCCACACCGATTTCGTCTTCGCCGTCATAGCCGGCAACCTGGGCCTGGTGGGAGCCTTCGTGGTCCTCGCGGGCTTCGGCGCCTTCGCCTGGGCGGGCTTTCGGATCACAGCGCGTGAGCGGGACCCGTTCGCGCGCTTTGTCGCGATCGGGGTCACCTGTTGGATACTGGCGCAGGCGGTGATCAACATAGGCGGCGTCGTCGACGCGCTGCCGGTGACGGGCATCCCGCTCCCGTTCATCTCCTACGGTGGCTCGTCCTTGGTGGTCGCCCTGATCGGAGTGGGGCTCCTGTTCGGGATCGCGAGGCGACAGCCGGCCGCGGTGGCGCGATGACACGGCGCGACAGGCGCGGCTCGGCGCGCGCCTTCGCCCTCTTGACAGGGGGTGGCACCGCCGGGCACGTCCAGCCTGCGCTCGCGCTCGGCGAGGCGCTCGTCGCCCGGGGCCACGAACCGTCTGCGATCCTGTACGTCGGCTCGCGGCGCGGCATGGAGGGCCGTCTCGTCCCGGAGGCCGGTTTCGAGGTGGCACTCCTGCCCGGCAGGGGCATCCAACGGCGGTTCACGCGCGAGAACATCGGCGCCGCCTTGGGCCTGGCCGCCGCCTGCGTTCTCGGCTTCGCGATCGTCGTGCGGCGCCGGCCGAGCGTCGTGGTCACCGTCGGGGGCTACGCAGGCCTTCCCTGTTCCGTCGCGGCGATCCTTTTGCGGGTGCCGCTCGTCGTGGTGAGCTGCGACGCCGTCGCCGGGGCCTCGAACCGGCTGGTGGCGCGCTTTGCCCGCAAGTGCGCGGTCGCCTTCGAGACGACGGCGCTGCCCAACCAGGTCGTGACCGGAGCCCCCCTCCGCAGGGCGGTGCTCGGCACGGACCGTTCCCCGCAAGGCCGGGATGCGGCCCGTGCGGTTCTCGGGCTCGCGCCGGGACGGTTCCTGCTCGCCGTCGAGGGCGGTTCGCTGGGTGCGCGTCGCCTCAACGACGCAGTGCTCGGGCTCGCCAAGTCCTGGGCGTCGCGCGGCGACGTGACGATCTACCACGTCGCCGGGGAGCGGAACCTCACGGACGTGAGGCGCGAGGCCGCCGCGGTCGGCCTCGGCCCGCAGACCTCGCCGGAGGCGGGTCTCGACTACCGCCTGGTCGGCTACGAGCGGCAGATGCCGGCCCTTCTCGCCGCCTGCGACTTCGCCGTGTGCAGGGCCGGGGCCCTCACCGTGGCCGAGCTGGCGGCGATCGGGACCCCGAGCGCCCTCGTCCCGTTGCCGGGCGCGCCGAACGACCACCAGACGCGCAACGCCGAGGCGCTGAGCAGGCTCGGGGCGGCCATCCTGATCCCCGACGAGGACTTCTCCGCCGCGCGGTTGGAGGAGGTCGCCGCCACCATGGTCGAGGACCCGGGACGGCTCGAGTCCATGAGCAGGGCCGCCCAAGCCGCCGGTCACCGGGACGCCGCCGAGCGGGTGGCCGTGCTCGTCGAGTCGGTGTCGAAGGAGCGGACGTGAACACCCCCAGCTCACCCCAGGTGGACTTGAGCATCCCGCGCCACATCCACGTCGTCGGAGTGGGCGGGGCAGGCATGAGCGCCATCGCCGGGGTGCTGGCGGGCATGGGCCATCACATAACCGGGAGCGACATCAAGTCCTCGCGCTGGCTCGAGCAGCTGGGCGTCCGTGGCGTCGAAGTCGCTATCGGCCACCGGCGCGAGAACGTCGTCGGCGCCGACGCCGTGACGTACTCGACGGCGGTGTCGGAGCGGAACATCGAGATCACCGAGGCACGACGCCTTTCGATCCCGGTGCTGTCACGTGCCGCCATGTTGGCGTCGATCGCGGCGCTGCGCCGCACGATCGCGATCGCGGGCACGCACGGCAAGACGACGACGTCGTCGATGCTCGCCCTGGTGCTGGTCGAAGCCGGCCTGCGGCCGAGCTTCATCATCGGCGGCGAGGTGAACGAGATCGGGACGAACGCGGCCTGGGACTCGGGCGAGCTGCTCGTCGTCGAGGCCGACGAGAGCGACGGGACCTTCCTGCACCTCCGGCCGGAGATCGGCATCGTGACGAGCGTGGAGCCCGACCACATCGAGCACTACGGGTCCTTCGAAGAGCTGAAGGCGGCCTTTAAGGTCTTCCTTGAGCAGGCGGGCTCGGCGATCGTGTGCGCCGACGACCCGGTGGCGGCGTTGCTCGCGCCCGGATCGGCTGTCACCTACGGCCGCTCGCAGCGCGCGAAGGTGCGGATCGTGGGCGTCGAGTCCGGGCGGAACCACCTCCGTTTCGACCTCCTCGGATCCGGTGAGAGCCTGGGGCATTTCGAGCTCCCCGTGCCCGGTCTCCACAATGCCCAGAACGCGGCCGCGGCCGTGGCGGCGGCGCTCGAGCTCGGCGTCGACCCCGAGCACGCCCGGCGGGCGCTGGCGCGCTTTGCCGGAGTGGCGCGCCGTTTCGAGTTCCGCGGGGAATTCGGCGGTGTCACCTTCGTCGACGACTACGCCCATCTCCCCGGCGAGGTGCGAGTGACGTTGGACGCCGCCCTTTCCGGCGGCTTCGAACGGGTCGTGTGCGTCTTCCAACCCCACCGCTACTCGCGCGTCGCCTTGTTGGCGCCCGGGTTCGCCGACTCGTTCGTGGGCGCGGACCTCGTCGTGGTGACCGACATCTACCCCTCGGGCGAGATGCCGCGCCCGGGCGTGTCGGGAAGGCTCGTGCTCGACGCGATCGTGCGGGCTCACCCCGGCGCGGCGGCGGTCTACGTGCCCAACCGCGAAGGCGTCATCGCCTACCTGCGCCAGAACCTGCGCCCGGGCGACTTGTGCCTCACGCTCGCGGCAGGCGATCTGACGAACCTCGCCTCGGCGCTCGCCGCCGGCCTCGAGAGGGCCGAGCGGTTGTGAACGGCGTGCCCCGGCACAGCACGCAGGCCGCGATCGAAAAGGCCGCCGAGATGCTCGGCCCCCTTGCCGAGCGCGACCGGCCGATCGGTGAACTGACCACCTACCGCGTCGGCGGTGCCGCCGCGCTGTTCAGCGAACCGGGCAGCGTCGCGGAGCTGGAACGCGTGGCGGGCGCCGTCGCCGCCACCGCCATCGATGTCGTCGTGCTCGGGAAGGGGTCGAACCTGCTCGTCGCGGACGGCGGCTTCGCAGGCTTGTGCGTACGGCTCGCCGACGGCTTTGCCGCTATAGAGATCGAGGGCGACCTTGTGCGGGCCGGCGGGGCAGCCGCCTACCCGGTGCTGGCGCGGCGCACGGCGGCGGCCGGGCTCACGGGGCTCGAGTGGGCGGTCGGGATACCGGGCTCTGTCGGCGGCGCCGTCCGGATGAACGCCAGCGGCCACGGTGCCCAGACCGCCGACGTCCTGGTCGACTGCCGGGTCCTTAGCCTTATGGGCGGGGGCGAGCATCTCGTGGACGCGAGCGCGCTCGACCTTTCCTACCGGCACTCGTCGATCGGTCCCTGCGACGTCGTCACCGAGGCGTCCTACCGTCTCGAGATCGGCGACCCCGAGCTGGCGGCCGCCCGCATCGACGAGATCGTGCGCTGGCGCCGGGAGCACCAACCGGGGGGCCAGAACGCCGGCTCGGTGTTCACGAACCCGGCGGGCGACGTCGCCGGCCGCCTGATCGAGGAGGCGGGACTGAAGGGGTTCCGCATCGGTTCCGCCGTGGTGTCGCAGAGGCACGCCAACTTCATCCAGGCCGACCCAGGCGGTTCCGCGGGCGACGTGAAGCGGCTCATCGACGAGGTGCGCTCCCTTGTCGTCGAGCGGTGTGGGGTGGAGCTGCGCACCGAGCTGCGTCTCATCGGGTTCGAGGAGGGGCAATGACAGATCCGAGGATTCAAGAAAGGCGCGTACGGGTGCAGCGCCAGCGCGGCCGCCGCCGCCTCAGCGTCCTGCTCGGGGTGATCGCCTTGGCCGGCGCCGTGGCCGGCGCCGTGGCCCTCCTTCACTCGTCGCTCCTGAGCGCCCGGACGGTCGTGATCGCCGGAGCGGTCCAGACCCCGAGGAGCGAGATCCTGGCCGTCACGGGTCTCGACCGGGAGCCCCCGCTGATCGATGTCGACACCGCTGCCATGCAGCGCCGGCTGGAGCGCCTCTCATGGGTGGCCTCGGCATCGGTGCACATCGAGTGGCCCGCGACGGTCGCGGTCGCGATCGTCGAGCGGACACCGGTCGCGACGACGAGGCTCCCGGCCGGGGGCTACGCGCTCTTGGACTCGACGGGCCGGGTCCTCGCAGACGAGTCCGCGCGGCCCTCGTCACTTCCCCTCGTTGCCGTGCCGCGGGTTCCCGGGTCGCCGGGAACCACGCTCGCAGCCTCGGCGAGGCCATTGCTGGCGACGGCCGCACAGCTCCCCGTGTCGCTCCTGCCCCGTTTGCAGGAGATCGCCGTCTCGACGAGCGACGGTGTCGTGCTGCGCCTCAAGGGCGGGTTGAGGGCGATAGTTGGTGACGACGAGGCACTCGCGCAGAAGTTCGTCTCGCTCGTGACCGTGCTCCGGGGGGTCAATTTGGCGGGTGTCGGCGGTATCGACCTGCGGGTCGCGGCCGCCCCGGTCTTGACCCCCCTGGTCAGCCCCTCTAACGTTCATGGGAAGGGTGATGGCTGAGATTGCCCGCGACGAGACCGGTGCTGAAGGGGTGGTCGAGGTCGCCGGGGTAGTTTGCGCTTCCGACCAGCGGTGAACGCGGGTCGGCGGAGCTGCTGACCGGCTGGAAGGCGAAGGGCAAGGACGCCCCGAGCCACTCGGAAGCCAACCAGGATCGCTCCAACGCTGCTCGGGGATCACCCAACGGGTACTCAGGAGAGGATGGAGCGCGGATGAGCACGCCAGGCCAGAGCTTCATCGCTGTGATCAAGGTCGTCGGCGTCGGGGGCGCCGGGGTCAACGCCATCAACCGCATGATCGACGCCGGCTTGCAAGGCGTCGAGTTCGTGGCGGTCAACACCGACGCGCAGGCCCTTTTGATGAGCGAAGCCGACATCAAGCTCGACATCGGGCGCACGTTGACACGAGGGCTCGGCGCTGGCAGCGACCCCGAGGTCGGGCGCCTGGCGGCAGAGGAGCACATCGAGGAGATCGAGGAGGTCCTGAAGGGCGCCGACATGGTCTTCATCACCGCCGGAAAGGGCGGTGGCACCGGGACCGGTGCCGCCCCGGTGATCGCCGAGACCGCCAAGGCGCTCGGCGCGCTCACCATCGGAGTGGTGACGCGGCCGTTCGCCTTCGAGGGCCGTCGTCGCTCGACCCAGGCCGATGAAGGCATCCAGCGCCTGCGCGAGAAGGTGGACACTCTCATCGTCATCCCGAACGAGCGCCTGCTGTCGATCTCCAACGAGCGCACGTCCATGGTGGAGGCGTTCTCGATGGCCGACGATGTCCTCCTGCACGGTGTCCAGGGCATCACCGACCTCATCAACGTGCCCGGCATCATCAACACCGACTTCGCCGACGTGAAGATGGTGATGAGCAACGCGGGCTCCGCCATCATGGGCATCGGCACCGGGTCGGGTGAGGGGCGTGCTGTCAACGCCGCCCGCCACGCCATCACGAGCCCGCTCTTGGAGGCGTCGATCGAGGGCGCCCGGGGGATCCTGCTCAATATCGCCGGAGGCAGTGACCTCACCCTTTTCGAGGTGAACGAGGCCGCGGCGATCATCCATGATGTGGCTCATCCCGATGCCAACATCATCTTCGGAAACGTCATCGACGACGCCCTCGGCGACACGGTGAGGGTGACTGTGATCGCGGCCGGGTTCGACCGCTACGACGTCGCCGAGGAGCCGCGCAAGGCTTCCGTGGCCGGCCCGCGGACGGCCGCCGAGCCCCCCGCCCGCCCGGCGTCACGTCCCCAAGGCGGGGAGAGCGATCTCGTCGGCGCAGTCCCCGGCCGCGGCGGCCTCAAGGCCCACGACGTCTTCGACGTCGGCGGCGACGACGACCTCGACCTCGACGACGACTTCGACGTCCCTTCCTTCCTGCGCTAGGAGGATCGCCCTCGCGCCAAGCGCGACCGTCGTGCTGAGCGGCGTCGCCGACGGCGACGTCGGCCCGCGGGCGTCGTGTGGGTCAGATGTGCTCGAGGCCCGCCGCCAGGCCATCGCAGCCGGCCGCTGGCGCTGGTTGCGCCAGTCGCACGGCGGCGGTGTCGTCGTCCTCGGCCCCCATGAGTCCTGCGCCGGGCGCGAGGGTGACGCCCTCGTGTCGACGATGCCGGGCGCGCCCCTGGCGGTCTTCGCCGCGGACTGCGCCCTCGTCGCTCTGGCGAGCCCGCAGGGCGTCGTCGCGGCCGTGCACGTCGGCTGGCGCTCCTTGCTGGCGGGCGTGCTCGAGGCGTCCGCCGCGGCCATGGGCGCCCTCCGGGCGACCGGTATCGAGGCGGTGCTCGGGGCCCGCATCGGTCCCGAGTGCTACGAGTTCGGCGAGAGCGACCTCGAGGGTCTCGAGGCTCGTTACGGGCCCTCGGTCCGCTCGCTGAGCGCGAGGGGCGCGCCGGCCCTCGACCTGCGTGCCGGAGTGCGGCGGGCGCTCGAGGCGGCCTCGGTCCTGGTCTCGGCCGAAGACGGGCGCTGCAGCGCGTGCGACCCGGGCCTGTTCTCCTGGCGTGCCCGCGGCGACACGGGACGCCACGCGCTCGTGGTCACGGGGGCCCAGTGAGCTCCGGGCCGCGCCTTGCGGACGGCGCCCTCGTCGAGGTCATCGCCGCCCGGGCCGCCGAGGCCCGCGACCGGATCGCGCGGGCCGGAGGCGATCCCTTGCGGGTCAGGATCGTGGCGGTGACCAAAGGGTTCGGGCCCGACGAGGTGGCGGCAGCCTTTGCCGCGGGCCTGAAGGAGTTCGGCGAGAATTACGCCGACGAGCTGATCGCGAAGTGGGACACGGTCGGCCACGCGGCGACATGGCACTTCTTGGGCGCCGTGCAGCGCAACAAGGTCGGCCGTCTCGCCCGCTTCGTGGACTGCTGGCAGGCAGTGGCGCGCGTCGTCGAGGGCGAGGCGATAAAGCGGCACCAGGCCGAGTCCACCCCGGGCTTCCCAGGCGCCGCAGGGGAGCATGCACGGCCGGACGGTGCTGCCGGCGGCGATCGCCCCTGGTCCCCGTCCCTGCTGGTGGAGGTTGACACCACCGGCCAAGCGGGCCGGGGCGGCTGCGCGCCGGCGGAGGTGCCCGGTGTGGTCGCAGGCCTCCGCGAGATCGGCTGTCGCGTCGAGGGACTGATGACGGTCGCGCCCCCGGGCGAGGCGCGCCTGGCAAGGGCCGCCTTCGATCAGGTCGCCCGCCTCGGCGGCGAACTTGGTCTCGCCGAGCTCTCGATGGGCATGTCGGCCGATCTCGAGCAGGCCGTCGCGGCCGGCGCGACGATGGTTCGCCTCGGGACTTGCCTGTTCGGTTCTCGCCCGCAACGTCGCAGGCTGTAACAATAGAGTTCTTGGAGGAGGGCTGGAGATGGCTTCGTTTGTGCAGAGAGCGCTGATGTACCTCGGTCTCAAAGACATCGAGGACGGGGATGAGTACGACACCGAGGATGAGGAGGTCAGCGAGACGGCCACGGGCCGTGTGAAGCAGAGCTCGTACCCCGAACCCGCGCCGCCGCGGGCGAGTGTCGCCACCGTGCGCCCGATCGCGCGCGATGACGGGCGCGAGCCGACCACGCCGGTGGCGCGGGGCGCTGTCGTGCGGCCGTTCGTGACCCAGCGCCATACCAAGCCCCAGGTCGTGGCCCCGGCGCGCTTCTCGGACGCCCAGGAGATCGGCGACATGGTCAAGGCGAGCTCACCGGTGATCGTCAACCTCCAGGCGAGCGAGAAGGACCTGGCCCGGCGCATGATCGACTTCTGCTCCGGTCTCACCTATGCCGTCGGTGGGTCGATGGAGAAGGTCGCAGAATCGGTGTTCCTGCTCACGCCGTCGAACGTCGAGGTCTCCCCCGAAGAGCGCCAGCGCCTCCAAGAGAACGGGCTGTTCCGGTCCTGACGCGACCTGAGCCCTCCAAAGCCACGGGCGGCCCGGTGCAAAGGGGCGCCGACTCATGACCTACGTCATCGACGTCCTCAACGTCTTCCTCTTCGTGCTGTTGATCCGGGTGGTGCTCTCCTATATACCGGCGCCCCCGGGTTCGGCGCTCCTGCCGGTCATCCGGTTCTTCGAGGCGGTCACCGAACCCGTGCTGAGGCCGGTACGCCGCATCGTGCCCCCGCTTAGGGTGGGCGGCTCGGCCGTCGACCTCTCGCCGATCATCGTGTGGTTCGCCATCTTGATCATCCGGGGGCTCTTGTAGCTCCTCGTGCAGCATCCATGACCTTCTCCCGGGCGACCGATATCATCCGGGCATGGATCTGTCTGCAAAACTCCTGCGAGAGGTTGAGTTTCGTACCAGCCTTCGGGGCTACGACACCGACGAGGTCGACGAGTTCCTCGAGAAGGTCGCGGTGGCGGTCGAGGAGCTGCAAGAGAAGATGCGCCAGCTCGCCTACCGGGCCGAGCGGGCGGAACGGGCGGTCTCCGACAGGGCGGCCGAGGAGGACGACGACAGCATCCGGCGCACCTTGGTGCTCGCGCAGCGGACCGCGGACATGGCCGTCCGCGAGGCTCAGGAGCAGGCCGCCGTTCTCATGGACACCGCCCGCAGCGAGTCCGAGAAGCTTCTCGGCGACGCACGCGAAGAAGCCCAGCGCCTCTCCTCGGAATCCCAGCGCCGCCACTCCGATGACATGGCCCGGCTCCACAGCGAGAGGGCTTCGGTCAACGCCGAGCTCAAGGAGCTCTCGGAGCTGCTCGAGAACGAGCGCCAGCGTTTGACCGACTCGCTGCGCGTGGCGCTCGGCCTGGTGGAAAAGACGCTGACACCTTCCAAGGAGATGGCCAAACGGCGGCCGGCCCCGGCCTCCCCGCCCAAGGGGGACGAGGACGACATCGAGGCTCAGATCGACGAGGACGCCGCGGCCGCGGCCCCGTCGCTTCCCCTCTTGGACGAGGACGACGATGACGGCGGGCGGGCGAGCCTCGCCGCCGTCCCGCCCCTTGAGGACTCCGGGCCACCCACCCAGGCGTGGCACCCCGAGTCCATGAGCATCTTCAGTTCGGGCAACGACACTTTCCTCGGGACCGAAGCCGACTCCGGTCAGCACCGCCTCGGTCCGCTCGGCTCCGACTGGATCGCCTGAGCCCAGTCGTAAGCGCCATATGCCGGCCGGGGGAGCCGGCCGTGCTCAGCCGACGCGGGCCAGGTGCGCGACGACTTTGTCGCCGTCCGAGAGCTCGCCCGCGGCCGTGAACAGGTCGTCGGACCAAGCGCCGGGTGCCCCGCCGTCCCCGATGGTCGCGACCTCGATCTCGGTCGCGAGCACCTGGGC
>Ga0187880_1003561_pt1 | contig 11828 bp, 17 predicted proteins | sample June2016WEW_19_4_FD_132998 | JGI IMG/M metagenome (GOLD analysis project Ga0187880, IMG submission 132998) | Peatland microbial communities from SPRUCE experiment site at the Marcell Experimental Forest, Minnesota, USA - June2016WEW_19_40 | ecosystem: Environmental > Terrestrial > Soil >...
CCTCGCTCAGGTTCTGGCTGGCCACGGTGTACGATCCGCCGCCGTGCGGATACGCCTCGATGGTCTGCCGGTAACTGAAGTAGACGATCATCAGCAGGATCACGATCGCCGTGCTCACGGGCACGATGTATTGCACGCCCAGCAGGCCGAGCGGAATCAGCAGCGTGAGGGCGGCTTCAGGCCCGTACGCAGCCGAGCTCAGTGCGTCCAGCCCGAAGACCGGGATTCCCGCGAGGGGGCCGATTTGCTCGGCGCGTTCTTCGCTGGTAGCCAGCGCACGCCCGAACAGCAGATTAAAAAATCCTGTGGTTACGCCCATGAACCCCCATCAACCATCGACTTGCGGTAGTGGATTCCGCGCGGGGAACGCCGCCGAAGGCATTGTCTCACGCCGCACTGGGGGCCAACCTAAAAAGGTCCCTGGGTCTCTGACCGCTTGAACGGGAACCTTCCCGTGCCTCATCCTTTCTGTCATTCTGAGCGAGCGGAGCGAGTCGAAGAACCTGCTTCTTGAAATTTCGGGCGAAAGGGCGGGAGAACACGAACTCCACGGTCGCGAATTCACGGGGTCAGAGACCTGGGCCGCATCGACATATAGAGGTCAACTAAGTTCCTGAATCCGCAAATAGCAGATGGTAATTCGCAAATAGCAGACGGTCATCCTGAGCGAGGATTGGCGCGCTTTTTGCGTCAATCCGAGTCGAAGGACCTGCGTTTGTCTCTCGTCTTGCATCAGGGCTTGGCTTTAGCCAGGCCACAACCCGCCCACCCATTTCCGAAAAATCAAGTACGCGGCGAAGCCGCGCCCCGAAACGCAAGGGCGTCTGCCATCGCTCATCCCCCACAACCCCTTCCCAGGGCAATGGTCACCACGAGCCAACAGTTCGGACAGATCGAATCAAGACGGGATTTCGGAAATCCCAACGTCGGATACCGTCAAGTAAGGGCCGATTTCGTCGTTCCCCTCCGCGGCCAAATCCGGATCGTCAGGCCGAGCGCGATTAAAACGGTAGGGATAGAACGTATAGATCCAAGCGGCTTGATATTTGGTTCCGTCGGCGTCAAAGAAGGTCGCACCGCCCTGGTAATCATATGCTTTATTCGTCCGCGATCCATACAGCTTATAAGTGGCCTCGAACATCGCGCGCGCCACGTCGTGATTCTTGCTGGCCGGGAATTCTACGACGAAGGGTTTAACTGGTTTGGTGGCGGCTCCCGGAGCGAGAAGAGGTATGTCCTCGAAAAAACGGATGCGAGTTTGAAAAACATGGATATCGTCGAATTGAATATGAAGAGCTGGCGACCCGCCTGTATTACGCATGATTATCGCAACCCGATCCTGGCCCGAATCCTCGATTGGAAGAAACTTGATTGAAACTTTAAGGATTGCAGGGATCTTGGGCGGGGTAAATCCCGACGGCGACGATGGGTTCGCAGCAAGCGAGCGTCTCACATACCATCGTGTCGCAGCCGCAGATCCGAACGCAATAATTAGTGCTGCGGCCACAACTAGCCACGGCGGCATCGATATTGACCTCGAAAGAAAATCGAAGGACATCGGACGGGCCGGATCCGGGGGCCTGACATACCCCAGGATCGCCATTCCAATTGTGGGGATTCCAAGCACGTAGGCCGCGATTACGGCACGCTTGCCCCAATCAGGCTTTTGCTGCATTCGCACATTCTAACAAGGTGGCATCCCCCGGCGGGCGACCCGCATTCCAAGAGCCTCACCCAATACGATCTGGGGCGCCCCGGATCTCGATTCTGAGACCCGGGAACCACGGAGCCGGCATCCACTGGTCTCGAACCGAAAACTCACCACGACACGGGGGTGGCGGGCGGCGCGCGTCGAGTTCGCTCATGATTTCCGCCTTCCGATGTGCCTGGGATGCTATTGCCCGCGATTGTGCCCTCGCCGCGCGATAATATAGTGGACAAAATAGATCGCACGCAATAGCCTTCTACGCATTCAGCAAAAGGGGTGTTGCGTGGACGTAAAGATCAAGAAATTTGACGTTGCTATGAGCGTGAAAGCCAAAGGCATTGAATTGGATGTATCTCGTCCTAACGGCGATCACATCGGCGACTTAGTTGTCACGATGACCAGGCTCATTTGGTGCGGGGGCAAGACGAGCCGAGCAAAAGGAAAGAAGATCAAGTGGCAGAAGTTCATTGACTACATGAATAGTCTCTGAGTCAAGGTGCCTTGAACTCTTTCTTCCTGCCCTGCGCCAGGGCCGCCACGGGTTCATGCGCAGGCGTGTGGAGTAACGGCATCGGGCCTAATATGCGCGCGTGATTCGCCTGCTCGAGGGAGAAAGGGATGCTTACGGACAGGAAGGATAAATCTGAAAATCCCGCACTTTCGCTCTTTTTTGCTGACCCTAAGGTTGCGGGTTTTCTTCGGTCGCACGAGCAGGGTTTACTCGCGCACCGAGCCGAGCTCACGTCCATTTCCACGCCCAGCCCCGACGCGGACGGAATCGCAGCCCTTCGCAATGCGACGACCATGATGTTTCCAGGGCAGGACGTTGTAGCCCAATTCCGCCCCATTGAGGTTCAGGCTTTGCGCGATCAGTGGTCCGCTGGGACCGACAATGTTGCTCTTTCCTCTGACGATCTAGTTTACCTTCAACTCGCAATCATATTACTGCGCCTCGCGAGCGACTATCTGTCCGCCCACGATCTTTTTGAAGCCCACATGGATGGTTTCATCAGGGCCTACCCTCGCGTTCTAGCCTTCAACCCGATCACAAGCGAAGTCGCCTGGGATACAGTCCGAAAACAAATGGAACAGATACTGGAGGAGGGATTCCGGAAGCGGTATGACGACATGGCAAAGACGGCATCGCAACACTTTCGAGACACAAGACTTGCAAACGAAGCGCTGATGATCGGAATGATGTTGATCGACCGCAACGAGCCCGTGAGCGAATCCCCGGACGGACTAGCGTTCGAGGGCGAATGCGAAAATGCCCTTCGGAGCGCTCATTTTACTGTCGAGCGCACCCCGGTTTCAGGGGACTTCGGCATTGACTTGCTTGCCCGGAAGCACGGCCTCACGTACGCAATACAATGCAAGTCCCACAAAGTTCCAGTCGGCGTCAGCGCAGTGCAAGAGGCCGCAGCCGGGCGCGGGCATTACGTTGCGGATTGCGCCGTTGTCGTCGCCAGTTCTGGTTTTACGGCCCAAGCCCGACGACTTGCAGAGTCGAATGCGGTTCTCCTTATTGGGCCGGCACAACTTCCTGTGCTAGATGATCTCTCTCGGAGACTTCTCTAGCGGGCGGGCGGCCGCCCCGTCCTGTCCGACCGCCGAGGTCAGGTCAACGCGCTTATTGAACACGAGTTGAGACCCACCCTCCGGATTAGTCCTCGGAAAACGCCCATCCCACCCCCAAACCACTCCACCATCCCCGCCCCCAAAACTTTTCCCCCACGAATTTGCAGATAATTTCTCCCTCCCGGCGCACAATGAAACCAGAGATCAGGGGTCAGAGATCAGCGGGCCTCCCGCACGTCTGGCTGCTTGCAGCTCTTCGCGGAGCCAGGCGTACCAATACGACCCAAATCGGCTAAATCGAGCCGAAAAACGGCCTCTAAACCCTTTGGATGGAGGATCCTACGAAATAACCCCGGAAGTATGTACTTTACGCAACCGCCCGATAGGGGTCGTTTTGGGCTGTAATCATCCCTTTCATTCCTTCCTTATCAAATAGTCTCTGTTGCAATCTTTTTCATCCTCCATTAAACTCTTGTCATGTTGTAGGAAGTAGGAGGGCGACATGGCAATGACGTTCCTTGAGGAAATTCAAAAGCGGCTGGCCGAAGTCCAGACGAGGGCAAACGAGGTCACTCGGCGTCTGGGGCAAGTTCAAGCGGAGCATCAGTCTGTGATGCAGGAACTAGGCAGCTATCAGAAGATCGCGCAGGTGGAGGCGCTTCGACTTCAGCGCGAACAGCAACAATCGCTGATCCCTGGGGCGGCTGGTGCGCCGCCTACGGTACAGACGCAGCCTCAACCGCAGTCAGTGACTGCGCCAGTTCTGGCAGAATCCCCGACAAATGATGATGGAAACAAAACTGAGGCAATTCGCGAATTGCTGCGGCAACATCCGGCTGGTATGACTCCGGCCCAGTTATGGCAGCAAATGAAGAATCGCGTTGCGCACCGGCAATACATCTACGGCGTCTTGAAGCGCCTCAAGGACCAGAAACAGGTCACAGAGCGACGCGGCAAGTATTATTTCCAGCCGGTGCCAAAATCGGAAGAGGGGGTGAATTTAATCGTGCAATGAGAACAGCCAGCGATCTTTAACCGTAGGAGGGCAAGATCGCTGGCTGCGAGCAGTGCGCTAGTGGCGAAATTGGCAGCCGCGCCCGATTTGGGGTCGGGTGGAGCCTATACCTCCGTGCGGGTTCGAATCCCGTCTAGCGCACCAGACTACTTTTCTATTCTTTCCCCAAACGGGAACGTTTGTCAAGAATTTTGTTTGAGCAGAACTTTTTACTTGACGCAATGCTTGCGTTATGTATAAAATTAGAATCATGAAAAAGGATAGGCACAACTTAACGAAATCGCCACTGGTAAAGAATATTCCAGCCGCTTGCTCGAACGAACTCGCCGCTGTCGAGTTCTTTGAAAAGCAGCGGTGGGGCGACACCCCGTGCTGTGTGAAATGCGGCAGCGTCGAAGTCTACAAAATGACAGATGCCAAGACAGGCGAGCGCAACAAGCGGTTTTTGTGGCGCTGCCGAGACTGTAAAGAACAGTACACGGTTCGCATCTCGACAGTGTACGAAGAGTCGCGGATTCCGCTTCGCCACTGGGCCTATGCATTCTGGCGTGCTTGCGCTTCGAAGAAAGGCGTCTCTGCTCTGGAGATTCAGAGGACTTGTCAGATCAGCTACAAGTCGGCGCTGTTTCTGATGAACAGAATCCGGTTTGCGATGGCTCCCGACTATCCGCCGTTCCCGCCATTAAACGGCACTGTCGAAGTCGATGAAACATTTGTCGGCGGGAAACCGCGTTACAGATCAATCGACAATCGGCGCGGCCACACAACAAAAACGATCGTGTTCGCCGCCGTAGAGCGCGGTGGAAACATTACGCGCAAGATCATTCTGAACGTGACAGGAAAAACGCTCAAGAAAGAAATTCAGCGCGTGGTTGATCCCCGCGCCACGATCATGACGGACGACTTCAAGTCATATCAGGGCCTTGCTCTTCCATTTGAGGGTGGGCACCATCGTATCCGTCATTCGCTCCATCAATACGTTAAAGGCAACGTGCACACGAACACCGTTGAGAGCAGCCACGCACTTGTGAAGCGCGGCATCGTCGGCATCTATCACAACGTGAGCCGCGACTACCTGCATCGCTATCTTTGGCAGTGTGATTTTCTTTGGAACAACCGGAAGTTAAACGACGGAGGGCGGACCATCGCAGCCATCAAGCAAGCTGAGAATCGCCGTCTAACCTACAAGGGATCTCCATACCATGCGTAAAACAACAAGGAAGAAGAAGCCTGCCAAGACCGGACCAAAGCCGGAGACTCTCAAAATTGCGGGAAAGTGGCAGGATGCCGTGAAGAAATCGCTTGCTAAGAAAAAGCCTGCTAGTGGGTGGCCGAAGGAATGAGAACCCCCTCATTATCCTTCTTCAAGCATTTCTAAGAGTCTCTCCGCACTGATTCCTTCAGCTAGCTCGGGGATAGAGAACGTCTCATTTTTCTCGGCCCGGCGGCGGAAATAGGGGATCGTAATGCCAACGACCCGATCCGTCGTTTCATCGATTCGACAGATCACGCCAGATTCCACTTCCGAATAAACACACTTGTTCGTCGTTTCCTCGAAAACGATGTATAAGACATCAGCGTGCGTGGCGTAGCTGATCTTCATCTCGACTCGTGCTCTGGATATGATGCAATTATGGGGCCAGTCCGAGCACCAGGGAACCTCTTTGTTTGAATCGGAAACGCAGTTGTAACGTGGCCCTCCGTTCCTCCATAGAGAAATGTCTCCCGCTGGTGCTCGACATAAACCCGAACTCCTTCCGGGTTTGTGCTCCAAGGTCTTTCAAACGCACAAGAACTCGGAACCCAGCCTTCCCGAACAACAGTCGGAGACTCTACGGCTCTCTTAATCAGTTCCTCTTGCCCGGCCATTTCTGGGTGCTCCAGAATGTGGCGGAAATCATCTTCGTACAAATAGATGGTATTACCGTGAACAGAGACAGTAGTCCATATCACGTTCGTGCTACTGCTGAATCCCGCCATCTGATTGCCTATTGAGTATTTTCGGTTACGGCTTTGGGCTGTTCGGGCATTTTTATCTGCCCATAGACTTGTTCGAATTGACTAAGAGCGGTCTCTAGCGCCTTAGCCAGCGCCCTAGCGTGAGCCGGGCTCATCACCACGTTGGCTCGCAGCTCTTTTTCGACATCAGCGTTAGCCCCGCAACCAAGCACTTCTGAGAATACGAGTCTGATGTCCCAAGGACCAATCAACGTCTCAGCGTTATTGCAATAGACAGCTGGCACAGCTCCCGAGTTACGCAGTGGGAGCGCATTCACATCGATTTGCTTCGCTTCCATGGTGCACCCATGGTAAAGCAAATTGCCACAGTGTGTTCTGAATTTTTCTACCTTCTCCTTTCTTTCTCCCTATTGCGTAAAGTACATACTTGCGAATAACCCATTTAGAATCAACGGGTTGCCGCAAGAGATCAAAGATCAAATGGCTGAAAACAAATCACTTAACCAAAAAAGGGGTATGGGGGGAGGGGGTAACTGAAAGGGGTAATAATATACTTGACAGACTACGCCTTTTGTTCTAATCTGTTCTTGCTATGGAACAGATCAAAACTCTACAGCAAGCGATTCAACACTTTGCCGATCCTGAGAACTGCCGCCGGTTCATGGTTTTCATTCGCTGGCCGGATGGCGTGCCTGCTTGCCCTTATTGCGGCGCGACCAAGCTGACTTGGCTGGCAAAGGCGAACGTCTACCGCTGCTACGGCGACCACAAGAAACAGAAATTCTCGCTCAAGGTCGGGACCGTATTCGAGGATTCACCCATCGGCCTTGATAAGTGGCTCCCTGCCACGTGGATGCTATGCAATTCCAAAAATGGCATCTCCAGCTATGAATTGCATCGCTCTCTGGGAGTGACCCAGAAAACCGCGTGGTTCATGCTGCATCGGATTCGGCTTGCCATGCAGACCAAATCGTTTCTCAAACTCGGTCACGATGGTGGGCCTGTCGAAATGGACGAAACTTTCGTCGGGGGCAAGATCAAAAATATGCGCAAGTCAAAGCGGCCGAAGGGACCAGGGGTAAGCGGGAAGGCTGTTGGGGGCGCTGGAAAAGCTATCGTAGTTGGAATGCTGGAACGCAACGGGCGCGTCCGGACCGAAATAGTCATGGAGCGCACCCAAGCCGTGCTCCATCAGCTTGCGCGAAAGAATCTACAACCTGGGACTGCGCTCGTTACCGATGAGTGGGGTGGATACAAAGGCTTGGCTTCGGACTTTCTGCATGTGGTTGTCAATCACGCAGTCGAGTACGTGAACGGGCAGATTCACACAAACGGAATCGAGAACTTTTGGTCCCTGCTGAAACGATCCCTCGGCGGAACCTACATTAGCGTAGAACCGTTTCACCTTGATCGCTATTTGGATGAGCAGGCATTCCGTTATAACAACCGCGCCACTAAAGACAATCCGTTGACCGATGCAGATAGATTCGCGCTGGCAGTATCGCAGATTTCAGGGAGAAGACTGACCTATACAGAACTGACCGGTAAGGTGGGAGAAACGGCGGTCTAGGCTGGCTTGGATGGAGCGCCAGAAACGCGGGCAGGGGGAGCCTTAGACGTTCGCTTCGCTTCCTTCTCAGCATCCAGTTTGGCTTTGATCTCAGAGTGCGGCACTGCCATCAGGCGCCGCATAAACCCCGTGAACTTGTCTGGAGTTGAACTGTTGAGAACTGGCTTCATGGAAGTATGATACTCCCGCGGGGACAACGCTATGTCCGATGAGATTAAGAGATTACGCCAAGAGTTGTTGTTTGCCTATCAGTTGATTCGAGACTTGACAGAACAGGTGTGCGACCTGCACATTCTTGTGGCTCCACTGATTGGTGCATTAGATCAAGAGCACGCTGGTTGTGATCTCGGAGAAGCGCGTCTGCGGTTTGCTTTGGTAATGCAGGAGCAACTATTTCAAGAAAAGTCCGCCTCGATTGGTGTAGTCGAGCAAGCAATTCGTCGTCTGAAAGCAAACTGAGGTCTTCTGCTGGTGGTGTTTGCATTTGGTCACACTCCATGTGATGATGTCGCTACAGAGTATCGCCACACCGGAGACCCGCCCCAGCAGGCGGGTTTTCACTTTATAGGTGATTCTACCGTGCATGGATAGGATTGTCGAAGAGCAATTGACAGCCCAACACTCTTAGGCATCTTCATCACTTCGGGATGCTGCTTCATGTATGCCACATAGACGCTCGCCATTTGTGCATAGGAAACGGATGCACATTCTGTCTTATCCGCGTCCGTGAATCCTTCGATGTAACTGAGACACGCGATAGACCGAACCGATTCCTCGGCCGTAGGATGGTCTATCGGGACCGCTTCACAAGCGTGAACCAGGTAGGAACCGCTGGTTAAGTATTCTTTTGTGAGAGCCCCTGGAGAGAGTCCCATAACCATTAGTGACGCCAAAACTAAGAGCATCAACCCTCCTTTTTACCTAAGGCACACTTAAGGTAGTTGCTTCCATCACCGTGCAGTCCCACTCCCACGGCTTATCCGGGGGAAGAATCTGTATCGCCTGCATGAATGATGAAGTAGTTCCCGCAGAAAGTTCATCCTTCAAAATCACATCGGCGCTATCTACATCCGTCAAAGTCCCGCGATACCGAAGTGTGATGCGGAGGCGGATATTCTTTACAGGCAAAACTGTGTGGTTTTCTATACGGCCAGAGACAATCCAAAACGGACGCAAGTCGCCTGAGAGCCGGCGGGCGTCAGATTTGACAAGGTTCAAATCAGCGAGAGGCAGGTTCTTGCTTGGATCGTCAAGCGGAATATCCTTGCCAATATCGTCAGTAGTTGATTGCGTCGGCCGCGAAGTGACAGTTTGAGGTTTTGGGCGTGTGAAATCGCATCCCGTTAGGAGCAACAAGCCAGCGGCGAGCGAACACCAAATCAGATTTTTCATTCTCGTTTAGTCTAGTGTCCGATAGGACACCGATAAGGCATATCCTAACGCCATGCTGAGGGGATGGCAACGGATATTTGCGTTCGCGTGGGCAACCGAATCAGGGAGTTGCGCCAAGCAAAAGGGTGGTCTCAGCAATTGCTGGCAGACCACGCGCAGATTGAGCGTTCCCACTTGACGCGGTTGGAAGAGGGACGGAAAGAGGCAGGATTGCGAGTCCTGGAGCGAATAGCAGATGCGCTCGATGTGGAACCGGCGGACTTATTGAGGCGCGGCTAGAGCGCCAGTTGGTAAGGCGACCGAGTTGGGTCCGCAACCTTCACTGTCGCATGGATTACGACACACGCCTCCGATGGCCTGCAATCATCCTCTGCTGCCAGCAATCGATCCGTTGTCACGCGCACACCTGTAATCAGACCATCATCCTGTAGGAGTACAAAAAATGGCCGCGGGTCTGGCGCTTCGCCATCTTTCGGTAAAGGTACTTGCCCACGTTGTGGAAGAGAAAGAGCATCAAAAAGAACCTTCAGGCGGTTGTCAATATCGCCACTTCCTTTTGCGTCCTTCATCACCAAACATCCCGGCGGTTCAACGCGAAGCAAGAGAATGTCAAGATCGCAAACCATCCCAAATCCACCATTGACGATGGGCACATAGCCCTCATACTGCTTCGCTATGTTCTCCAAGCGGGTGCGGTCCTCGCCCTCGTTGTAAATTCGAAATACCGGATGGCACTCCCACAGTTTCTTGAGTTGGCGATGAAACTCCAGCCGGATTTGATGCTTCTCCCATGGACGCGCCTTGCTCTGCGAAGACTTGAGAAGACTGCCGCCGTAGATCAGACGGAATTCCATAGCGTCCTTCACTGGAAAATCAACAGGGTCGAAGTATAGTTGCCTTGTCTCGGGGAGAACAAGGCGCTCTTGGGCGCAATTCTCTTGTTCCATCTCTCGTCATCCAATCTATGGACCCCATTCCACCACTCTCAGAATGACGAAGATTGAGACTTAAGAGTCAGTCAACTATATTATTACCCTGAAAGGTACAGACCGGGCACATCCCTGACAGACAGGACTGGGGATATAGCTTTTCTGTTCCCTATTCCCTGCTCCCTGCCTTTTCCGCCGCCGGCAGCGTAAACAGGAACCTGCTTCCCTTGCCCACTTCGCTCTCGGCCCAGATGCGCCCGCCGTGCTGCTCCACGATGCTGCGGCAGAGCGCCAGCCCCAGGCCGGTCCCGCCCAACGCCCGCGAGTCCGATGCATCGCCCTGCTGGAAGGGCTCGAAGATGCGCTCCAGTTTCTCCGGCGCAATGCCGCGCCCCTGGTCCGCGATGGTAAAGCACACCTCTTTCGCTCCAGTAGCGCTGCCACCCGGTCCGCTGCCAACCGTATCCCGCGCGCCCAATTGAATGCTCGTGCCCGGCGGCGAGAACTTGATCGCGTTGGTCACTAGTTCGTTCAGCACCTGCATCACGCGTTCCGAGTCGGCAAACACCGGTGACGCCTTGGCATCGATGCGGAACTCCATGCGCGCCTGTGACGCCGCGACGTGCGCCACGTCGGCCGCGCGGCGCAGCAGGTCGACGGCTTCCACCGGCGCGCGGTTGAGCGGCAGCCGCCGTTTCTCCGCGCCGTCGAAGTCCAGAATGTCGTTCACCAGCCGGGTCAGCCGGTCGCAGTTGCCGATTGCCATTTCCACCATCTGCCGCTGCTTCTCCGGCCGCTTGTCGAGCGCGCCCGACTGAATCAATCCCAGGGATGCGCGCAGCGATGTGAGCGGCGTGCGCAGCTCGTGGCTCACCGTGGAGATGAACTCGTCCTTCATGCGTTCCAGCCGCCGCCGTTCGCTTACGTCCTGGAAGGCCACCACCATGCCCGAAACCCGGCCGTCTTCCATCAGCGGATTGGCGCTGTACTCCACCGGGATCGCGCTGCCGTTCCTGCGCCAGAAGACCTCGTCCCGCATGCGGATCGGTTCCGAGCGCCGCAGTGCCTGCAGAATCGGGCTGGTCGATCGCGAATACGGCGTCCCGTCGGCGTGGCTGTGATGGATGAGCTCGTGCAGGTCGTGTCCCGTCAACTGCTCCGGCGTGTATCCCAGCATGCGCGCGCCCGCCTCGTTGATAAACGTCACCTTGCCGTCGAGGTCGATGCCGAAGATACCGTCGCCCACCGACTCCAGAATCAGTTCGCGTTGCCGCGTGGCCAAGTGCAGCGCTTCCTCGGCCTTGTACTGCTCGGTTACGTCCATGCCGTGCACGATCACAAAGGAGCGCTCGCCGGCCAGTTGCATGCTCCGGCTGTGCACCGCAATGCGCCGGTACACTCCATCGCTGCGCCGCAACGACAGCGCTCCCTGCCACTCTTCGCCTGTTTCCACCGTGTTCAGGCAATCCTGGAACGTCAACACTCCCGTCGCGTCCATCAACTCCGCCACCATTCGCCCCACCAGGTCTTCGGGACGATACCCCAGGGTCTCCGCGGTAAACGCGTTCAGTGAAGTCAGCCGTCCCTCCATCGTGCAGGTGAAGACAAACCCCAAACTGTTTTCCACCATCTCGCGATAGCGGGTCTCGCTTGAGAGCAGCGCCCTCTCCATCGCGC
>Ga0187880_1003565_pt1 | contig 11822 bp, 10 predicted proteins | sample June2016WEW_19_4_FD_132998 | JGI IMG/M metagenome (GOLD analysis project Ga0187880, IMG submission 132998) | Peatland microbial communities from SPRUCE experiment site at the Marcell Experimental Forest, Minnesota, USA - June2016WEW_19_40 | ecosystem: Environmental > Terrestrial > Soil >...
CGCACGGATGGCGGCTAGCCGCGCGATCCGCGCGCTGGCGATCCCGATTGTCTCGACCGGATTGTCCACAGAATGAAATTATAGCGTACTCGACGCAGATGCGACCGTCCAATCGGCGGCCCGAAGAACCTTATTTTGCCGGTATTGCGGCTGGTTTCCCCGCCGGCGGCTTCCTTTCGATCGCGATCGCGCGCCGATGCTCGTCAAACGATTTCGAAAAGACATGAGTGCCGCCTTCGCGTGCGACAAAATAGAGAAATTCGGTCTGCGTCGGGTATAGCGCGGCCTCGATTGATTTCAGCCCGGGATTCGCGATTGGCCCCGGCGGCAAGCCGGTGAAGTCGTACGTATTGAAGGCCGACGCTGTGTGAACCGCGCTCGCGGCCGACTCTTTGGCGCCGTCGAGCGCGTACTCCGCCGTCGGGTCGGATTGCAGCGGCATCTTGAGCCGCAGCCGATTGTAGAACACGCCCGCGATCAGTGGCCGCTCGCCGGGCGCTTTCGCTTCCTTCTCGACGATCGAGGCCATCGTGACCAACCGGCGCGCATCCAGGCCGACCTCGAACATCCGCTCTTCCACGGCAGGCGTCAGGACCTGGTAGAACCGCGCGAGCATCGCGGAGAGCACGTCGTTGGTCTTCGCGTGCGGCGAAAATCTGTACGTCGCCGGGAACAGGTAGCCTTCCGCGCCGAGCGGCATCAGGCCGAGCGCGCGCACCATCGCGCCCTCGCGCGCGGCCTGCTCGAATTCGTTCTCGCAGACCAGGCCTGTCTCGGCCAACCGCTCCGCGATCTGATGGACCGTCAAGCCTTCGGGAATCGTGACTGTCACGACGATGAAATCGCCCCTGACCAGATGGCGCATCACGTCGGGAATCCGCTCGCCGCCGTTGAAAGCATAGTCGCCCGGCTTGATTTGGCGCGCGGTCTGGCTCATCTGGCCGTATAATCGGATCACAAGCGCGCTTCGAACGACGCCGGTATCCGCCAGCGCCCGCGCGATTTGGCGAAACGACTCGCCCTTTTCAATCGTGAGCTCGCGTGGCGGCGCGAATTTTTCGGTGGGACTCAGCCAGTAGTATGAGAACGCGGCGTACGCTCCGGCTACGACGATCGCGGTTACGAGGATTGATGCCGCAAGCTTCATCTGATCCGAGGATATATTTCGCGCCGTGATTTTTCATCAGCCGCTGCCGCGCGGGATTTTCTCCGGATGCGCCTGCATCCAGCCTTCGAGGATGACCACCGCCGCAAGCGCGTCGAGCCCGGCCTTGCGCGCGCCTTTCCTGGCCGGCATGTCCGCCAGACGCTCCCGGGCTTCGAAGCTCGTCAGCCGCTCGTCGAACATCTCGACGGCGACGCCGAGTACATCCGCGATGCTCGCGGCGAACTTCCGCGCGGAGAGGGCGGCCGGACCTTCGCTGCCGTCCATGTTGAGCGGAAGGCCGACGACGATCGTGCTCACGCGGCGGTCGCGCAGCATCGCGGCGATCGCCGCGACGTCCTTTTTGAGTGCGCGCCGTTCGACGATTCCCACCGGATGCGCCCCCATCGAGGCCGCGTCGGTTACGGCGACTCCGATTCGGCGCCGCCCGAGATCAAGCGCGGCAATCGTCATCCGTATCCCCGTCCATCCGCGTCCCGCCCGGTCGATATTCACGATTCATAGACGGTCTCCCGCGTCTGCGGGCTGGAGGATAACAATTTTCATGACCGCTGGTACTATAGGTGCCACAATCGAGGACCAGTCCTGAGATCCATTCGATGAAAGCTTTTTCGCAATTCTCGCGTTCAGTGGCGCTTTGCATTGCCAATCTCGTATTCGCAGTCCTGCTCTGCCCTGTATCGGCATGGGCTTGGGGACCTGACGGGCACAAAATCGTCGCAATCATTGCGGCGGATAACCTCACCCCTGCCGCCGCGAGTCAGGTGGCAGACATCCTTGGCGTGCCAGCCGACAAAAGAGCAATCGCAACAGCAATGGAGGATGCTTCGATCCTCCCCGATTCCAAGTTCCGCGATGAAGATCCTTTGACGAGGCCATGGCATTTCATCGACATTTGTCTGCAAGACCGGCGAGTGGACGTTCCTGCACGATGCCCCCGCGGAAACTGCGTGACAGGGAAAATCGACGAATATTCCAAGCGCCTGAAAGGGAGGAACTACGACCGCTGGGGCGCGGCCGGTGATCTGGCGTTCCTGATCCACTTTGTCGGCGACATCCATCAACCTCTGCACGCCGCGAACGACGAGGACCGCGGCGCCAATTGCATAACGGTCGATTCGAATGTTCGAGCAAAAGATCTTCACGCGGTCTGGGACACCACCGTCGTGCGCCGTCTCGAAGACAGCGTCGATTCCGGAAGGCCCGGCACGACGGCCCGCAGGCTGGAACAAACATACGCGGCCGAGGGAAAGACCGATTCATGGATTCCTGCCGACGATATCGCGTGGGAATCGAATCAAATTGCGCGGTCCGACATCTACGCCGCGCTGCGCATCCCAATCGAACCCTGCCAACCCACCGCCGTTCTCTGCCTCAATCCTCTCGGACACGCCGTCGAACTGGACTCTTCTTATCTGGACCACGCTGACGCGGTCGCGGGCCATCAGCTTGCGAAAGCGGGATTCAGGCTGGCGAGCCTGTTGAATCAGATCTGGACACAGCCCGCTGGTCCGAACGATGTGCCGCGTGGATCGAATGCGAATTCGGCCCCGGCTCAGGTTCTTTCATCGAAGACCGTTGCCGGCCAAATCGTTTTCGTTGGTAATCGGCGAAGCAAGATTTACGCGTGGCCCGGATGCGGAAGCTACGACAGGATGGCGCGTGAGAATCGAGTCGTGTTCGCGAGCCGCGAAGCGGCCGAGCAGGAGGGCTATCGGGCGGCTCGGAATTGTCCTTGATGAATTGTCTCCTCAACCGCCCCGTCCAGTCGCGTCGCGCGCGTCATGTAGTCCCGATTCATGTGTGCCCTATGCATCGGTTTATTTGTGCCTATTGTAACCGCGTGAATAATGTCTGTCGCTGTCCTGAACGAAGTGTCAATAGAGATGACCGTAGTGTATCAGAGTGATACACCGCCAGGGGTTGCGTTGGGTAGGCGAATCACCTAGCGTCGCTGATGATGCTCGCTCGGGGGAGACACTCTTTGGGATATCCACGCGCGCTGATGGGGTTGGCCGTTGCCTTGGTTGCGACCACCGCGGCGCTGTTTCTTTTTTTCCAGGCAAATCCGCAGACGCTTGGCTCGCCGCTCGACACGCTCAGCTCCGAACTGGATGCCGGCAAGGACGGCCCTGACGTAGTCGAGCAGCCAGAATCCGTCGATCCCGCACCTGCGTCGATCATGATCAGCACGACGCTTGACCGCACCGCGCCCATCGAAAGCTACCTTCGCGAAGCCGGGATGGAACCGGGCGACGCGCATCAGTGGGCGTCGTACATCCAGCGCATCACCGCGAACCGGTATTTTCACAGCGGGCATCCGCTGACGCTATATAAGGATCCCGAGACCGGCGAGATGCGCGGCCTCAAGTACGATCTTGACGAAAAGACCACGGTCACCGCGGCGAGCCTCGGCGCCGGAGTGCTGAAGGCCGGGCTGCGGCCGATCGAGTATTTCATTCACCCGATCAAACTGACGTTCGCGGTCAAGGACAACTTCCAGCGCGCAGCCGCCGAGAACGGGATACCCAAGCCAATCGTCGACACGCTGCAGGATGCGTTCTCGGACCGCCACGATCTCAATCGCCTCGCGCCCGGTTCCGCAGTCAAGCTGATTTACAATGAAAAGATCAGCCGCGACGGCTCCTACACGCTCGCCGGCGACGTGCAGGCGGCGCAAATCCGCTTTGGAAGCCGCACGCTGACGGCGATATCGTTCTCGGACGAACACGGCCGCCCTCATCTATATGACGAAAAGGGCCACGCGCTCGGTCCGCAGTCCCTGAAGTTTCCGCTCAATTTCCAGTACATTTCCTCGGGCTTCACGTTCCATCGCTATCATCCGATCCTGCACGAGTATCGGCCTCATGTCGGCGTCGATCTGGTCGCCAAATACGGCGAGCCGGTCAAGGCCGTCGCCGATGGCACGGTTATAAGCGCGGGATGGCAGGGCGAGCTCGGCAATTGCATCCGCATCCAGCATCAGCATGAGATGGTCAGCATCTACGGTCATCTGTCGAAGATCAGCTCCGACGTGAAGCCGGGCGGCTACGTCCGTATCGGGCAGGTCATTGGAAATGTCGGTTCGACCGGGCTTTCGACCGGGCCGCATCTCCACTTCGCGATGGAAAAAGACGGCGCCTGGGTCAATCCTCTCACCGAGAAACTTGGCGAGAATCACGAGGTCTCGCCGCGGATGAAGGCGATCTTCGACGACATCAAGGACCGCTACCAGTCCGCACTGGCCGAGCTGCCCGACCTCGGCAGCCATTTCATCGCGACCGACGCGCGCAAACCCGCGATCTCGAAGTTCGCCGACATGTACCACGTGACGCTCGGTCGCAGCCCGGCAAAGACCGCGCATATCCGAGGACAGAGAATTTCAAGCAGCCAGGACGGCCCGGCGCTCGGAGCCTCGGAGTCCGACAGCGCGCTTTGATCTGAGCGTCTTACAGTTTCGCTCCATTCTTCGATCGCCATTACCAGGTCCCAGCTTCCCGGTCACAGCAGAAATCGCGACGAGGTTGCATCTGAAATGCGCGAGCATCCCAATACCGATTTCTTCAAGCCCGGATTGCCGCGCGCCTTTGGGCATCGCGGATGCGCCGGTACGCATCCTGAAAATACGCTCGAAGCATTTGCCGCCGCCGCCGCGATCGGCATTCAGTATCTCGAACTCGACATCCATATGACGCGCGACGGCGAAATCGTTGTCAGTCACGACGACTATCTGGAGCGCACTTGCGGACGCGCCGGCGTCATCCGCGAAATGACATACGCCGAGCTCGCGGCGGCCGACGCGGGCCGGATGTTTACGCTCGACGGCGCGAATTTTCCATTCAGAGACAAGGGTATCCGGGTGCCGCGCCTGGCCGAGGTGCTTGCGGCATTTCCAAAACTGCCGATAGAGGTCGAAGTCAAGCAAATCAAGCCGAGCGTGGTCGTGCCGTTGCTCGGCGTGATCGATCGCGCCGGGATGCGCAGGAGTGTGTTTGTCGCCAGCGAGCACCAGGAACCGCTCGACGAGGTCCGGATGCTGGCGCCGGAAATCCCGACCAACTTTTCGTACCTCGAATCGGGCGGATTCTTTCAGGCGATGGTGAGCCGCGACAACTATCGTCCGCCCGGCGACGCACTCCAAATACCGCGCAACTACGAATCGTGGCAGCTCGTCACGCCCGATAGTGTCGAGTTCGCCCATCGCATCGGATTCGAGGTGCACGTCTGGACAGTGAACGAGGAAGCCGAAATGGAAGAATTGCTCGACATGGGCGTGGACGGACTGATCAGCGATTACCCGCGCCGCCTGCTCGACGTGATTCGCAGACGCGCAGCCGCGCGCCGCTGAGCGCGCTCTTCCCAGTTCGCCGCATGCTTTGTTACGATTTCGCCCGCTCGTCTAAAAATTTACGCGGGAGCGAAAAATTATGAAACTCGACACCGGTCTCTCGACGCGCAACTTGCGCGATGTTCCGGCCGCCGCCCGCGCCGCCGAGGCGGCGGGATTCGATGCGATCTGGATTCCGGAGGCCGGCAACGACGGCTTTCTTCCGGCCGCGCTGATCGCGGAGCATACCAAGCGAATCAAAATGGGCACGTCGGTCGCGATTGCGTTTCCGCGCAGCCCCATGGTTACCGCCGCGACCGCTTGGGATCTGGCAGGGCTTTCCGAGGGCCGCTTCATCCTCGGCCTCGGCACGCAGGTCAAGGGCCATATCGAGCGCCGCTACAGCACGAAGTGGGAAGCGCCGGTGCCGCGCCTGCGCGAGTACATCCTGGCGCTCCGCGCGATCTTCAAGTGCTGGTCGGAGGGCGGCGCGAAACTTTCGTTCCAGGGCAAGTACTACAACTTCTCGTTGATGACGCCGTTCTTCACGCCGGCCAAACACAACTACTCGAACGTGCCGATTCACATCGCCGGCGTGAACCAACATATCATCCGGCTCGCCGGCGAACTGTGCGAGGGCCTGCATGCGCATCCCTTCAACTCGCCCAAGTATCTTCGCGAATTCGTGCTGCCGAACGTCGAGAAGGGTCTCAAGAAGGCCGGGCGCTCGCGCAAAGACTTCGAAATCCTGTCAGCGGCGTTCGTGATCGTCGGCCACAACCAGGACGAAATAAAAAAAACCCGCGAAGCCGTCCGGCAGCAGATCTCGTTCTACGCCTCGACGCGAACCTACAAGATCGTGCTCGACACGCACGGATGGGGCGACGTTGCCCAGCGATTAAACGAAAAGGCTGCCAGGGGCGAGTGGGTCTCGATGGCCAAGGAGATCACGGACGAGATGCTCGACGTGTACACGGTCGCGGGCACCTACGACGAGATCGCGGACAAGGTGATGCAGCGTTACGATGGGCTGCTCGACCGGGTTGCGTTTTACATTCCGTATCGCGCGGGCACCGACGACGCGCAATGGGCAAAACTCGCAAGGCGATTCAACGGCTGAGTCTCGCGATTCTCGTGATAGATTGTCATGACCTGCTGAACAAGGAGAAAACTTCGATGAGCAAGGCAATGTTGAAAACGATGGCCGCTATGGCGGTCGCGGCAGCATTCATGCTTCCGAGCGCGAGCCGGATCGCGGCGGCAGCCGACGCCGCCCCCTCGGCCGCAGCTGTGCCGGCACCCGCCGTGGACGAGCCCGGCACCAAGAGTTTCACGCTCGTCTCGGTCGAGATAGATGACACGAAGTTCTGGTTGCCCAGCGTGATCGCGGTTGAACAGGGCGACAAGGTAAAGCTCACGCTCAAGAATCAGGTGCCGGGCACGGGCCCGTCGAATCAGCACGGCTTTACGATTCCGGCATACAACATCGCGGAGATTGTGACACGCGGCACACCCAAGACGATCACGTTCGTCGCCGACAAGCCGGGAGTGTTTCCGTATTTTTGCCAGCTGCATCTTGCGCATATCGGCGGCTCGTTAATCGTCCTGCCCAAGAAGTAGCTTTTCGTTGCCAGGGCGCTGCCGGAGCGGCACGAGACTCGCAGACTCGCGCCTCGTCGGCGCGCCCCCGATGCCATCGGCGCGCGAAAGGGCTAGGCTTGATCGCGCATGCGCACGGTAGTCCTCTATGCGCGTTCGCCGGATTGGCGCGCGGTCGTCGAGCGCGCCGACGAATTGATGGCGTCGGCGGATTTTCGGGTGCTCAAGTCTGAAGCGCGCACGCTGGCTGGATTCCTCGACGTCCCCGGCGCCGGGCCCGCGTTCTTAAAGCGCGTCGAGGTTTCCTCATGGAGCTGCGGCGTTTACGCGCGATTTCGCGGTTCTCGCGCCGCGCGATCGCTCGCCGGCGCCGCGATGCTCCGGGCGCACGGCTTCGCGCATCCGGAGCCGCTGGCGGCCATGGATTTGTACCAGGCGGGTGCGATTCGAGCCTCTTATCTCGTCAGCCGCGCGCTCATCAACGCCGACTCTCTGAGCCGCTTCATGCTCGGCCCTGGAGAAATCAAGGGACGCAACGTGCATCGCCGCAAACAAATCTCCGATACGGTGGCCGCACAAATCCGGCGCCTCCACGAGTCCGGTCTTTACACTCGCGATCTGCAAGAGACCAACATCATGGTCGAGGAAAACGAGTCCGGCGGTTTCAAGGTGTACTTTATCGACCTCGAGGATTTCCGCCGCGCCGCCAACGTATCGTGGGATCGCCGAATTCTGAACCTGGTGCATCTCGATCGCAGCATCGGGCGATTTCTGTGCCGCGCGGCGCGGCTCGATTTTCTTTACTCCTACCTGGGCCATCGGCCGGACCGCGCGGCCGCGCGCAAGATGGTCGCCGAAGTTGGAGCGGCGCGCGAGTCAATCGATCGCCGCAAGCGCCGCGGCGTCCCAGCCACGGAGCGGGTCGTGGAGCCGCTCGCGGGAGGAACTGAGTAGTGGCTTTTTCGACCCGCATCCGCGAGTACGACCATCATACCGAGCAGGTCCACGCCGCCGGCGGAAGCTGGGTGCGCGACGTGATGCTCGGACTGAACGACGGACTGGTCGCCTCGTTCGCGGTTACCTCCGGCGTCGCGGGCGCGTTCGTCACGGGCAACGCGGCGATGATGGCGGGACTCTCGGAGATGCTCGGCGGCGCGGTAGCGATGGGGCTTGCGGCGTTCATCTCCGCGCGCTCGCAAATCGAGTTTTATCAAAGCGAGATAGAACGCGAACGCGACGAAATCCACCGATGGCCGGAACGCGAGCGCGAAGAGATCAGCACCATCTATCGAAAAAAGGGGTTCGCCGGGCCGCTGCTCGATCAGATCGTCGCGCACATCACGTCGGATCCCGAGCGATGGAGCAACGTGATGATGCGCGAGGAGCTGGGCTTCAACGAAGAATCCTTCGACAGCCCGATCCGCTCAGCGTTTGCCGTCGGGTTGTCGTATCTGTCAGGCGCGGCAGTGCCCGTCTGGGCGTACATTTTTTTCGAGCCGAGCCGGGCGCTGATCGTGTCGGCCATCTCGACCGTCGCGGCGCTGTTCGGCGCCGGCGCGCTGAAGACGATCATCACCAGCCGTTCGTGGTGGCGCAGCGGACTCGAAAGCATGTTGATTGGAATAGCAGCCGCGGGTGTGACTTATGCCGCGGGCCGCATGTTTGCCGGGCGCTGAAGCTTGCCATCGGGAATTGCCTGCGCTCAGGTCGTGTACTCCGCGTTGATTCGCACGTAATCGTAGCTCAGGTCGCAAGTCAGAATCCGGGCGCTCGATTTTCCCAACCGCAGATCGAGTCGCACGGCGAATTCGCGCTCTTTCATCGCAGTCCCCGCATCCGCCAGCGCCTCGGTCAGCAGCCGGCCGTTCGCGGCAACTTTCACTCCCCCGATCCACAGCATCAGCTTGCCGGGTTCGACGTATGCGCCGGACGATCCCGCCGCCATCAGGATTCGGCCCACGTTCGGATCGCATCCGAAGAACGCCGTCTTGACCAGCGGCGAGTTGGCGATTTGCCGGGCCGCACGCTCGGCGTCGGCAGGATTGCGAGCGCCGCGTACCTGGACGCTGACGAGCTTGGTCGCGCCCTCGCCGTCACGCACGAGTTCGCGCGCGAGCGCCGCCGAAATTTCCCCGACCGCGCGATCGAATGCCGCCTGCTCGCGTGCGCCGAATGCGCGATTTTCCGCGGCGCCGCTCGCCATAATAATCACCGTGTCGTTGGTTGACATGTCGCCGTCAACGGTGATCGCGTTGAAGCTCGCCGGCAGCGCGGACTTGAGCGATTTTTTCAGTAAAGAGGGAGCGATCACCGCGTCTGTGACCAGGTAGCCGAGCATCGTCGCCATCCTGGGCGAGATCATCCCGACACCTTTCACCGCGCCGGCGAGCGTGATGGTCGAGCCGCCGGCCTTGAAGCTGGTCGAGGCGGTCTTGACGCGCGTGTCAGTCGTCATGATCGCATGTGCGAAGTCGGCAAGCCCGTCTTCACGCAGCGATCGTACCGCATCGGCGGCGCCGCTTTTGAATTTCGCGTAGTCGTAGAGATGGCCGATCACACCGGTCGAGGATGGCGCGACGAGTTCCGGTGCGCATCCGAGAAGTCGCGCGACTTCCGCGCATGAGTCGCGCGCAAGGCGCATCCCTTCTGCGCCGGTGAAGCTGTTAGCGCATCCCGAGTTCGCGACGACTGCCTGCAAACGGCCCGACTTGACGCGATCCGCCGTCACATAGACCGGCGCGGCTTTCACACGATTGGCGGTGAACACCGCGGCTGCGGCGGCCGGGCGATCGGCGGCGATAAGGCCCAGGTCCAGCGCGCCCGCCCTGGTCTTCAGTCCCGCGCTGACGCCGGCGAATCGAAATCCGCGCACGGCGGCGGGCTCGAGTTCGACTTTCATCCGGCAAAATCCTCCGTGCGCCGAACTATACGCGGACCGAGCGCGCACGCAAGAGTGCGCGATGCGCGCGTCGCTCCGCGTGCGGTTGCGATCGCTTGCTCCAGCCGGCCTTGGTTGCGCCGGGGCCTCGATCTCACTTGCCGTGGCAGCGCTTGTACTTCTTGCCCGAGCCACACGGGCACGGATCGTTGCGGCCGACTTTTTCGGCGTCGCGCTTGACCGGCGTTGCGGCCGGCGTCTCGCTCTCGCCGCCGTGGCTCATTACGACGCGCTGCGGCTTGGGCTGCTGAATCTGCTCGACGTCCTGCTGGCGCTGCACCTGGACGGAAAAAACCTTTTCGACCACGTCCTGTTGCATCACCGCCATCAGCGCCTCGAACATCGTGAACCCTTCCTTCTGGTATTCGACCAGCGGATTCACCTGGGCGTAGCCGCGCAGCCCGATTCCTTCCTTCAGATGGTCCATCGCGAGCAGATGGTCCTTCCAGAGCGAATCGAGCGTCTGGAGCATCACGATCTTTTCGATTTGGCGCATCACCGGCTCGGTGAATTCCGCTTCGCGCTGATCGTAGAGCTGATGCACGCGCTCGGAACCGATCTCGGTCAGATCGTCGGCCGACTGAACCGGCTTGCCGCCCACTTCGGTCTGCGCGCTGAAGCCGGGGCGGAACTTGAACTGCTTGAAGAACGCGTCGTCGATCAGCTTCCAGTCCCATTGCGCCGGATCGACTTCGCTGTTCGCGTGAGCCGCGGCGATTTCCTCGATCAGCGCGTCGCACATGTCGAGCACGTCATCCTTGAGCGAGGCGCCGCTGAGCAGTTCGCGGCGGCGATGGTAAACGACCTCGCGCTGCTTGTTCATGACGTCGTCGTATTCGAGCAGATGCTTGCGGATGTCGAAGTTGTGCGATTCGACCTTCTTTTGCGCGTTTTCGATCGCGCGCGATATCCATCGATGCTCGATGGGCTCGTTGTCCTCCATCCCGATTCGGCCCATCAGGCCCTTGAGACGGTCGGCGCCGAAGATGCGGAGCAGGTCGTCCTCGAGCGACATGTAGAATCGCGACGAGCCGGGGTCGCCCTGGCGTCCCGAGCGGCCGCGGAGCTGGTTGTCGATTCGGCGCGACTCGTGGCGCTCGGTGCCGAGGATGTGCAAGCCGCCGGCCTCGAGCACTTTCTCGCGCTCGGCCTTGCACTGTTCGACGTACTTCGCGAGTGCAGCCTGGAAATTCGGATCGAGCGGGTCCTTGGTGCCGACTTCCGCCGCCGCCATGAACTCGGGATTTCCGCCGAGCACGATATCGGTGCCGCGACCGGCCATGTTGGTCGAGATCGTGACCGCGCCGAAACGGCCGGCCTGGGCGACGATTTCCGCTTCGCGCTCATGGTTTTTGGCGTTCAGCACGTAATGCTTGACGCTGGTGTTTTTGAGTTTGTCGGCGACGCGCTCGGACTTTTCGATCGAGACCGTGCCGACCAGCACCGGCTGGCCGCGTTCGTGGCAGTCGCGGATTTCCTCGATCACGGCGTCGAACTTCTCGCCTTCGGTTTTGTAAACGACGTCGTGATTGTCGATACGGATCATCGGCTGATTGGTCGGAATCACGACCACGTCAAGGTGGTAAATTTCCTTGAACTCGACCGCTTCCGTGTCGGCCGTGCCGGTCATCCCGGACAGCTTCTTGTACATTCGGAAGTAGTTTTGAAAGGTGATGGTGGCGAGGGTCTGGTTCTCCGACTCGATCTTGACGTTCTCCTTCGCCTCGACCGCCTGATGCAGCCCGTCGCTCCATCGCCGGCCCGGCATCAGCCGCCCGGTGAATTCATCGACG
>Ga0187880_1003568_pt1 | contig 11813 bp, 10 predicted proteins | sample June2016WEW_19_4_FD_132998 | JGI IMG/M metagenome (GOLD analysis project Ga0187880, IMG submission 132998) | Peatland microbial communities from SPRUCE experiment site at the Marcell Experimental Forest, Minnesota, USA - June2016WEW_19_40 | ecosystem: Environmental > Terrestrial > Soil >...
ACGACATCCCGGTGCAGCATCCGCCCACGGGCTTCGACGCCCTGCGCACCATTGCGGTCAGCCGGATCTACCTCGACAACTTCGACCACATCACCGCCTATTGGGTGGGTATGGGACTCAAACTGGCGCAGGTCGCGCTGAGTTACGGCGCGGACGATCTCCACGGCACGATCATCGAGGAGCATATCTTCCACATGGCCGGCGCCAAGTCGCCGCAACTGCAAACCGAGGCCGAGATGATCAAAGCCATTCGCGAAGCCGGCTGCACCCCCGTCCAGCGCAACACCTTTTACGAGCCGATCAGAGTGTGGGATGGTCCCGCGCCGGGGCCGACCGAACCCCCTGACCAACGCTCCAAAGTGCTCGAGGATAACCTCGCCACGGCTTAAGCCGGCCAGAATCCGCTTGGTAAGCTCCCTCGCCTGAGCTAACTTCTGCCAAGGCTGGGGAACTGAAGGACCTGCGCCAGCCACGGTCGTCAGGCCGTCTGCTCCCCCAGCCATAAACGTAGTGCTTTACAACCTATGAAAATTCTAGATGTCCCCCAGTCGGGAAAAAGAGGCCAATCAGTCGCGTTCCAGTCCCGCTTTGGGCTCTGCTTAAGGGGCTATATCGTCCCCAAAAACAATCGCACCCCCGCCTGCGACCACATGCGCCGAGTGTTCGGCGGGAACTCCCGGATGTGGAGTGCCGCGCTGACCGAAGCCCACCGCAACCGCTGGTGCGCGGCGGGCGGCAAAGTGATGAGCCACCCGCGGCTGGGTCAGAAGGGTCCGCTGACCGGCCAGCAATTCTGGCAGGCGATCAACAGCGTGCGCGGCTGCGTGGGCCTGCCGGCCACCTACGACCCTCCCGCCCCCGTAGTATTCGGCGCCAGCCCGGCGGGGCAATTGATCATCGAGAACACCGCCGATGGCGTGCGGCTGTGGGTAGCGGTTTCGGGTGAGCTGGAAACGGACATCATGGTATTCGGCCAGGAGCCGTGCTCCGCTGGCCGGAGCAAGCGCCGCAACGTCGCCTACCTTGGACTCTTGCCACCCCCAATCGCCGGGCGGAGCGAGATCACGTCCCTCTACAAAGCGAAGTATGGCGAGCCGAGGGCCGGTAGTAAGGTCTTCATCGTGACGTGCCAGACCAAAGACGGTTGGAAGGACACTGACCGGGAGGCCAGCGAGGTCGTCCCCGAACCGCCAATAGCCCTTCAGGCAACCTCCGATACAGTATCCAGCCAGAATCCCTATATGCACAAGGGAGGTACCAGGGATGTGACAGGGGCTGCTGCATCACCCTGTCCAGAGTGTCCCGAGAGTTCCTATACGCCAGGGATAGGCGGCAGAGCCGCCAAATCGGATTCTGAGGGGGCAAGGGAGCCCGGGAACGAGGGAGATTCGCCGGGTTGACGGGCCAATCGAGGCTCAAAACCGCCAGGTTAGCTCCAGCGTAGGCCGGAGCCGCAAGGGGTGTTTACGTATGCTTCTGACCCCGAACCAAATCAAGCGTCAGGGCAGCTTTCCCAGCCGCTGCAGCTCCTCCAGGAAGAGAATGTCGGCCTGATCCTGCGGCCGGCCAGCGGCGCGCTTGGCGGCCAGGAGATGAGCGCCCGAGAGGCATTTCGCCGGCGTCCCCTCTTCCGAAGTGCGGACGACGGAGTGTGCTTCCGCCTCGTCGAACCGGGGAACGCCTGGCAGACCGAGGTGGAACTGCAGAATGCCCCAGCGGGTCTGATAGGTTTGGATGAAGTTTTCGCCCCGCGTGCCAAGTGGGACCAGCGGCACGTCCAGCTCACGCTCCAGCAGCGTATTGAGTCGCTTAAAGTTCTCCTCGTCGTGCGGCGGTATGAAGAAATCCCAATCCATCGAGAACCGCGGCATGCCGTAAAGCCGCATGGCTTGCCCCCCCGCCAGCAGGTAATGAATTCCGGCCGCGTTGAACGCCGAGAGCAGGTCGTTCATCGGGCGGGCAGAGCTTTGGCAAGCTGGAGCAATATCGACAACTTCCATGCGTTCAGTTCCGCATGGCTGGCAAACCGCCGGCTCTTGAAATCGGGCAGTCTGACCGCTTTCCCAGCCGGAGCCACGATCGGATTGGCCGCCCACAGCCGGTATTTGGCGTTGTAATCGTCACTCACCTTCATGCGAGGTAAAGTTAGCCGAGTCCAGCCGCGATTACAACCCGTACGATAACTCGGCTGGAGCAACAAGGACTCGCTCCAAGAGACTTGGTGCCGTTGTTGGGCAGCCGGAGCCGAGTATCCAAAGTGCTCTCCGGCAGACGCGGCCTCAGCCTCAAGATGATTCGCGCCCTGGTTGCTGGTCTGCGCATCCCAGCCGCGTTACTGTTGGGCGAACCTGGAAGAGCCTGAGGCGAGCTGTCGGGATCGGCTGGCCTGGACAGTATGGATGCTGCGCATGCCTCGGCTGAGCTGTCGTTTCTGCTGCACGAACGGTTTTGGGGGCAAGGCTACGCGACGGACGCCGCGGCCGACACCCCGCAACACTCCGCTCACCCGCGAGATGCCGTTCGCGTTGCCAACCACAGATGCCGCAGCACAATGTCTGGCACCCGCTTGCCGTTAACCCGAAATGTCCGCTTGTGTCTGGTCGTCGCTACCACGGGCTTGTGCGGGCTGGCCCTGCAATCGCGCAGCTTGCCCGAAGCCTGAACGACCTTCGCGCGTTGTTTAAACGGCGCCACCAGAGCCAGAGACGGCTTGTCGTGGACCGTATTGTAACCCACCATTAAAGCTTCAGTCATCGCCCAGGCATAGTCGCCCACCACAAACCGCGCGACACCAGCATCGCAATAATCTGACAGCAGGGAATGCGCGCTATCCACAGGCTTACACTCGATAAAAATGCCATCCTGCGAGCTCTTCACGTTGGGCCGATCCGCAAGATAGGCCACCATGTCCGGCTTCTTGCCCGTCTTCTCGCCGTCAAAGTTCCGCACCTCTGGCCTGCCGACGCTGGCAAACACCTCTCTCGTAAACCCCTCCACCGCGCCGGAATCCAACAAGTGGTCTTGCAGGATCTCATGCAAATGGGTGGTAAAATCAGTCTCCTTCGCCATTTTCGGATCAAATGGCCGCGGTGGTTTGGTGTGGAGGATAGTCCACGCCGCACTAATCGCGCCCTCTAAGGTTAGAAACACCGTGATCGAGACGGGAGGGTGCGGCAGCGAAAATCCTCGCTCCCTTCCCTCGCAATCGATAGAAAGCCCGAGAGCCATGCGCCTATTTCTCAAACGCCCCCATCCCCTCACGGAGGATCCGAGCTGCGCAAAGCCGGGCGCGCGACACTGTCCAGTACCGCGCATGATTCAGGATGCCGATGAAGCACGTTCGAGACGTGCCGGTCTCCATCAGCGCCATGCTCGCCCCGCTCCGCGTGGCAAGGTGGAGAGCATCGAGCACCACGGTGCTCTCGACGCCCAGGTCGAGCTGCCTCTCGGTGCTAAGGCGCACCACCGAGAATGGGCAATCCTCCGTCAGGCCACGCACTGAAATTAGGTTCACGGAGACCGTCTGGCCAAGCCGCTTGAAAAACGGGCGCAACGCGCTTTCCAGCCGAGCGCAAAAATCCCGCCGCTGTTTCGGACTTGGGGATGCGCTAGCCTGTAACCGCACTGCCTTGAAGGGCAACTCCATGCTCAGCGAGTCCCGGATAACTTCCATGTCCCGCTGGTCCAGTCGATACAGACCAGCGAAGAAGGAGTCTATGTCAGGAAATACGCTCAGGTCCTCCGCGATTAGACGCTCGCTCAACTTGAGAGCAGTGGCCCTCTGCTCCGAGGACAGGCGATCCCAAGGGATGATTGGAAAACGCTCCAAGTCTTCCTTATAGAACTGCCTTCTCTCGGCCCCAAGTTTCGGGCTTGTGAGCAACGCATAGTGCATCCACAGGTCCGAGTGCGTCAGGAGTTGGACGTACCTAACGAGCGGGCCACCTTCTGTGTGCCCAAAGCCGGAAAACCCGTGAAAACTCTCGTTGAACGCCACATCCTCCAAAGCCAACCACGATCTCCCCTCGATGCGCGCGATGCTCACAAATCCTTTGACGAGGACCAGAGGCTGTTTGTACAGCCCACGCTCGCGCGGGAAGCACGCAGTGGGGCGCTGGAACGTATGCAGCTCGCGCGGGCGAACGTGAAAACGGAACTGCTTCGGGTCACAAACATCCGGGAGGCCTCGAAGGTGTCTTGCATCAGCCTGCTTCTGTCTCGGCTTAATTTGATAGCCCGTGCCGAAACGCAACCCCAAATCCTCTTCCCAATACTTCTGGAGAGGCACCCCGCCGCCCTCTTTCACCTTACGGACGACTTCAACGTCAATAGCCGTCCCCAGCGCCAGCGCCTTCCACAGCCACGGCTCCTCGAAGGTCTGCTCGACGCTCACCTCCTCGATAGACTTCGAGTCCACGCGCATTTCCCCTCGGTCATTCAAAGCTCGGTCCGGATGGACGGTTATCCACCGCAGAGAATGGTCCGCCCTTGGCACTCGATTCCGCGCGAAAAACAACAGAAACGGCTGTTGCATCCCCGGCCAGACGTTGGTATCCGAGAGATTTGAGCAGTTCAGCATTCCCGTTACGGCGACCGCCCGAAAGATCGCTTCCCGCGCCTTCTGCCCGATGTCCCCTTGCTTGAACAGCAGCCGCGCCGGAAGAACGAACGCAATACGCCCGCCCGGCTCTGCCCACTGCATTGACCGCCAAATGAACGGCAGGTCCGGAACACTATCTGGGTTCTCGAAACCCTTGGAAAGCTCGGTCAGCTTTCTCTCAGCCAGCACTTCGCGCCCAATCGCATGAAACGTATTCGCAAGCTCCTTCTGCGATTTTTCAAGGCTTGTCCACGGTGGGTTCCCGATGACCAGCTGGTACTTCCCCGCATGGCCTTTAAGCATTTTCGCATCTAGGCTCCCGGCCACCGGCCCCTTCAGGGCATCCTTTTCACCACGACAATAGAAAAGCACCCTGCCACGGAGATTCTTAAACCGCAGCGCAGCCGGCGGAGTCGGCTTTGGGTCCAATTCAATCGCGGTCAGGTAGAGGCTCAATGCCGCAAGGCGCAGCGCTGATTCGCTGATGTCAAAGCCGCGAAGCTGCTTGTTGAGAATCTCGCGAATCGCTGGCCGCTCCGGCCGCTCCCCCGTCGCCTTCCACCGCTCGCCATAGAGCCGGCGAAAAGCCAGCACCAGGAACACACCCGCACCGCAGGCCGGATCCAAGACCCGCGCCTTTCCCGCCCCTCGCAGGCCGTCGAACGCGTCATCCACCAGATAGTCCGCTATGCGGCGAGGTGTGTAGTGGACGCTGGTTTCCCCCGCCTCTTCCGGCGCCCATTTCCAAACGAACCCCTCATAGACCTGGCTCAGCAGCCCCACCGGCACATGGGCAAAATCGAAAGTGCTCCAGTCCATCGGTAGCCGCTGCTGATATCCGCCGCCCGCCGCTTCCTCATCCCGCAGAATGGCGCGCAGGTCCTTGAATACATCGCTCCGTGGCGGCGACACCCTCTTGAACCACGCCGCGCTTCCCGACTCAGAAAGCGGCAGGCAATCGCCGTTAAACGTAGAATCTAGCCACCCGCAAGTATGCGCCGCCTTGGTCGCGTCGCCAAAACACTCATCCAGCCGCCTAGCGCCCGGCGCGATGTCCGCAAGGGCCTCTGCCGTGATAATGCCGCGGTCTCTGAGGAAGCGCAGAAATAGCGCCCTTCCCACCAGAGACAGCACATCGTCTCGCCCAATCCCCGTGTTCGCCCCGGCGATGCTGTTCGCCACATCCGTCAGTAACTTAAACATCGCCTCATAAACGTAATCCGCCTGCGGAGGGACACCAGCGGCCTCGTATTCACCCAGCGACATCCGGGCGAACAAGCTTTGAACGCCGGCTCCATCGCGCCGAAATTCCCTCCAATAGTCCGCCCGCGAGTCCAGGCTCACCGGAATCACACGGACCAACCCCGGCTCCACCACCGCTAGAAAAGCGCGCTCGCCCCGGCTGCCCAACGTCCGCCGCAGCCGTCCCAGTTCAATCTGCCTGGCATGCTGGTCCGAGGATAGTCGGTTGCCAGTAATGAAATACAACAACGGCCGTTCCCGGCTCTCCGCCACTCCATCCGGCAGCACGTTCTGTCCGGTCGCCCCGCGCTTCGGGCACAGGTCAAGATAGTTGATCAGCCCCGCCTCAGGCTCACTGCGAAAAAACCTTACACTCTCCCCTGGCACGCCACAGGCCAGTAGTTCAGCCGGGACGCCGCCACTCATGCCTGATGCGGATCTTGTATGTCTGGTGCGCATAGCCCTTGAAGGTTGAGTCAAATTCAGAGGCAGCAAAAAGGCTCTCCTAGCGCCTCGAACTTATCCGGTTCTTTGTCTGGCGACCTGTTGTACGCTTTTTGGGTGTGTTCCACCAGGGACTTTTGCACTTCGGGCAAACCCTTGGCTCACCGGTTACGGTTCTGGGAACCCACCGATGGTGACACCGCTCACAATGGTAGCCTAGCAACTGAACCTTTGACATACCTAATGGTATATTACCGCAAGTATATCCCGTCAACTGTATCAACTCTGGTATATTATCGCTGTTCGGTCTCATGGCATCACCATTCATCTTCGCCGCAAGCATGACACAGGGGGTAGGACAAAGACGGTCCAACCCAAAAAATACTTTCGGCCGTATAGTGAAGGCCGACTTATGCCGATGCTTGGAGTTGGACACCCCGGGCTTCCTACGCACGAACACCCGCATGATGGCAATGTTGACCCGAAATGGCGCGAGGGCTGCGCAGGACGCTCGAGAGCATGGATACGCCCTCCTGAGTGAAGACCTTTGGCAGATACTTGATGTTCTGCCCACGTTTCAAGATTCCAGATTGGAATCTTGAAGGCAGGCACATTTGGGCCTCCTCCAGGGTTAGCTGAAACATGAAGTCGGCTGGGAACCGTTCCAGATTGCGTTGAACAGCCTTATTGAGGTTGCCGGTCGCGACGCCGTACAGGGCAGCCAAATCGCGGTCCAGCATCACCCTCTGACCACGAATGAGCAGGATGGCCTGTTCGATTTGTTCCGGCTGAATCAGGTTCGCTTCCATCTTTCGGCTCTCCCATACCGTCGCCCGCCATATCCTGAACTTGAGGTGCCAATTTGGCACCTCAAGATGGGGGGATAGTGAGGGGCAACGGCTCGGATGTCACGAGAAGACTGAGGAGGAATGCAGAACGGAGAATGAAGAAGGCAGAAGAGGGGCAGGATTGCCGGTTGCTGATTTCCAATTGCCAATTGATGGAGCGAGCAGCGGGCTTCCGTGGCTTCTGCCTCGGATTCCCGCTGGCAGCAATGGACAGGCTAGAGGTCAGGTATTAGCCAAAAGGGCTTCCAATTGTTGCAAAACTCCGCTACCTTTCCCTCATGAAGCCTGCGCCGCAGCCAATGCCGGTTGAACCGGAGAAGTTGAAGCCCGTTCTGCATGAGAAGATCGAGCGGATGGATGGCGAGCATCTTAACCTGGTGAACCGCCTGCTGCTTCAGCTCGAAGCCGAGGAGCGGGCTGAGCGCCTGGGCGAAGCGTTCGACAAGGACCATGGGCAAGGCCTCTTGCGGCGCATTCCTGAATTGGTGAAGCAATTCCGTGTCGGACACCGTTACACATGACGGTCTGCCTCGATACGGGCGTCTTTCTCCAGATATTTGGCCGCAAGCAGCCGTTTTATCGGAAACAAGTTTTGCGATTGCGCCATTGCGGCGGTGGCTGATTTCGTGGTTACGGAAGATAAACACTTTGCCGCTCTGAAATCGGCTGGCTACAGGCCCCAGCCCATTGCACCTGACGAGTTCATTCGGCTCCACTTGGTCGCGGCGTAAGGCTGCAGAAGAAAAAGCCCGCTCTGGGTACCGAGCTGATTGAGCAGGAAGAGGGGCGTGCGTAAGCCAGAAAGGGATCAGTTCCACACAGCGGCACATCCGACCGCCCTCGTTTCTCAGAATGTTGGAATGTGCGGACCCCTTCTCGATCTTCGCCGGGATATTGTCGCCGGGCGCGAGCACCCAGTTCCTGGGTGGCACTCGAGGGCAAGGTTTGACGGCATTGCAGTCTCAGCGGTAAGGTTCGCGCATGAGATTCAGTGTCGTCTGCCAGAGGGTCGAGGACGCCGGTGCCTGTGATGTCCGGCAGGTTGCCCCTTAGCCTCTATGCAACCAGAAAGCAGTCCCAAACTCCGCATGGCTCCGCCCGAAACGGCGGAGGAAGCCGCCCACCGAGCCGAGCGCGAGCAGCGCGTCGTTGACTTGCAGCGCGAAAGCAACCTCGACCACTCGCTCGCCCCGTTTCGCGTTGGGTCAGTCGGCTACCTCAACACCGTCCCGCTGACGCGCGGCCTGGAGAAGGAAGTGATTTATGCCACCCCGGCCAAGCTGGCGGAAATGCTGCAGCGCGATGAACTGGACGCCGGGCTGGTCAGCGTGGTGGAAGTTCTCTTCAACGACCGCTACGACATCCTGGATGGAATTGCCATCGCCTCACTGGGCGAGGTGAAAAGCGTCCTACTGGCGCACCGCAAGCCGCTGAGCGAGGCCACCGAGATCTTCTGCGACACCGCTTCGCTCACCAGCGTGCAATTGCTGCGGGTACTGCTGGCTGAGCGCGGGCTGAAACCGGAGTTCAAACCGCTTGCCACTTATGATATGGCTGCGCTCCCGGACTACGCCATGCTCATTGGCGACCCCGCGCTGGATTTTGCCCTCGGCCCGCATGAGCATGAGATTTGGGACCTCGGCGCCGCCTGGTTCGAGATGACCAGCCTGCCCTTTGTTTATGCCGTCTGGGCTTTGCGCCGCGGCGTCCAAAATGCCGAGCTGCGGCGCCTTCTCCGCGAGGCGCGCGACTTCGGTTTGGATACGCTGGATTCCATCATCCGCACGCGCACCGAATACAATTACGACTTCCGGAAAGACTACTTGAGCTGGCACATCCACTACCACCTCGGCTCCGACGAAAAGCGCGGCTTGGTGAAGTTCATCGATCTGCTGCGCCGGCACGGCTGCGGCCCCATCTTCGAACCCCGCTTCGTGGTGTAGGCCCTTTGGCTAAGACTAATTCTGCCTCGCGTCCTGGAAACGCAGCCGCAATTGTTCGAGCCACTGGTTCACGTCCTTCTCCCACTTCGCATACTGCTCCGCGTCCATCACCTTCTTGAGCTTCGGGGCATTCTCCTTAACCATACCCTTGAGCTTTTCCAGCTTCTCCGGGATCGACAGGCTGGTGTCCTGGTACAACTCGCGCAGCTTTCCCATCTGCTCCTCGTAAATGGGCTTGAGCTGCTCCTGCTGTTGGTCCGTCAGGTTAAGCTCCTTGATCGCCTCCTGCACCCGTGCCAGCGACGCCCCGCCCCCTGCGGCCAACTGCCCCTGCTTCGCTTTCCACTTCTCGAATTGCTCAGGCGTCAGCACCTTCTTGACCTCCGCCATGATCCCTTCGCGGATCGCCCGGACCTTCTCCTTCTTGTCCTCCGCCGACAAGCTGGTGTCTTGGCGCAATTCGCGCAGCTTCCCTGCTTGTGCGCGGACGATGGTCTGGAGCTTTTCCTTCTGTTCGTCCGTCAAATTCAGCTCTTTGGCGGTGTCCTGCATTCGTTCGCGCAAGGCAGCCACGCGGTCGCCGCTCGCAGGTTGGGCCGGTGCCTGGTTGTCCGCGGCCCGCGCCAATGGTTGAAGGCTCAAAGCGCCGGCAACTGCGGCCAGCACCACCAATGTCTGTCTGTTTATCTTCATAAAAGTCGTATTCTCAATGCCCAAGGGGCGGCATGTTAACACCCAACAGCCACCCGGCTCCCAGTTTCAAGACGGAAGCCGGCCATACTTAGTTACGGTCTTTCTGATGAGGCAAGCGATTTCCTTCCTCCCGGCGTCAAGGGAGCAGAAGGCTGAGGTGTTCCGCGTCGCGATGAGGAATTGCTTTGTTTTCGTCGTCTTGCCTTGCCAGAGTAAACGCGAGCACCACGCGACGTATGAGCGGCCAAAGTGAATTCAACTTGGGCGTCAGCGACCCAAGCCAGCGCCTTCGGCACTTGGGATCGGCTGTTACTCACCTTGCCTTCACTTCTAGGGAAACGGAATCGTGGGTGAGGTTGGATTGAGTGCTCGGCTGAGAATTGTAGTCCGCGGTGCCGTCCAGGGGGTCGGCTTCCGCCCCTTTATCTATCGTCTTGCCGGGGGAGCCGGGCTCCAAGGCTGGGTGAACAATTCTGCCCAAGGCGTGTTCATCGAGGTCGAAGGCTCGCGGACTGATCTGGAAGCATTCCTGCTTCGCATCGAAGCAGATAAGCCGCCGCGCAGCTCCGTCCAAAGCCTCGAAGCGTCCTGGCTCGATCCGGTCGGCTACGTCGGCTTTGAAATCCGCCAGAGTGAAGCTGGCGGTGCTAGGACGGCCCTGGTGCTCCCCGACATCGCCACTTGCCCCGACTGCCTGACCGAGATCTTCGACCCGGGTAATCGTCGTTACGGGTACCCGTTCACCAATTGCACCAACTGCGGCCCGCGCTTCAGCGTCATTGAGGCGCTCCCCTACGACCGCGCAAACACCTCCATGAAAGGCTTCGTGCTGTGTCCGCAGTGCCAGGCCGAGTATGACGACCCACTCGACCGCCGCTTCCACGCCCAGCCCAATGCCTGCCCCATCTGCGGCCCGCACCTCGAGCTCTGGGATCGCAAGGGAGCCGTAGTGCCGTTAAAAGGAGCGCCGCCTTTAGGCGGCAGCAACGTTGGAAATCTCGGAACGCAACAACAAGGCCCGGACGCCGCCGTTAATTCCCCGCTCCCGCGGTCTAAAAGCCCCGCTCCTACGCTACCACCCGAGCGCCGGTCGCCGGATACCAGCGCTAGGGCAATCTCTGCCGCTGCTGACGCCATTCGCCAGGGCCAAATACTCGCCGTGAAAGGACTGGGAGGCTTCCACCTCATGGTCGCGGCACACCACGACGAAGCGGTCCGCCGCTTGCGAGAGCTGAAGCACCGTGAGGAAAAGCCCTTCGCCCTCATGTTCCCCTCGCTGCCGGTCATAAAGGCAGCCTGTGAAGTCTCACCCCTCGAAGAGCGCCTGCTCCGCTCCCCCGAGGCCCCCATCGTCCTCCTCCGCCGTAAGGATTCCGCACTCCGCGCTCCGCACTCCGCGCTTCCCCCCTCATTGGCCCCGGGCAACCCCAGCCTCGGTGTCATGCTCCCCTACACCCCGCTGCATCACCTGCTTATGTCAGTGCTCGGGTTTCCCGTCGTCGCCACGAGCGGCAACCTGAGCGACGAACCGATTTGCACGGACGAACGTGAGGCGCTGGAACGTCTCGGCGGCATTGCCGATGTTTTTCTGGTTCACAATCGCCCCATCGTCCGGCACGTGGACGATTCCATTGTGCGCGTGATGCTCGACCGCGAGATGGTTTTGCGCCGCGCCCGCGGCTACGCGCCATTGCCCGTGGAAGTGCGAAGTGCGAAGTGCGAAGTGCGGAATGCGGCTCGCGGGGACGCTCGCCCCACCAAAACTTCGAACTCCGAACTCCGAACTCCGAACTCCGAAATTATTCTGGCGGTGGGAGCGCACCTCAAGAACACGATCGCGCTTTCGGTCGGCAATCAGGTTTTCATCAGCCAGCACATCGGTGATTTGGAGACGGAACAGGCGCACGCTGCCTTCCGCCGTGTCATCGCCGATTTCCAAAAGCTTTACGACGCCAAGCCGCAAACCATCGCCGCCGATTTGCACCCGGATTATCTTTCGTCCAAGTTTGCGATGGAATCAATTTGGACTGCGCCGGCAGAGCG
>Ga0187880_1003569_pt1 | contig 11812 bp, 14 predicted proteins | sample June2016WEW_19_4_FD_132998 | JGI IMG/M metagenome (GOLD analysis project Ga0187880, IMG submission 132998) | Peatland microbial communities from SPRUCE experiment site at the Marcell Experimental Forest, Minnesota, USA - June2016WEW_19_40 | ecosystem: Environmental > Terrestrial > Soil >...
CCCCAATCGCCGTCGAACGAATAAATGATTGACGAAGTCGCGGCGCTCGTGACACTGCGCAGCTCTGCACCCTCGAGCGAGGCGACGAGCCGCAGCGCCGCGCCGTTGGACAGCTGCCCATCGCGGCCCGGCTGGTTCGAGTAAGTCGTGTAGGTGTTATAGATCGACCAGGCATCGTAGCCATTGTTGATATTCACGTGCATCAAGGTCAGGTCGGCCTGCAGAGCATCCGACACTTGCCAGTGCACCTTGCCGCGCAGCGTGCCTTCATCGAATCCATTGGTGGAGTTTTCATCCAAGTAGGCGTTGTGCCGGAACCCGTCGCTCAAGAACTGTTGCGCAACGAAGCGCCAGCCGGCCGTACCTCAGGCGAAGCCATCGCCGACCGCCAAGCCCGCGGATCGCGTATCGTAAGTCGCCCCGGTAATTTCGCTGTTCAGTTCGAATTCCTTGCCCGGATCCGCGGTCCGCACGCTAATGAGTCCGGCGAGCGCATTGGCTCCGTAAGTGGTCCCTTGCGGGCCACGCAGCACTTCGACCTGCTGCGTGTCGAACAGCGTTGCAGGCATGCCGACGCCCGAGAAGTCGATGTCATCGATTAGAAAGCCCACCGACGGATTCGGTGCGCCCTGGTACTGCTCCACTTCCCCGATGCCGCGAAGCTGAAAAAATCGCGGACGCGAGGTCCCGGAGGCATAGTTCAAATCCGGGATGAGCGAGAGCACGTCCTCGAAATGCTGCACGCCCGCCGCCTGCAGCGTATCACCCATGAGAACGGTGACGCTCTGCGGGAGATCGGCAACCGGCGTCGACCGCAGACTTGCGGTGACGACGATTTCCTCGAGCGTATCGTCTCCTGCAAACGCGAACCGCGCGAACGACACGCACGCCACGAGCGGAGCCAAGACAAGCCATCGACGATGCATACACCTGCTCCCTACGCCGGTACTAACCGGATCAGGTTCAACGGGTTCGTCGGTTCGCCGACGTCTCAGGTCTCGTAAGACCACCCCAAGGTAAGATTTGCCAACTTTGACGCAACGGCGCCGGCTTTGCAACCCGGCTCGGGAGTGCAAAACGGAGCAGGAGTCGTTACGCGGATGGGGAATCCGCAGGTTTCAACGCATCGAGACTTGCACGGGATGAGGGGCCGTTGCTTCCATCCAGGTCTTGACGCGCATGGCATCGGCGACGCGGGTGAGGCGGCCCGCCGAATCCAGCAACACGATGACCACGTTCCGGCCTTGTATGACGGCTTCCATGACCAGGCACTTGCCGGCTTCGGTAATGTACCCCGTCTTCTGCACGATGATGTTCCAGGCGGGATTCTTCACCAGAGTGTCCGTGTTGTGAAACTCGACCAGATGCCTGTGAACACGTACCGTGTAGCTCGGGTCGGTGGAATATTCTCGAATATGCGGATTGCGCGAGGCGGCCAGCACCAATTTGGAAAGATCTTCGGGACTGGCTACGTTATCGCTGGACAAACCGGTGGGATCCACGAAGTGGGCCGTCGTCATGCCCAACGCGGAAGCCCTCGCGTTCATGGCCTTCACCAATGCCGGCACGCCCCCGGGGTAGTTGACTCCGAGCGCATGGGCCGCGTGATTTTCGGACGACATCAGCGCCAAATGCATGAGGTCGCCGCGGGTCAATACCGTCCCCACGCTCAAGCGGGAGAACCCGCCTCTCGGTAGATCGGTCTCCGCCTCGGTAATCGTAATCGGCTCATCGAGCGGCTGCTTGGCATCGAGCACGACCAATGAGGTCATCAGCTTGGTGATGGATGCGATCGGCGCCGCGACATCCGCGCGCCGCGAGTACAGAACGGAGGAATCGCTTTGATCGACAACCAGCACCGAACTTGACTTGAGTTTCGGGAATAGCGTGGGATTCGCGGCCGCAGTCATCGCACCAAACGCCAGGAGCAGACCGGTTACTGCCGTCATCGGCGACCGCCGCGCTCGATTGATTGATCCCATCGCTCTTTCTCTAATGGCTCAAGTCGGACAAGGTAAGCACATGTCATTCACGCTGCGGCGTGACGCGGCCCTAACTTTGCCATCTTTTTCCGCAAAGTCCAATGAGTTAACAGTTAATTAAGCTTTCGCTACAGCGCCGGGGGCACGCCGCAACTCTTTATCGCGGTACATGTTTCGCTCGGCGGCGCTAAAAAGATCACGCATGACGACCCCGTCCTTCGGGTAGTTCACCACGCCGATGCTGACGCTACAGCGAATCATCCGCGAACGCAGATCGAGCGTGGTCTTGTAAACATTATGTCGTACTCGCTTGACCACCGCTTCGGCAACGTCCGGCGATGCGCCCGGCAGCAACACGGCGAATTCGTCGCCGCCCACCCGGCCGGCGGTATCGGTGCCCCGTATGCTCCGCTGCAGACATTGAGCAACCAGCAAGATGGCGCTATTGCCGCCGTCATGACCGAAGCTATCGTTGATGTCCTTGAGTCTGTCCATATCGATCATCAGCAACGCATAGATGCCGTGACTTTTTTCGCAAGAGGCGTGCTCTCGCTGCCAAACCTCATTGAACATACGCAAATTGAAGAGCCCGGTCAGCGAGTCCATCTGCGCCAGGTTCTCGATGTGCTCCCGCGCCTCCGTGATGTCGGCCGACAAGGTGGTCGTCAGATAGGCGACCAGGAGAAAAGGCGCCAATTCGCCGGTGGCCCGGCTGGCATAGGCCAATGAAGCCACTTCCAGCCCCGGCGTTGCGGCGGCCAGGGCGAGGTGGCAGATCACTATCACTCCGACCTGTGCCAGAGTCACGAGACGCCCGAGCGTGAGTGCGGAAAGGATGATGGGAAGCAGGTAAAGATTCAGCAGCGGGCTCCCGCTCTTTCCGGTGAACCATAGCACTCCGGTGATGAAAATCACCATGGACCACGATTCGATTTGCAGCTTGGCGTGCGGTCGGCTCGGCAGGAAGCGGCGGTCACGGAACACGACGATCGCAACGGCGAATACGCCCAAAATGCCTAAAATCGGCCCTGGCTGGTTGCTCAATGTCTTGGACCAGACGAGCACCAACGCCGCCAGGGCCAGGCAAAGGATTTCAATGGAGCGTGAGCTCTTCATACGCTAGCGTGATCGGAGCGCGGCGGTCACCGAACCGCTGCCGCCCACCGTGGGTACCTTCAGTTCTTGGATGGCACGTTTCACGTCGGGGTCGCGCTGCTCGAGGGGAGCATCGGGCGGAACGGCCGGCGGAGGCGCCGGATCGCGTTCGAGTTCGATGTCGGGGGCGATGCCCCGATGGTTGATGGATACTCCGGAAGGCGTGTAATACAGGGACGTCGTGAGCTTGATGGCTCGATCGCCCGATAGCGGCATCACGGTTTGCACCGAGCCTTTGCCGAACGTAGTGCGACCCATGAGCTTCGCCCGGTGATGATCCTTGAGCGCGCCGGCTACGATCTCGGCCGCCGACGCCGAGCCTCCGTTGATCAGCACCACGATGGGCGCACCGTTCAGTTCGTCGCCCGGCGTGGCGTTCATCTCAAATTTCGACTCCGGCGTGCGGCCCTTGGCGCTGACGATCAAGCCCCCATCCAGGAAGGCGTCGGCGACGGCTACCGCGGCCTCGAGTACGCCCCCCGGGTTATTGCGCAGATCGAGCACCAAACCCTTGAGCGCAGCGCCATTGCGTTTGCGCAACTCGCGCAGGGCGGCCACCGTGTCAGCGCCCGTCGTTTCGCTGAACTCAGCAATTCGCACGTAGCCGTACCCGGGCTCCGGCAACTCGAATCGTACGCTGTGCAACTCGACTCGCGCCCGCTTGAGCGTGAACTCCAGGGGTTCGGTTCTGCCCGAACGCAGAATCCCGATCTTGATCGAGGTTCCCTCTTTGCCGCGCATGCGGCCGATGGTGTCCGCCAACGTGGTGGTGTTCACCGGCACGCCGTCGATGGTCGCAATGACGTCCCCACTGCGAATTCCCGCAACCGCCGCCGGTGATCCATCGAACGGCGACACCACCACGACCTGCTCGTCTTCCATCGACACTTCGATGCCGACGCCGGAATACTGCCCCGAGCTCGAGATCTTGATCTCGTCGTATTCATCGCTGTCCAGATAGGCTGAGTAGGGATCCAGAGAGGACAGCATGCCGCGTATGGCCGCCTGCAACAATCGATGATCGTCAACGGGATCCACATACTCATGTTCGACACGGTCCAGGACTTCCGCCAGCATGTGAGCGTCCTGCCACGGGATATCTTTACCGAGAGCGGCAGCCTCATCGGCGCGAACGATGCCCGACGACCCGAGAGACAAGCCGATCCAAGCACCCATCGCCATCCACACAACGTTGCGGGTTTTCTTGAACATCAGGCACGGCAGCATACGTGCGGCGGCGTTTTGCCGCCAGCTTCGCCGGGAGACATAACGCCCAGCGCGCGGATCGGCCGGCTTTTTCTTCAGGGCGTCGCTTTCAGCCAAGCCCTGGGGTCCTCAGGGCGGCTACGCTCGCGAATTTCAAAATATAGTTGCGGCGCAGCGCCGCTCGAATCGCTCAAGCCGGCGATCACGTCCCCCGGCGCCACCCAATCGCCGACCGATTTGTAGAGAACTTCGGCATGCCCGTACAGGGTCATGTAGTTGCCGGTGTGCCCGATGATGAGCAGCAAACCTAGACCTTGAAGCCAATCGGCATAGATCACGCGTCCGAAGTAGGGGGCACGCACCTTGGCGCCGTGGGCGGCTTCGATGAGCACGCCATTCCGTCGCAGGCCCGATGCGGGGTTGGCGCCGGCATCCTGGTAGCGCGCCGTGATCCTGCCCTGTACCGGCCACGCGAGCTTGCCGCGCAGCGACTCGAAACTCTGCTGCGTGTCCAAGGGAAAATCCTGCAACACCTGGGCAAGATCGGCTACCAAGGCTTCCTCGGCCTGCTCCTCGCGCTTGAGTTGCGCGAGTTCCTGGTTACCGCTGCTCACCTGCTGCGCTACCGCGGCCAGGGCTTGGACACGCTCTTCTCGCGCATGGGTCAAGTCCATCACTTCATGAGCCGTGTCGCTTTGCAGCGCCTGCAGCCTTGTCGTGGCCTGGTCTATTTCAGTGAGCAATTCCTGCACTTTGCGCATGCGCCCATCGATGTCGACGATTTGCCGGGCCCGCTCGCGTGCGAAATATCCGTAATAGGCCGACATGCGCCCGGCACTCGCCGGGTCGCTTTGGTTCAGCAGCAGCTTGATTCGTTCCTGTTGCCCGATCATGTAGGCCGTACGCACTTGCGATGCCAAAGCGGCTCGCTCCGCGGCGAGCTCATGTTGCACGCGCGCCTCGTCAGCACGCAGCTCCTTGCGGCGATGCTCGACTGCGAGCTGCGCGCCATGCAAGGTATCGAGGCGCCGGCGCATGGCCGTGATGCTGAGGTCAGCCTCGCGCAGGCGCGCATTGAGTGCATCGCGATGCTGCAACTCGCCCCCCAATCGGTTCGTCAATGAAGCGATTCGCGCGCGCACCTCGGCAAGTTGGGCTTTCGCCGCCGCCGAATCCGCGGTTTCGCCGGCGCCCCCCGCGGGGACGGCACAAAGCGCCAGGCTCATCGCGGCGAACAAGCCGAAGTGTCGGATAGGGAGCGTCATCTCATAGTCGTTTACAGCCGGGACGGCAAGCATACAAGCCTCTGCTATACTTGCGCGCCCGAAAAACCCAAAGGCCTTCAGCCGCATGCAGCGATTATTCGAGTACATTGGCCATCATCCTTACCTCGCGAGCGGCGCCGTGCTGGCAGCGGTGGCGCTTGCCGTGTACGAGGTTCAAGCGCGCTTCCAAGCGTTCGCTGCGCTCTCCGCGACGCAAGCCGTGCGCCTCATGAATCAGGGCGCCCTCGTTCTCGATCTGCGCGGCAAAGAAGCGTTCGATGCCGGCCATATCGGCGATGCGCGCAACGTGCCGGCCGCGGATCTCGCAGCACAAGTCGACAGCTTGAAGAAATGGCGCGACAAGACCGTGATCACGTATGACGACAGCGGCAATGGCGGCGCGAGCGCCGCACGCACGCTCACCAAGCTCGGCTTCACCAAGGCGTTCAATCTGGAAGGCGGCTTGCATGCGTGGGTCAAGGATAAATTGCCGCTGACGAAGACCGCTTCAGGCGGTAAAGCGGGTTCGAAGTGACGCAAGCGGCGATCACGTTATATGTGGCGGGATGGTGTCCGTACTGCCAGCGAGCCAAACAGCTCTTGACGCAGAAGAGTCTTGTGTTCAATGAGATCAACGTGGATGACGACGCGGAATTTCGCCAAGAAATGATGGCGCGCAGCGGTCGGCGTACTGTCCCGCAAATTTTTATCGGCGACATGCACGTCGGTGGGTGCGATGACTTGTTCGCGCTCGACGGCAGCGGCGAGCTGGATCGATTAATTCAGGGGGCTCGATGAACGAGGTTAGAATGGAAGGGGCAGAAGCCAATGTCGGCGGCGTGCAAGTGAGCTTGCAAAGCGTCTATTTGAAGGATTGCTCCTATGAATCGCCGAACGGTCCGCGCCTGCCGACCAATCAAGGCTGGGAGCCGAAGTTTCAGCTCAACATGAACACGTCGGCCGAGGAAATCGCGTCCGATGTTCGGGAAGTCTTGTTGACGATCACGCTCGAAGCGAAGCATGGCGAGGCCACGCTCTACTTGGTGGAAGTGAAGCAGGCGGGCGTTTTCGCCATTGCCGGCGCCTCGGTGGAAGATCTCAAGCGTCTGATCGGCAGTTTTTGCCCCAGCGTGCTGTTCCCGTACGCACGAGAGGTGATCTCCGACCTCATCGTCAAAGGCGGCTTTCCCAATTTCCTACTGCCGTTGGTCAACTTCGACGCCTTGTTTGCCCAGGCATCGGAAGCGCCGCAGCCCGGTTTGGTCAACTAGGCCGAGGAGCCTGCGATGCCGAGCACGCGTCCGCAACCGATGGCGGTAATCGGCGCCGGCTCATGGGGAACGGCACTCGCCATTCAGCTGGCACGCGCCGGACACCAGACGCACTTGTGGGGTCGGGATACCGAGCAGCTCGATGCCATGAAGCGTGTGCGGTGCAACGAGCGGTATCTCCCCGACGCCGCGTTTCCGCCGGCACTTAACGTTACCGCTGACCTCCGTCAGGCCCTGGACGGCGTGCGCGACGCGCTGATCGCGGTGCCCTCACACGCGTTCCGTGCCACATTGCTGCTGATCGACCCGTATCTGAACCAAGACACGCGCGTCGCCTGGGCGACCAAGGGCTTCGAGATCTCCTCGGGATTGCTGCCGCATCAAGTCGCGAGTGAAATCCTGGGCGCGAGGCCCGGTGCCGTGCTGTCGGGCCCAACCTTCGCCAAGGAAGTGGGAGCGGGTTTACCCACTGCCTTGACGGTTGCCTCGCGCGACCCGGCGTTCGCCAAGGCGCTGGCCTCGCGGCTATCGGGGCCCAACTTCCGCGCATATATGCAGACCGACATCGTGGGTGTCGAAGTCGGCGGCGCCGTCAAGAACGTCATAGCCATCGGCTCGGGTATTGCCGATGGTATGGGCTTCGGCGCCAATACTCGGGTCGCGCTGATTACGCGCGGGCTCGCCGAGATGATGCGTCTCGGCGTGAAGCTCGGCGCTGCACGTGAGACCTTCATGGGCCTGGCCGGACTCGGTGACCTGGTGCTCACGTGTACCGACGACCAATCCCGCAATCGCCGGCTGGGGTTGGCGCTGGGCCGCGGCCGCTGCATGCTGGATGCGCAACGCGGCATTCATCAAGTGATCGAAGGAGTCCCCGCATCGCAGGCGGTTTTCGCTGTCGCGGAGCGGCTCTCAGTGGAAATGCCCATCTGCCGGGAGGTGTTCCGCATCATGCATCAGGGGAAGCCGGTGCGCGAGGCGGTGCAAGAGCTGATGGGACGCGAGATGCGCTTTGAAACCGAGTGAGCGGTGGATGATACCTAACTGGGTTGCAGCAAGTCCGTAATACCCATACCCCATCGACCTGTGCACAATAGCGGCCAGGAGTGCGCCAACTTTTGATCGGTTGACGCGTACTAACGCATGCCAGCGACTCATCTAACGGCCCGCTAATGGACAAGAAGTCATCGAACATTCAGCTCAAGGGTAACCTGTCGGCGTCCCGCCAAAGTACGCCGTGGCACGCCGTCTCGGTGGTGACCGGACGTTGGTGCTGCGATGCTGCACGCGGCATTATCGGCAGCCGTTTCCTGTCGCGAGAGGCGCCGCGTCTGCCGCTGGCTCAGTGCAGTTCAATGGAAGCCTGCTCCTGTTCGTATCGACACCACGTCGATCGGCGCGGCACGCCGCGTCGCAAGGATGAAGCCATGGGAATGCGACGGATGGCGCCCGTGCCGAACGAGCGCCGCTTAGATCGCGGACGGCGGGCGGACGACTAGTCCGGCGCCAACGAGTGCGCGAGCGCTTGGCTTACGTCGATCTCTTGCAAAACCCGACCAAGGACCTATTCGGGTCGGATCTGCCCGGCCGGAGACGCAGCTTCGAGTACCGGTTCATTGCTCAAGTTAGGCTAGATCTCGATGTTGTCGATGAGTCGGGTTTGCCCAAGCTTCGCAGCAGCCGCGACGACCAAAGCGGCGCTTTCGCTGGGCGTACCGAGGTCCGTCCTGCGGCGAATCGCAACGTACTCCGGAGCCCAACCGCGAGCTTCAAGTGCTTTCAGTGCATTCGATTCGAGAGCCGAATAATCCCGATTTCCGGTGCGCACGGCAGCCGCGATGCGCTGCAGTTCATGGTGCAAATGCGCAGCCTCGATGCGCCCGGCATCGCTCAAATAGCCATTACGCGACGATAACGCGAGGCCGCTGGTCTCGCGCACCGTATCCGCGCCGACAATCTCCATGGGTAACGCGCATTGCCGCACCATGCCGCGAATCACGAGTAATTGTTGGTAGTCCTTCTTACCGAAGACCGCAAATCGCGGTTGAACCACGTTGAATAGCTTGAGTACGACAGTGCATACCCCGATGAAGAAGCCAGGACGAAAATGACCTTCCAGAATATCGGCCAAGGACGAAGGCGGGTGCACCCGATAGCTCTGAGGCTCGGGATACAGCTCTTGTTCGCTGGGCGCGAATACGATGCTGCAACCAGCGCTTTCCAACAATTCACAGTCGCGGGTCAGCGTACGCGGATATTGATCAAAATCTTCTTGCGGCGCGAACTGTAATCGGTTGACGAATATGCTCGCAACCACGGGGCTGCCGTGCGTTGCCGCCCGATGCACCAGCGATAAGTGCCCCGCGTGTAGATTGCCCATGGTCGGCACAAAGGAAACGTTCTGACCGCCGTGCAATGCGCCGCGAAGTTCGGCAACGGTATGAATGATTTGCATAACGACTATTTCAATAGCCGTGCCGGGCGTCATCCGGAAAAGCGCCGCTTTTTACGTCCGTAACGAAAAGCTTTATAGCATCCTGCACGCTGGCGCTTCCTTGCATGAAATTGCGGACAAAGCGCGGCAGCTTGCCGTGCGTGACATCGATCATGTCGTGCAATACCAATACCTGACCGCTGCAACCGGAGCCGGCGCCGATTCCGATGACGGGAATGGATAAGCTTGCGGTCAACTTGCGAGCCAGATCCGAGGGCACCAGTTCCAGAATCAGCATCTGAGCGCCGGCGGCTTCCAACTCCTGCGCGTGTTTATGCAGGATCGCTGCAGCCGATTCATCGCGCCCTTGGATGCGGTACCCGCCGAAGGCATGGACGGATTGCGGCGTGAAGCCGAGATGGGCACAGACTGGAATACCGCGCTCGACCATCAGGCGCACGATGGGCGCCGTCCATCCTCCACCTTCGAGCTTGACCATATGCGCGCCGGCTTGCATCAACGCAGCGGCGTTTTGCACCGCTTGCGCCGGCGATTCTTGATAACTGCCAAACGGCATATCCGCGATCACCCACGCGGTGCGGTTACCACTCACCACGCAGCGCGTGTGATACATCATGTCCGCCATCGAGACGGGCAATGTGCTGCTGTTGCCCTGGATGACCATCCCCAGCGAATCGCCCACCAGCAGCACATCGACGCCGGCATCATCGAGCAAGCGAGCGAATGCCGCGTCATAGCAGGTCAGCATCGCGATCTTCTCGCCCGCCGCGCGCATCTGATTGAGGCGGTGCAAAGTCAGTCGTGCTCGTTCAGGCATGACTTATTCGGCCGGGCGCTGGGGTTTGGTTCATACGCCATTTTCGCATAGTTGGCATTGGTTACCGAATCGAGCAAACTCATGCTGGGCTCAAGTATCATCCCGGCCTCAATTCAACTGGAGCGGAAGCGAGTCAGGATGCCGAAACTTGATGAACAGATCTCGACGCTTCAGGAACGCCTCAAGCAGCTGAAGCTGCGGCAGCAGCGCAGCGAGGCGCGCCAGCGCGCAGTCGATGCGCAACGGGAACGCAAGGCGGAGACGCGGCGTAGATTCGTGGTCGGCACCGTCATCCTGGAGAAGGTGGGGAGCGGCGAAATAGACCGGAGCCAGCTGCTTGTGTGGCTGGATTCGTCGCTCACGCGCAAAGAGGATCGTGCCCTATTCGACTTGCCGCCGAAGGCGTAACGATCCCGCGGCGCGAGTCGGCACGACGCCCTCCCCGCGGCGCGCCGCGGGTGCGCTACGCCCGGCCTGCGAATCGCAGTTGCCGCCATGCGTCGAAGGCGATGATGGCCACTGCATTCGATAGGTTGACGCTACGGCTTTTGGGCGTCATGGGAATGAATAAGGAGTTCTCGAGCCCGATGCGGTCCTGGACCGCCGCCGGCAGGCCGCGCGTCTCAGGCCCGAACACGAAGGCGTCCCCGGCTCGGACCCTGAGCTCGCTGTAACAGCGGCGCCCGGTGGTCTCCACGGCGAACACGCGAGCCTCCTTCAGATCGGCGAGGCAATCATCCAAGTTGGCATGAACCTTCACCTCGGCTAGGTCGTGGTAGTCGAGGCCGGAGCGCTGCAGACTCTTATCGTCCATTCGGAAGCCCAGCGGTTTCACCAAATGCAGGGTGGCGCCCGTGTTGGCGCACAACCGGATAGTGTTGCCGGTATTCGGTGGGATTTCCGGTTCGTAGAGCACGATGTGAAACATCGATGTTAGTGTTCGACGACGACGCGTTGCGTAGGGTACCCGAACTCGATGCCGAGGCGGCGGAACTCGCCGATGATACGAAGATTGACGGTGTGTTGCAGGTCCAGCATGGAATTGAGCTTGGGCTGCTGCACAAAATAGGATAATTCGAATTGCAGCGCCGATTCGCCGAGCAGCTTCAGATGACAACGCTCGAAACGCGCGCTCGTTTGTTCGCGCACGATGGCCTCGATCAGCTTGGGGATGCCGGCCAGCGTCTCCGAGGGCGTCGCGAAGGCCACACGCAGCGTCGTCAGAACACGCTGTTCAGGCATGCGGCCATAATTTCTCACGCGGCTCTTCAAGATGTCGGCATTCGATAAGATGATCTGCTCGCCGGACTCGCTGCGCAGCCGCGTGGTCTTGATGCCGATGTGTTCGACCGAGCCGGTGAACGTGTCGATGTTCAAACTGTCGCCCACCACGAAGGGCTTGTCGAGTGCGATCGAAAGCGAGGCGAACAGGTCGCCCAGAATGTTTTGCAACGAGAGCGCCACGGCGACACCGCCGACACCCAATCCCGCGAGCAGCGCCGTGATGTTGACACCGAGGTTGTCGAGCGCAACCAGCATCAACAACGACCAAATCAGCACGCGCGCGACCAACTTGATGATGTCCAGGGATCCGGCGAAGAGCCGGTCGGGTCCGCGCTCCATTTCCTTGATTTGCAGATAGAAGCTCACCGTTCGCCCGG
>Ga0187880_1003577_pt1 | contig 11798 bp, 12 predicted proteins | sample June2016WEW_19_4_FD_132998 | JGI IMG/M metagenome (GOLD analysis project Ga0187880, IMG submission 132998) | Peatland microbial communities from SPRUCE experiment site at the Marcell Experimental Forest, Minnesota, USA - June2016WEW_19_40 | ecosystem: Environmental > Terrestrial > Soil >...
AAAACCTCTGTGTCTTCACCACTCACAGCCCGGTGGAAGCTGCCTTTGACCAGTTCTCCTATGACCTTGTCCAGCAAATGCTTGACAAAGAGTACCCGCTGGCTGAAATGAAGCAGTATGCAGGAGAAGAAAACCTCAACATGGCTTTCCTCGCGCTGAACTTAAGCAAATACATAAACGGCGTCTCTTTGGCGCACGTGGATTACTCCAGAAAACTTTTTCCAGGTCGCTACATCCGCGCGGTAACCAACGGAGTCCACTCCTCCACATGGACGAGCCTTTACTTCAGACAACTCTTCGACAAATACATTCCAGGCTGGGCAAACGAACCGATACTTCTTGCCAAAGCCACCGAGATTCCTAACCGTGAAGTCTGGGATGCCCACACCAAAGCAAAAACGGACCTGCTGAGTTTCGTTGAAAGAACCAACGGGAAAACGCTGGATCCGCAGGCGTTAACGATTGGTTTTGCTAGAAGAGCCACAGGCTACAAACGTGCAACCCTCATCTTTAGCGATCTGCACAGGCTGAGGGATATTAATCGGAAAGAAAAAATCCAGATGATTTTCGCTGGGAAAGCACATCCAAAGGACACCGATGGAAAGGGACTCATAAGGCAAATTCATGACTACGCGCGTGCGTTGGAAGGTCAAGTAAGCGTCGTTTACTTGGAGAATTATGACATGGACATCGCAGCTAAGCTTACTTCAGGCGTCGACGTTTGGCTTAACACGCCTTTGCCGCCCTTTGAGGCTTCCGGAACCAGCGGCATGAAAGCCGCCCACAACGGCGTCGTAAACTTCAGTGTCCTTGACGGCTGGTGGATGGAGGGATGCATCGAAGGCGTGACTGGGTGGGCAATTGGGCCTCACCCCAGAGAGTTGCTGGCTGAAAACGAAAGAAGAGAACTAGAGCTCCAAGACCTCTACAGCAAACTCGAATACCTGATTGCCCCAACATTCAACAGGCAAAAAGACGCATGGATACACCTCATGAAAAACTCCATTGCGAAAATCGCCTACTACTTCCAGACGCAGTGGGTTGTACGAAGATACATCACAGAAGCCTACCTCATCTAAAACCCAAACCGATAAAGCGACCTTTACCAATCGAAAGAATCAAACAAAAAACAAAAAGAAAGAGAAAGCTGCTTAACGCAGTTTCATGAGGACCATTTCTGCGGCTAAAACCATGGGTTCCCACGTTTCGCACAGTGGCGGCGCGTAAGCCGTGTCTGCCTTCGCGAGTTCCCGAACGTTCATGCCTTTTTGGATGGCGAAGCTTATGCAGTTGATGCGCTGCGTGACTTCTTCTCCGCCGACGATCTGCCCGCCCACGATTCGCTGCGACTCTTTCTCGACGACAAGTTTGACCTTGATGGGTTTGGCGCCTGGGAAGTAGTCTGCTTTGGTTTTGCTGCTGATCGCGCCCGTGACGACTTCGATGCGGTTTCGTGCCGCGGCGGCTTCAGTTAACCCCGTGTTGCCTGCTTCAATCTCGAAGAGCCGTGTGACGGCGGATGCCAGGACGCCTGTGAACTGGGAGTAGTCGCCTCCCGCGTTTGCTCCTGCAACCTTGCCTTGGCGTACGGCGATTGTGCCCAGCTGCGCGCACATGGGACGGTGCGTGATGATGTTTGGGGCTTCAGCGCAGTCGCCCACGGCGTAAACGTCTTTCACGTCGGTTTCCATGCGCGAGTTGGTTTTGATGGCGCGTGACTCGCCAAGAGGTATGCCCGCGTCAACCGCGAGTTTCGTGTTAGCTCTCACGCCGAAAGCGCTGATGAACAGGTCAGCCTCGATTTTTTCGCCGCCCGCCATGATAGCCGTGACTTTGTCGTCGCCGAGGAACTCTTCCACGCCCTTGCTGATGAGGATGCGCATGCCCTTCTCCTCCAGATGATCCTGCACAAGCTTCGCCATGTCCGCGTCAAGCAGCTGCGGCAGAATCTGCGGCAGCATTTCCACAACGGTGACTTTCAAGCCTTTCTCTATCAAGCCGACGCCGACTTCCAACCCGATCAAGCCAGCGCCCATGATGACCGCTGATTTCGCGCCCGCCTTGACCGCTGCGCTGATCTTTTCGCCGTCTTCGATGCCGCGTAGGCTGAGCACTCCTGGTTTTTCCCTGCCTTTGATCGGCGGCGTGAACGAGTCAGCGCCTGTTGCAATCACCAAGCTGTCGTACGGCAGCACTTCCGTGGCTCCTTCCTTGGTGGCGACGGTGACGGTTTTTTCCTTGGTGTTTATGGCTGTGGCCCGTGTTTCGCTGCGCAGGTTCAGCTTGAGCATCTGGAAGTACGCTGGCGGGTAAACGATGAGGTCGCTGAAGCTGGGTATCTGCCCACCGATGACGAATGGTAAGCCGCAGCGTGAGTAACCAGCGTTTTTCTCCTGCGTTATGAGGGTGATTTCGGCTGTTCGATCCTTTTTGCGTGCTGCCGAGGCTGCTTCGACGCCTGAGGCGTTGGCTCCGATGACGATTACGCGTCTAGCCATCCCGTTTGCCTTCTCTATTTGGATTTAACCTGGCACCTGTGCCACTCGACGGCTTTGTCGAAGTCCATTAGGTTGGCAAGTTCCGCCTGCAGGTTAAAGGGTTTAACAACGATCAGCCAGCCTTTCACGTACGGGTCTTCGTTGAGGGTTTCGGGTTTCGACTGGACTTCTTCGTTGACTTCCTCGATTGTTCCGCTTACGGCGGCAACCAGGTCTGACACGGCTTTAACGGACTCTAATGTTCCGTAGGGTTCGCCCTGCGTGACTTGGGTGCCGACGCCTGGCAGTTCAGCGTAGACGATTTCTCTTAGCGCTTTCTGGGCGTAGTCTGTTATGCCCATGCGGACTTTGTCGCCTTCGATTTTTATCCACTCAAAATCTTTGGAGAAAAATAGCCCTTCAGGCACTTCGAACGATTCAACTTTTACCATGACATGAACCTTCCAGATTTTTGACAGTTAACCAATTTAAGGTTCAAAGATAAAAGCTTTCACAGCGGGCTCAAGCGGCGAAAATTTGCGGTTGCCCCGGGTTTTCGTTGGTTGATGGAAGCTTGCCTTTAACCCATATTTGTGATGGAATTCCATTGTAAATATGAGGCCCCCTCCCCCCCTTAGGCGTGTTCTGCTCGGGGCTTGTTTTGGGTTGCTTTTTTGGTTTGGGCTTGGATTCTTTTGCGGGTTTGAGCTGGAGGTGGCGTGGAAAGGGCGGTTTTTTATTTGCAGTTTTGGAATATTCCAAAAGTCTAGTCGCTTAGCCATACAGCACCAAGAAAAGGCGGCTCTCATTTGGCGCCTCAAAAAGGAAAAAGCGGGTTTATCTTTCGCGTTTGCCCGCTATCCAGTCTTCCGTCCACTGCCGCGCCTGCGAATCAGGCACCTGCACCGGCGGATGCTTAAACGCGTAAGAAGGCATGCTGATGAGGGTTCCTGAGATTTTGCGGTCCAGCGCGATTTTTGCGGCGCGGATCAGGTCGATGACGACGCCTGCGCTGTTCGGAGAGTCTTCCACTTCGAGTTTGGCGCTGATGTTGATGGGTCGGTCGCCGAACGCTCGGGTCTTGATTGACAGATAACATATTTTCTTGTTTTTGAGGAAAGGTACATAATCGCTGGGCCCAATGCGGGTCGGCAGGTTGTAGGGGACGAGGCTGGTGACGGCTTCGGTTTTGCTGATGCGCTTGCTTGTGAGGCGGTTTTCGACGGTCATGTTCTGGAAGTCCGTGTCGCCGCCAAGGTTCAGCTGGTAAGTTTCATCCACAATGGCGCCGCGGTCAAGGCAAAGCCGCACAAGCGTCCGATGCAGAATGGTCGCGCCCACCTGGCTTTTGATGTCATCACCCAAAACGGGCAACCCCGCCGCCTCAAACTTCTTCGGCCACTCCCCCGACTTGTCTGACCCGATGAATTCAGGCATACAGTTAACAAGGGCGCATCCCGCGTCGATGGCGCATTGGGCGTAAAATCGGACTGCGTCGTGGCTTCCGACTGGAAGATAATTGACGAGGACTTGGGTTTTGGCGTCTTTAAGGGTTTTGACGATGCTTTCCTTGGTGGTTTTTGCGTCGTCGTAAACGTTGAAGGTTTCCCGCATGTGGGGTGCTGCGCCGTCAAGAATGATTCCCGGCGAAACCTTTACGCCGAGGTTGGGGACGTCGCTGAATTTTTCGCAGCAGTTCGGTTTAACCCAGATGGCTTCTGAGAGGTCTTTGCCGATCTTGTTTTTGTTAACTTCAAACGCGGCAACGAAATGAATGTCGCGGATGTGGTAGCCGCCGTAGTTCACGTGCATTAAGCCGGGCACGGTGGTGTCTTCTTTAGCATCCTTATAATACTGGGTTCCCTGAACCAGGGCGCAAGCGCTGTTGCCAACGCCGACAAGAGCTACACGAATTTCAGGCATCGAAAGATAACCATCCCAAGTCCTATTTACGTTAAGTGAAGGCTTAATGTTCGCCTACGCTATAACTTTTTCCCAACCCCAAACCTCGAATTGAGTGTGCGCATGCAACAACCCCCGATAGGGGGCGGGTGTCAATACAGAAAGTAGATAGAGAAAGTCAATACACTCGCAGCCTACATTTGGAGGTTAACCGTGCAAATGGTGTGATTGCTGCCTCTTGAGATACTTTTTGGCAAGCTCTTCCAGTTTCTTATCTTGGACGAATTCCTCTTTTCGCGCCTCTTCTAAGAGTTGCCTCGCCGTTCTTCCGCTGGAAAAAGCCTTGAAGGTTGTCATGTCGTAGTTAAAATCCTAATTATCTCTAGATTTAGCAACATCGGAAAGTCTGTTGTAGCATTAGCTATACACAAACTTAAATAAGGGAATAGTTATTACCATAGTAATACTATGGTATGACGGAGGTAAGAAATTGGTCAATAAAATAGCCATATCCATCTCAAAGGAACTTGATCAAGCGCTCAGTAAGCTATCGACTGACAAGACAGTTTCAAAAAGTAGGTTAATAGAGACTTGCTTGCGTGAGAATCCAGAAATTGTAAAAGCAATCAACAATTACCAGATTAGGAGCGCAACAGTATGCGAACTATGCCACTCCTCGTTTAAAGCTGAAGACATAAAGATAGATACACCTAAGTATGGCGTAATTTGCAAAGATTGCTGGTCAGATAAAATGGGTGAACTAGTTACCTCAAAACCGATAACAGATACTTAGCCAATAAGCAAAAGCATAAGCGCCGATTTTCCCCATAATGGGTCGTTGTATTCGTGGACTTTGCGGTATCCAAGGTCTTCAAACCAGCCGAAAACACCATAATGTGCCATTGCTGATATTGCCTTAATTCTTTTTTCTTGCACTAAATCCATCATATACTTATGCAAATAATATCCCTTATGCTGATTCCTATACGTGTTTTTGATGCCAATTCGGCTTAGATAAAGCAAATTTTCCGTTATTTCTACACACAAAACGCCGATAACTTCACCATTTTCCTCGTAAACGAATGACTGATATTGCCCTGAACGGTCCCGATCTAGATAAAACGAAAGCGGTATCAGATTTCCATGTTCATCTAGATCAAACTTGGCTTCACCAGTTGTAAACTCTTGGCAACAATCGCCCTCACATATCTTACGTACAACCAATGAATGGGCACTCAGCTTTTCCTAGATTGCGCTCTAAACCGTATATAAGATTTATCAATGCTTACGGCTTCAAAGGGGGAGCCCGCTAAAACCGTAACCAGTCAAACGTTTGCGTAAGTGAAGGCTTAATGTCCACCTACGCTAACTTTTCTAAACTAAGTGGTCAAAAAATGAAAATAATTAGTAAATTGCGTCAAACCAAAAAAGTTGAGATTGCTGGCAATAATCTTGCTATTTTGTTATACTTTTGCTAATAAAAACTTTGAGTAGCAAGCAAAAGTTTATTTCTGCCAACCAACCAATTGAGTCAATTGTTCCGAGGGGAAATTAAAACGTCTGCGGATCACAAAAAATATGAAATTATCGTTAATGCTACGCTTAAACCGTGGGATGAGGATAAAATTAGCTATTCGCAAGCAGTCGATTTGGCATTCGCTTCTCCTCACAAGCCTACTGAAATTTTTACGGTTCAGTATAGTCGCGGACCAAAGGAGAACCGCCAAGGGACTCTTGTCCAAGGGCAGAGCGTGTTTGTAAAGGGCGGCATGGTTTTCGATGTCACCCGGACTGATAAGTCTTAATCCGGACCTTAAGCGACTTCGTGACGATGGTTACGAGGTAAGTGTGGAAGGGGCTTATCTCTTAATTGGTAATGTTCCATACGTAAATGCTGACAAGAAGGTAGTCCATGGAATATTGGTCTCAGCCCTTGACCTTTCTGGTGATAAGACAATAAAACCACAGAATCATGTTGTATTTTGGGTAGGAGACTACCCGTGTGACTCGAATGGTTCGCAAATGGAGAACCTCATTAACGAAAAAAACAAGAATCTGCAGATAAGAGCAGGAATTATTGCGAATTTTTCCTTCTCCCAGAAACCAGGTCCACAAGGTTATGCAGATTATTGTGAAAAAATGAGAACTTACATAAAAATACTCGAAGGACAAGCACGAGCCCTTGACCCGAACGCTACTGCGCAAACCTTTCACGTTACCGACTCTGATGACCAAGAGTCCGTCTTTTGTTACCTAGATACTGCAACCAGTCGTGCTGGAATTTCAGCTGTAAATGACAAACTTAAGAACGGCAAGATTGCTATCGTAGGCTTGGGTGGCACTGGAGCATATGTTTTGGATCTGGTTGCTAAGACACCAATTACAGAGATTCACCTATTTGATGGAGATGATTTTTTTCAACACAATGCTTTTCGCTCTCCTGGCGCTCCGTCGAAAGATGATTTATTAAAAAAGCAAAAAAAAGTTCAATGGTTTAGTGAGATTTATTCGCGTATGCGAAAGAACATATTTCCGCATTCTCAGTTCATTAATGAAGATAATGTTAGTGAATTAAAGCAAATGGAGTTTGTTTTTCTTTGCATCGAAGGCACGCATAAAAAAGCCATTGTTGAATATCTTATTGGAAACAAAATCCCATTCGTTGATGTAGGGATTGGAATGTATGTGCAGAATGGGTCTTTGAGCGGAAATTCCCGAGTAACTTTCGTTTCACCAGCTTTTCAAGAACATGTTGCAAGAAGAATAAATTTCGGAGAGGATAACGAAGATGACTATTCACAGAATATTCAAATTGCGGATATGAATGCGCTAAATGCTGCCCTTGCAGTAATAAAGTGGAAGAAAATAAGGGGATTTTACGTTGACTTTGGGCACGAAAATAATATTACCTATGGCATCTCTACAAACGCACTAACAAACGATGAAATACCTGATGAAAATAACGACGATTAAACCTAAGTTTGTTCGTTACATTCCTGAAGATGTGGCGGATGGAGTTCTCTATATCTCAATACCTTACGCGACTGCGGTCCATAAGTGTCCCTGTGGGTGTGGAGAAATTGTGGTAACACCCATCAAGCCTAAGGACTGGTTTCTAACGTGGAATGGAGAAACGGTAACATTGAAGCCATCAATCGGAAATTTTAGCCTTGCCTGTCAATCACACTATTGGATTATTGAGAACAAAATAATCTGGGCAAGAAGCGACTCAGGACCGTATCCTCGGCGCGCAAAGAAAAGCTCAGCGAAATCTCTGTATGATAGGCTACAAGAAATACGTCCGCATAAGACCTCGACCCGAAAATAGAACTTATCTTCACGTTAACAGCTTATCCTACGAATGAACTAAGAGGGTTAGATGGATAGTTCAATGTTTTGTTCAACGTATCTTTTTCCAGTTTCAGTGATTAAACATATATTTTGAACCCAATTCTCCGAAATCTCGTCTATGTGAATGAAAGCTCTATCATGTTCCAGTCTGCCAAGTGCCGTTTTGATGTAGTTAAGTGAAGTTTGTTCTTTAAACCAATTGTCTAGCTCGTCGACAGACGCGCCTTCATTATCGCGATAGTAGAGAAGAGCCATTATCTTGTCAGGAACACTCAGCTTGGGGTCTAAAACTTTTAAAAAACCATTGAAATCTTGGATAAGAGGTATTCTTACTTTAATGATAGAATTAACCATTTTTTGAGCGGTGTCGATGTTCGTAGTAAAATAAATCCTAATAAATTCAGTCATAACCCAATTGCAGCAGGTTAAGGAGAGTGTTGCATCGGTATAATTTGCATTTACGTCCCCTCCGACATGACCAATATCTCTTTTGTTTCGAATGTCGTACATGATTTGAAGCGTTCGAGGAATTTGTATTCGAAGAGATTGAGGAAAACTGTTTGAGTCAGCTTTTTCCAAAGTCAAAACTTCATTGCTGAATTTTGTTATTTGCTCTCCAAGAGGTGTAAATGCTCCGGTTGTTAATTGTTGAAGCATTCTCAATGCCACTTCTGCAAAGCGTCCAGCATTAAGACTACATGGTCTGTAATGGCCGAGATAATAATTCTCATTAACTAATTGGTATTCATCTAATAGTTTATCAAGCAATTCTTGACTAAAGGTCTGCTCAAGCTGTTGTCTTATCTTTGCTAACATCTTTCTTTCTCGGCAGAGATTCTACCATGTTTTCCCCTTGAATTGAAATCTCAGCTTTACCTGTTTCATCTAATTGTAACCATGCGTAGAGATTTTGAGCATTGTAAAATGTCATGCCAATGTCACTGGGGACTTTCGCAGAAACGTCTTTACAGCAAGAAACAACGTGTCCAGGTTCAATTTTTTTAATGTTTAAGTATCTTTTAAGATAATAGGCAAAAACCGTCGCTCTTTCCATGTCCGTTTTGGGTTTCTTTTGGTCATAGAATTCCTTTAAGGAGGGTCTTTCGTTTGTTTTTTTAAGGTCCAACGGGAGCGGCGGAACAATTCGTGGAGTTGCATTTTTCTTTCTTCTTCTCTTTTCATCTACGGCTGCCCCCTGCGAAGCGTCATTTCCTGTTTCATCGGTGTCAGGTTTGGGCGGTTGAGGAAAAGGGGAAGTCAAATTTCCAATTTTCTGCGCAAAATTATCAAGTTGTTTTGTTACGAAGTTTTCACTGCCTTCAAGTTCAATAATGCCATCTTTCAAGTTAATTTTAGCTTTTGTTGTGGCGCTCATGTTTTTTGAGCCACTCTCAAGCCTTTACATTTAGTTCGTTTCGAATTTAAGACTTGCCATACAGGAAGACTTGTCATACAGATTTAGAAATTTGTTTTTATCGTATCTGCGTATGATTTCATTTTCGTATTCGTAGCAGGTTTTTGTTTGCTCCCCTAAATTCTCTGTCGCTGCCGACAACTAGTTTGGTTTTGTAGGCTTGGGCGGTTGTTACTGCGAAGGCGTCTGCAAGCGACATGGGGTGCTGGGCTTTGATTTTTGCTGCATTACGCCATAAGTCATCGTTTTCAACTGGGAGAACGGTTAAGCCGAGGCTGCTTAGTGCGCGGCAGTTTTCATCTGCCAGCACGGGATTCAAGCGGTAAAGGCTGTAGTAGACTTCGGCTAGGTTGATTACTTGATGAAGCCTTGTGCTTCTTTGTTTTGAATTTTAGACAGGCAGTTTGCAACGGGTTCAGAGCCAGGTTCGCCAAGGAAGAAGGCTAAGATGGGTTCAGAATCAAATGTTAGCCTTTCGGACACGTTTCATCAGTTCCTTTTCGTTGGCGAATTCTTCTTCTCGAGATTCATCTAGCAGTTGGCGGGCTGTCTTGCCATTGGCGTACGGTTTGAATGAACCCATTAAGTCAGCGGGGGTAGGTACTGGTTTTAGGACAAGGCCGCATTCGTTTTCTTCGAAGATTACCTTGTTTTTGATGCTGTACTTATCTCTCAACCTTTTGGGTATTGTCACTTGCCCCTTCTTTGTAACGGAGACAACTTCAACCATCCAAACGGCTCCAAGCAATATCCTTGGGGTCAGTAATGCTTAAACTTGCTGGAAACACTATTTTGTAACGAAGCACGCCAGTTAAGGCGCGCGGCAAAAAGGTTTAAGGCAATATTAAAAGGGAACCGCCGACACAGTAGCTACCCAGCCAAGAGATGAGTGTTATGAGCAAACCCGAAGTAAGCATTTCCTATTCACCTTTCAAAGAAATCGTCGTCATGGAGAAAACCTACTTCAACACGCCCGAAGACATCGCCCGCTTCACCAGCGTCATCGCAGGCGGCAAACTGGCAGGGCTGTACTGGGTTGAAGGCGTCGTTTTCCTGTATTTTCCGCTTCCCGCCTCAACAACGGCGGTGGCGAGGGAGCTGCTGGAGAACCGCAAGGTCTACTGGACGTTTGTCGGCTACGCGCTTATGCCGAAGTACATGCCGATCATCGAGACGAAGGAGAAGATGATTGTTCCAGTCGTGGACATTTCCTCGGATCCCGTTCTGAAGCAGGTTGCGCAGTGGCTAAAAGAACAGCCGAAGTAAGCCCAAGCTGAAGGCAGTTTTTTGCCGCAGTTAACCCTGAGGGGCACGGTTTTTTCAGGCAACGGCGACGGACGAAAATTCATCAGCCTGCCATGGGTCACGCGGCAGATACAGGAAAAACTCGGTTTCACACCTTACGCTGGAACCCTAAACATCCGCCTGACAAAAGAAAGCGCCAAAAAGAAGAAGCTGCTAGAGGAAGCGGAGAAATTTGAGATTAAGCCTGAAGAAGGCTACTGCACGGGAATTTTGATCAAGGCGAAAATAAAAAACTTGAGTTGCGCATTCATCATGCCGCAGATCCCAAGCTATCCTCAGGATGAATTGGAGGTTGTTGCCGCCGTGAATTTGCGGGAACGCTTCGGGTTGAGGGACGGCAGCGAAGTCGGCGTCATGGTTACTGTGTGACTGCATTGCAGTTCTTTTTTATGAAAGCGATGCGTTCGTCTACAGCGCCATACTTCGCAAGGTATTCGCCGTAGGTCACCAGCGCCTTCATCGCTCGGGCAGCAGCCTCAGGCGAAGGATACGATGGAACGCTGAGCCTGTCGAACCTGGAGCGGGTGTAGAGCGCCATTTCTGTTTCGCCGATGTCGCACATAACGATGGGTTTGTTGTACCTCGACGCGATCATGACGATGCCGTCAATGTACTTTTCACGCAGCCCAGGCATGTGATGGAGCCCAAGCAATATTATGCCGTTGATTTCTGGATCCCGAAACATAAGGTCCGCTGAAATCACGAACTGGTCGTCGGTGACGGAGCCGGTGAGGTCAACGGGGTTTGCCGTCGCGGAGATTTTGAGGATTTGATTTGTGTCCTTAAGCTGCTGGAACTCCTGAAGTATGTCAGGCGTGAATTTGTTCACTGTTAAGCCGAGGAATTCGCATTCGTCCACGGTCATGACGCCCGGTCCACCCGCGTCGGTGAGAATACCCATGTTTCTGCCGACAGCTGGCGGCTGCATAGCGAGGGCTTTTCCCATGTCGAAAAACTCCTCCATATCGTTTGCCCTTATTACCCCAGTCTGCTCAAAGGCGGCGTCGTAGATCTTGTCTGACCCAGCGATGGCACCCGTGTGCGAAGCTGCGGCGCGTGCGCCTGCAGAGCTTCTTCCCGTCTTTATTACGACGACGGGTTTTTTGAGGGTAACTTTCTTGGCGATTTCCATGAATTCGCGCCCATCCTTGACATCTTCCAAGTACATGAGCGACACATGGGTTTCTTCGTCATGAAGCAGATAATAGAGTATGTCTGACTCGTTCACGTCGCATTTGTTGCCGAAGCTTACGAATTTGCTGACGCCCATCTGCCTGCCAGTCAAGTAGTCCAGGGCTGCCGAGCCGAAGGCGCCGCTCTGCGTAATCATCGCGATGTTCCCAGGCATA
>Ga0187880_1003578_pt1 | contig 11796 bp, 16 predicted proteins | sample June2016WEW_19_4_FD_132998 | JGI IMG/M metagenome (GOLD analysis project Ga0187880, IMG submission 132998) | Peatland microbial communities from SPRUCE experiment site at the Marcell Experimental Forest, Minnesota, USA - June2016WEW_19_40 | ecosystem: Environmental > Terrestrial > Soil >...
CGGGATCAATTCCCAGAGAACTGGATCGAGAGCCGCAGCATCCCGATCGTTTACATCCCCTGGGATGGGACGGTAATGAGCCAGGTGACGGACGAGCACTTCGAGGCCGTCAATCAGGAGTACGAAACCGCGCAGTGGCTGTTTCAATTCAACCCGCGCTCCCTTGAATCCTTCGAGCAGGCGTGGAAGTACTTCCAGCTTTACCTGGAGGTGCTCCAGGCGGTGGAGGATGTCCTGGACGGCCTGCTCGGCGCCGCCGAACCGCGTCCGGCAACCATCGGCATTCCGAAGGAGGAGCCCAGCGAACTGAGCGCGACGAACGCACTGCTGCTTTACAGCGGCGGGAGCGGCAGCAGCAGAGCCATCGTCACCACGCACGCCATCGCCAAGGCGCCTGGGCGTTACGTGCTCTTGCCCGGCAAACCGGCCAGCGCCGCTGCCTTGTACCAGTTGCTGACCCGGTTTAATCCCAACATCGCCCATCAGGGGTTGCTGCCGTGGAACCTCCTGCGGCACACGCCCAGTGAACTGCTGTGGCACTGCCCGAGCCGGATCGAGCCCCTCTTTTTCCGAACCAACCAGGAGGAGCTCAACGCCCTGAGCGGCGCCAGGGTCCTGCACCCGCACCTGCTGTTTTACGTGAATCAAGGCAGCCTGTACATTGCCGCCCTGCCGGACGACCAACGCCCGACACTCCAAACGAACCTCCTCCGCGCCCCTTACTTCAACGTCAGCGCGGAAGGGAGAGTCTGCCAGGGAAGCATGAAAGGTCCCCGTGAAAATCGGCCCGAAACTCTGGCCCAATGGGAACGCGCCTTCTTTCACTCCGCCTTTACGCATCCGCATGGGGGCGCCTTTCGCATCACATCGCATCCAAGCGGACATGAGGGGCTGTGGTTGGCGCAGGCGGAGAAACCGTATCCGGAGTTCCCGGTCGAGCATCTCGTGCCCCTGGAAATGACCTTGGGCGATTGGTTGAAGAACGGCGCAGAATCCAGACCCGGGTGGCGGCCATGAGCGCTTTAATCCACAAACTGCCGGCGGAATGGCACTCGCGAGCCGTGCATGTGAATGTCGCCGGCTGTGGTGGAAACGGCTGCCATGTGCTCATGGGTCTGGCCCAGCTTCAGAAGGCTTTGCGGGGGTTGGGGCATCCCGGGCTCGAAGTCACGGCGTTCGATCCGGACACGGTTTCAGAGGCCAACCTCGGCCGTCAGCTATTTACGGAGGAGGACATCGGCCAGAACAAAGCCCTCACCTTGATCCACCGGCTGAATATAGCCTTTGGCCTCGATTGGTGGGGCATTCCGCTGGAATACCGGCCGTACCAAAGAACCCCGGATCTGCTCATCTCCTGTGTTGATTCCAAGCAGGCTCGCGCCGGCATCTACGATCGAATCCGGGCCGGGAAGGCGGATTACTGGATGGATCTCGGCAACGGCCCCGATTACGGCCAGGTCGTTCTCGGCCAGGTTGGTCCCGCGAAAAAACGCCTACCCAACGTCGCCGAGCTTTACCCGGAGATGCTCCAGGGCTACGAAAACGACGCGCCATCCTGCAGCCTCGCTGAAGCGCTCACGCACCAGGAATTGTTCGTCAATCGCACGCTCACGGCTTTTGCCCTGCACTTGGTGTGGACGATGTTCCGGCGAGGCAAAATCCGCGTAGCGGGCTGCTTCCTCAATCTCCAGGAAATGACGACCGTCCCCATACCTCTGAAGGGGGCCATAAGGAGCGAATCGCCCAAAAGAAGACGCGCAGCGTGACGGTGGCTGGCCGCGGATCGAGCTCCGTACCGGCAAAAGCGGAAAGCCGCTCTCAGCCAGGGTGCGGCTGGGCGCATATCTCACATGGCCAGCAATCGGGAGGAGAGGACCCGCGAAAAGAGAAACGGCTGCGCCAAAAAAGGGACTCAGAAAGCGAGTTCATGAAAGAAGCCGTCACCATCATTGTTATCCGCAAGGGACACGCCTACCTGGCCCCGCGCCTCAAGATCTCCGATAACTTTGGGAAACTCGGGTTCCCCGGGGGCAAACGCGAGCAGAATGACGTGGATCCAACCAAAGCGGCTGCCCGCGAACTGGCTGAAGAGATGGGCCTCACCGTCGCCGTGGGCGACTTGCACTACGTAGGGCAATCGGAGTTCCGCACTCAGGATTTTGGGCACTACCGAACGACGGCATACGTGCTGCGCTTGCCCGACGGGCTTCAGCCGAGGAACATGGAGCCTGAAAAACACGGCCCGTGGATCCCCATTCCCATTCCGCAGATTCACGACATGCCGGACGATAAGCTTCTGCCGGGCACCAAAGAATTCCTCAAAGCGGCGGTGGCATGAAGTCCCTCGATATGTTCACCGTTTCTGAAGTAAGCCTGAGGCTGGGCCCGACCGCCATTCACCGGCGCCCGGGTGTGGTCACCCGGGTGACGCCGGTCCTCCTGGCGCAGCCTTACCGCGGTTTCGCGGCCGGGATGCTCTTGGGCCGCGTTCAAACCCGCACCCAGGGGAAGCTTCCACTGGCGTCGGCCACTTTCTCCGAGAGCAGCGGCGCGGTCCTCGGGCACGATTATTCGTGGCTCGTCCGCATGTTCAAAGAGGGGCCTTGCGGCGAAAGACAAGCTCGCCTCAACCGTATCCAGCCGGAGAAACAATACAGGGTCACCCGGATGTTCGGATTCCTGGCGCACGACCCGTGTGTTTACGAACAGGGCGATGAACTCACCGTGAAGCAGGCCGGAGACAGCATCACCACTCTGGTCTCAAAAAAGGGGACAAAGAGCTACTCCGTCTCCTGGCCGCGCGCCGCTTTCGAGAGCTGTGTGGACACATTCGCTCTCCGCGAGCTCCCGTAAAACGCGATATCCAGACAATCCGCAATTCACCCAGCCAGCCAGGCAGCAGATCCATGCGCGCTGGGCACAAGTCGCGAGCGGCAGTCGCAGCTCCGCTGAAATTGGAGAAACCGCAGCAACAATGAACACCAAAGCTTTCAATCTGGAGAAAATTCGTGAAGCGCTCAAAGGCGCCAAAGAGCGGTGCCCCTGGCAGCGGCTTATCGACTTGGGTTACCGGGAGTGGCAGAAGCCCGAGAACCGCAACTGGAGCTACGGAGAAATGGTCGAGCAAGCCGGGGAAACCTACGGCGAGGTCGTGAAACTCCTCATCCTTCTGGGCGCCTGCCACCACCAGGTGTGCAATGGCGGTTGGATCCAATACTTCGACAACGGATACGCCAGCGAAGCGGGGCGCGGCCGCGACTCAGACGACATCACACTCCACCAGGAGATGCTGGCGCTCTTCACCCGATACGGGATTCATCAGACCCGAACCGGGGCTGAGGTGTATCCCATCCTGCGCGAGTTTCGCATCGTCATTGGCGATACCGAGGATGAGGAAGACGATGGCGCCTGCGGTTGCCAAGAGGTCATCAACGGGGACGAGTTGGATGCTCTCGACGATCGTTACTACAAGATTTGTGACGAATGGGCCAAGGAGCTGAAAGTGCTTGCCGCCCGATGGCTCAAGGCGGGAACCAACCCGATTGCTGCAGTCTCGCCGGCTCCTCCAGTCACCCAGCCGGCCCCACGCCCGCGCGTGAAGCTGGTCGGCCTCGACGGCAATGCCTTCGCGATCATGGGCACCGTCTCAGCAGCGCTCCGCAAGGCCGGCGCATCGGAACAGACGGTCCGCCAGTACCGGCAGGAGTCCATGAGCGGCGACTACAGCCATCTCCTGGCTACGGCGATGAAACACTGCGAAGTCGGTTGAGAGATTTTATCCAAACATAACCTCATGCGCTTTCTCCGAGTCACCACACCCACACGCCTCGACATCCGCGAGATCGTCACACTGGGTATGACGACCAAGGCCAACACCGAGAAGATTGGCCACAAGGGGAGCGGGTTGAAGTTCACGCTGGCCTACCTGCACCGGCTGGGAGGCTGCCTCCAGGCCCGCAGCGTGGACTATCACCTCCGCAGCGAACTCTTCACCGCGCGAATCCGGGAGGTGGACCATCAAATGATCCGGCTGAAGAGCGAGGAGGGAGATCAAATCTGGGAGGCCCACATCACCACCCAGGCGGGCGCCGACACTTGGACGGAGCCCTGGTTCATCCTGCGCGAGATGCTGCAGAACGCCATCGACGAGGGGGGACAATTCGGGGTGGTCGACGAGGAACCCCTTCCCGAAACGGCCGGGACCATCCTGCAAATCCCCCTGACGCCGGAACTGGAGCAAGCCTGGGCCCAAAAGGACCGTTGGATGCAGCCCCGGTACCCTCATGTGGTCGGCCGCGGTCACCCTGAATCCAAAGGGCTCTACTACCACGGCTTCCTGATCTACCGCGCCGGCAACAAATGGAAGTACAGCTACGACGTGACGCCGTTCCTGAAGCGCAGCCAGCTTTCGGAAGACCGCCAGCTCCGCAACGGAGATCTGCAGGCAGTCTTTCACCAGATTGCAGTTGAAGCCGGCTTCAACGCGCTGGCCCCGGAAATCTACGAAGACGCTTTCGACCTGGACGAGAAAGAGGACGTTCACCTTCTTTACGAAGGCGTCTACCACCACATCTGCTCCGACCGCAAAGCCTGGGGCGGACCAAACGGGTTCGACCTGAAGCGACTGGAGGAGGTCTTCCAAAAGAAATTCGGGGTCAATGCCGCTTTCCACACTCATCCCCTGGCCGAGAACGACCCAACGGCCTACTACGCCCGCGCCGCCGGCTTCGTGCCGGCCAAAGTCCCCTACCGGACCGGCGGCATCCTCAGCGGATACTCCGATCTCAAAGCCCTGCAGGCCTGCCTGCCCAGCCTCCAGCAACGCCTGCGCAAGGTGAAGAACACGGATTTCACCAAGCGTGAAAAGCTGAAGCTGGCGATGAGGCTGGTGCGCAAGATCCAGCCGCCGGGAATCAAAGTGGAGGTCGTGCAAAGGATTCATCAGGAGGACAAAATCGAGTGCCTGGCCCTGGCGGACCCCGCCAACCAGCGCATCCAGGTACTCGAGGAGCTTCTGGAAAAGGACGTTCCCGAAATCGCCAAAGCCCTCATCGAGGAATACGCGCACATTCAAACCGGCGGCGGCGACATGTCGATGCAGCTCCAGAGGGGCCTGATCGAAATCATTTACGACCTCCTCATCCGGAGGCGCAAAGTGTCCGTGGAGAACCTGCAGACCACCTGATCCGCATGCGGCCATGCCCACGATCCACGCCGAACACATTGAGGCCGCCCGGCAGGAGTTTTTTGTCCGCGTCCGGAGAGCCCCGTGCTTCAACGTCCTTTTCAAGCCGGCCCGTTGGGAAACCTGGCGGGTTCTGGGCGAAACCGCCGAAGGCGCCCTGCGCATCGCCAAATACCATTTCTACCGGTCAGACCAGATCCAACTCGCCGAAGCCGGAGCCGCAACGGCGGCCTGACTGAAATAGAGACCCGTATGGAGTTCAACAAACCTGAAGAGGGCCATTGGATGAGCGACGACGCCATGCAGCTCCATTTCTTCGCGAGAAAGCCACCGGAGGCGTTTCCCGACCAAACGGCTGGACCTCCGGCCGTGTTTAAGGCCGAGCGTGTGGGACACGATGGCTGCTACGACGCTTGCGGGCCAATCAATGTCCCCGTTCAAAACCTTCAGCTTCTGGCGGCAGTCAACTTCGGGAAGGCCAGGCTGTGCTGGGCCGGAAGCGAAACCCGCTGGAGCGGCGATTCCTTCCGCTTCGGCATCTACCGGGTCTTGAAGGATGATGGAACGCCGGAGGGCCGGTGCATTCTGCTCGTCGAAGTCAACGGCGCAGGCATGTTTTTTTACCACTGGCAGCAAGCCGACTCACTGCGCCTCTGGGAAAACCTGGTGGCGACCCTGCCCGAACCACGGTTGTGGGACCTCATCCACGGCCTGCTCGGCACCTGGCGAAAGGGCGGCAATTGCGAGCGCGACCGATTGCACAAGCTCATCGTCGCAGGCCGGATCAGACGCCGAAAAGTTCGGGGAAAAGATGCTTGGACGGTGGAGGTTTCGCCGCCAGAGGAGCCGGTCGTGTGACGTCCGATCACTGCCTTGCCCGGAAGCGCCTGCGCAAGACGCCGCTTTGCGACCGGCGGCGTGACAGGTTGGACTTGGCCGTCGCCTGCGCCTGACCGCGAGGATGTTGTCACGTTGCTGGTAGATTTAAGGCGCCTTTTGAGCGTCAACCGGGTTCCCGGCGCAAGAAACTGCGTTCACATAAACCGAGCGGCATGACTTTCGACGAAATAGTTGGGGCCATCCACAGCCGCCGGTTTCTGCCGAGCAAGCCCATCCGGGAAATCCGACCGATCGACCAGGAGCGCAACCCGGGGGTCATCGCCAGCCGGAAATACAACGGGAATTTTGCCACCGCCGTCGTGCTGCCGGCAGGCCAGGTGGAATTCTACACCGCCTCCAACCTTCACCTGGCCAGTCTCCATCAAAGCCCGTGGTTTGAAGACGGGGACTGGCGCAACGCTTTGAGCGAGGCCGAACCCGGCACCATTCTTCTGGGGGAGCTGTTCATCCCCAGCGCCGGCATCGAAGATCTTGGGGCCTTTCAGACGTGGTATTCCTGGCATCGCAACGGAACCGGAGAATCTCCGCGCAAGGCCAAATTCCTTTCGTTCGACTTGCTCGCCCAAGCCGGGAGGTCCGTTCACCAGCATCCCTATAGAGAGCGTCATCCGCTGATCCCGGCTGCGATGCGCGTGGCCTCCGCGCCCTACACCAGTCTGGCCCAGGCAGAAGCGGCCGTGGGCGACAGCGAACGGATTGGCTGTGAAGGTTTCGTCTTCTGGGACGCCGGCGCCGCCTCCCTGTGTAAGATTGGTGGCCAAAACAAAGCCCGGGGGGCGGCCTGGAAGGTGAAGCCCATCCGCAAAGCGACCTTCCTCCTTCGACGCTTTATCAACGCAGAACCCGCGGCCCTCGTGATGGCGCTCGGAGCGCACGGCCAGCCTGATTTCCCCTGCGGCAGCGGACTGACCCAAAAGGAACGCCGGCAATTGGTCGCGGACTTCCACACGGGCAAGACCGTCCTGGTGGAGGTGGCCCACTACGGTTACGACGAGAGCGGCCGGCCGGAGATGCCGCGGGCTCTGGGTTGGAACAAGGTTTGATCTTGCCGATGAGCTTCTACGTCCAGATCACCCGACGCTGCAACATGACCTGCAATCATTGCGCTTTCAGCTGCGGCGCCCAAGGGCCGGACATGTCCGCCGAAACCTTCCGGCGCGTGCTGGATCTGGCAGAACAGGAGGCAGCAGCCATCACGATTGGAGGCGGGGAACCGACCCTGCACCCCAGGTTCATGGATTTCCTCTGGTGGACAATCCGCCGTCAGGCGCCGTTGACCTACGAAATGGGCATGCCCGCCGTGGGCCTCGTCACCAACGGCAGCCAGACGGACATTGCGCTGGAGTTGGCGGCTCTCGCGCGTGTAGGCGTAATCTCTGCCAGCGTATCCAAGGATGAGTTCCACGATCCGATTGATCGCCGGGTCTACCAGGCATTCGAATCTTCAAAGGAACCGGGGGACTACCGGCGTATCAACCGGCCCGGCCTGATCGTGCCAGCCGGCCGCGCGCGCAGATGGGGGAACCACCCCTTCAAGCGCTGCGTCTGTGACGGACCTTTCATTGTGCCCAGCGGGGAAATCTATTCGTGCGGATGCCGGGTGAACCGGCTTGGCAGCGTAACAGACGACGACGCGCATCTGCCCATGGACTGGCGAGATCTTCCGTGTCCCAACGAAATCGCACTCGCAGCTCGCCACAGGCCTGAGGAAAAGCTCCTGCCAGCCTGAGCGGGGCGAAGGTCTGGCAATCCATCCATCCCGCGCGAACTGATATTCGGCCTGCCCGAGGGAACCCCTGCCCGAGGGAACTGGATTTGGTCCAGGAGGCTTCGCCCAGAACTTCCGCAGCGGGAGCGGTATGAGTCGATCCAGAGAAGGCCACCTGCCAATAACCCTCGCGCAATACCGGAGACACCCCCCGGACCCTTAGAATGAAACATGAAAAGGATACTGTTGATCGAAGACACCCAGATCCTGAGAGAGCTGTTTAAGCTGCTGTTGTCCCGGGAGTTCTTTGTCGTCACCGCAGCGACCGGCCAGGAAGCCCTGGACGCGCTTCGCGACCAGACTTTCGACCTGGTTTTGAGCGACTTTCATCTCCCCGACATGACCGGCGCCGATGTGTATTATTTGCAGGGAGCCGACCGCCCGGCCTACGCCGCCTTGTCCGCATCCGACTCCGAACCGGAGTTCCAGGATTGGGTCCAACGCGAAGGCATCCCCTATTTGACGAAGCCCTGTCCACCGGCACTTTTGATGAACTTTCTGCGTGAGCAACTCTCCCAAGTCAGAGTTGGCGCTGAACCAGTTCCCGCGTGAAATCCATTCGCGCTCGAGTAGAACCCCCGGACAACGATCCCGCCTGAACATCCGAAAAATCATCTCGGGAGGGCAGACCGGCGCCGACAGAGCCGGACTGGATTTTGGTCTCGCCCACCGCATTCCAATTGGCGGTTGGTGCCCCAAAGGCCGCCGCGCCGAAGACGGTGTTGTGCCCGCGCGCTATCCATTGCAGGAACACCCGCAGCACTCGTATCAGCCGCGCACGATCCAGAACATACAGGAGGCCAGCTTCACCGTGATTTTTGCCCGAGCGCCGCTGAGCCCAGGCAGCCGGTTCACGCTGAACCAATGTCAAAGGCTGGGAAAGCGGCACATCTGGCTTTGGAACTTCCCTGAGGTCGAGGCTGACGCAAAACTCCTGCGAGTCGCGCTGCAGACGTTCGATGGCGTTCTGAATGTCGCCGGCAGCCGCGAAAGCAAGTGTCCCGGAATTCACCAGCATGTGCTGCGAGTCCTCCAGCTCGCCATCGCTCAACCCGCAACCCAGCCGAAAACGAGCTGAACCGCCTCAGAACAGTGTCGCGGAAAAACATCGGCTGCCCGCTTTACGGCGGTGCTTGCCCGGATCGAATCGGAACCGTGCCGCGCTTTAGCGGCTCGTTCTTGATCAGAAAAGAACCACCAGGATTAATTCCGGCTCGGCCAATCCTTGGACCCAGCAATATGCAGGCTCAGTCCGGCATCCGCCACACGCGATAAGCTCTCGATCAATTCCTCGTAGGTATCTCCAAGCGCCCAAGGATATGCGACCACCACTTCAGTAAGCCCTTTGGCTTTGAGCTCGGCGCACAGTCGGATGAAGTCCGCAAATTTCAGTTCGTATCCGGGCGGCGTGCTGGGGTTCATTGGTCAAATCTTTCCTTCGGTTGGGCGGCAGCATCATCAGCCGGCAGATCAACTTCAGCCCGATTGTCTTCGGAACGCATGGCCGCGAGCATAATCTTGCGCCCCCGGAGTGCAAGAATTCAGTGCGGTTGAGGCATTTGGCATGCGCGCCCCCGGTTCCGCGAGGCGGGCCTCCGCATCCCCGCAGAACCGCGGCAGCAGAAGGGCTGCGCCCAGAACACAAGGGACCCTGACCCTTTGCCAAAGCGATCCGATTCCATGAGCGCCATCCATTGCAGCAAGTGCCGCCAGGAATTGCCGGGAGATGCGGCTCAAAAGCCGGACGGGACAGCCACGACCATCCGGCTTTGTCCTTTGTGCGAAGAGAGCTTCAGGCGGTGGATCTCCGACGGACTTGGCCGGTTCCTGGCGAATCGGCCGCCCGCCGCAGCCGATCGCTCGTTCATCGAAGGAGTTTCGATCCTCGGCGCGGGGCACCCAGGGGCCTGAAGCAGCTGACGCTTAAGACAGAAAACAAACAGCGCATGAAAAGCACTCTGGTTGCAGTCGCTCTCGTCCTCACCATTCTCTACGGTCTGAAGGCCTTCACGCGGGCAGTCGCCCGGCCCATCGAACGCGCCCCGGTGACATGCGCCAAAGCTCAAGACTCGACTTATTTGATGCCCTACGCCATGAAACTGCTCAATGGAGGTTCCCTCGAGGAGGTCGCCGCCGAGCTGATGCAGCAGAGCGACGCAATGGCCGCCGCGCAAACCCACGAGTTGGCTGCACCAGCCCGCACCCCGCAACCCGAGCAGGGTTTCGTGCAGAAAGCCTGGACGCAGGCCAAAGCCTTGCGCTCCGAGAACGCTCTGCACCTGCGGGGCATCATCACCGGGCCAAAGCCCCTGATCATCGTCAACCACGTTACACTTGCCCCCGGTGAAGAGGCCCGCATCCCGCTGGTGGGACACAGCGTGACCGTCCGTTGCCTGCACGTCACTGCGCAGTCGGCAAGGATTTCAGTCAACGGGAAACCCGACACCCTTTATCTGGCTCCCGGGCACGGAGCACAACCGTGATCGGCTTTCGCCCTCTTCGCAGTGCGCTCGCCCAGGGCGAGTGCTCAAAGGCGAGACATTCTCTGGAGAACACCTCCCGTTGCCGTGGGCGGGATGACTTCCGGGAAAAGCGGATGGCCGCCTCGTGCGCAAGCGGCGGCGCCAATGAAATAAGACCCGCATGAACGTGAACGATTCAGATCTCGGGCTGGCGGGCCTCGGCCTGGTCATCGGGTTCATCGCCACTTCGCCCATGGAATTGCGCCACCGCCGCCTGTTCCACATGGCGCTCGTCCCGGTGCTGCTGGTCGGTATGCGCCAGTTGATCCCGGACGGCCGGGATGTAGCAGCCAACCTCGCCGGTTTCACTGGATTCCTTGTTCCCATGCTCCTCCTGGCGCTTCTGCTGGCTCCGGGCGTGGGCTGGATCGTCAGCGAGGCGCTGGTGAGCGTTATTGAAAACCCGGATAACGGGCCGGCGCCCGCCCTGGAGCTGCACCAGGTTCGCCGGCGCATCAGCAGCGGGCTGAACGAAGAAGCCTACGGGCTCCTCACCCGCAACCTCCGCAGCACCAAGCCGACTTACGAGGCCCTGTATCTGAAAGCCGCGTTGGAGCAGGAGATGGGAATGATCGCCCGCGCTCGACGCACGGTGCGCCAGATGGGCAAGTTTGCCATCCACGACACGCAGAAGCAGTTCGCCGCTGAGGTCTTGCGCAGCCTGTAAGAACCGAAGCTTCAAAAGAGGCATTTCTCAAGGCCGTCACCCGATGGGGTCCTCAAGCGGAAATCACCCGCCAATGAAGCTGGCCGGCGGGGCTTCGCCCAAAAGCAAGAGTCAGCATGACTGCAAAACTTTCTCCGATGCGAAGAATCGCCTGTGACGCCCTGAATCTCTTCGACCCCGCCGCGTGCAGGGAGTCGACCTACGAGCGGGACATTCAGGACCTCACCGAGTTGCTGGAAGCCTTGACCCGAAGCAACCCCGATTGGGCGGCCCAGCTAGACCCGCCGACCCTGGCGCGCGTCTTGGAGCAAGCCCACCACGGCAAGACCTTGGAGCAGGCCCTCGAAGAAATCTGTGTCTGTGCCTGAAGTGAGGCCGACCTTCAACGCACTCACCGTTTTGCCCCAACCTCTTGCGCGAGAAGTGCCAGCTTTTTCGCCAGGCCGCTGAAGATCACGGCGTGCAGGGGATAAAGCAGATACCAATACAGCAGCCCCGTCAGCCCGCGAGGCGCGAAGAAGGCGGTCTGGGACAGTCGCGACCTGCCACCGTCAATCGGCTCAGCTCTGAATTCCAGCCAGGCGCGACCGGGCACTTTCATCTCGGCGCGCAGGCGCAGCAGGCGATTCGGCTCGACGGCCTCTACCCGCCAGAAGTCCACCGCATCGCCTGCCCGCACTTCCTGCGGATCGCGCCGGCCGCGGCGCAGCCCCACGCCGCCCAGCAGACGGTCGAGGAGACCGCGGAGGCGCCA
>Ga0187880_1003581_pt1 | contig 11794 bp, 10 predicted proteins | sample June2016WEW_19_4_FD_132998 | JGI IMG/M metagenome (GOLD analysis project Ga0187880, IMG submission 132998) | Peatland microbial communities from SPRUCE experiment site at the Marcell Experimental Forest, Minnesota, USA - June2016WEW_19_40 | ecosystem: Environmental > Terrestrial > Soil >...
GCGACGCACCTCGCGCACCGCTGTCGACAGAATCACGCGCACACCGGCATCCGCGCATTCGCTCATCAGCATGTCGACAATCTGCTGCGCAGACCCATCGCAGAAGAGCTGTCCCAGCGTCTTTTCGTGATAAGCGATGCCGTGCCGCTCCACGAGCTGGATAAAATCCGCGGGCGTGTAACGCGCCAGCGCCGATTTCGCAAAGTGAGGATTGGCCGAAAGGAAGTTGTCGGGCCGCGTGTGCAGGTTGGTAAAGTTCGCGCGGCCTCCTCCCGAGATCAGGATCTTTTTGCCCGGCCGTTCCGCACGCTCCAGCACCACGACACGGCGCCCGCGGCGGGCAGCTTCGATCGCGGCCATCAGGCCTGTCGCGCCGGCTCCGAGGATGAGGACATCGAAACGATGCTGATTCACGGTGCCAACTTCCCCAACTTCGATCCCAACTTTAATATTGATGAGAGCATTCTTGCCCGCCAGACTTCCCCGCTTACAATGAAAATGTTGGCACAACGGGGTGCTGAGAGAGTAGCTCGCAACCGCTCATTCTAAAAGTAGGGCCTGTAGCTCAACGGTTAGAGCAGGGGACTCATAATCCCTTGGTTCGGGGTTCGAATCCCTGCAGGCCCACCAAGACTAATATCAAATAACATCACTATATACAGCAAGATACCGTGATAAATACGACAAGGCAAAAGAGTCGATTCGCGGTATACTTGCGCTGGATATTCGCTTTCGGTACAATTTCGGTACAGTGCCGGGACATCAGCACTGTACTGGAGTGTGTATGGCGACTCTCGTTAAGACCCCTTCCGGAACCTGGAAAGCAGTCGTTCGCAAGAATGGCTGGCCCACAAATATCAAGACATTCCGCACCAAGCGCGACGCGGAAGACTGGGCGCGCCGCACTGAGGATGAGATGGTCCGGGGTGTTCACATCGTCCGTGTCACAGCCGAGCGCATGACGTTGGCGGCGGCCTTGAAACGCTACACTGCCGAGGTCACGCCCACCAAGCGGCCATCGTCACAGGAAGGCGAGTTTCGGCGCGCAGCGATTCTAGAGCGGCATCTCGGCAAATACTCTCTCGCCGCTCTGAATCCTGAGATCATCGCCCGCTTCCGTGATATGCGCCTTGCCGGTGAAGACCGCAAGGATGAGAGCGGGAAGCCCGTTCCTCGCGCCAACAATACGGTCCGTCTGGAATTGGCTTTGCTTGGACACCTGTTCACTATCGCCATAAAGGAATGGGGAATTGGTCTAGTCGTGAATCCGGTAATGAGCATTCGCCGTCCAGCGCCAGGTCCAGGGCGCAATCGCCGGTTGACTGAGGAAGAAGAGAAACGTCTCTTAAAAGCCGTGGACCAGCACTCTAATCCAATGCTGCGATGGATCGTGCGCGTTGCGCTCACAACCGGAATGCGCGCATCTGAGATTCTGACGCTGCGCAGGCCGCAGGTGGACATCCAGCGCCGTGTCGTTCGTCTGCTCGAAACCAAAAACACGTCGCCGCGCACTGTGCCGCTGAGTGCAGAGGCCACATCGGTATTCCGCGAGGCACTGAATCATCCCGTGCGTCCAATCGACACAGACCTGATCTTTTTCGGCGAGCCAGGGCGAGACGGCAAGCGCCGCCCCTACCAGTTCAATCCGGTATGGCTGAATATCAAACGTGAATTGAAGCTGGTCAACGTACACTTTCACGATCTCCGCCATGAGGCCGTCAGCCGTTTCGTTGAAGCCGGATTCTCTGACCAGGAAGTCTCCGCCATCAGCGGCCACAAGTCGATGCAGATGCTCAAACGCTACACGCATCTGCGGGCAGAGGATTTGGTTGAAAAGCTCGATCTTCTTCCGAGCAGAAAAGGCCGTTGAAATAGCTGGCAGAATGAAAGGAAGATAGATGGCAAATCGAAAGCGCTCCGAGAAACTTGCTATTCCAGCGTGGTTTAGATTGGAGGCCTATGACGGCCTCTCGAACTTAACCTCGCCTCTTGATTGGCTGAAGCAGCTTGCGTTACGTATTGACCTGAAATACTTTTGGCAAGAAATCGCGGATGGACACGTAGCGCGCTCCTCGGATAAACGCTTCCCATTCGAACGTGATCTTGGTTTCGATAAGATTTTGATGCAAATCCAGCAAAACCCAATCCTCGCAGTTGACGAACTGGTAAAGAAGCATAGCTATATCATTGACTTTGCGACGGTAAATCTTGTCAAAAGAGGACGCGATCCAGTTCGACCAATGACCGTCACAGATTTTCTCTCTATATATGCCCTTTTGGACCCCGAAAAAAGAGATTTCATGGACCATGTTTTTGGCCGCATCAAATACGATGCTCCATATCCGGACAACGGGATATGGTATGCCAGACGTGACGATGCAGAAGGATGCAAATCCAATTCGAAGCCTCCTCGCATCTCTCACGAGCACGGAGCGATAGCGAGATACCTGGAAAAGTTCAAGAGCCTCTTATCGCTATGGAAGGCAAAGGATTCCAAGGTTTATGTGCAAAACTCTCTACTTGGCAATGATGCGGTAGAGGCCGACCGAGATTTCATGAGTGATTCAATTGGAAGCCACATTCCAGAGGGATTTACTTCATTCATCGCAATGGATGCCAACGTTCCTTATGCGGAAGCAGAAATCCATTTCAGAAAATACTACAAGACGTGCCAGGAAAAGACGAACGCCAAGAGGATAGAGCCGGAACTCTTTGCGTTGTGGAGGACAAACGGTGTTCTTCCATATATCGACCTGCAACTTTATGTGGACATCGAAGCAGCCCTACACCGAAATCCAAAAATGAAAATCAACGATGACGAAATCGCAGGGGCTATATACCCAGAGGGGAGAATGAGAGATGATCCAGATCGGGTTTCGTGTACCACAAAGCCCGAAGCGGATAAGCTGATGGACCCGACGAGCGCCCTCTTTCGTCAATTGCTCTCAGCGGCACACCACAACCAGATGAGCGCCAGACCATCCCTACCACAATGACATTTATTATATCAGATGCAGCGAAAGGAACGGGGGCGTATTTTGCCGGGATTATCTGGCCACAAATCCACCCTGTAATCAATTCCTCATGATCGCTACCCTATCTCCTAGATCCCGAAACCGAGGGGGAAGATTACGGTGCCTAGCGCAAAAGAGGAGTTTTTCAAATCGTCGGGGCCACTGCTGACTACTGGGCAGCTTGCCAAAATCCTGAGCCGTTCCGAAGAAGGGCTGCGCATCAGCCTTCGATCCGATACGGAGTTCTCACGCCAAGTCAATGCAGCGCGCAAGCGATTGGGCCGTCGAGTATACTTCTCGACTGATAAAATCGCAGAAATCATCGGACTCTCCTAAGCGCCGAGCGATTTCCTGTTCAATGGGCGTTTCTCTGGACCTATCCGATTTTCGCTGACTGAGACGTGCTTCATCAGTGCATTGGCGACCGTAGACCGCTACTCTGGCGTCCAACTCGCAAGGTGTACAACCACGTCCATTACTCTATCGCTGGCTGTTGCACTTAGAACCTCGTTAAGCGAGTCCCGGCTTAGCCTGTCTCTGTAGGAATAGCAGCCCGTCCCCAAGTACCGTTGAACGGATGGCACGTCTTCTCGTAAACCGTTCCATGCGTGCAGCCAAGTCATTCTCTTTACTGTTGTGTGGGGATGATGCAGTACCTGAACTGGCTTGCGACGATTCGATATTGCCTTAAACTGCTCCTTGACATCAGCACGCCACCCCGTTGCCTTCGCATCCGAGCGGGGATTAAATATGGTCAGGTCATGGCAGCCCAGGACCATCGTCTCTTTACCACAAAGCTCTAAGAAGTGAGAATCGAGGGCTTGAATCCGAAGAAGCCCCGTCTCTTGACCGTTTGTGGGATACGACTTGCCTGTGAAGTGAAGCTCTCCGTTCTTGAGATTCACTACGACCACCAGTTCTGCATGAGGCGTTGGGATATGGTTTTGCGTGTTGGAGATTTTAGCTTTTTCCGTGTCCGCGCCAACAGTCATGTAGTCCGCAAACGCCGACAATTTCTCCCGTAAACCGTTCGAAAGCAACCGCTCGACCGCGGATTGCGCGTGCTGCTTTAGCGTCTTGATTGCATTATCGTCGGGGAAGCGGTAATCTCTTTGGACAGGCACAGCATCTGGCCACGGAAACGCAACGAAAGCTCCACATGTACACAGACAATCAAGCCTGGAATCGGCAGGCCACTGATTGGCAACGTCATTCAGCAGCTTTTGGCCAAGAGGTAAGCTACCCGTCCAATGCCCGTCAATCACGAGCCTGGCTAACGTCGCCCCTCTGGGAACACGGAGTTCCAAAGACCAAAAGTTCGTTCGCTCTCCGATTATTTGTCGAAATGTAGAGATGTCTTCTGAATTCGTTGCACTAAGGTCACACCACTGGCGTTCACCGGCATACAATCGAACCGTAGGTTTCATCACCAATGTCTCAGGGACCAAATCCCTAAGTGTGTCGTACCACGCTCTTTGTTCATCCCGAAAAGGCGGTGTGTTATCGCGGGCATTTATCTGCTCGCACAGTTCCATCCACCGTGAGCGTTCGAACCCGTAGAAGCCGTCCTTGGGATAGAGGCTCAGTGACAACTTGCGACTTGCAGTGAAATGCTGCGACTCGTCAAACTCCACGAGGAAGCCGGGAGCGGGCACGAGGAAATCGCAGTTTGGCAAAGTTTCTGACCTCACAAACGACTCATGCCCACGTTGTTTTTGAAGCGCTTCGTAGATGGATTTCAGCGTATCGGATATTGTTGTTCCTTTATATGACTCTGGCGTAGCAGATGTAGCGAGGCGCGGATTTCGCTGCACCTCGCCGTAAAGAGCCTTCAGCAGTTGGTCGATTCTTTGCTTGCACTCGGGACACCGCTCGGAATGTTTCGCTGTCGCACGCTGGGATCGCGCAGCGGGTCCTGGCGCTGCCTGCGGGATGTAAGGTGAGCTTGAGGGTGCAGACTTTCCGTCATACCTGCCTATCACGAATCCGCGACTCTGGAGAAACGCGTTCGTCTCTCTACCCCCGTTGAATTTGGCCGAGCTGAGTATCGCGCCCGTTGCGTGTTTGCAGGCAAGGGCGACTACATACTTCGCTGGGTACCTGAGACTGTTCCTGCTCACGAAGAACTTCTGAGCATCACGACCGGCGGGCACCCCATTCCGGTCGATTTCGTCCATTGCGGCTTCAACGTGTCTCTGCTGAATGCTTTTTGGAATCATAAGTTCATGTCCAGAAAATCCGACTTCTACTTTGCTTGGCCGTGGTTCGCAGGAGCCTTATGTGAGAGATGCGATTGGGTCTTGGGGCTCGCACTATTTGATTTTCGAACTCCCATTCCTGTCAAAACCCTGACCTGTCTTTTATGCTAAATCATCAAATCTCCTATGTATGCTGATTTCTACTGCAATGTCGCCCAGCATTCATCGGGTTCCCTATACAGGAGCCTCCGTTGGCGCTGACGACCCTTACCACTCGGTGAGAACCATGCAGATCCGTCACCCATCGGCCAATGCCTGAATCGCCAACTACTCTGAACTGTGCCGCTACCCAGGTGCGGAAAGTTTCCCTAACCATGGTTCGAATGTCATCACGTCCGCTCGAATTCGAACCATTTTCAATGGTGGGGTCGCGGCGAGGCGTAAAGGCCGCTACGCGCCGCTTTCGCGATGGCCTACGGCCAGCCTTGATCCCTCTACGCTCCTGCCACGGAAATCATGTTCCTATTTTCCCAGGAGCCTACGGGACATACCAGCCGGAGACAAAACCATTGCTGGCAGGACGCACAATGCATAGCTTATGCTTTCCGTCCTGGCTCCGCTGCACGGTCCAACCATCACGGTCACATCGAATCAAAGACCTCAAATCGCCGTCCTGATCCAGCTTGTAAGCTGCCTGCCCTTCACTTGACGCAGCCCAGGCAGACACCGCTTTTACATCGAGCGAACGGGCATATCCACTTGTGTTCCCGATGTTGTATCCCCAATAGAAAGTTCCACCCGTCAAAAGGATTCCTACGATCGCTGCGCCGCCTAGCCACTGAAGCCAGGATTTACGGGCCGTGATTTGTGCGACAGTCTGCGCGGCCCGCGCAATCTCCCTCTGCGCCGACGTTACGACAGCTTGGCCCACAGTTTCTTCTATCCGCGCCTTCGTTGCCGCAAGATCAGTTTCAGCCCGTCTGCGAGCACTGTCCAGCGAAGATGTGTACTTTGCGAGTGATAGCGAAATCAGCTTGTCAATTTGTTCCGGCATCTGTTTCGCCAGATCAAGATGGTGGCCAAGCAAAAAAGTGATGGCCCATATCGCATCGTTGTCACGGATGCCGAGTTCCTTACCGATGCGATTGAATAGATTTGTTTCTTCAGGACTCGGAGCACGGCCATAGATTGAGCGAAAGGCTGTATCGAGATTCATGCAACAACCCCATCGAAGACCGATGCACACTCCTTTACCCAGCGGTTTACCTCTGCGCGATTTCCGATGGGCGCGACCTCAATTACTTTCTCAATCGTCAGTCGCTCGCTGTGCAGCAGATCGGAGATGCGGTCTGCCACCTCTGGAAAATTGAAAGTTTTACCCTGAGCCTCTACCGTTGCCCTGATCTTTGAATTGTTGTATAGCTCAAATTTGCGTTCCGGCCCGTGATAAAGATTGCGAAGAACATGGGTCGTGTGGCCGCCGACTGTGTCCAGATATTCCTTCAAGAGTTGGAGGCTATCCCGCTGTGAATTGATTACCCACAGCGTTACCAACTCGCGCCCCAGTTCTTGCATGGACTCCGTGAGCAGCGTTCCGTAGAGTTTTACGCCCACTCCACTGCGAGCGGGTGTATTGACGACCACGGTTTCATCGGGCTGCACGGCGAGACGATTCACAAGGTCCATCCATCCGTCCTTTTCGTCAAGGTTGATGTAGACGGTTTCGACTGTCTTTCCATACGCCTTGCCGACATCTGGATTTGCAGTATCCGCGTCAATCAGCAACAGTTTCTCATCGCGTTTGGAGAGGTAATGAATCAGAGACATCGAGACGATGCTCTTGCCGACGCCACCCTTTGAACCGCTTACCATGTACACAGGCTTTCCCATACTTCCTCCTCAGATTTCCTTGTCGTCTTCGATTACTGTGAATGTTCCCTTTTTCGCCGCAACTGTGCTTACCGGGACTGCACTAGATTTTGCGGGCGCAGCCGGAGCAGTCTTCGCAAGCGGTTTCTCTTGGGCTTTCAGTTGAATGCCACCGCGCACCTTACTTGATTTTCTTCCGGGTTTCAGATATTGCCGCGCGGTCGAGATTGTCATGCCGAGGCCAACACCCTTGAGATCATCGAGCACCGTTTCGAGAGTGTGCCCGGCAGCGAGTGCTTCCTTGGCCTTTCCACGCAGTCTTGCAAATGCTTCTCTGCGCGAATATCTTTTCTCCGCAGGCAGAGGAGGCATTGCAATCCGTTTATCCAAGGCCGCGATGGCAGCTTGGAGCATTGCCTCAGTGATTACTTCTCTTTGTGTCATCAAGTTCCTCCGTAGAGTTTCCTGCAACGAGGAATACATGCAAAATAGCACGAGAGGAGATCAGAATAAAAATGTGATAACGCCTTTATTTATAGGGTGATGCGTAGTTAGTAGAATGTGGGCGTAATTAGGCGTAATAGTGCGTATCAAAATAATTATTGCGACGATGTCTGTGAGCGATGTGGCCTTGCGTGAAAGTCGTTTCTCGGATAAGTTGTGAATGTAACGCGCTATGTGTTGGAAGAGCGGTACAGGATGCGGGTTATCCGTACACATGGCTTCGCCCTGTGTCGTCTAACCCGTCGCCTGCGATGCTCCGCGCTACGCTTGTCTCATCGAGGCTCATCCTGAAACTAACCGCGCACGCTACGCGTAGAGAAAACACCATGCCGTTTACTTCACGAACCAATGATCTCGCCTCCTCACGATTTGAAATGCGGTTGACGGCGGCAGAACGTCAGAAGCTTCGCGAAGAGGCCGACCTTGCCGGCATGAGCATAAGCGAGTTCGTTCGCAAGCGCACTTTTGGCAAGACGATCCACGCGGCAACTGACCTGATGATGATTCGCGAGCTTCGCCGCTTGGGCGGCCTTCAAAAATATGCGATGAACAAGCTCGCCCTGCACGACGAAGTTGTGGACGAGTGCGCCGAGACAATCCGCGCAATACGCGCAGCTATCGAACGAGTCTCCAACCATGATCGTTAAGTACATCGCCAATCCGAAGGCGCAATCAAGCAAGGCGTCGCGTATTGGCAGCTTGCTCGACTACATTGAGGCCGATGGACGCGCCGACGCACAGAAGGCGGAGTACATTGGCGCGAACGGAAACTTCTATTCGGAATCGCTGCAAGGGCAGCGCGCCGAAATGGTTGCTCTTGCAATTGAGGCCACTCGCAGTAGAGACCCCGTCGATCATTGGCTGTTGAGCTGGAAGGAAGGCGAGCAGCCGACGCAGGCGCAATGCGATGAAGCCGTGGAAATTCTGAAACGGCATCTCGGTATGAACAGCGAACATCTTGCCGTTTTTGCATTGCACCGCAACACGGAGAACTATCATCTTCATGTCGTTCTCAATCGCGTTCATCCCGATACGTTGCGTGTAGAAGACAAGGGATGGTGCATCGACAAGGCGCATAAGGCCATTGCAGAGATTATCCGCGCGCAGGGTTGGGAGGCAGAGAGAAACGCTCGCTACGTTGCCGACCGCAGCGGTCAGGTCACACGGGCCAGTAGTGTGCGCGAGCCTCAACCCCGCTCGAAAGCGCGGGACCATGAGAATGCGACCGGAGAGAAATCCTGCGAACGAGTTGCGCAGGAAAAGGCTGCACCAATTTTGCTCAATGCGAAGTCGTGGGCGCAGGTGCATGAAGGGCTTGCCCAGATTGATATGCGCTATGAGCGGAAAGGCAGCGGCGCAATGCTTTGGGTGGGAGACCAGCCGCTCAAGGCCTCTTGTATCGGTCGTGAATTCAGCAGGATTCGGATGGAGGAGCGGCTGGGTGAATTTCAGCCAGATAGCCGCGCCAATTCAATACAGCTACTGCCGCGCACAGCCGAGCCTTTTCGCTCGGATATGCCAGCGAACTGGGCTGAGTATCGCAAGACAATAGTAGTAAACCGCAAAGAAAAGGAGGCTTCCCAGGTCCAGCAGCGCATGGATCATCGCGTCGCGCGTGAGTTTCAGTCTGCGGAGTTCCGCAAAGAACGGTCCGCGCTATACCAGGGCGGCAAGTGGTCCGGCGATGCCTTGAATGTTGCCAGGAGCCTCTTGGCCGCCGACCACGCCATGCGCAAAGCTGAGTTGATGGAGAGGCAAAAGCGCGAGCGTGACAGTCTCCGCATGAGGTTTGGCCGGCGGAAGACCTTCGAGCAGTTTCTTGTAGAGCAGGGAGAGCCACAGCTCGCGGAGCAATGGAGGTATCGGGATACGGAAACGCCCGCAACTGTAATTCTCGGAGACGGAGACAAGATACCACGCAAGCGCGACATCCGCGACTTCACCGCGCAGGTGCGTCAGTCCGCGCACACGCGGTTGGCTGAAATTCACTATTCATCACGCTCCGATCCAAGCCACGTCAGCTTTACGGATCGTGGAAAGCGTATCGAAGTCTGGCAAGCGCAGGATGAAACCGCTGTACTCGCGGCACTCCAGTTGGGCGCACAGAAGTGGGGAACACTGACCATCACCGGCCCCGACGAGTTCAAGCAACTGTGTGCGCAACTTGCGGAGCAGCATGGATTCAAAATCAACAATCCAGAGTTGCGCCGGGAAATCCCTCGCGGTCCCAGCGAGGGACACCCAGTTCCGATAATTCCGGCTGGAATGCCATCGCCGAGCATGGCGTATCAATTGCACAAAGCCGACATTCTCAATCGAATCGAGGTGCGGAACGCTTCGCAGCTTGATTGGATGATTGCGGTAAGAATGCGCGTAACGGGCCACGATCAACAGGCAATCACGCAGGCTCTGAAGGAAAACGCCAGCCAGGGGCGCGAGGCAGAGAACCGAAACTGGACCAACTACGCGGAGCGCACCGCCGAGGCCGTCTTTGGTCCACGCGGCGACCGGGAGTGCGCCAGGAGCGCACAGCGCGCCGAGGCATGGGCGCGAGTTGAAGGCAGAGACCTTGCACACGAACGCCAGGTCCAGCACAGCCAGCGCCGCAAGATTCCAGAGCGTCGCCGGGGAGACTTTGAGATTGGCGGGGATTAACCAGGCCGCTTCCGCCGGCATCCCGGCAACACCCTAGGCGGTATCGACATATACACTTCCCAGCGCGGAGCAGAACTGGTGAAGTATGCGATGCTGCCGCGTGGCGGAACGGCGGGAGCGAGGGCGCGGGCAACCAGAATCCACGAGCAAGTGAACATCACCGCCGCTCGCGAGTTCCAGCGCCGGAGGGAATCGGACGCCTATTCCGCCGCCGAACTTGGACTTGAGTAGAGCAGGACGATTCTACGCTCACTGATAATGGAGACTAGCCAACAATGCGTCGCGGCGTCCGTGGCCAAGCGAGTCCCTACTCGCGCGAGGCGATCGGATATGCAGATTCTCAACTGGGCTTATTACCTGCAATTCGTTGCCAATTGCCCTCCCGCTTGTCCCATTGAAATAATCCCATTGCAGTAAAGACATACACTCTTGAAAATGGGCTGGACAACAGGCTGTCCTGAAGATCAGGACTTGCATCAAAGTCATATGCGCCGTTAATCGGTAAGACCGTCTCAGAGAGCTGCCCGCTCTGTCCTATGGCGAGCCACAGCTCGTCTGCTTTTCGATATGCTTTAGCCAACTCCGTTTTCTTTGAAACTATCTTTGAAATGGTGCAAGCGGGATAGCTATCTACGAATCCGGCCGTTATATTTGAGTCCCATTCATCGCGCTCGCACCGTTTTAGAACTAATCCTCCTATAGCCTTCAGATGCTTCCTCATCAGCGGCGATGTAAAGTCGGAAATCCCGAACACTTCAGGTTCTGCGCTCACTGAGTCCTGTCTTGAGCGGATAAATTGAAGAATCTCTTGACAGAACTCCTCATATTGATTTCTGGGAGGCACGATATTCCTGAACCGAAATAGAACATACATATGCTCGAATACAGCGTGTTCCTTTCGAATCGCCTTCGAGTAACCTTCCAAGCGTTCCCATTCAGCTTCAACCGCACGCCTTTCGCCGCCCGCAACCCTTTTGTTCGATTGGTACATAACTACCTCAATGCCGACAGTCCTGCCGAACATCTGCATCATGACATCAGGTTTGTCGCCAATAACGTCTGGTTCGCATTCTGGCTGGATTCCTGTAGCAGACAACAACTGGCGTAGTACCTCACTCTCCTTTTGTTTTTGGGTTGATCTGGTCATCCAGCCAATGCCTCCTTTGAGCGTGCGTCCTTCCAGTGGGCCTTCACAGATACACGCCATTCTCTTCAATTCCGCAGGTTCGCTTCCGGCACCCACCCAATGTTCGTGTTAGCCATACCGCGATCCTCTTCATGTATCTTGACAGCCGTGCCATCATGGGAAACGGTACATCCCAAAGAGTTGAGATATTTGACCTGGCCTGCATTCTCCGGCGTGTGATCTCCCGCGAGCCAGCTAGCGGCCTCCGCCTTGGTTGGCACAATGAACCAACTGTATCCCATTGCCATGTTGATAAGCCGGTTGAGCGTTTCTGCGTTTGGACACGCCAGTGTTCCTTCCCGTGTAAATAGCGCTCTACTTCGGTCTGCTGGACATAGGTAGTTTTCCGAGTGAACCGACTCGCCAAC
>Ga0187880_1003582_pt1 | contig 11791 bp, 8 predicted proteins | sample June2016WEW_19_4_FD_132998 | JGI IMG/M metagenome (GOLD analysis project Ga0187880, IMG submission 132998) | Peatland microbial communities from SPRUCE experiment site at the Marcell Experimental Forest, Minnesota, USA - June2016WEW_19_40 | ecosystem: Environmental > Terrestrial > Soil > Wetlands...
CTGCTTATGGATAGTGTGGTAGCTTTTCTTCACGGCGGTTCTCCCTTCAAGGTTTGGCAACCCGATTCTTTCAGAATCAGGCTGAACCGCCGCTCAACTTTCAACTATGGGTGGGACATCCTCTCCTTCAATTTAGTCCAGCCATAGTTAGGGTGCTTCACTTCCGCGCCTCCATCCGATACTCGGGAAAATTCCGGGGACCCGGCGGAATATGGCTTGAGATTTTATGCTTTGCAGTAACGCGAATAGGGACTATTGCTTTCTGTTATTGGCACTGGCTAATTAATTGGGCAGGATCAGCGTTCCTCCGCCCAAAGCTAAGCTTGCCTTTGGCGACCAAAGTTCCATCCACTGTCACGTTCCCTTCTACAAGTGCAGCCCCAGCCATCATTTTCAAGACGCTCACCTCCAAAATCATGGTGTCTCCCGGAAGCACAGGGACAAAGAATCTCATCTCGTTGATCGTACCGAGGACCAGGAGTTCATTCGCATGCTGGCCCAGGTTGGTAGCTTGACTGAAGAGAATTGAAGCACACTGTCCGATTGCTTCGACGATGAAGATCCCCGGCATGATCGCATAATCCGGGAAATGGCCAAGAAATTGAATTTCATTGCCCGTGACGTTCTTTAGAGCTTTGATTCTTTTGCCCGGCTCGATCTCCAAAACCCTGTCGACCATGATGAATGGGAACCGCTGCTTTAGGTGGGTCTTGATCTCCTCGAAGCTCATTTTCATGTGCACACCTCAAACCAATCGTTCACATTGCCTGTTCAGCGCCGGCGCAAGATCATGGCCACGGCACGGGGAAGAAACCGGGTGCCCGGCATTGGGGCACTGGCATCGCAAACCAGCCGAGTCACGCGAAGACCTGCGTCTTCCGCAAGCTTTACCGCTTGGCTCTCCTGGTTGAATTCATAGATATGATCGCGCTGCGCCGATTCGATTGCTGTGCTGAAAAACACCAGGCCGTCTTTGGCAAGGTGACGGGAAATAGCTCGGAATAGAGGCTTTGGATCTTCCAAATGCTCGGCGAGCATCGCGGCAATAATCCCTTGATACTCTCCTTCTGCATATTCTTGTTCCACGGCAAGGGCGTCCCTCACGGCGAACTTGACGCGGCCAGCATGCCCTGAAACAGCGAGAAGACGATTGGCGATGGCAACCGCCGGTGGGCTGATATCGAGCCCCTCCAAGTGTAAGTCGCTCCGTGTTTCCGCGGCGAGCAAGCTGAGCACACCATGCCCCGACGCTAACTCCAGGACCCGCGCATTTGCAGGCAATGCCTTCACGAACTCATCCCGGTACAGGGCGATGTGATTAGCCATCGAGGGCCAAAACGGATAAATGAGGATGGCAGCCCACATGTATGGAACCATGTATCCTTCATCCTCGTAGACTTCCGAGATAACATCAGGCAGCGCCTGTGGAGTGTATCTGCCCGCCTGCTCGTAGATTTGCTGCGACTTGGCAACTCCCAAACAATATCGCGCGTATCCCCGTGCCGCATCTTCAAACGCGCGATCTCCATAAGCGGCCTGAGCCCAGCGTGCCAGAGGGTTAAGCAGCCAGCAACACAGATCGCGGTTGGACTCAACATTCGCCCGTGCCGCCGGCGCAAACATCTTCGCCTTCCTGTCGAGCGCATCCAAAAACGTTGTGGCATCTGCCATGCTATCCATCCTTCCATCATTCAATTACTCAGCCGAGGGCACGTATCGAACCATTCGAACCATGGGCCTGATGAGGTCAAGGCCGTCCCAGGGCGAGGCAAAGACATGCATACGCCCGAGCTTGACGATTCTGTCTACGCCTCTCCTGGCCGCTAAAGAAGCGAGCATTATCTCCCTCTCTGGATCCGCCATGGCCAACCCAACTGCCTGTACATTTCCATCGAGTTTTCCAATCGCGTCGAAGAGGTCGTCGACCTCCAGGACGGTTAGCGTTTTCCCTTGAGTCGGCTTTGGAATCTCTGTCCCGTTTCCCAAGAGAATTGTCCAGTCAGGGCCTTGTGTAAAGATCGCGCTGTTTGCCGCCTGATCCAACAACCAGGAAGCGCGCGCCTGGCATATAAGCGTGGTCAATGCGGCAGAGATCGTCTGCCGCGGATGGAGTCGATTCTCTGATTCGAATGCTTTCTTGAGAGATTGCACAAATTCACGGGGTGAATGGCCGGGCTTCCTTTCCAGGAAGAGAACTTGTGGGGATGAGCACGCTTGTTGATCAAACTGCCAGACATCGCGTGCGATACGCCTGCACCACGCCTCCTGCCCCTCAGTGTTGGACCAGGAATTCGCGTCCATCGCCGCCACGGAAATCCTTGGCCCAAAAATGGCCAGCCTTGCCCAATGCGGAAACGGCAGGCCGCGCACAGATAAGACAGCTTCCTCACCGCCCCAGATCATGGCGCCATCGACGCATCGGGCCATCATTTCTTGAAGGTCGGTCCGGGTGTGATCGAAGACGAGCATACGGATGCGTCCCGTCAAAACACCAGCACGATCGCTCTGCTCTAGCTTCTCGATGATAAGTCGCGTCGGTTCGTAGAGCCCCGGCGGAACGCGAACCAAGGAAGCATTGCCTCCGAGTAAAGCGCAGGTCATCGATAGCACAGGCTGGATCTCAATGTTTCCAGCGGGCCAGTGGCCAACGATGCCCAGGGGATGTGCTTTCAATTTCGCACGACCGTCCTCCATCCACTCCCTACAAAGCGCACTGCCGCCAAGTTCACGGGAAATGATTGGCTCGAGCGTACCGCGCCTTAACCACATGCGCAGAAATTGAACCCCGGGTATATTTGCTGTCTCCAGCTCCCCTAAAGCAGCAGACCAGCCCTCGAATCCATCCAAAACAGCACCTGTGCTGATCTCTGTTGTATTGAATGAATCACGAAGCTCCGCCGCAATTTCGGTGATCTCCCGGGTGTGGCCGATTGCGCAGATGATCGCATTCATCAAGACATCCTAAACTTAAGCAGCCCGTTGTCTTTTCCGTTCGATATTCCCACAGCCCCGCAGTTCCGCCTTCGCCACCCGCCCTACAAACCGGAAACAGGTCCCCCTTCTCCCGCAGCGGCAGCCATCATAAGACTCGATCATGGCAATATCTTCAGTGAGGAGCAGGTTGCCGGGAAAGCTTGTCGGCAACACGCTGCACACCTGAACAATTCCTTGTTCTCCTTCAGAAACAGGCTCGAGTGTCAAGGGATTCCGCACGATAACCTCCGCAAATGCAGGAACATGCTTATTACCCTCTGGGCAGTCGGGATAAATGACGCCAACGTTCTCCACCATCCCGTAAAAATCGATCACACGATTTGCGGAACACCCAAAGACGCGAGCCACGGTATCATTGAATAGTTTCTTATCTACTGCTTCCTCCTGTAGCAACTTCCAGCCGCCGCTATGCAGGATATGGACACCGGGCATTTTAAGACTGATGTTCTCAGCAGCTAACGGCGTTACCAGGTACTTCCAGAGAATGTAGGTGAATCCATAGACCAACACGGAGGATGACCCGTGCGATTCCGCAAAATCGCGGAGTCTATCCCGGTTGAGCAGGAGACCGCCGTCCTGATCAAGGTCTAAGCAGTAGGTGACTCCACTCGCAAACGGCTGAAGACCCTGTATGGCGGCGCCGCGGGCCCCCAGTTCCGGTCCACTTCTCGTTGAGCCAGGCACATCCACAACCAGATAAGGCCTGCGGTTCGAACCGATGAAGTCCTCAGCGATGGTAATGACTCCCTTCGTCATGCGCCTCGCAGTCGGCGCATCGAGGGCGATCCTACTCGGCATTTGTCCCGTCGTGGAGCTCGATGTTAGGACCCTCTTGATCTCGCTAGACTCGACCAAGGACAAAGGAGGTTGCGCTTTCAGCAGACCAACGGGGAGATATGGAAGATCAGAAATCCTGCGTGCAGATCGCGGGTGGACGGGCCAGTGTTCGATGTAATTTCGGTACCTAGGGCTTCTGCTGCACGCAACCTTCAACTCATCCTTTAGCAGTCCTAGAAGAGCACCCTGTCGCTCTTCCGGTGGCAGGCTATAGGGCGGGATCGTGAGCAACCGACCCATCTTCTGCTCAATTTCATTCATAGGTTCCCACCACCATCGTGGAAAGAGATGCTCGATCGACTTTACCGCGCGCCGTTTTCGGTATTGCCGAAACAATCTGTATCGAGCTGCACGTCCAGTTACTGGGCAGGTTGCAACGCACACGCTCGATTACCTCTTCCGCTCCTTTGTCCGGCACGATGTACAAGGCCAGAGCTTCACCTGTCTCCGGATGCGGCACTGCGGCAGCCGCACATTCATACACTCCAGGCACTGCCGCTATCATGGCTTCGACTTCGGCAAAACTTACACGCACTCCCCGCATCTTGAGAAAAGTGCCCATGCGTCCGTCGATCCAGAGATAACCCTCCTCGTCCAGATGCCCTAAGTCGTGGGTTCGCAGCCATCCTTGGCTGAAAACCGCACGGCTCTCTTCCGGTTCTTTAAGATATCCCAGGGCGATCGAAGGACCTTTAACTGCAATCTGACCCACCTTTCCGACAGGAAGTTCTTCTCCATCTTCATCAATAATGCGAATCGTCAGATTGTCCAGCGGACGGCCTACGCTACCCATTTTTTCCTCCAAGTGTTCAGGATCGAGGCAGGAGATGCGGGCGGTCGCCTCTGTTTGACCATACATCACATAAAACCTCGGCTTGGGGACGGCGGCGCGCATTTCAATAATGCGCTGCGCGGCTAGCGGACCGCCCGCCTGCAAGAATCGCCGCAGCGTGGGCATGTTGATAGAGCGAATATTGGACCGGCGCAAAAGAATGTTAAAAACGGTGGGCACACCTGCGAAAGTCGTGCATGCGTGTTTATCTATCGCGTAAAGAACCTTATCCGGGAACATAAAACGTCGATCGAATACCACCCCTCCACCCTGGTACAAATGAGTATGCAGAATGCTCGCACCAAAGCAGTAACTTAGGGGCAGAATGAGCATTGCCCGTTCGTCATGTGCAAGACCTTGGCTTCGAATGATCGCTTCCGTGTTAGCGATGAGGTTCCCATGACTCACCATGACGAAACGCGGTTTTCCGGTCGACCCGGAAGTCGCAAACAGTACCGCAAGGTCGCCTTCCTCGCAATAGGCAGGCCTATACTCATCGGCATTTTGATCAGCAGGAAGGCCGTGAAGAACCAGAACTCCCGTTTGAGATAAACCGCCAAGCTGCAGGGGCTTTCCTGTCCAGACGGCCCTCGCACCAGTGCCATCCAGTAAAAGAGCAACTGATGCAAGGAGATTTCCCTCCTCTACCGGGATGGGCACTATACCTGCGTACATCGCGCCCAGGTAAGCTATGCTGCTCGCGGGCGACAGGCTACAGCCGATAAGTATCCGATCACCAGGTCCCAATCCGGAGGAGATAAGGCGAATGGCAAAACCAATAATGGCACGACGAAGGCCGGAAGGTGAGATCGTTTCATCGGTAGACGCGTCGATAAGGTAGGATTGCTCTCCTAACCTATTCACCAAGCGTCGCGAAAAGTTATTTTCAGGAACTGGCGCCATTTTCTACACTCTGCCATCTATAGCTTTGCAGCGATGATTTTGACGATCCCGCGGACATCCTCCATTTCCATCAGATCATCGACGTCGAAACTGATGCCGAAAACCTGCTCCAGCCTGCTTGCTAAATCCAGATGCCCCACTGAATCCCATCCCGGCACATCGTTAGGATTGGTTTCCAAGGAAATTGACTGGGGGGCTATCCCAAAGGCCTCGTGGAAGACATCCTGCACTTTAGCAAGAACGCTTTCCATTCTCTTCCTCCCCGCTCAAAGATTTCGAGCGCCCGAAGTTTCTATCTTGGCGAATTTCACCTGCATGCATTCCGCCGTACAGCGCGGGGCCCAAGCTCCTACCCTACAATAGTTGCTCCTCCATCCACTACAAGAGTCTGCCCGACTATTCCCATGGACGCCTGCGAGCAGAGGAAGTGGGCTGCCGACGCTACCTCTTCGGGCGTCACTAAACGCCGAATCGGAGTATGGCTGATTGCCGCAGCAATGCGGCTTTCCGCTTCCGGAAGTGCTTTCCAAACTTCGGTTGCGACTGTGCCAGGTGCAAGAATATTCACGCGAATCCCCCTCGGCATAAGTTCCACCGCAAGGTGGCGGGCGAGCGCCTCCAGTGCTCCTTTCGATGCTCCGACAAGCGAGTAATATGGCAACGCGCGCCGAGCGCCAATTGAACTGATGACCACTACGCTTGATTGTTCCGAAAAGCGGTTCATAACAACTTTCATTAGTTCAAAGAACGCACGCACGTTCAGGGAAAAAGTCCAATCGAAGTGGCGTACATTAAGCTCGGAAATCGGGCGATGCACGCCCGTAGCCGCACAATGAACGAGTCCGGTAATAGACCCACCGGCGTCTTGGATGGATCTTTCAATCTGCTCGAGTCCTCGTGGATTGGTGAGGTCAGCACGACACAGCTCGATGGACAGTCCTTCCCGCTGTGCTATGGCCGTTAACTCCTCAGCCGCTTCCTGATTCCGAAGATAATTCGCAATCACTGATGCGCCTGCTCTCGCAAAATGCAGGGAAATGGCGCGGCCAATTCCTCGCGTACCGCCGGTAATTAGAAACGGGCCGGAGAGAGCGTACGAATCGTTCATAGCTCAGCCTTTATCTCTGGGTCATCAGTTCAATCAAAGTTTGCGGTTTTCGGCGCAATACTCTAGCATAATGCCACATCAAATCGGCAAAGACCTCGCCCGAACCGCGAAGGTAAATGAAATTGTCGATAAAGCACCTCGGGCCCCGAACAAATTGATCTAGGCGGGACGCAAAATCGCCATCGCCAATGGCAGCTTTTGCAAACAATAAACGGCGCAGAATCTATGAGTTCTGGCACACCTAGTTTGAAGAAAGGGGCCCCGCAGATGATCGTGGACGAGCACGGCTTGTCACCCATGCAGCAAGGCATGGTGTTTCATCATCTGTCGGCCGAGCACAGCGGCATCGATATTGAACAAATCGTTATTAATTACAAAGAGTCCCCGGATATCCCTACCCTGGAAAGGGCCTGGCAGGCAGTAGTCGAAAAGCACCCAGCCCTTCGCACATCCTTCCGGTGGGAAGGATTGCAGGAACCGGTGCAACAGGTGCACGATGAAGTCCCAATACAGGTCGAACATCACCACTCATGGGATGAAGCAACATTTTCTGCATTTCTGGAGGCCGACCGGCGGCGCGGCTTCGATCTAAGGCAGCCCCCCCTGTTGCGCCTCACGCTGTTTGGATCGGGCACTGGTCCAATGCGCCTTGTTTGGACTATCCACCATATCCTTCTCGATGGTCGCGCATCTGTCATTATTCTTAATGAGGTCGAGCAGTTCTACGACAGCCTTCTGAACGGTGTTCAACTCGACAGGTCATCCGGGCTTCCCTACAAGCCCTACATTCAGTGGATCGAGCATCTTAACCTCTCAGATGCCAATGAATTTTGGAGCAATAAGCTCCGCGGATTAACCGCACCAACACCGCTTCCCTGTGATCCCGATGGGCTTCCGAAAGAAAGCTCAATTCACGGTGAAATCGAAATCGAGCTTTCGGAGGAGATTACTTCCCGGCTGCGGGACGCGGCCAGACAGTGCAACGTAAGCCTGAACACGATCGTCATGGGGGCCTGGGCAATCCTGCTCGGCCGATTCAGCGGTGACCCGGTGGTCCTGTTTGGCGCGGTCAGGACAACCCGCGGGAGCTCCGTCCCGGATGCCGACTCGATCGTCGGCTTGTTTCTGAACACCGTACCCGTGCGCGTGGCTGTTGATCCTGCAACGCAGGTTGCTCAAATGCTGAAGCACCTGTATGCGGAATGGATGTGGGTGAATCTTAGGCAATATGATTACACGCCTCTTACCCAGATAAAACGCGTAAGTGCCTTTCCAAAATCACAACCGTTATTTAACAGCCTCGTCGTCTTTGAGAATCACCAGTTCTATACCTCACTCGTGAATTCCCAACCGCGCTGGCGGGAACGCGATTTCACGCTGTACGAACACATCGGCCTCCCACTTGCCCTATCGGCATTTGGCGACGACGCGATGATGCTCAGGATGGAATATGACGTTCGCCGCTACAGCAAGGCGACCGCGGCGCGCGTTCTCGCACACCTGGCCTGGATATTCGAAAGCATCGCTGACAATCCTTTTGAGACAATCGGCCACCTACAGATCATCCCTCCTGACGAACGGCAGAAACTGTTGGTGGAATTCAATGCAACAGAACGTGCGTATCCGAGAGAAACATCGCTGGCGGCGTTGGTAGAAGAGCAGGTAAGACGGGCTCCGGATGCGATCGCTGTGACTTATGGCGAGCAAAAGATTTCCTACCGGGAGCTGAACGAGCAGTCGAACCAGCTTGCACGAGAATTGCGCAAACTTGGAGCGGGTCCGGATCAAGTAGTTGGATTGTTTGTCGAGCGCTCCATCGGGATGGTGATGGCGCTGCTTGCAATTGTGAAGACAGGCGCGGCGTACCTGCCGTTGGACCCGCTGTATCCGTCCGAAAGACTTGCCTTTATGTTGCAAGACAGCGGCGTCAAGGTTCTTGTGACTGAACAGGGCCTACGCAAAGAGCTGCCGATGTTTTTTGGCGCGACGATCTCGCTTGAAGATGACCGCTGGCGGCAGAACCTGGGAGATAACCTGACGGCAGATGTGGGACCCGGAAATCTAGCGTATTTGATTTACACATCGGGTTCGACAGGTAAGCCAAAGGGAGTGCAAGTCTCACGAGGAGCGCTGACTAACTTCTTGTGGTCTATGCGCGAGTGGTTGCAGTTGAGCGAGAAAGACAGGGTGCTGGCGGTAACGACAATCTCGTTTGACATTGCGGGCCTCGAAATTTGGTTGCCGCTCCTGGTAGGAGCACAATTCGTGGTAGCCAGCCGCGAGGAAGCGGCGGATGGCTTTGCATTACGCGGTTTGCTGGAGCGTCACGGTATCACCTTTTTGCAGGCTACTCCTGTATCTTGGCGGCTTTTGTTTGATGCAGGGTGGGGCGGCAAGCCCGACCTTCAGGCGGTTTGCGGGGGCGAAGCTATGCCACCAGAAGTCGCAGCGCGACTCACGCCCGTCGTGAAGAAGTTGTGGAATCTGTACGGACCGACGGAGACAACGATCTGGTCCACTGGCTACTTGGTCGAGGATGGCCAAGGGCCGATTCTGATCGGTTGTCCCTTAGCCAACACTCAATGTTACATACTCGACAGCCAGGGACAGCCCGTGCCAGTGGGGGCCACGGGAGAGTTGCATATTGGCGGGGAGGGGCTGGCGCTGGGATATCTGAATCGTCCTGAGCTGACAGCAGAGAAGTTTTTGCCCGACCCCTTTCGCGGAGGTGCGGCGCGCATGTACCGCACCGGCGACCTCGCCCGTTATCGAATGGATGGCAATATCGAGTGTCTGGGACGAATCGATCACCAGATCAAGCTTCGCGGCTATCGCATCGAACCTGGCGAGATCGAGGCCGCACTGAAGGAGCAGCCGGAAATCAAGCAAGCTGTGGTCGTCGCTCGCGAGCATAAGCCGGGGGAAAAGCTGTTGGTAGCCTATCTAGTAGCCAACAACCACGACATCCCGACTGCCTCGGAGTTGCGTACACGGCTGAAGCAGCGGTTGCCGGATTACATGGTGCCGGCTGCCTACGTGTTCTTGGATGAGATTCCGATCTCACCCGCCGGCAAAATCGACCGCAAATCGCTGCCAGCGCCTTCGGAAAATCACGCGTTGCCAGTGGATGCTTATATTGCTCCGCGCAACTACGTTGAGGAAACGCTAGCCAAAATATGGGCTGAGACGTTGGGGATGGAACGAGTTGGGATCCGCGACGACTTCTTCGAAATGGGCGGCGATTCGCTCGACGCGGTTCGACTTAGTGTTAAGGTGCTTGCTGCGTTTCCTGCATGCCAACCGTCCCTGGCTATATTGATGAAAGCTCCGACCGTAGAACAGTTCGCACGCACTCTCAGTAGTGAGCGAGCCAATTGGTCGTGTCTGGTGGCGGTGCGCGAAGGCAACGAGCGTTCCCCATTTTTTTGTGTCCATGGTGCCGGCGGAAATGTGTTGAGTATGCGGGATTTGGCGATGGCCCTTCCATCCACCTTGCCGTTTTATTGCTTACAGGCTAGAGGACTCGACGGCTATGCCGCTCCGTTTTCCAGTGTCGAAGAAACGGCGGACTGCTATGTCGACGAAATCCGAAGAGTGCAACCCCACGGTCCTTACCATTTGGGAGGCGGATGCTATGGGGGCTTAGTGGCTTTTGAGATGGCCCGTCGTCTGCGTTCTATGGGGGAAAGCGTCAACGTGCTGGCGTTGATTGATACGTACAATTTTACATATGGCCATTTTCTTTCGAAACCGAAGCTGCTTTACTTCAACTCCTGTTTTTTTCTGCGAAGAGTAGTCCACCACATAAAGGAACTCGGTCGTTTGGAACCGCGGGATTGGACGAGTTATCTTTCATCCCGCATCAAGACCTTCAAGAAATTGGCAAAATCCGTGGCCCGGATTGCAGGAGGCGGAAAAGAAACCCAGGTCCCTGTCAACCTCGTAGATGCTCGGCATCGTGCGCTCGAAGACCATGGAGATTTAGGAAATGTGCTGGCGCGGGTTAGAGACGCGAGCAATCTGGCGACGCGCACTTTCATCGCAAAACCCTACGATGGTCATATCCTCGTCTTCAGTGCAAAGACGCGGAACGACGATCCTTACCGGGATGAAGCGCTTGGCTGGCGTCCGCTGGCACTCGGCGGTGTGACGTCCTATGTAATTGATGGGGACCATTTGTCGATCTTTCGCAAACCCGCCGTAGAACGAATTGCTGAGATATTGGACAAAGAGATAAGCGCCGGATCAATGATCCACCACATCACCCCGAAAGAACAGTGCGGGGTGGTGCAATAAAGGTTGCCGTCAGAATTCGATGACCACACTGGACTCGATGGTGTTGCCTGTGACAGGCGCAGGCGCAATCTTGCGCACAATGAGGAAGAGTGAGAGATTTCAGGGCAGGATGCCGGCAACTACTCCGATCAGTGCCTTGTAGAGCAGGATGTTCTCGCCTGTGCGCGTCGTATGCGCCGCGCGAGACGGCAACGTAGGCCATGCGCTTGTTGAGCAGGTCATTGGCTCCCAGCTCGGTATCGGCGTGGATCAGCACGCGGTCGGCGGTCTGCCCCTGGCTGGAATGGCTCGCGTGACCGCGTACCCGCCTTGCCGTAGCCTGTGACGGCCACCGCAAATCCCTTGCTGGCCTCCTTTTCTCCTTTCCTCCCCACGGTTACCGGCCCCCTCTTTCATGGCTGGGCATTCTGAAGTTGTTGCGCGATGCCAGATATGCAGTCTGCCGGAGTTGAGCAACCCGGTCGATGATCTCTTGCCGCTTCCCCTCGTGAATCGATACTTTGAAAGCCGGTTGGCCCGTGGAAGACCGGACAAGCGCGATTGTCAGGTCGCCGCCTACATCCGCCGTCGGCTCTGATTGTTGCGATGCTTTCAGGATTTCGAGAAGTTGTCGGGACTGGGCGGCAGGCTGGAGAGTTGAAAGAAGCAGCCGCGCATCTGTTTCGTCGGCGAAGATCAAATCCTCGGTTTCCTCAGTTCTGAGTCTGGTTTCGATGGAATGCAGTCGCACAGCTCGGAGTTGGAGAGGATCCGCCAGGAGTTGTTCCTGGTGGAAGGCGCCTTGCATCTCCGGGTCCGTGAATTGGGCGAAGATGCCGTGC
>Ga0187880_1003583_pt1 | contig 11789 bp, 4 predicted proteins | sample June2016WEW_19_4_FD_132998 | JGI IMG/M metagenome (GOLD analysis project Ga0187880, IMG submission 132998) | Peatland microbial communities from SPRUCE experiment site at the Marcell Experimental Forest, Minnesota, USA - June2016WEW_19_40 | ecosystem: Environmental > Terrestrial > Soil > Wetlands...
GCGTCCCAGGTCGCGATAGATTTGCGCCAGCAGGAAGTGAACACCGGGATCATCACTGTCGCGGGCGGGCTCGAGAGCCTCGAGGGCCTCGCGCTTGCGCTCGAGTTGGCGCAGGGCTTTGGCCAGGCCAACTCGAGCCGGAACCGCGGCAGGCTCGAGTTGCAAGGCGCGGCGAAAGGCGGCGACGGCGGGCTCAAGCTGGGCGTGCTTGCGGTAAACCTCGCCCATCTCGTAGTCCGCCTGAGCGCTGGTCGGATCGACTTTCAATTCTTCGTTCAGTTCGGTCAGCGCCTGGCGCCAGGCCTCCGGATCCTGCGAATGGGTTAGCGTCAGGACGGCGATCTGAAGGTGAGCGCCTTGCAAGGTGGGCTCGAGCTTGAGGGCGTGACGGTAGGCGTCGACGGCGCCTTTCCAGTTCCCATCACTCGCCGCCACCGAAGCCATCACCTGGTAAGTCCGCGCGGAATTAGGCGCCACCTTCATGAGCTTCAAATAAGTCTCCGAAGAGAGGCGCCCGAAAAGCTGACCTGCCGCGTAGAGGACGTCAGGATCATCGGGATAGGCGGCGAGCAGTTTCTGCGCGACTTGGTCGGCCTCCGCCTCCTTGCCGGCACCCAGTGCACATCGCTCCAGGCTGAGGCCCAGGATGCGGCGCAGTTTCACGTCAGCATTCGAGGCGAACTCCTGCTCAAGGCCCGGCATGGCCTGCTCGCAGTCACCCACGGCGGCCAAACTGAGGGGCAGGAACGATTTCGCTGGCTGGACATTGGCGTCGCGGCGGAGAGCTTCCTGGAATTCGCTGATTGCCTGGCGGTATTGATGCCCGGCGTAGTAGGCAAGGCCAAGGTTGGCGCGCACATCCGCCAAGCTGGGATCGATCTTCAGGGCGGCCGAGAGGTGTTGCTCAGCGGCAGCAAAATTGCCGCGCTTCAGCGCTTCCATCCCCTGCTGGACTTCACCTTGCACATCAGGGTTCTGAGGAAATGCGAGTGAGGGCAGTACGAATAAGTAGAGCACACACCCTGCAACGCGACCATTCATGCTGAAGAATTGTATCGGAGTGCGTGCCGGAAGATCAACAGCGAGTAACGCACCCTGATCGGTCGAGAACCGGGTGAAGGGAGACGGTAAACTGTCCGCCCTCGAGTTTCTACCTTTCGGATCACCTGTTACTTAGCGTCCGGTGGTAAGCGGCTTTGCCGCTCTGTCTTGCGGAAAGGCGGAGAAGGTGTGAAAAAATCTCGTTTTGGCGTGTCCTTTGCCAAAAGCTCATCGCTTTTGCAGCCGCTCTCGGATTCGGCCCTTGCGATTGATCGGTGTGTTCAGCCTTTGATCCGTGGAGCCGCAAGGCCTCTGTTCCTCAAGGGAGGATCGTCATCGTGACTCGCTCACCCCAAGCTCGCGGCCCGCTCATCCGCACGCCTCCCCCGTCGACCTCCAACTGCATTACTCCCCCGGCATCCCCATGATTTCGACTTTGACGCAACCGTAGTAAGTTCGGGTTGTTGACAGTTATTTCTGTCCGACGTAAAGTTAAGAGGAGACTCTTGCGGATGCCCCCCACGACTCCGAACGCGCTCAGTCGGCGCTCACTCTTTTCCAAAGGGGCGCTGGCATTGGGGAGCGCAATCGCCCTTGCCAGCCAAACAGATTCTTCTGCGCAGACCCCTCAAGCCGAATCTTCAGGCAAAGTGCCGCTGCGCATCATTGTGGTGGAAACGCTTGCCGGAGCCCAGCAAATCATCGAGAGGTTAAAGAAAGGAGAAGACTTTGCCACTCTCGCAGTGGAAAAGTCCGTGGATCCGACGGCCAACCAGGGAGGTTATCTCGGAACCCTTGATCCCGCGCTGTTGAGACCAGAACTGAGAGATGCGCTAAAAGGGATAAGACCCGGCGAAATCAGCCCTGTGGTTCGGATTCCGGAAGGCTACGCCATCCTGAAGGTCGACCAGGTTATAAACGCCATGGGGATCACAGGGGATGACCCCAACACCCTCACGGCCTTGACGGGACCAGGAGCCGTCCTCTACGGACCCGATGTGGATGGCTTCTTTGAAGATGCATTTACGGTATTCCTGGCTACTCCCGGCAAGCCTCAAGGCTGGGATCGGGAATTGAACCCTGTGACAGCCGCCCATCTTCACCAACGTTGCCTCGCCAGCGCCATCAAACAGTTGCAGAAAATGCTGGATCCAGCCAACCCGGACAAACTGCCTGTTGTCAAGCTCATGACGGCCCACTACCTTCTCGCCCAACTCTATGCATTTCAGGGAGATATGGCGACGGCCATCGCCGAGTGGACAGTTTGTTCTGAGCTTACCCAGAACTCCGATCCCAAGATGGCAACTCAACTGGAAGAGGTTTTGGGAATCGCCTATCTGCATAAATCCGAGATGGAAAACGACGTTTATCTCACACCGGGCGAGAAATGTCTGTTCCCAATGTCATCCGCAATGCGCTACGCGAAGACTGCTGATTCTGAAAAGGCCGCTGAGCTTTTTTTGAGATACCTTAACCAGAAACCAGACGATCTCGAGGCGAAATGGCTGCTTAACTTAACCTGTATGACCCTTGGAAAGTACCCTGCATCGGTCCCCAGTCAACACCTCATTTCCCTGGCTGGCTTCGAGTCGAAACAGACGGTCGGACGGTTCTTCGATGTGGCGCCAGAGGCCGGCCTAAATGTCGTATTGGATGCCGGAGGTATTATTGTTGACGATTTCGAGAACCGCGGCTTATTCGATATTGTCCTGTCAGAGTGGGGATTGCGATACTCGCAGGAATCCATGCTTTATTTTCACAATAATGGGGACGGGACATTCACTGATCAAACCGAGCGATCCGGGCTGAAGGGCATGCTAGGCGGGTTGAACACCATTCAGTCCGATTACAATAACGACGGATGTCTGGACGTTCTGTTATTGCGGGGAGCATGGCTGTACCCGCAGCCGCTTTCGTTATTGAAGGGCCACGGGGACGGAACCTTTACCGATGTGACCAAGGAAGCAGGTCTGACGGAGTTGATGGCCACGCAAGCCGCGGTTTGGGCCGACATCAACAATGACGGACTGCTGGATCTCTTTATCGGCAACGAGCGGGGCCCCAGCCACCTCTTCCTGAACAAAGGCGACGGCACGTTCGAGGATATTTCCGCCTCGTCTGGCGTGGACCAGATCGCCTTTACCAAAGGGGTGGTGGCGGACGACTATGACAACGATGGGTACGTAGACTTCTACGTTACCAACATCGGCAGCAGCAATTTTCTGTATCACAACGAGCACAACAATACGTTCAAAGAGGTTGGGCGGGAGGCGGGCGTTCAGGATCCCTTGGGACATAGCTTCGCCACCTGGTTCTTTGACTACGATAATGACGGCTGGCCTGACCTGTTCGTGACCAGTTACTATTCCGGCTCCGTCGATGAGAATATCCGTACTTATCTGGGGCTTCCCCACAATGCCGTTACCTTAAAGCTTTACAAGAATATGCGGGACGGAACTTTTGGAGATGTGACCGCGGCTGTGGGTCTTGATAAGGTGTTCATGCCGATGGGAGCCAATTTCGGAGACGTGGACAACGACGGCTTCCTTGATATCTACCTGGGAACCGGGAACCCCTCCTATGGTTCCTTAGTGCCCAACGTGCTGCTGCGCAACGACGAAGGGAAGAGATTCGTGGACATCACCGCATCCTCCGGAACCGGCGAATTGCACAAAGGGCACGGCATTGCTTTTGCAGACATGAGCAACAACGGCCAGCAGGACATCCTTACGGTGATTGGTGGCGTCTCGCCGGGTGATGTGCACGCCTTCCGGTTCTTCAAGAATCCCGGCAATGAGAACAACTGGATTACGGTGAAGCTCGTGGGAGTCAAGAGCAATCGGGCGGCCATGGGCGCTCGAATCAAAGTGACCGTGGAAAACAAGGGGCGTGGACGCCGGTCCATTTATCGCACGGTGGGAAGTGGCGGCTCGTTTGGTTCGAGCCCCTTGGAGCAACATATCGGCTTAGGCCCCTCAGCACGGATTGAAGAGATCGAGATTTGGTGGCCCGCCAGCAACACGCGGCAGGTGTTTTCGCATCTGCAGACGAACCAGTTCATTCAGATCAAGGAATTCGCCACCCAATACACGCCGTTGGTTCGTCCGAAGCTCCCGCAAAGGACGCACTTGACGGGCCGGGGATAGGCTGGAACATAATAGCAGTCTGCTCATACGGGAAAACGAAGAGAGGAACTACCCCATGACGCAGAAAGGGCAGACTCTTGCATCGGGATTAGCGACGGTAGCGGCTCTGCTGTTCGCGGCCTTGCCGGGCACGGCGGCGCAGACTTACTTGGGCATCGGCGTGGTTTTGCAGGTCAACCCGGAACGCAGCGAGCTCGTGGTATCTATGCAGGAAATTCCAGGGTTTATGGATGCCATGGTGATGCCGTTACCCGTCCGCCAACGCCGGGACCTAGAAGGGCTGCACCCCGGCACGATGATCGACTTTACCTTGGTCGTAAGTGAGAAGTCTTACGCTGCCGAAAACGTCCGGGTCCACCCATTCCTGAGCGTTGAAAACGATCCACAGGGAGCCTGCCGTATCGAAGTTCTGGAGAAGGCTCTGGCGAAGAGCCGTTCATCCGAATCCGCGCTGGCCGTGGGCCAGCACGTTCCCAACTTTTCCTTGACCGACCAGAACCGGCAGACCGTGGCTTTGTCGCAGTTCGCGGGAAAAGTGGTCGCGATGACGTTCGTTTACACTCGCTGCCCTCTGCCGAATTTCTGTTTTCGTCTCTCCAATAACTTCGGGCAACTCCAAAAGCGCTTTAGCAAGCAGATGGGGAGCGACCTGATCTTGTTGACCATCACCCTGGACCCGGCAAACGATCAGCCGGAGGCGCTCGCCAAGTACGGCAGCACATGGAAAGCGAACGCTGCTTCCTGGCGTTTCCTGACCGGATCACCCTCCGCCATTATGAAGGTCACTAGCATGTTTGGCGTCGTCTACAATCCCGATGAGGGGTTGATGACGCATTCGCTCCACACCGTCATTTTGGATCGGCGAGGGGATTTGGTGGCCAATCTTGAAGGAAACGAATTCACCGCCCAACAACTGGGTGATTTGGTACAGACTGTGCTGAATCACGCGCCGAGTTTCTCGGGAACACAAAGCGCCACCACCTCGCCTCGCGAACTTGCTTCCCCGAGTTCCCGTGGGAGACAGTAGCCCGAACCTCTCACCACGCGGTTGGAACGGCGGAGCTTCAGAGGTTGCACGTGATTCTTTCACACCTTCCAAGCCGTTCCGCAAGGCAGGCGGAGGAGCCGCGGGAGATAGCCACGGGGTGGACGAGGGGCCAAAAACAAAACGAGCACGCGCCCCGTTAGGAGTGCGTGCTCGTGTATCAACCAGCAACGGAGGCTGGAATCAGAACCCGCGGGGCATCAGAAAATCAGCTTGATGGCAATCTGAATGTTGCGCTGGGTAGTGGCGCCGGTTACAATACCAAAGGTACTGTCGGTCACCCCGGTATCAATTGTGGTGAACGAGGGGTGGTTGAGGATGTTGAAGAACTCGCCGCGGATCTGGTATCGGATCTTCTCTTTCCAGACCGGGCCGTTCTTGATCATCGCGAAATCGAGGTTATCTACTCCAGGCCCCTCGATCGCGTTGGGCGCCACAGTGCCGTAGAGAGTCGAGTAAGTGGGCTCGGTGGGACCTGGTTGGTAGAAGCACGACGTGTTGAAGAATCGAGAAATCGAACGGCTGCCGCGGTAGTGGCAACCGGGCAGGACGCCCGCATACTCGGTCCCGCCGATTTCCGTCGTCCCATTGCCCAGAACGTCGGTCCCCGAAGTGGTAACGCTATCCGCGAATCCACTGAACAAAGCCAGGTCGCCGGAGATTTCCCAACCGCCCGCGATCTTGCCCAGCAGGGAGGTGTTGTGGCGGAGGATGGGAAGCGTGTAAACCCAGGTGAAGATGAAGTTGTGGGTCTGGTCAAATCCCGCAAGCTGCCAATTGTACTTCGGGTTGTAGGTGTCTGTGACCACGGAGTAGATGCTGTCAGCCATGTCGAAGGCTTTCGAGTAGGTGTAGGCGACGTTGAATTGCAAGTCGTGTGTTAACCGCCTCTGTACACTCACCTGCAACGCATCGTACTTCGAGTTGCCCTCCTGTTCGGTGGTCATGGCCCCGCCGATGCCGGGATAGGGACGCAACGCATCCTGGTTAATGCCGGTGTTGGCGGGGTTGGTGAAGGTGCCAATCGCCGGTTCGTTCAAGTCGGCATTGATGGGCATGTGCCGGGCGCGGTTGCCCACGTACCCGACGTCGATCAAAGTGTTGTTGAAGAACATGTGCTCGAGGGTGAAGTTCCATGAATAGACCACGGGCACATCGTTCTTCAGGTCGTTGCCGGTCATGGGAATGGGCAAATTGGGAGCGGCCGCACCGGTTGTAACGCAGGTCCTCGAGGCGCTCACCGCCGACCCCGGGCAGTCAGCCAAGCCGTTGAACACTTCCTCGGCCAACTGGTAGGGCGTCACGCCACCTTCCAGCGTCACGTCGCTCAGGGTGTTGTGGTTGTAGAAGATGCCGGCGCCGCCACGAATCGAGCTCTTGCCGTCTCCTTTCGGATCCCAGGCAAAGCCCACGCGCGGCTGGAAGTTGCGGTAGTGGCTGCCGATGATATTTCTCGGCAGCCCGCGCGCCATGCCGTCTTCCTGCAATTGCTGGTTGATGGAGGCGATATTCGAAGTGGTCAAGTGCTGGCCGAACACCGCGAAGTGGCCCGCGGCGTCGCTGGGAACCCCATTGCCGGGAACGGCAATACCGTTGTAGGGGTTACCTCCCGTGATGAACCCGGTTGTGGGATCGACCACCTGCGCCACCCCGGGCGAATAGGAGTAGAACAACGGGTCAAACATGGCAAAGTTGTTCCACTTGCTGAGGTAGGGTTGGAAATAATCCCACCGCAGACCACCGTTAACGGTCAGGCGCCGTGTCACCTTCCAACTGTCCTGCCCGAAGAATCCGATCTGATCGGCCTTCCACGGCGTCTGGTTGCGCCAGCCCAGCTCGGAGTAATTGTCAAAATTGCCAAGCAGAGCGTCCCCCAACGGCGACCCGGTGGTATTGGGATTGGAAGCATTGAATTCAAATTGCCCGTTCAGGTTGTTTCCCACACCGCCGCCCGGAGAGACCCGCACTTGGTCGTGGTCGTTCTCGCCGTCGTGCTCCCACCAGAGGCCCGCTTTGATTGTGTGGGCGCCCTGAATCTTGGTGATTACGTCCTGGACGGTATAAACGTGGCCAATGCTGCCCGACGGGTAGGGCAAGCCGCTGACCTGTTCGAAACCGCTCAGAATAAGCGTGGGAATCTTGCCCGCGATGTCCTTGCTCGCGTCGCCTCCTGGGATGATGTACGGGTACGTGATGCCGAGGGAAGCGCGGTCGATGCCATCTCCGCCGGGACCGCCGCTGGGCACCACGATATGGTTAATATCCTCATTGGCGCCGAGCGTGAAGTCGTTCAGCAAGGTTGGGCTGAAGGTTGTAGTGTAGTTCAAAGAGGCGCCCCGGCTGGGCCAAATGTAACCCTGATTCAGCAGCGCGGAAGCGCCGCCACTGCCAGTGCCGCTGGTGCCAACACTTGTAGGCGAATAGTAATGCCGAACGCTGACCGCAAGGTGGCTCTTTGAGTTGGGAATGAAATCCACCTTGACGTCAGTCATGTGGGCGTCATTTGGGGTGTTGTAAAGGTAGATGATGTTGTTGCCGCCTTCATACGCATAGGCAGGGTTCGTCTGCGTGACCGTGTTCGGCTGAAGGTAAAAGTGCCCGGCCATCGCCGAGCCGTTGGGGCTAAAGAGGCTCTGGGGAATCTGGTCGCTCGGAAAGGGCTGACCGCCGACCAGAGTCTCACCGTTTGCCGTGACCCCATTCAAATAAGCGGGGACCTTGGGGCAATTCTTCGTGAAGACCGCGCAATAACCGCTCAGATCACCCGCCCGATCAGCAGGCGTAGGCACCGTTCCAACCTCGGTGTTGCCGGTCACCTCGCGATTCCATTCTTCCGACAAGTAGAAATAGAGATTGTGCTTCTTCGGAATCACCGGGCCGCCGACCGCAAACCCGAAATCGTTGTAGGCGAGCTTGGGGCGGCCAGCTGAGAAGAAGTACCTGGCATCCATATAGTCGTTGCGGACAAACTCGAAAACGCTTCCGTGGTACTGGTCGCTGCCCGATTTCAAGCTGACGGCGAACTGGCCGCCCGCGGCGCGCGAGAATTCCGGCATGTAGCCGGTGGTGACGATCTGGACTTCGGAAATCGAATCCATGCTGGGCATGGCCACGGTGGCGCCGTTGGCGCGAGTGCGCGTTGAGGGTATGCCGTCAATCAGCAGGTTATTGGATTCGCCCGTAAGACCATTAACCTGTGTGCATTGCGAGGCAAAAAGGCTCATGGCCTGGAAGCTGTTGAAGGAGAAGCTTTGAACCACGCCCGGTTGGAGACCAAAAAGACTGACGAAGTTCCGCCCGTTCACGGGCAGTTCGGTCATCTGCGTTTGGTCGACCGTGCGCGCTACTTGCGAGTCAGAGGTTTGAACCTGTACGCTTGAGGCTTGGACCTCCACGGTTTGCGTGACTTGCCCGACCTGCATGGTACAGCTCACTTGTACATTGGCCGCTGGGTCCAGGTGGACACCCAAAGTCGAGCACGCCTCGAAACCTTCCTTCTCCGCCTTTACGTCGTAGTTGCCGGACGGCAGGTCAGCCACCACGTAGTAGCCAGCAGAGTTGCTGCTCGTCTTTGAGGCAAGCTGATTGCCCGTATTGGTGACCGTGATGGCAGCGCCAGGGATTACCGCTCCGGTTGAGTCTGTGATGGTACCTCCGATGGTAGCCAAGACAGCGGTCTGCGCCAGAGCAGGCATCGGCAACAGTAGAGCTGCGGCCGAAATAGCAAACAAGGAAATCCGAGCCCGCACATTCAGCTTGATCATGCTATCCTCCTTAGGGTTTAAAGAACGGTTGTTAATTGTTGCCTGAAGCTAAGAAGCTCGCCCGACACTTACCCTGCGCAAGCGACTACAGTACTGCAAATCAACTACCAAAAGCCAATTAACGCTGTACAGTTATAACTTATTGTTTTTAAAGGGATAGAATTGTCTGATGTTTCCTCTACTTCTAGTAATTACAGAATACCATATATGGATTTTGGGAGTTATACGGATTTTCGGAAAGCCCAGCTTAGTGCCCCGAGTCAAAAGTTCTTCAACAACCCTTTCTCATGCGCCACTTTCCTGAGCCCCGTCAGGGGCGCCATAGAGTAGCCCAGGGCGTGAGCCCCGGGGTTCGATAACCCTCACCCCGCCTTCGGCACCCCTCTCCCGCCTGAGCGGGAGAGGGGTGGGGGTGAGGGGTGTGGCCTTGCGACCCACGGCTAACGCCGTGGGCTATTGTCTGCCGCCCGCTCCGCGGGCTCACTTCTTCAACGAACTTCCTGACTCGGGATTCTAGCCGCTACTACTTATTGCTTGGCACCCAAAGCGGTTGCGACGGCCGGAGGTAAGGCCGTCTTTAGTTTCGGGTCGAGGCGGATCCCTTCCTCAATCTCGGTTCGCGCCAAGGCCGGTAGAGTTGAGGCGCCGGAAGCCAGCAGGAGGCCCAATTCGAAATGGGCCACGGCGAAGTTGGGAGCGAGAACCAGCGCCTGGCGCAATTCAGCCTCGGCCCTGTCTTTTTGTCCTGTTTGGGCCAGGGCCAAGCCCAGGCTGAAATGGGCGTTGGCGAACCCAGGCTCGAGTTCTACAGCCTTCTGGAATTGCTCGGCAGCGCCCTTTAGGTTGCCGGCAACCATGAGCGCATTGCCCAGGTTGTTGCGTGCTTTGGCAAATTTCGGATCGGCGCGGACGGCCAAGGCGAACTCTTCCGTAGCCTCCTTCTGTTTGTTCTGTTGCCAGAGCACGCCGCCCAGGTTGTTGTGTGCTTCGGCATAAGTGGGGTGGGCTGCGATCGAGGCCCGGAAGGCGGCGGCGGCTCCTTCCAAGTCGCCCGAATTCCACATCCGAACTCCATTGTTATCAGCGCCTTGCGCCTGCGCGAGCGCCTGGACCATCTGTAGCATGTCCTTGGCTTTAGCAAACTGCTTGGCCGCGTCTCGAGGCTGGCTCAGATGGCGAAGCACGGTGCCCATTCCGTAGACTGCCGGGATGGCGTCGGGCTCATCCTTGAGGGCGTCGTCGAAGGCCTGGCGCGCTCCTGGCCAGTCGCCTAGCCGCATGAGAGCGTTACCTAGATTTTGCTTCGCCTCGGGGTACCGAGGTCTGGCGGCGATGGCCTTGCGGAAGCTTTGGACCGCGGCCGGAAGGTCTCCCTGCTGCAACTGGATGAAGCCCAAGCCGCCGAGCGCGCTGGCGTTGTTGGAGTCGATGCGCAATACAGCCTCGACTTGCTGGCGCGCGCCTACGAAGTCGCCGGCCCGGAAGAGCATGGCCGAAAGTTCGAGCCTGGCGGGGATGTTCTGCGGGTCGGCTTCGACAGCCTTGCGGAAATAGACCGTGGCCTCTTTCAGTGTGCCGCCGTTGATGGAAATAAGGCCCTTTTGAAGCCACGCATTCGACAGGTGCGGGTTTAGAGACAGAACATGCTCGATGGCATCGTGAGCTTGCTGAGTCTCTCCCCCCGAACGCAGTGCAATGCCGAGTTGAAGGTATGCCTCAGCCGAGTCCGGGTGTTCCCGGATGGCCTTTCGAGCCGCCGCCACGGCGCCCAGAATCTGGCCGGGGGGAATCTCAGCCAAATCGATGTCGCCGGTGGGATTCGCATCTTCGGAGTTCATGCCTTGGGCGGAAATGGGCCGAGCGCACGACGCCGTTACCATCAGTGCCAGGAATATGACTGAGAGCCAACCAACGACTGAACAGCCCTCTCCCTTGGGGAGGGGTCTCGCTCCGGCGCTTTCATCAGCCGGAGCGGGACGGGTGAAGGGTCCTTTGCGGAGGCGCTTGGAGTAGTGCAATTGCGCAGTCTGAGACGCTTGGCCCAAATTCTTACGCGTAGACGCAGGAGAGTCCCCATTCGGAAGAAACCCCTCACCCGTCCTGTGACGGCTGAAGAAAGCGCCGTCCCGGGACACCCTCTCCCCAAGGGAGAGGGCTGCCTTACACGGTGATAGCATGTCAGGCCTTCTCACCCGGTTCTCCCTGCCGGAAAGCATACTCCCGGTTCACGGCCAGCCGTTCGTGTTTTTCCTCCTGGCGGTCGGGCCAACGGATTTCGACGCGATCAACAGGGGCGGCTTGTCCCAGGCCGAAATGGAGCCGCAGATCATTGGTGGAAAAATAGCTGTCTCCGCTGCGGACCTGGTCTGTCAGGGTGAGCCCGCCGGCGGTAACGCGAACCCGCGCGCCAATCGCGTCGCGATTGCATTTGGTGCCTGTCAGCTTGATTCGCACCCAGTTGCCGGAGGGACCACCCGGCTTGTAAAGGAACGGTTCCTTGTCGATGTTGTTGACCACCGCCCAGATTCGGCCCGAATTATCGAGGTCGCCGAAAGCCGCGCCGCGGCTCGACTGCGTATCCAGAAGACCGCTTTCGCGGCTGTCCACCAGGGCAAAGCGGCCGTTGCGCAGGTTGCGGAATAACATGTCGGGCTGAAGCCAACTGTTGCCGGCTTTGTCCGCCTGCGGGTAGATATGACCCTGGGCGATGAAGATATCCTGCCATCCGTCGTTATCGTAGTCGATAAACCCGACGCCCCATCCCAGCTTTGTAAAAGTGACAGTTCCGAGACC